>Ga0307376_10000016_pt1 | contig 318291 bp, 269 predicted proteins | sample TR2MG_FD_202536 | JGI IMG/M metagenome (GOLD analysis project Ga0307376, IMG submission 202536) | Soil microbial communities from Risofladan, Vaasa, Finland - TR-2 | ecosystem: Environmental > Terrestrial > Soil > Coastal area > Acid sulfate soil | place: Finland: Risofladan, Vaasa...
CCCCTTCGCTGGCGCCGAGGAGGGATCGCCACCTATGAACCGCTCCCCGTTCGATCCTTCTATCGCCCTATCAAAAGATCGGCTTGATTCCCATTCCCATGGCGCAATCTATGTTGACAGATTCCGCCAGAAGACCGCAGCTGCCAATCATTATGTATTTTAAGTATTGAATCGTCAATATGTATAAAATGTCTCCACGCTTGCCCTCCTTGATCCGAAGGCAACTTGTCGACCTCACTTCTCAGCTACGTATCCGGTCATTGTCGTTCTTCGCGGCTGTGCCACAAGCGGACGATGTAGATCGTATCCGCCTGAATCTCGTAACGCAGTTCATATTTTCCGACCAGAATTCGCCGTACTTCTCGCGGCTCGAATTCTTCAAGCTTCTCGCCTATCCGAGGGTTCTCGATCAAGCCATTCGGCGCGGCCGTAAGGGACTGTACGGTCCTCGCGGCCGCTACTTTATTCACAGGAGCTAAAAACTCATACAAGCGCACCACGTCCGATAAGGCCTTGCTGGTCCACTTCACCACCATCAATTTGGTGCCGGTATCGGCAGTGGTGAGTCGGATCCGAGGCTATCAGCCCATGCCTGGACGGCTTGGTGATCGATCACATGGCCGGCGTCTACGTCGGCCAATCCTTCGCGCGTAAGCCGACTTCGCTCCTCTTCCTGGTCAATCCAGGCTGACAGCGCTTGTTTCATTATCCAACCGCGAGAGCGCTCCAGGCGTTCCGCGAGCTCGTCGACCTTTTCAGCCAATAGCAACGGAATATGCGCGGTAATTACCTTTGTGGTCATGGGAACCCCCTTCACGACATGCTAATCGTAGTGATTCAAAAAGATTAGGTCAAGTTCGTGCGAGTCCCTCGCTCAGGGGCCGCGCGGCGAGAAGAGCTGGAGGTGTAAGCACCTGCTTGCGTGAATGATATCTCGATATTATTCACGCAAACGTGTAAAATATCGACATGATACCGAGGAAGGATGGTCCGGACCTGGTCCGCCACGCGAGCAGTCATGCAATAAGCGTCCTGATCGGCAGCAGGCAGGTCGGCAAGTCGACCCTGATGCGGATGCTGCGGGAAGGCCTCGCTCTTCCCTCCGAGTCCTATGATCTGGAGAATCCCTTGCATCTTGCTCTCTTCAACGAGGGCTATACGTCCTTCATCCGTCAGGTTCGGGAAAAACTCCTCTTCATAGACGAATTTCAATACTGCAGGGGCATTTCCTCCGTTTTCAAGGCTATCCACGATCTGCGTCCCGAGATCAAGATCTATGCGTCCGGTTCTTCTTCGCTCGAGATCCAGGCGCATCTAAATGAATCCCTTGTCGGCAGAAAGCGCGAAACGATCATCTATCCCCTGACCATTCAATGAATGGCTGCTTGGCGAAGATGCTGGTATCCGCGACTTCGGCGCGATAGACGAGATAAGCCGGGTCGACGAGATGGCGGAATTCAGTACGCGCCTCGGGGCTTTTATCCGTTTCGGCGCCCTTCCGGGACTGACCGCTTTGCCTGACGAACTGGACAAGCGAAACTACCTCCTCGGCATCTATCAGACCTACCTCGCCAAGGACATCAAGTCCTTTCTGAAAGACGAGTCCGTCCTGTCCTTTAACAAGATGCTGTCATGGCTGGCTCTGCACAATGGGGTAATGCTGAACAAGAATACGCTTGCCGGCGCTTCTTCGGTCTCGTCGCGCCAGATCGATCGCTACCTCGAGGTTTTGCAGGGCACCTTTGTCCTTTCGCTCCTGCCTCCTTTGTCGAGCAACAAAGGCAAGGAACTTGTGAAGACGAACAAGTTCTATTTCTACGATCAAGGTGTCGCGAACTCCATCATCCAGGATTTCAGGCCCCTCGATTCGAGGCCGGACTCGGGCACGCTCAGGGAAGCCTTCGTCTTTTGGGAATTGAAAAAGCACATCGATGTCCGCCATAGCCTCAAATACTGGAGGACGGCCGATGGCAGCGAGGTGGATTTTGTCCTCGAGAAGGACAGGGAACTCCTGCCCATCGAGGTCAAGTCTTCGTGGAGGCCGGGCAAGATCCCCTCGGGACTGTCGACCTTTTTTAGGTACTACCCGGAAACCAAGTCAGGCATCGTCCTCTACGATGGTCCTGAGATGACCTGCGCCCACGATTGCCGCGAGGTGCATTTCGCGCCGATCCACAAGGCGAGTAGAGTGCTCGAGGTCCTGTGATGGAATACTCAGGGCCTCTTCCCGGCTTTCAGGCTAGAGCATGAGCATGCCCCGCTTCTTCAACACCACTGGGCCCTGGGATAAGGGAATTATCCATTTACGTTCTTGTCCTGTTGATCCTGTTTTTCCTGTTATCCTGTCTGATTCTTGAAGAGCATAGGATACCAGGATTTGCAGGAGGGAGAGGAGATCCTTTTTCCCATGCTCACGCCTGAGCTTGTACGATGTGGATCTACGGCGCCGTGAATACTGTCTCTATGTTGGCGAAGTTGATAAAACGATCTCCTTTGAATTCGGTTTCAAGATCGCCCGCGTAGACGACGAATCCGGCCTTTATCCTGTCGCTTGCCTTTCTGAGTTTTGGGAAAGCCTTGGCGAAATCGGCGGAGAAGGTCATCGAGGCCTTGATTTCCATCGGGGTCAGCCCGTCGTGCTCGCTGACGAGGAGGTCCGCCTCCAGCCCGTTATTGTCTCGCCAGAAGTACAGATTCGATTCGGCCCCCGCGTTGAACCTGGCTTTTAGCGCTTCGACGACCACCATATTCTCGAACAGTCCCCCGAGATATGGTCCCGTGCCGACCTGGCTGCTTTCATTCACGCCCACGAGCCATGCCGCCAAGCCTGGTTCGGTGAAAAAAATCTTTGGCGACTTGATACGGCGTTTGCCGAAATTCTCAAAGTATGGCGGCAGGCGGAACAGTATGAAGGATGCTTCCAAAACGCCAAGCCATTCGGTCAGAGTCGACGCGCTTGTTCCCGTGGAATTCGCGAGGTCGCTAACATTGACGAGTTGTCCGACTCGGCCCGCGAGCAGCCTTATAAAGGTTTCGAAGGCAATGATGTTTCGAATGTTGGCCACTTGCCTGACGTCTCGTTCCACGTAGGTCTGGTAGTATTGGGCATACAAGACACTCGGAGAAAGCTCATCTTCGTACAACCGGGGCATGAAGCCGCGGTACAGGTACTCGTCACGATCCATAGTGATGCCCGCGTCCTTTAGTTCCGCTATCGAGAGCGGCAACAGACGCAACAAGGCCGTCCTTCCGGCCAGCGACTGGCTGACCGCGGCCCTGAGTCCTATCTGCTGGCTACCCGTCAAAATGAATAGGCCTCGGCCGGTTCTATCCTCATCTACGATGACTTGAATATAGCTAAGCAGATCTGGGACGCGCTGTATCTCATCGATGATGACGGGCGGTGCGTAGCGCTTGAGGAAGGCTCGGGGATCGCGTTCCGCCAGAAGGCGGATGTCGGGTTGTTCCAGATTGACATAGCCATACTCCGGAAAAACCTTTTGCACGAGGGTGGTCTTTCCGGATTGGCGCGGACCGAGGATGGTCACGACGGGAAAGCTCTTTGCCAGCGAAAGTGCCACTGATTCGATTCTCCGTCGAATATATCTTGGCATGTCGTGCCTCCAGAAGATCGCGGCTACTAATCATTATGCGATTTGAGTATTGAATCGTCAATATGTATAAAAATGTGCGGCTAACCCCGATTCTCGTATTGATGACACTATAGGCTTGTTCAAAAGCCCTCTACTCTCACATTATGTGAGCCCTATTCACCCCGTACAGGACTATTGATGGAACCGAGTACTCCCATTTCTTCTCCGATCGACCAGGATGACGAAATTTCCCTCCTCGATCTCATGGCCACCTTGCTCCGACACAAACGTTTGATAATTGGCGGGACTGCTGGAATTGCTATTCTTGCCATCGTCTACGCCATAGGCTCACTTCTTCTGCCGCCGGACAAATCCTATCTTCCCAATGTCTACAAGCCATCGGCCAGCATCCTCATCTCCAACAGCTCGGGCGGCGGCCTGAGCGCGGCCCTTGCATCGTCCGGGTTGGGAAGCCTTGCCTCGATGGCAGGTATCTCGGCAGGCGGTTCCAATTCAGGCCCCCTCGCGGTCTATCTCGCCACCACCGATTCGAGCCTCGACGAGCTCAACGCCATCTTTGATTTTACCAATCGCTATAAGATCAAGAAGAATGTGAAGACCCAGACCCGCAAGGCGATTCGGAATAACCTTTCGGTCGCGCTGGACGACAAAACGGGCGTCATCTCGATTTCCTTTGAGGATATTGATCCTGACTTTGCCCACAATGTCGTGAACAAACTCGTCGAGATCCTCGACCGCCGCTTCGAGGCCCTTGGCGGCACCCAGGCAAAGGGCCAGCAGGTGCTCCTCGAGCAAAAGCTTGCCGACGTCCAAGCGCAGATAGACACTATCGAAGGCAAGATCAAGGCCTTCCAGGCGAAGTACGGCGTCCTTTCCGTCGAGGCCCTCGCGACGGAGCAGATTACGGTGCTTGCCCAGATGCGCTCGCAGCAGATTCTCAAGGATCTCGAAATCCAGAACTACGAGAAATTCTCGAAGATCGACGACCCCGTCATACGGCGTCTGAAATCGGAACGAGACAGCATCAAGGCCAAGATCACTGAGCTCGAGCAGGGCAGTTCGGTATTGCCGAGTCAAAAGGAGATACCCACTATTTCCTTCGAATACGCCAGCCTCGAGCGCGACCTCATGGTGCAAAACGAGGTGTTCAAGACCCTGACGCAGCAGTACGAGCTGGCCAAGCTCAACGCGAGCGGCCAGGGTGATACTTTTCAGGTGATCGAGCTCGCCGAAATTCCCGACCAAAAATCGGGCCCGAGCCGCGCGATGCTCTGCATCGTGGCGACGATGGCGGGTTTCTTTTTCTCGGTTCTCCTAGCCTTCGTTTTGGAAGCGATCGCGAACATCAAAAAAGACCCCGAGGCCATGGCCAAGCTCCGGGGGGATCGCTCATGAAAAGGTACTTCGTTCTCGCAAGTATGGTACTCTGTGTCTTTGTGGTTCAGGCTCAGTCGGCTTCTTCCGTACAGTCCTTGCTGCAAGGTGCCAACGGCGGCACAGCAGCACCCTCTGACCTCTTCGGGGGCATGACTCTGGGGAATAGCGGCTCGTTGAACGTTCCTCCCCAATCCACAGACCTCACCTTCGGCTCCCTCTCTATGGTCTCCAACGGCAGGGCTCAGTTGGCCTCCACGACCATGACCTATCCGGTGACGCCAGGGGACATTTATACCCTCTCTTTCATCCAGAATACGAATACCGTCTCGGTTCCCCTCGTCGTCCAGGCCGATTACACGATCGATCTTGGCATCTTCGGCAGCCAGAACGCCAGGGGCCTTCTCTTCCAGGCTTTCAAGACACAGTTGGAAAAGAAGGTGGCCGCCTCCTATCCGGGCTCCAGCCCCGTGGTGATGATCCAGTCCACCGGCATCTTTACCGTCAAGGTCGACGGTGAAGTTACCAAGGCCGATCTCGCCCAGGTCTGGGGCCTCGAGCAGCTCTCCGACCTCTTTCCGCAAATCGCCACCAATTTCTCCTCGCTTCGGAACGTCCGCGTGCGCTCTTTTGACGGATCGGAGCGAAGTTACGACCTCTTTCTTGCCAGCCGCACGGGGGCGATGGCCGATGATCCCTATCTCCGACCGGGCGACGTGGTCACCCTCTTCAAGGCCGACCGCACCATAACTATCGAGGGTGCGGTGTATCGCCCGGGCACCTATCAGCTCCTGCCCGGGGAGGGGGCTGCCGACCTCATCGGGACGTACTGCCAGGGCCTCTTGCCCACCGCTCGCGCGGACCTCGCGGTCTTGGTACGCAAGGCCAGCGCGGAAAAGCCCCAGGGCGCATCTCTCTTCTTCGACGCCGGAGCCGGCAGCCCCTTGCCGCCTCTTTTGGACGGCGACAAGATCACCGTGCCCACCAAGGATTCCTACCTGCCCGTGGTATATATCGAAGGCGCCATCGCCCCGCTCACCGCGACAAGCGGTGTCACCATCGTCTCACAGCAGAACATCGCCGATATGTCCGCAAATGCGCCTTCGGGGGCCAACGGTCCCCTCGGCCAAGAGGCGCAGCCGACATATTCCACGATGACCGGCTCGGCTGTCGCTCCCCTCCTCGGGCTCCGGCAGACGAGCGGCCCATCGACATCGAGTGGCCTCGTGGGGCCCCAGACGACTATCGGAACGGGCACCAACCAAGGGGGAGGGACCCAAGCCGTCACGCCGGGAACTTCACAATATTCCCTCGAGCGCTTCCCCTACAAACCCGGTGACACGGCCTCGCGAGTGTTGCGTACTGTGGCGCCTCGCCTCTTGCCGACGGCCGACCTCCAGCGCGCCTTTATCGCCAGGAAGGGACAGGCCGACACCATTCCTCTCGACATCGAGCGACTCCTCTTCGACTTCGACCCCTCGATCGACGTGGTTTTGCAGCCGGAGGACCGCATCGTCATTCCCTCGGGTTCCCTCGACGTCTTCGTCACCGGCGAGGTGACCAAGTCAACCTGGGTGAATACCGCGGCCCTGACGCATCTTTCCTCCGTGATCGGCCCCCTTCTCACCCGCTACTCCTCGACGCGGGATGTCGAAGTGACGAGTTCCGGCGGGGAGAAGCGGAGCTTCGACCTTTTTAAGGCCGAGCGCTATGGCCTCATCGAAAACGATCCCTTCCTGAAGCCCGGCGATACGGTAACGGTGCGTTCCGCGGAGCGCATCGTGACGATCGCGGGGGAAGTCAGGCGGCCCGGCCGCTACCAACTCCTGGCGGGCGAGGGCCTCAAGGACCTCGTGGAAGTCTACGGCGACGGCTTTACCGAAAATGCCAACCCAGCCCGCCTGACCCTGACCAGGGCGCCGAGCACCGGCGAGTCGGTCGGCTCGATGATGCCCTTCGATTACGCCGCGGCCGCAAAGGTAGAGCTCGAGGATTTCGATACCGTCACCGTGGCGCCGATCACCGAACTCCTGCCCGTGGCCTGGTTCGAAGGGGCCCTCGGCGTCGGCATCAACGGCGAGGACCCCCAGGCGGCCAAGCGCATTCCCTACACCTTCGTCCCCGGCGAAACCCTGAGCCACGCCACCCAGGCGCTGAGGGCGCAATTTTCGGCCGTCTCCGATCTCGCCCTGAGCTATATTATCAGGGGACGCGACCACCTGCCCGTAGACCTTACGAACTTCCTGTACAACCGAGATTTTTCGGCCGATGTCGCGCTCCAGGCAGGCGACATCGTCATCGTGCCCTTCCGCCAGTTTTTCGTGAGCGTGTCGGGGGCGGTCAAGCTCCCGGGACGCTATCCCTACGTCCCCGACCGCGACTGGCGCTACTATATTGGCTTGGCCGGAGGCTTCGACAAGGACAAGAACTCCGGCGACAAGATCACCATCCAGACTGTCGACGGGCGTTCCATGGCTCGGAATGGGCGGTTTATTGAGCCGGAGGACACTATCGTCGCTGCCTCGAACGACTTCTTCTTCAATTTGGGGAAGATCTCGGTCGCTCTTTCGTCGATCCTCAGCATCTTGAGCGTGATACTCTATATCTCCAAGCTCTAGGCATGCGCGTAGCTTGTTCATAAGCGCTAGACTTCAGACCGGGTGGCATCTTCGCGCTCAGCTGTGTCATAAATGTGTTTTGGCGTAAATTTTTAGAAACCATTACATCATCAGCAAGGTATACTAGAAATAAGGTTGTAGCATGCAGATTCTGGTTTCCACTCTGATCGCTTTTCTGCTCTCCGCCCTCCTCGTCCCCGGCGTCATTCGGCTCGCCGATTCGAAGGGCTGGCATGATCCCGTGGACAGTCGGAAGCTCCATACCATCCCCACCCCCCGCCTCGGCGGGATTGCGATCTTTTGGGCCTTTACGCTGACGGTAGGTCTGGCCTACTTGGTCGGATGGTACGCCGCGCCGAACGGACTCGGCATCCGCCATGTCTGGATGATTCTCGTCTCCGCTCTCGCGGCCCATGTCTTGGGCCTGCTCGACGACTTTACCGACCTGCGGGCCAGATACAAATTCTTGGTGCAACTCGCCATCGCCATCGGCCTCATTTCGATGGGTTTTCATTTCCGGGTGATCATGGTGCCCTGGGGAAGCGGGGCCATAGACCTTGGCCTCTTCGGCCCCCCCCTGACCCTGTTCTGGGTCGTCGGGGTGATGAATGCCGTCAATCTGATCGACGGGATGGATGGTCTCGCCGGAGGGCTTTCCGTCATCGCGGCGGCGATCTTCGGAAGTTTTTTTCTCGCGAGGGGCAATGGGGCCGCGGCCCTGATCTGCTTTTCCCTCGGCGGAGCCCTCGTTGGTTTTCTCCTCTTCAACCTGCCCTTTCCCCGGGCCCGCATCTTCATGGGCGATTCGGGCAGCCTCTTTCTGGGCTTGATCCTTGCCATATTGCCCCTCCTCGGCCCCGCGCAGGGTATCGTGGAGATAGGGATAATGAGCGCGATCACCATCCTTCTCATCCCCATTTACGACACGATTTTCGCCATGATGCGGCGGGCGAGGGCGGGGGTCTCCTTTTTTACCCCCGACAAACTCCACGTGCATCACCGATTGCTCGATCAAGGCCTTTCACCCCTGAATGCCTTGCTGCGTATCTACGCGGCCGCCCTCCTGCTGGGCCTCGTCGCCATTTCGACCTTGTTTGTCCGGCCCACGGTTGCATTCGCCATGAAAATTGCCGTATGGATCTTTTTCGCGATCTTTTTCGCCCGAATCTCCTCGAGGCCGCATCCTGCCGCAAAAGGCAAGGCGGAGATAAAACTTGAGGACAGCGGCGATAAAAGCCAACACACTGGCACAACCTTTGTGGCGCCGCCGCGCGCCGATGAGGAAGCAGGCAAGGTTCACGGGCAAGCTTATCGGTAGGCTGGCTCAAGGTGGGGTGGAAAAAAAGGCTCGGGGCAACGCTCCCGGGCCTTTGTCGTTTCTGGACCTCTTCAGAGCGGCCACAACGATACACGCGGCGGCATTTCTGAGCTGAAGGGCGAGCGGGCAAGGAAGAAGAAGAGGACAGGATAACAGGATTTTCAGGATAGACAGGAGAAGAGAAGATGAGAATTGGGAATAGGGAGATGGGAAGAGTCCATTTCCGTTCTTGTCCTGTTAATCCTGGTTTCCTGTTATCCTGTCTGATTCTTGAAGAGAAGAGGAAGAGGACAGGATAACAGGATTTTCAGGATAGACAGGAGAAGAGAAGAAGAGAGGGGATAAGGGAATGGGGAGATGGGAAAAGTCCATTTCAGTTCTTGTCCTGTTAATCCTGGTTTCCTGTTATCCTGTCTGATTCTAACAGAGAAGAGGAAGAGAACAGGATAACAGGATTTTCAGGATGAACAGGAGAAGAGAAGAAGAGGGGAAAAGGAATGGGAAGATGGGATTTATCCATTTCCATTTCCGTTCTTGTCCTGTTGATCCTGGTTGTCCTGTTATCCTGTCTGATTCTTGAAAAGGGAGAGGAAGAGGACAGGGTAACTCCTGTTTTAGCTATTCGGCATAATAACAGGAATCATCATCCTGAATTGAGCGTAAAAACTGGCATTGGCATGCCATGCACGCTAAACTTGCCGTATGAAAGCCCGATACTTGTCGAACTTCATTCGTGCGCTTGGGCAGAAAAGCACCGGCAGGATACTCGTTGTGACAGGCGCCCGGCAGACCGGCAAGACCACCCTCTGCCGATCGCTCTTTTCCGACTACGCGTTTCTATCTGTTGAGGATCCGGTCCTGAGGGGCCAGTATGCACAGCTCCCCGCATCCCGTTGGCGGGATCTCTATCCTCGGGCCATCCTGGACGAAGTGCAGAAAGAGCCCCGCCTCATCGAAAGCATCAAATCCGTCTATGACCAATGGCCCGAGCCGCGCTATATCCTTACCGGTTCAAGCCAATTGCTCGTGATGGAAAAGGTCCGGGAAAGCCTAGCGGGGCGCTGCATCATCCTGGAACTTTTCCCGCTTACCCTCCCCGAGCTGGGAACCCATGGAACCGAAGATGAAGTTCCACTCTCCCCATTCCTGCGCCTGGTGCAGGATCCTTCCAGGCCTGCTCCCTTGCAGCCGTCCTTCCTCCTCGATCCTGAATTTTCCCGCAAGCAGGATGCCTGGCAGCATTACACCCTGTTCGGCGGCTACCCGGCCCTCACCGAAACAGGCCTGACCGCGGATGACCGCTTTGAGTGGTGTACCAACTATGTAAAAACCTATCTTGAGCGAGATATACGGGATCTGGCCTCCTTCAGGGATCTCGACGCTTTTACCAAGCTCCAACGCTATCTCGCACAGCAAACGGCGACGGTCATAAACACCGCCTCAATCGCCAACCAGCTGGGCTTGAGCGCCAAGACTGTACAGCGGTATATCCGCTACTTTGAAATGAGCTACCAGGCCGTAAGCCTGCCCGCATGGTCCAGGAATCAGAACAAGCGCCTTGCCAAGGCCCCGAAACTGCATTACCTCGACAATGGCGTATTGCAGGCGGTTCTGCAGAAGCGGGGCGGCATCACCGGTTTCGAGTTCGAGAGCCTGGTCGTCGCCGAATTGTTCAAGCAGCTACGTTCAAACCGCGTGGACGCACCGCTTTACCACCTGCGCACCCTGGACGGACGCGAAGTGGACCTCCTGGTCGAGCTTCCGTCCGGTTATATTGCCTTCGAGATAAAAATGACCGAGCGCGTAGCCGCATCCGACGCGCGACACCTGCGCGGACTTGCGGAATTCCTCGACAAGCCGCTCATCCACTCATTCATACTCTCCCAGGATCCCAGAACAACCGTGGTTTCCGAAGGCATTACGGCAGTACACGCCGCGGCATTTCTGAGCTGAAGGAAGAGGAAGAGGACAGGATAACAGGATTTTCAGGATGAACAGGAGAAGAGAAGAAGAGAGAGGAAAAGGGAATGGAAACAAGAAAAATATCTTTTCCATTATTACCTTCTTGTCCTGTTGATCCTGGTTTCCTGTTATCCTGTCTGATTCTTTAAGATGACTTGTCCCCTTTCAGGTCCGTCCCTATAGTTGACTCATGTCGCGTTTTTTCAATACCACCGGGCCCTGCAACCCGGATGACCACTACATCCTCCCGCCGGAAGCCCGCCTCGTGCGGGCCCAGCTCGATCGCTATATCGAGTCCAAGCTCTATTGGGTGCTGCATGCTCCCCGGCAGAGCGGCAAGACGACCTTTCTCCAGTCCTGGATGCGGAAGATCAACGCCGAAGGCAAGGCTGTAGCCTGCTATGTGAGCGTGGAGCGTTGCCAGCAGTTTCCCGATGCCGCCGAGGCTATTCCAATGATTTGCGAAGCTATCATTTCCTTTGCGGGCACCTTCCTCCCCCCAGCTCAAGTCCCTTCAAAACCTACCGTAAGTCCTGGCAGCATGGTCGACGTAATTCTCGGCGATTGGGCGGCCCTGGTGGCGCCCAAGCCCCTGGTAGTTCTTTTCGATGAGGTGGACGTGCTCCAGGACCAGGCCCTCGTGAGCTTCCTTCGCCAGCTCCGCGGAGGCTTTGCCGCCCGTGGGGTCGGATTGTTTCCCGTCAGCGTGGCCCTTGTGGGCATGCGGGACCTCCGCGACTACCTCGTGCGCAGCAAGGAGGGGGTGGCGCTCAATCCCGGCAGCCCATTCAACATCAAGCAGGATTCTGTCACTTTGAGTTCTTTTTCCAAAGAGGATGTTAGCGCCCTTGTGGCCCAACACACTTCGGAAACGGGGCAGGTCTTCAGCGACGAAGCCTTGGCCTTGGTCTACGAACTCACGCGTGGCCAGCCCTGGCTGGTCAACGCGCTCCTGCAGAAATGCGTGTGGCAGCTCTGCCCCAAGGGCGAACCCGTGGGCATTGAGCAGATCGAGGCTGCTCGAGAGCTCCTCATCCAGGAGCGGGCTGTGCACCTGGACAGCCTGGCGGAGCGCCTTCGCGATCCACGGGTGAAGCGCATCGTGCAGTCGATCATGGTCGGGGAGAGCGATCCCTACCTGGCCGAGGGGGACGACTTTCGCCTGACCCTGGACTTGGGTCTTATACGAGTGGAAAACGGGACCCCGGTGATCGCCAATCCCCTGTACCGGGAGACCATCGCGAGGATCCTGTCCTACAGCTACCAGTTGGCTATCCCCGCTCCGGAGTTCCGCTGGCAGCGACCTGACGGGAGCCTGGACATGGGGGCCCTGCTCAGGGAGTTCCAGCGTTTCTGGCGCCGCCATTCCGACCTGTGGGAAGAGAAGGCGGACTACACGGAGGCTTTTCCACACATCCTTCTCATGGCCTTCCTCCAGCGGGTGGTGAACGGCGGGGGACGGATCGAGCGCGAATACGCGGCCGGGCGCGGGCGGATGGATCTTGCGATTCTCTACGGCGGGGCCTGGTCCATCATAGAGATCAAGCTGGTGCACCCCGGTGACGGGCGGGCCACGACGGTGGCCGAGGGGCTCGAGCAGGTTATCCGCTACCGCGATACCATCGACAGGAGCGCCGATGCCTGGCTTGTGGTCTTCGACCGTACGCCGGCGGGTCGGCAGAAGAGCTGGGAAGAGCGGCTGACCTGGGAACTGCGCGAGACACCTGGCGGGGTGGTGACGGTGGTGGGGGGATAAGAGGGAGAGGAAGAGGACAGGATTTTCAGGATAGACAGGAGAAGAGAAGAGAGGGGAAAAGGGAATGGGGAGATGGGAAAACCCATTTCCGTTCTTGTCCTGTTAATCCTGCTTTCCTGTTATCCTGTCTGATTCTAACAGAGAAGAGGAAGAGGACAGGATAACAGGATTTTCAGGATAGACAGGAGAAGAGAAGAGAGGGGAAAAGGGAATGGGGAGATGGGAAAAGTCCATTTCCGTTCTTGTCCTGTTGATCCTGGTTTCCTGTTATCCTGTCTGATTCTAAAAGAGAAGAGGAAGAGGACAGGATAACAGGATTTTCAGGATGGACAGGAGAAGAGAAGAAGAGGGGAAAAGGAATGGGAAGATGGGAAGTATCCATTTCCGTTCTTGTCCTGTTAATCCTGGTTTCCTGTTATCCTGTCTGATTCTAACAGAGAAGAGGAAGAGGACAGGATAACAGGATTTTCAGGATAGACATGAGAAGAGAAGAGAGGGGAAAAGGGAATGGGGAGATGGGAATTATCCATTTCCGTTCTTATCCTGTTGATCCTGGTTTCCTGTTATCCTGTCTGATTCTTGAAGATGACTTGTCCCCTTTCAGGTCCGTACCTATAGTTGAATCATGGCGCGCTTTTTCAATACTACCGGGCCCTGCAACCCGGAGAAACACTACACCCTCCCTCCCGAGGCCCGACTCGTGCGGGCCCAGCTGGATCGCTATATCGGCGATGAGCTTTACTGGGTGCTCCATGCCCCGCGGCAAAGCGGCAAGACGACCTTTCTCCAATCATGGATGCGGAAGATCAACGCCGAAGCCAAGGCTGTGGCCTGCTATGTGAGCGTGGAGCGCTGCCAGCAGTTTCCCGATGCCGCCGAGGCTATTCCAATGATTTGCGAAGCTATCATTTCCTTTGCGAGTACCTTCCTCCCCCCAGCTCAAGTCCCTTCAAAACCTACCGTAAGTCCTGGCAGCATGGTCGACGCAATTCTCGGCGCTTGGGCGGCCCTGGTGGCGCCCAAGCCCCTCGTAGTCCTTTTCGACGAGGTGGACGTGCTCCAGGACCAGGCCTTGGTGAGCTTCCTGCGCCAGCTGCGTGGGGGCTTTGCCATGCGGGGGATCGGAACCTTCCCGGTCAGCGTGGCCCTGGTGGGGATGCGCGACCTTCGCGACTACCTCGTGCGCAGCAAGGACGGGGTGGCACTCAATCCCGGCAGCCCCTTCAACATCAAGCAGGATTCTGTCACTTTGAGTTCCTTTTCCAAAGAGGATGTTCGGGCCCTCGTTTCCCAACATACCGCAGAGACGGGCCAGATCTTCAGCGATGAGGCCCTGGCTTTGGTCTATGAGCTCACGCGCGGCCAACCCTGGCTGGTCAACGCGCTTTTGCAAAAATGCGTGTGGCAGCTCTGCCCCAAAGGAGAGCCCGTCGGCATCGAGCAGATTCAGGAGGCGCGGGAACTCCTCATCCAGGATCGGGCTGTGCACCTGGACAGCCTGGCGGAGCGCCTGCGCGATCCACGGGTGAAGCGCATCGTGCAGTCGATCATGGTCGGGGAGAGCGATCCCACGTTGACCGATGGCGACGATTTTAGACTGACCCTGGACTTGGGCTTGGTCACGATAGAAGGAGGAAGTCCCGCGATTGCCAATCCGATCTATCGAGAGACGATAGCGCGTGTGCTGTCGCAGGGCATGCAAGACGCCATTCCCGCACCCGAGTTCCGCTGGCAGCGGAACGACGGGAGCCTGGACATGGAAGCCCTGATGCGGGAGTTCCAGGATTTCTGGGCCCAGCACGCGGAGATCTGGGAAGAGAAGGCCGACTACACGGAGGCCTTTCCTCATCTTCTTTTGATGGCCTTTTTGCAGCGGGTGGTGAACGGCGGAGGGCGGATCGAGCGGGAATACGCAGCCGGACGGGGCCGGGTGGACCTTGCCGTGCTCTATGGCGGCCATTGGTCCATCATCGAGATCAAGCTGGTGAGCCGCCAGGGCCGCGAACGCACGGTGGCGCAGGGCCTCGAGCAGGTGCTGCGCTATCGCGACAGCATCGACCGAGGGGCCGATGTCTGGTTGGTGGTTTTCGACCGCACGGCGGCGGGTCGGCTGAAGAGCTGGGAGGAGCGGCTGACCTGGGAACCGCGCGAGACACCCGGCGGAGTGGTGACGGTGGTGGGGGGATAAGAGGAAGAGGAAGAGGACAGGATAACAGGATTTTCAGGATAGACAGGAGAAGAGAAGAGGAGAAAAGGGAATGGGGAGAAGAAAGAATCTTTTCCATTATTACCTTCTTGTCCTGTTGATCCTGGTTTCCTGTTATCCTGTCTGATTCTAACAGAGAAGAGGAAGAGGACAGGATAACAGGATTTTCAGGATAGACAGGAGAAGAGAAGAGGGGAAAAGGGAATGGGGAGATGGGAAAAGTCCATTTCCGTTCTTGTCCTGTTAATCCTGGTTTCCTGTTATCCTGTCTGATTCTAACAGAGAAGAGGAAGAGGACAGGATAACAGGATTTTCAGGATAGACAGGAGAAGAGAAGAGGGGAAAAGGGAATGGGGAGATGGGAAAAGTCCATTTCCGTTCTTGTCCTGTTAATCCTGCTTTCCTGTTATCCTGTCTGATTCTAACAGAGAAGAGGAAGAGGACAGGATAACAGGATTTTCAGGATAGACAGGAGAAGAGAAGAAGAGAGGAAATAGGGAATGGGGAGATGGGAAAACCCATTTCCGTTCTTGTCCTGTTAATCCTGCTTTCCTGTTATCCTGCCTGATTCTTTAAGATGACTTGTCCCCTTTCAGGTCCGTCCCTATAGTTGAATGATGCCGCGCTTTTTCAATACCACCGGGCCCTGCAACCCGGAGAAGCACTATATCCTCCCTCCTGAAGCCCGACTCGTCAGGGCCCAGCTGGATCGCTATATCGGCGATGAGCTCTACTGGGTGCTGCACGCTCCCCGGCAGAGCGGCAAGACGACCTTTCTCCAATCCTGGATGCGGAAGATCAACGCCGAAGGGAAGGCATTAGCCTGCTACGTGAGCGTGGAGGCCTGCCAACAGTTCCCCGAAGCCGGTGATGCGATCCCCGCGATATGCGCCGCCATTCGGTCCTACGCGGAAAGCTTTCTTGGGGCGCGCCTTGTTCCGCCCATGTCGGATGTTCCGATTCCCATGCGGCTGGATAGGATACTCAAGGATTGGGCGGCCTTGGTGGCGCCCAAGCCCCTCGTGGTCCTCTTCGACGAGGTGGACGTGCTCCAGGACCAGGCCCTCGTGAGCTTCCTTCGCCAGCTCCGCGGAGGCTTTGCCGCCCGTGGGGTCGGATTGTTTCCCGTCAGCGTGGCCCTTGTGGGCATGCGGGACCTCCGCGACTACCTCGTGCGCAGCAAGGAGGGGGTGGCGCTCAATCCCGGCAGCCCATTCAACATCAAGCAGGATTCTGTCACTTTGAGTTCTTTTTCCAAAGAGGATGTTAGCGCCCTTGTGGCCCAACACACTTCGGAAACGGGGCAGGTCTTCAGCGACGAAGCCTTGGCCTTGGTCTACGAACTCACGCGTGGCCAGCCCTGGCTGGTCAACGCGCTCCTGCAGAAATGCGTGTGGCAGCTCTGCCCCAAGGGCGAACCCGTGGGCATTGAGCAGATCGAGGCTGCTCGAGAGCTCCTCATCCAGGAGCGGGCTGTGCACCTGGACAGCCTGGCGGAGCGCCTTCGCGATCCACGGGTGAAGCGCATCGTGCAGTCGATCATGGTCGGGGAGAGCGATCCCTACCTGGCCGAGGGGGACGACTTTCGCCTGACCCTGGACTTGGGTCTTATACGAGTGGAAAACGGGACCCCGGTGATCGCCAATCCCCTGTACCGGGAGACCATCGCGAGGATCCTGTCCTACAGCTACCAGTTGGCTATCCCCGCTCCGGAGTTCCGCTGGCAGCGACCTGACGGGAGCCTGGACATGGGGGCCCTGCTCAGGGAGTTCCAGCGTTTCTGGCGCCGCCATTCCGACCTGTGGGAAGAGAAGGCGGACTACACGGAGGCTTTTCCACACATCCTTCTCATGGCCTTCCTCCAGCGGGTGGTGAACGGCGGGGGACGGATCGAGCGCGAATACGCGGCCGGGCGCGGGCGGATGGATCTTGCGATTCTCTACGGCGGGGCCTGGTCCATCATAGAGATCAAGCTGGTGCACCCCGGTGACGGGCGGGCCACGACGGTGGCCGAGGGGCTCGAGCAGGTTATCCGCTACCGCGATACCATCGACAGGAGCGCCGATGCCTGGCTTGTGGTCTTCGACCGTACGCCGGCGGGTCGGCAGAAGAGCTGGGAAGAGCGGCTGACCTGGGAACTGCGCGAGACACCTGGCGGGGTGGTGACGGTGGTGGGGGGATAAGAGGGAGAGGAAGAGGACAGGATTTTCAGGATAGACAGGAGAAGAGAAGAGAGGGGAAAAGGGAATGGGGAGATGGGAAAAGTCCATTTCCGTTCTTGTCCTGTTGATCCTGGTTTCCTGTTATCCTGTCTGATTCTAACAGAGAAGAGGAAGAGGACAGGATAACAGGATTTTCAGGATGAACAGGAGAAGAGAAGAAGAGAGGGGATAATGGAACGGGAAGAAGAAAAATATCTTTTTCATTATTACCTTCTTGTCCTGTTGATCCTGGTTTCCTGTTATCCTGTCTGACTCTAAAAGAGAAGAGGAAGAGGACAGGATAACAGGATTTTCAGGATAGACAGGAGAAGAGAAGAGGGGAAAAGGGAATGGGAAGATAGGAATTATCCATTTCCGTTCTTGTCCTGTTAATCCTGGTTTCCTGTTATCCTGTCTGATTCTAACAGAGAAGAGGAAGAGGACAGGATTTTCAGGATGAACAGGAGAAGAGAAGAAGAGAGGGGATAAGGGAATGGGGAGATGGGAAAACCTATTTCCGTTCTTATCCTGTCTGGTTGTCATAAATATAACAATAACGAGGTGTCGGGATTGATAAATGATCAGTTATCAGAAAGAATAATTGGATGCGCGTTTCGAGTATACTCGGTTCTCGGTGCCGGGTTCCTTGAAAGCGTTTACAAGAAGGCTCTGGTGCTGGAACTTCGTACGCACGGATTGAAGGCGGAAGAAGAGTTTCCGATTGAAGTTCATTACGGAGACACCATCGTCGGTTCTTTCTATGCGGATATTTTCGTCGAAGATCGGATCATCGTCGAGCTGAAGGCGGTGGATGCTCTCGCGAGGGCCCATGAAATTCAACTTGTAAATTACCTTAAGGCCACTGGTATGGTGATTGGATTGCTAATCAATTTTGGAACAAGCGGCATTGTCGTGAAGCGGAAGTACAAGGATCGTGGGAATATCGCCCCATCCTCTTCATCGTCCGAGTCGTGAAGTGAAGAGGAAGAGGAAGAAGGACAGGATAACAGGATTTTCAGGATAGACAGGAGAAGAGAAGAGGAGAAAAGGGAATGGAGAGAAGAAAGAATCTTTTCCATTATTACCTTCTTGTCCTGTTGATCCTGGCTTCCTGTTATCCTGTCTGATTCTTGAAGAGGGGAGGAAGAGGACAGGATAACAGGATTTTCAGGATAGACAGGAGAAGAGAAGAGGAGATAAGGGAATGGAGAGAAGAAAGAATCTTTTCCATTATTACCTTCTTGTCCTGTTGATCCTGGCTTCCTGTTATCCTGTCTGATTCTTGAAGAGGGGAGGAAGAGGACAGGATAACAGGATTTTCAGGATAGACAGGAGAAGAGAAGAGGAGATAAGGGAATGGGGAGAAGAAAGAATCTTTTCCATTATTACCTTCTTGTCCTGTTGATCCTGGTTTCCTGTTATCCTGTCTGATTCTTGAAGAGGAAGAGGACAGGATACTAGGATTTACTGGAAGGACAGGGGTGACTCCTTCCCAGGCCCTTCCCTGGTCATTTCCGGACATCATGGAGGCTTAAGCCGAAGACCTTGCTGGGAAAGCCGATACGATCAACAATTGACCCAGGGAATCGCTCGGCAATCGGACGCCGGCAGAAGCGTTCCAAATTCGAAGTGACCGCTTCGAATTTGAACCGGCGAGTCGCTTCCCAGCACGGGAGAGGTGGGCATGAGGACTCATGAGGGCTTCCTGGCCCTTTTCGAGGAATTGCGGGGAGATCTTGCCGAGTTGGACAAGGCGGCTCGGCGGAACGCACAGGCCTGGGAACGAATCCAGGCAGGGGCGAGGGATCCCATCGACTACGGAGCCCTCGGCTTTACCCTCCACAACGCCTATGGCGGTTTTGAAAATTATTTCCTCCGCGTATCGAAGTTCTTCGAGAACAACCTGCCCCACGATTCCTGGCATAAGGCCCTGGTCGACAAGATGGGCTTGGACATCCCCGGTCTTCGGCCCGCCTTGATCACCGATTCTCAGGACAAGGCCGCGGTACTCGAGCTGCTGAAATTCAGGCATCGATTTCGCAATCTGTATGGCGAGGACCTCGACCCCGTGAAGACCGAGGCTGTCCAACGTATCGCTTCGGCCCTCTTTGCCCGGTTTCGGAACTTGCACGGCGAGTTTGTGCATAAACTCTCTGCAATCGCGGAAGGGTTGTGAGCGATCATGAACGACTTTGATCCTGTGCCCTATTCGGAGGGCATCAGGGAGCTGAACCGCAGGGAACAGGAGCGCATGGCTTTGCGGCTCGGCCGGGCGCGCTCAGAGTCCGAGCGTTTGGCCTGGGCGATCGCGGAAGCGGATCCGACGGTGCGGCGAGTGATCCTCTTTGGCTCCGTCGCGTCGGGGGCCCCGAGCCGTGAAGACTTTGATATTGACCTTGCCATCGACGGCGGCGATAGCAGTCTCGCCATGAGCATCACCGATGAATCCGAGTTCGATGTGGACCTCGTCAACCTCGAACTCCTTCCGGTAGCCATGCGCAGGATGCTTGAGAACCGAGGTGTCGAGCTCGTACGCCGATAGATATCGCAGGTCTGCGGGCCGTCAAATCGAGCCGGCGGGAAGCGCCGTGTTGTGTCGGTCGATCGGAAAGGCTTCCTGGACCAGGCAAAGCACCGCGCCGGGGCGGGCGGGAATCCCGAGCCTCTCCAGGGCCGCGAAGTGCCTGATCCAATCCCGTTTCGGGCTCGCGCCGAGCTTGATCTCCACGGGGAAGAGTCCGCCGTCCGCCTCAAAGAGAAGATCGATCTCGACGCCATCCTTGTCGCGGTAGAAATAAACCGGCGGATCCTTAAGCGCGTACCACCAGGACTTGAGCGCCTCGGCCACGCACCAGGTTTCGAAGATCGCCCCCCGCAGCGGTCCGGCGGCGAGGGTCTCCGGCGAGGAGTAGCCGGCGAGATGGGCGCAGAGGCCCGTATCGAGGAAATAGAGCTTGGGGCTCTTGATCAAGCGCGAGCCGCGATTCGAGGCATAGGGTCGCAACAGATAGACGAGCGAGCTCGCGACCAGCACGGAGATCCAGTGCTTGACGGTGGGAACGCTGACCGCGCAGTCTCTCGATATTTCCGACATGTTGAGTGTCGTGCCGGTACGTGCCGCCAGCACCTTGAGGAAGACGTAGAAGCTCTCGAGACTGCCTATTTGGCTAACCTCGCGAAGATCCCGCTCCAGATAGGTGCGGACGTAGGAGCCGTAGAATAGCTCGAGATCCCTGACCTCGCCGGAAAGGGCGGCCGGGTAAGAGCCCGTGAAGATCCTGCGGAAGAGGGAAGGTTCATCGTAGATAGTACCTTTCCGTGCCGGCCCTCCGGCTCTCGGAAGGAAAGGCGTGGGGTCGCTCAAGGAGCCGCTCGTCTCCCGCTCAGACAGGCCATTGAGCGTCACGATCGCGACTCTGCCCGCGAGGCTTTCCGTGACGCCCCGCATGAGCTGGAATTGCTGGGAGCCCGTGAGCCAAAACAGGCCTTTGCCGCCCGAGGCGTCGCAGGCGAGCTTGATCGCGCTCAATAGCCCGGGCGCGTACTGGATCTCGTCGATGATGAGGGGCGGCGGAAAGCGCTGCAGGAAAAGCTCGGGATCTTCCCTGGCCAGGAGGCGAGCGGGCATCGAGTCCAGGGAGACGTAGCCGCGCGAGCCGTCTTTAAGGTGCTTGAGGAGGGTTGTCTTGCCCGTCTGTCGAGGCCCGGTCACGAGAAGGACGGGGAATTGCGACGAAGCTTCGAGAAGGCGCCCCTCCAGGGCTCTGGCGATATAGGTGGTCATATTCGCTGCCCTCCTTTTATCTGTCTTCCCTGATTGGCCGATTTAACAATAGACTTTAAATTAGTCGGATGCAAGGCTTCGAGGCGGCCTACGGGATGGCATGCCGATCTCCACATTGACAGGGCCTAGCCTCAGCCCCGAAAATATCTCTATATGTCGCCCTTTATTCCCGTGCTTGCCGTGGTCGTGCTTTTGGGTTTTGCGGCCATTCTCGTGATGTCGCTTACCTCCCGTTCGAAGGAGGGCAAGGCAGCCGCGGGGCCTTCGACCAAGGGAAAAGGCAAGAACCGCAGCAGGGACCGTGCCCAGGTGCTGAAGGAGGCGACACGGCGGCTGGCGACCAATCCCAAGGATGTCGGTGCCCTCGAAGCGATCGCGGGGGTGGCCTGGACGGACCAGGACTGGGAAAAGGCTTTCAAGTACTACGGGGAGCTGGTCGATGCGGGCGCGGGAAATCCCGACGTGGACGAGTTCACGGCCAACGCGCGGCTGGGCTTCGCCTCGCTCAGGCTCAACCGATTCGACGATGCCTACAAGGCCCTCACCATAGCCCGGACGATCCGCCAGGACGATTTCGACGTCGATTTCAACCTGGGCTATCTCGAATACCAGCGCAAGGCTTATGAGCGGGCGATAGCCCTCCTCAAGCAGGCGGTGGCGATCAACCCGGAGCACACGCAGGCCCTGCGCTATCTCGGGCACTCCTATTTCCGCATGCAGCAGTTCAAGGAGGCGATCGGGTCGCTCCGGCGCACCCTCGACCTCGCGCCCGACGACAAGGAGTCGCTCTTCGCGCTGGCCGAGTGCAATTACGAGCTCGGGGCGGTGGAGCAGGCGCTCAAGATCTTTACCCATCTGAGAACCGACCCGGTCCTTGGGCCCCAGGCGGCCCTCTTTTCGGGGACGGTGCGTCTCAACCAACACCAGACCGACCGGGCCATCCAGGACTTCGAGATCGGGCTCAAGCACCTGGAGATCAAGCCGGAGACGGCTGTGGAGCTCAAGTACCGACTCGGCGCCGCCTACATCAAGGGCAACGAACTCGGCAAGGCCGTCGCCATACTTTCGGAGATCCAACTTATTTCTCCCAGTTATAAGGATGTGCCCTCCCTCCTCGCCAAGTTCCGCGAGCTCAACTCGAACCGCAATCTCAAGGTCTACCTCCTCGGCACGGCGAGCGAGTTCGTGACCCTCTGCCGCAAGATCACGCTGATGTTCTTTCCGAAGGCCAAGGTCAAGATCACCGACATTTCGGTGAACAAAAACGACTGGGCCGATGTCCTCGCGGAGGTCGAAACCTCGAAGTGGTCGGACATCGTGCTCTTTCGCTACATCCGGGCGAGCGGGGTGATGGGTGAGCTCGTGGTGCGCGAGTTCCACGCGCGGGTGAAGGATCTCAAGGCGGGCAAGGGCTTCTGCATCTCCGCCGGCACCTACTCGGAAGAGGCGAAGAAGTTCGTCGAGGCGCGACTGATCGACCTGATCGAAAAGGATGCGCTGATGGGCATTCTCAACACGGTCGAGGCGAAGATGCGGTCGGGCGGGGAGTAGGGCAGCCCCCAAGCTTCGGATCGTTAATGACGCGGCCGAAGGTTGTTACAAAGTTTTTTTCCCCTTGCACGAGGCCTTCATCCGCTGGCTTGAAGAACTTGCACGAGAGCTGTGAGGGCGACGAGCATGACCGCGATGACCTGGGCCATATCGGGGGGCTAGTTCAAGAGCGATCGAGAAGGGGTGACAGGATCTCGGAAGCTTGAAGGGATACGGAGAGGCGGTCGGCTTTGGGGAGGCTGCCGATGCGTTCGGATTCCTTCGTTTCGATCGTGGCGATCTTGGCTGTTCGAACCATCGACGGCGCGGGCAATCCACTCAGGCCGATATCCGATATGGCGACGTCACCGGGCCATCCCCGATTTTCGGCACTCGTTATCATCATTACCCAGAGCAAGCCATGGTTCTCTTTGATGCCAGCCGTGGCGACGATCAATGCCGGGCGCCTTTCCCGGACGGGTCTGTCGGTATAGGGGAAGGGGACTTTGACAATATCCCAGAGTTTAAAGCTTGGCATAGGCGCGCCTGTCGGCTTCGCTGTTCCATTCATCGAAGGTTGCGAAAGGATTATCGTCCCTTGTCTGAATGACTCGAGTGATGATGGCCTTGTCTCCATCGATCAAGTAGGCAATTTCATCGCCTTCGACGAGATGAAGCGCGGTACGGATGGGTTGGGGGATGGTCGTCTGCGCCTTGCTGGTGAGTTTGCTGGTTATCACTGGATACCTCCTTACGGTGGGCATCAATTCATAATCCAAGAGTAAGGAAAATCCTTACATAGATCAAGCTCTAGGTTGGCGTGAAGTCGGTTTTTAACGAGAGATAGGTGAAATCAATAGTGGGAAGGAGTCAAGGAATTATGAAAGGCATCATTCTCGCCGGCGGCTCGGGGACGCGCTTGTTTCCGATCACGCAGGCCGTTTCGAAGCAGATTTTACCGGTCTACGACAAGCCGATGATCTATTACCCCCTTTCGGTGCTGATGCTGGCGGGAATTCGCGAGGTGCTGGTCATCTCGACCCCGCGCGATCTTCCGGTGTTTCGCGAGCTTCTCGGCGACGGGACCAGGCTGGGGATGCGTTTCGAGTACTCCGTGCAGGAAAAGCCGCGGGGCCTGGCCGATGCCTTTATCGTGGGCGAAAGCTTTATCGCCGGCGAGGGCGTGGCCCTGGTGCTCGGCGACAACATCTTTTACGGGCAGAGCTTTACGAAGACCTTGGCCAAGGCTGTGGCCAATGGCGATGGGGCCACGATTTTCGGTTACTACGTGAAGGACCCGACCTCCTACGGCGTCGTCGAATTCGACGACACGGGGAAGGCCCTTTCGATCGAGGAGAAACCCGCCCATCCCAAGTCACACTACGCGGTGCCGGGCCTGTATTTCTACGACGCCTCGGTGGTGGAGGTCGCCAAGAACGTAAAGCCCTCGGCACGGGGGGAGATCGAGATCACCTCGGTCAACAACGATTATCTCGCGCGGGGAAAGCTCCGGGTGGAGATGCTCGGGCGAGGGATGGCCTGGCTCGATACGGGCACCTATGACGGCCTGTTGGAGGCGGGGACTTTTGTCGAGGCCATCCAGAAACGCCAGGGTCTCTATGTGTCCTGCATCGAGGAGATCGCCTTCCACAAGGGTTGGATCGACAAGGCCCAATTGATACGGCTTGCGGAAGGGATTAAGACCGATTATGGAACCTATCTCCGCTACGTGGCCGAGGGCGAGTGAGCGATGCCTTTCAACTTTCGGGCGGGCTCGATCGCCGGCCTTGTGATCGTGGAGCCGAGGCTCTTTCCCGACGGTCGCGGCGCCTTTATGGAGAGCTACAAGGCGAGCGACTTCGCCGCCGCGGGAATAGCCGGTCCCTTCGCGCAGGACAATCATTCGACCTCGTCGCTGGGAACGGTGCGGGGCCTGCATTTTCAAAGGCTGCCGCAGGCGCAGGGAAAGCTCGTGCGCGTGACGCGGGGGCGGGTATGGGACGTGGCCGTCGATCTCAGGAGGTCATCGCCGACCTTCGGGAAGTGGGAAGGCTTCGAACTGTCGGCCGCCAACCGGCTGATGTTCTGGATACCCGTCGGATTCGCCCACGGCTTCGTCGCCCTCGAAGAGGGGACGGAGCTGCAATATAAGTGTACTGACGAATATGCCCCGAGCAGCGAGGGAGGCATTCGCTGGGATGATCCGATCCTGGGCATCGCTTGGCCTGTAAGAGACGCCGTCGTGTCGGAGAAGGACGGGAAGCTGCCGGCCTTCGAACCGGAGGGGGAGTATTTCTCCTAGGTCACGGCTTCACTCGCGAGGACGCTGGCGAGGCCCTCTCGCGTGACATAGGCGGCATCTGCGCGCCGCTCGAGGAAGGCTTCGATGTCGGCTCGAAGCGCCTTGAAGTCGAGCTCGCCGAGGCGTTTTTCGATATTCTCGCGCCAGTTGCCTTCGATTCTCGTCGCGGTTTGCAGAAGCGCTGCCTCGAAGGCCGTGCCGCCGACGAAAGAAAGTCGCTCGAAGGCCCTCGCTTCGTGAAGGCTTCGCAGGGCGCTGGCCTGAACATATTCGCGCAGGATGTTGCCGCGCTCGATCGGATCGGCCGATCGAAGCGCCAGACCGACGGCTTCGGCCTTCATACCTCGATCCTGCCTTCCTGCGTTTCGAAGGCGTAGCGCTTCCATGCGTCGGCGGCCCTCATGAGGCGAGGAATAGCCGTGTCAGCCATGGCGGCAAGGAAGGGCTCCAGGGCGATCGCGCCGGGCTCGAATCGCATCGAATCCATCCGCCCCTCGGTCCATTCGCCTTCTTCGAGATACATGAGGTCGAGGAGGGCCTTTTCGGGGGTGGCGATGCGAACGGGAGTGCCCATGATGGATTCCGTGCCGAAACCTGTGAAAAGCGACGTTTGCAGGCTTCGATAGAAGAAACTGCCAAGGCTGTTTTCGAAGCGTTTCGTCTGCCGCGGCGTAACGCTCGTATAAACGACGGTCTTTTCCGGAATGACTCCATAAAAGGAAAGGGCCCAGAGGGTCGACAGGTAGGAAGGCTGATAGAGGGCATTCGCGACCGCGGGCCCCGTGAGGGTGACTTTCCTGTAGCGCTCCGGGAAGGCGTAGAGTCCTCGACGAAGCTCGAGCAAGCGACCGGTCTTTTTGAAGCGGTAGAGCGAAGTCCTGATCGCCGCGTCACTTTCCGGAAAGAGGAGGGCGACGGATGGGTAGTCGAAGCAGGCTTCGTCGTTGAACCGATCGAGGAGTTCGTCGAATTTCATCAATCATAAAGATACACGTTATTGTTCATTATCGCAAATGACATTCCCGAATGCCTATCGCGAAACAAGAGAGGATCCGATGTCGAGGTAGTCGAGCCTGAGCCTTTCGCCGAGCTCGGTCCGGTTAACCTGCGCCCCTACCTGCGAAGCGAGGAGCCTGACGAGGTTGTTGAATCCGGCGATGTTCTCGACCCGCATGTATCCCGCAACGTCGCGGCGCAGGTCCGGCGAATTATGTTGAAATTCCACCGCACGACCGGCGGAAAATCAATGTCATAGTCCACACCAGGGAATGACGGTACAGAAAGCGGCAAGATCGCCTGGCCGTTCTTGAAACCGGGACCGTTCGACCGGGTCTGCCATGTTGAAGATAATGAAAGATATCCTTTCAATATCTTCGATATTTTGAAAACGGCGCGGGGTTTCCGTGCCGATCCTGCTTTACTCTGCTTTACGCTTCTTTGGGGAGGTCAAAATGCTGTGGGTAGTCGGCGCCCGTGGAATGCTCGGGACTGAGGTCCGGAGGCTTCTTGATTCGGAGGGCGTGGAGTATGTCGCCAGCGATCGAGAGGTGGATATTCTCGATCCGGCGGCCCTCGAGGCCTTCGCGTCGGGTGCGGGCAAGGCCATCTCCTGGATAGTGAACTGCGCGGCCTATACGGCGGTCGACAAGGCCGAGGACGAGGCGGAGCTCTGCCGCAAGCTCAATGTCGAGGGGCCGGCGAATCTGGGGGCCCTCGCGGAGCGGATCGGGGCGGCAATCCTTCATATTTCCACCGATTACGTCTTCGATGGAAAAGCCGACAGGCCCTATCGGGAAGACGACGCGATGGGACCGACGGGGGTGTACGGAAGGACGAAGGCCGAGGGCGAGCTCGCGCTACGTGCGGCCTGTCGGCGCTCGGTGATCCTCCGGACGGCCTGGCTCTACGGCAAGGATGGACCCAATTTCGTCTACACGATGCTGCGCCTGATGCGGCAGAAGGACTCGATCGGCGTGGTGGCCGACCAGCGGGGGAGCCCCACCTGGGCGCGGGACCTGGCCAAGGCGATGCTGGCCATCCTGCGCTCGAGGGAGCCGCGCTTCGGCATCTACCATTTCACCGACGGAGGTGAAACCAATTGGCATGAGTTCGCCCTCGAGATCCTGCGGCTGGGGCGGGAGGCCGGGGTCCTGGAGAGGGACTGTCGGGTCGAGGCCCTGACTACCGAGCAATATCCGACCAAGGCGAGGCGGCCGGCCTACTCGGTGCTGGCGAAGGATAAGATCGTCGCGGACTATGGGGTCGCGATGCCGGGCTGGAAGGAGAGTCTGGGGGCCTTCCTGGGGGAAATCGCCGACATTGTCAGAAGACAAGTCGCCTGGTTTTCACGCGCCGAGTACGATATGGCGACGGCGGATTATGATCTGGCCGGCGGGCGCACGATTTCGGCCGTATTCTGGTGCCAACAGGCGGTGGAAAAGACCCTCAAGGCTCTTATCGAGTTCGAAGCGCGGCCCATGCCCGTCCATGAATTGCCGAAGCTCGCGGCCTTCTTGCGAATCGACGCGAGTCCTTCCCAGCGACGCCTCATGGCGGATCTTTCGGAATCTTATAGATCATCGCGTTATGGTCTCGGAATGGGGGAACTCCAGGAGTTCTATTCGATCGAGAGGACTCGCACCTTGCTCGAAGGTACAAAGGAGCTGATCGCATGGCTGCGCGCGAAGAACAAATTGTCCTTCATGTGAAGGATTTTCTCGGGACGCTTTCGGGAAGGTTTCGCATCCTTTCCGCCTACCTCTTTGGTTCTCACGCTGAAGGCCGGGCCGGACCCTATTCGGATATCGATATTGGAATAGTTTTGGATGGAAGGGCGGGTATAGAGGAACGACAGGAACTCTATTTTGCCGGCAAGGAATTCGATGTCGATTTTGATGTCGTCGCCCTTTCGGAGGGCGATTTCGCCAGGGAAGACCCGGTAATAGTTCACGAAATCAAGACGAAAGGAATCCGCATCGCATGAACCGAAAATTCGACAACGTTCTCGTGACCGGCGGGGCCGGTTTTATCGGCTCGAACTTTATCCGCTGGCTTTTGGGCGAGGGGGGCTTCGAGGGGCGCATCGTCAATCTCGACGCGCTGACCTACGCGGGCAATCCGGAGAGCCTCGACGACGTGGCGAAGGCCGCGGGCGGCCGCTATGTCTTCGTAAAGGGGGACATTCGCGATCGGAAGGCTGTCGAGAAGGTCTTTGCCGACTACGCGATAGACGCGGTGGTGCATTTCGCCGCCGAGAGCCACGTGGACCGCTCGATCCACGGGCCCGAGGACTTCGTCAGCACCAACGTGATGGGCACCTTCACGCTCCTCGACGTGGCGCGCACGGTCTGGAAGGGGCGCGACGATGTGCTCTTTCACCACGTGTCGACGGACGAAGTTTTCGGCTCCCTCGGCGAGTCGGGCTATTTCACCGAGTCGACGCCCTATGATCCGCGTTCGCCCTATTCGGCGAGCAAGGCTTCGAGCGACCACCTGGTCTCGGCCTATCATCATACCTACGGGCTTCCGGTGACTGTTACTAATTGCTCCAACAATTACGGACCCTATCAGTTCCCGGAAAAGCTGATTCCCGTGATGATCCTCAACATGATCGAAGGGAAGCCCTTGCCGGTCTACGGGGACGGCAAGAACATCCGCGACTGGCTCTATGTCGAGGACCACAACGCGGCGGTCTGGACGGTGATGGCTCGGGGACGGGTCGGCGAGACCTACAACATCGGCGGCGAGAACGAGTGGGAGAACATCAGGCTCCTCGACAGGTTGATGGAGCTCGTAGCCGAGGAGACGGGAAAGAGCGTCGAGGAGTACCGGAAGCTCATCACCTATGTGAAGGACAGGCCGGGCCACGATCGGCGCTATGCCATAGATTGCTCGAAGCTCAAGGGGGAGCTCGGCTGGAAGCAGTCGCTCGACTTCGACGAGGGGCTCAGGCGCACGGTGAAATGGTATTTGGGCAATCCGCGCTGGATCGAACGGGTGCGCTCGGGCGAGTACAGGAAATGGATGGAGACGAATTACGCAGGGAGATAGGAGAAGAAGAGGAGCCGCAGAGGGCGGATTTTCATTCGCGAGGGGCAGGAGCCGTCGATCGAGCCTTTTCGAGTGCCGCTTCCAGGGCAGAGGCGGTGTCGGGGAAGGGGACGATCGAGGTTTCCCGAAAATTATGGGCGCGATCTCCGCCATAGATGAGAAGTCCCGGGGCGATCCTATCGTTCAGGGCTCGCATTGACGGAAAGTCCGCGCAGAAGTCGGGCGAGAAAGTCCGCGATGCCTTGATTTCGATCGGCACCAGGCCGGCAAGGTCGCCGGCGAGTAGGTCCATTTCGAAGCCTCGGGAGTCGCGATAGAAATGCAGCGCGGGTTCCTCTCCGCGGTTGAGAAAGGATTTGAGGGCTTCGACGATAACCATATTCTCGAAAAGACCGCCGAGGGCGGGGTTGAGCCCCGGCTGTTCGGCGTCGCGGATGCCGAGGAGCCAGGCGGCGAGGCCAGGCTCGGTGAAGTAGATCTTCGGCGTTTTGACGAGTCGCTTGCCGAAATTCTCGAACCAGGGCGGGAGGCGAAAGACGATGTACGATGCCTCGAGCACGGCCAGCCAGTGCGCGAGGGTGGTCGAGCTCGTTCCCGTCGAGGCGGCGAGGTCGCTCAGATTGACCAGCTGGCCGACCCGTCCGGCGAGAAGGCGGATGAAGGTCTCGAAGGCGATAAGGTTGTGAATCGCCGCGAGCTGTCGAACATCCCTTTCGACATAGGTCTGATACCAGGCGGCGTAGATCCTCGACGGTGGAAGTACGGCCTCGTGAATGCCTGGTAGGAATCCGGTGTAGATACATTTGTCGCGTTCGAGCTTTTGTCCGGAAGATGAAAGTTCCCTGAGTGAAAGGGGTAGAAGCGTGAGGATGCCTGTTCTCCCAGCCAAGGACTGGCTGATCGATGCGCGGAGTTCGGGTTGGTGGCTTCCGGTCAGGATGAACTGCCCTCGGCTTCCGCGCTCCTCGTCGATCATCACCTGAATGTAGCTGAGGAGTGATGGCACCCGTTGCACTTCGTCGATGATGAGAGGTTGCGGATAGCGGCCGAAAAAGGACCGAGGATCTTCCGCCGCGAGGCTGCGGTCGTCGGGCAACTCCAGATTGACATAGGTATATTCGGGGAAGGCATGCCGTACGAGGGTTGTCTTGCCGGATTGTCTGGGGCCGAGGAGGGTGACCGCCGGGAATATTCCCGCGGTTTCGACAAGCGTCGATTCCATTGATCGGTGGATGTAAGTAACCATTATCCCTCTCTGGGATAATAAGATAGTAGAACAATTATCAAATTTCAAGTCTCACTTGAAATTTGTTCAAGCAGCGCTCCTGTCCGTGCAGGAAAAAGGCCCCGGATACCCGAATGGCTATTGTGCCACGCGGGGATTCCGGGGCTTTTTCGTTTTCAGGACAGGGTCACCTCGAGGCCGTCCTTGTTGAGGGAGAAATCGACGAGGCGGGCCCGCTCGTCGGCAAAGCGGGCATCGAGGAGTTCGCGGAGTCTGTCGGCCTCGCGGCGGTCGGGGGAAATGAAGTAGGCGAAGCCGCCTCCACCGGCTCCGAGGAGTTTCATGCCGGCGACATGGGGGCGGACGGCGGCGACGAGGTTTTCTATCTCGGTGTTCGTGGTGCTGGCGTGGATGAGCTTGTTCTCGGCGAAGGATGAGTCCACGACTGCGGCGAGGCGGCGGAGGTCGCGGAGGGATAGGGCTTCGCGTGCCTCGAGGGCCAGCTCGCGGAGGCGGCCGTGGGTGAAGAGGAAGGACCGCTCCATGCCGTCGACCCGCGAGACGACCTCGCCGAGGATGTTCTTGGCGAGGCGGGTGACGCCTGAATAGAAGAGGGTCATGCGATCGTGGCAATTGCGATCTTCGAAGAGCCAGGCGTCGAGCTGGTGGATGGCGAGTCGCGGTCGGAGGCCGGGCCGCGTCTCGATGTACTTTACGCCGCCGACGAGGCCGCCGACCTGGTCCTGCCAGCCTCCGCCCGTGGTGAGCATCCGCTCCAATTCGAGGACGTCGTTGTAGAGCTCGTCGGGGCCGCGCTCGATGCCGAAGAAGCGGCAGAGGGCGGCCATGATGGCCCCGGCGAGGACGGAAGAGGTGCCGAGGCCGGAGCCCTTGGGGACGGCGGAGAGAAGGGTGATTTCGAGGCCGCCTCCTGTGGTTGCGAGTGTCGTCGCGGTGCTCTCCTCGTCGGGACGGCCGGCGCCGAGGCCGAGGAGGCAGAGGGCGGCCCTGGGCATGGAAAAGGCGCCCGAGGGGTCCTGGTAGGCGCGGAGGGAGCGGAGATCGGGGACGGTTTCGGAGATGCCGAGGTCGATGGAGTGGAAGCGGAGAATGGGCTCGGCGGCGCGTCGCACGAAGACTTGGACGGGGGGCTGGCCGTTGAGATCGACGGCGAGGTTGACGACGGTGCCGCCGAAGCGGTTGGTGTAGGGAGGGGTGTCGGTCCAGCCGCCCGCAAGGTCGAAGCGGAGGGGCGCGCGGGCCCAGACGATCTGGTCGCGCTTGATCGCGCAGGAGAGGCGGGCCGCGGTGCCGATGCCGACATAGGTGGGAAGAGGAGCGGCGAGGGTCTTTTGCGCGGCGGGCGAGCCGGCCGCGGCGAGAAGGGCACCGCGATAGCGCTTGAGGAGGGGATCGTTCGTCTCGGCCCAGGCTTCTTCGAGGGAGGAAGAGGGTGCCTGGCCATTTTGCACTTCGATGAAATCGGAGGCTCCAATGGCCGAGAGACCCGATCGAGCGATGGCCTCGCGGAGTTCGGTCCTCCGCTTGGCGCGTCGCTCCTCGTCGCGGAGGACGGCGTCGCTTCGGGCGTTGATGCTCGCGAGGCTCAAGCGGGAGGCGGCCTTGAAGGCGCGAGACCAGGCCGCGACATCATCGGGCACGCGCCAGTAGCCGGCAAGGAAGGCGGGTTCGGCGCCCGGGATGTGGAGGGTCGCCTCGTAGGGGTCGAGGAGGGGAGCTGTGCCGCCGGCCCTCGTTTCTCCTGCGAAGATGTCGCTCAACGCGAGATTCCGTTCTTCGAGCCAACGCGAGAGTGGTATGCCGCAGTAGATGAAACGGGCGAGATCGCCGAGGGGTTTGAAGCTGTCGTCGCGGTGGTGGACGATGCGAACAGTATCAGGCGCGGTCGCGGGAGCGCCGGTCGTGCCAGGTGTGTCGGATGAAAGGGGGCGCAGCCTTCGCTCGTCGATGCAGAAGCCGCGCGGCAGGGTTTCCGCGAGCGAGAAATCCGCGAGTCCGACGAGGAGGTTGTCACCTTCACAATTGAGAGTGATGCGCTCGCAGTTTTCGACGAAGACTCCGGGGCCCAAGGCCGCGACTTCGGCTTCGACGGAATTGGCGACAATGCGGCGGTCGTCGATGTCGGGGCGCAGTTCTTCGTGGTTGAGGGCGTAGAAGGGGGCGATGCCTCGGCTGACGGTCTCTCGGCAGGCGTCGGGATATTCGGCGAGGCTGCCGAAGTGGATGAAGGTGGGGTTGCGGACGAGGACGCCACCGAGGCCCGAGGGATGGATGTGGCGCCAAAGTTCCTCCGCCACGGCGGGAGGCAGGGAACTCTGCCCCCCGATGCGCGCGAGGAAGGAATCGAGGTCCATGTTGCCGAGGGCGGCGCTGAGGAGTTCGACATAGAGGTCGAAGGAAAGCGTGCCGGCGGCGAGCCCCTCGCGAATGGAGGGAAGGGCAGCGCCGCTTTGCGCGGGCCCCGAGCCTGGAGCCGCTTCGAGGAGGTCGAGGAGGGCCTGGAGGGCGGCGCCTCGGAAGGAGACGATGCCGAGATCCAGGGCGCAGGAGTTGCTGCCTTCGATGCGAGCCTTGGCGGCGAGTTCGGCCGGCGGGGCCTTCTGGAGGAAATCGGTGACGGAGCCCGTGCGCGGGTCGAAGACGTACACGCCATGACGCGAACCTTGTTCGAAGCTGGAGGCGGCGGCGAAGCCGCAGAGCGGGGCATCGGGAAGGGCGAGGGATTCGGTGGCGAAGTCGACGATGACGTCGCCCGAGGCGATGACGAGTTCACCCGCTCGCCAGGGATAGCGGAGGTAGAGCGAAAGCTCGAGGTCGAAGACGACGGGGGAGAGGACCGAGCTCGAGGGGGCGGGCACAGGCGCGAAGAGCTTGCCTTCCGGCACATAGGCGGGCAGGCGACGGGACTGTCCACCCGCATGGATCATCAGAATGGAACCCGCTTCGAGGCGATGGAGGCGATCTTCCCTCGAGGAGGCGCCGAGTTCCGAGAGCCAGCGATCGAGGGCCCAGAGGCTGCCGCCGCCGGAGCCGACCCGGCCGCGGGGGGGATCGGCGAAGACGCGGAAATCGATCTCGCGGGGATAGAGCCCTTTGGCCCGCCGACGTTCGATGAGGGCGCGGAAAACCGAGGCTTGGCCTTCGTCGGATGCCGTGACGATGCAGGTGGTAAAGAGGGACATGGAAATTCCTTGTGCGAGGGTGGCGAGGGTCCGTGAAAGAGGGGGACGACCGCGCGGAGAAGGAAGTGTAACCGGCCGGCCCGCCCTTAGCCATAGGGGCAAGTCGAGGCCTATGGATCATCCATTAAGAAGGCGTAAAGCTTGCATCGGTAAGAGACCTGCCTCATTGTCCCTTTCGTTGAAATTCCCTATCATGCTGCCATGAATAGGTTACAGCGGGCGATAGTCGCCCTTCTCGCCCTCGTCGTCTCGTCTATACTTCCGGCCTTCGCGCAGACGACGATCTCCGATCCCAACGATCCGATCTATCAGCAGATCGATGCATGGGCGACCCGCGGTGTTCTCAAGAACCTGCCCCAGCTCCGGCCGTATACCGGCGCCATGATCACGGGTCTCCTTCGCGAGGTTGTCGCGACGGGTAGTTCCGACGATGCGCAGGCGGCCCAGGGCTGGCTCGACAGTATCGGCCAGCAGGGGCTCAGGTGGCGAGGGAATGCGCGTGCCAACGCTGTAGTCGGCTCGAACGGGAAATCCTATTTCCTCGGCGCGGGGCCGGGGATTTTGCTCAACATCCTGTCGAAGGAAGGCCTGGGGCTGACGGGGCGGGTCGAGGCCCTCGCGTCGAAGGGCACGACGAAGTCGGTGACGCCCTTCGGCTCGGGCTACGATCGCGATATCGGCTACGAGGCCGACAGCGGGCTGGGCGGCGGATTCACTGTCCTGCAGGATCTCAATTCGGCGATGACGTTCGGCAACGAGAGCATGGGAATCCAGGCCGGTTTTATGCGCGGGTCCTGGGGGCCGATATTCGACGACGGCGTCGTAGTCGGGCCTCAGTCGCCCGCGTCGGGGCAGGTAGGGTTTTCATGGCGCGGCACGGGCCTGAGCGCGGACATCGGCTTTTATATGCTCCAGCAGGGTTTCACCGACGGGGTTACCCACATGTCGACCCCCGACCCCTTACAACCGACGGCCAACCCGCTCTATGGCTTGAGCGGGGAGAAGTATCTGATGATCCATGACATCAACTGGTCGCCCGTCGATTGGATGACCCTCGGCCTCCTCGAGTCGGTGGTCTGGGCAGACCGGATCGAGCCCCTTTATTTCCTGCCTTTGAGCGAACTCTTCACCTCGCAGTCGATAGCTTCCTGGGGCGACAACTCCTTCGTGGGTCTTTCGGGCAGCCTCTACCTTCCGCAGAATCTTCGTTTCGACGCCGTCGCCTACGCCGATGATCTCGACTTTTCCGGAATGATCAAGGGCGATTTTGACACGAAATGGAAGCTCGCCGTCCAGGGAGCTCTCTCCTGGGCTCCTCCCTCGAGCTATCTTCAGAAAGTGGCCCTCGATTATACGGCCGTGGGACCTTACACCTATACGCATTGGTCTGAAATAAACGGCAACGGCGATATAGGAGTCCTCGCCTATACGAATGCCGGTCAGAACATCGGCCCGGCACTCGACCCGGACTCCGACAGGGTGACCGTGAAGGCGACAAGCATCACCGTCGAGGGCTTTCAGTTGACGGGCCTCCTCAGGCTCATTAGGCACGGAAACGCGTCTGCCGGTGTCACGGGCTACTCGAGTTCGACGAGCACCACGGGGAACGCTTCGGGGAATCTCGGAGATCCTGGCGTGGCGATCATCAGTAGCACCGGGACCGCGGACATATTCCAGGCCGGCTATAATACGGGCACCGTGCCGCAATTCTTCCGCTTTCTCACCCAGTCAGTCATCGAATCCAGCTATCAGGCTGGGCTATCGGCCACCTGGAGCAGGCGCCTCGAGGGCCTGGGCCGCTTAGAGGCCAGTGCAAGCTATCTTTTCGAATACATCGCCAACGCCGAGGTTGCGGGAAGCGGTCCTGTGGCCGGCAACACGAGCGTGAAGAATTATATCCAATTCACCGGAGGCTTCGGTTTCTGAGTAGGCCCCCTCGATCGCGAAGCGATAGCTTGAAGAACGAACCCGGCGGTCCCGATGGACTACCGGGTTTTTTTATGCCCGAGGGGCGAGCAGCGAGGGCCGGCGCGGGGTTCGACGCTGGGCTTTGGCCTCAGGCCTTTGCGATGCCTTTCTCTATGGCGGCGACGATGGCCTTTGCGTCCTCACGAGATATGTCGAGGTGGGTGACGATGCGCATCGGGTTGCCGGCGGAGACGAGGATGCCTTGGGCTTTGAGGGCTGCGGTGAGCTCGACCGGGTTGGCGCCGTGAAGACGGATAAAGACCATGTTGGTTTCGCCTGAGTGAGGAAGGACGTCGAGGCCGGGAAGCCCCGCGAGTTCGGAGGCGATGAAGGCGGCGTTCGTATGGTCTTCGGCGAGGCGTTCGACGTTGTACTCGAGGGCGAAGATGGCGCCGGCGGCGATGATGCCGGCCTGGCGCATGCCGCCGCCGAGGACCTTGCGCCAGCGCCGGGCTTCCTTGATGAAGGCTGCACGCCCGCAGAGGAGGGAGCCGACGGGGGCGCCGAGGCCCTTGGAGAGGCAGACCGATAGTGTATCGTAATTGGTCGCTATTTCGGAGGCGGAGACGTCGAGTTTGACCGCGGCGTTGAAGATGCGGGCGCCGTCGAGGTGGAGGGCGAGGCCGCGTTGCCGGGCGAAGGCTGCTGCTTCCCGCTGGTATTCGAGGCTCAGGACCTTTCCGGCCTGGGTGTTTTCGAGGCAGAGGAGCCGCGTGCGGGCGTGGTGAAAGTCGTCGGGCTTGATCTTGGCCGCGACCTTGGCGAGGTCGAGGCTCCCGTCGGCCTCGAGTTCGATGGGCTGGGGCACGATGGAGCCGAGGGCCGCGGCCCCGCCGCCTTCGTATTTGTAGGTATGCGCGTCCTGGCCGACGATGTACTCGTCGCCGCGACCGCAGTGGGTGAGGAGGGCGAGGAGGTTGGTCTGGGTGCCCGAGGAGGCGAAAAGGGCGGCTTCCGTGCCGAGCATGGCGGCGCCCAGCTCCTCGAGGCGGTTGACGGTGGGGTCGTCGCCGTAGACATCGTCGCCCACTTCGGCCTGGGCCATGGCGGCGCGCATGGCATCGCTCGGCCTCGTGACGGTATCGCTTCGGAAATCGGCGTATCGCATCGGATTCTCCTTGGGGTCAGACCCTCGTTTTGGGCGCCGGCTTCATGACGACGAGGCAGCGCTCGTCGTCGAGGAAGGGGACCTTTATAGGTATGACGGTTTGTTCGGTATACAGTCCTTCGATTTCGCCCAACTCTTGTTCGGCTTTTTCGCGGCGGCCCTTGTAGGCGGCCACGAAGCCCCAGGGGGCGCAGACGGCGAACACTTTCTTGAAGAGTTTGCGTTCGAAGGGGCGGAAGGCCCTGAAGGTCACGAGATCGAAGCTTCCCTTGGCGTGCTCCACCTGGGTCTCGACAATTTCGGCGTTGGGGAGGGGGAGGTCCTTTTTCATCGCCTCGAGGAAGGCGATGCGGCGGGTCATGCGGTCCATCAGGACGAGGTCCCATCCGGGGCGGGCCAGGGCGAGGGGGATGCCGGGGAGTCCCGCGCCTGTGCCGAGGTCGGCGAGTCTGGTACGCCTGCGCGCGGCTTCGACGCGAGAGGGACTGGCGACAGCGGTAGCCGCGGTCCTGGCGGTCGCGGCCTCGGCGGCGAGTCGGTCGAGGAATTGGAGGGGGGCGAGGCTGTCGAGGATGTGCTTGATGACGAGTTCGTCGCCCTCTGCGCCGACGAGGCCGTGGGTGGGGTTCCAGGCTTCGATGGCTTCGAGATAGGCGGAGAGGCTTTGAAAGAGGGGCCCTTCTGCGGGAAGGGCGAGGGCGGCGAGGCCCTCCGCAAGGAGTTCGCGGTTCATCGCCGGGGGACTGCTCCGAGGCACCGAGCGTGCTCGTAAAGGTCTTCGAGCCTGTCGGTGCAGGCATCGAGGGACCATTGGCGGCCGTGAGTCCGGGCCTCCTCCGATTTCGCGGCGCGCAGGACGGGATCCTCGAGGAGGCGAATGATCGGGGCGGCATAGGCCTCGGTTTCGTCCTCGGTGACGAAACCGCCCTTGTCGCCGCGCATGATTTCGGCGGTACCCATTCGCTCGATGCCGACGACGGGAGTGCCGCAGAGCATGGCCTCGATGGTCACCAGGCCCTGGGTTTCCGTCATCGAGGGGAAGGCGAAGACCTCGGCCATCGAATAGGCGGCGGGAAGTTCGGTGCGCTTGAGGTAGCCGGCGAAGACCACCCGCTCGACGATGCCGAGTTTGGCTGCCAGGGCCTTGGTCTCCTCGATGCCGGGGCCTGCGCCGACCATGAGGAGTATCGCGTCGGGAACGGCGGCGACGACGAGGGCCATCGACTTGACGAGGCGCGATATATTCTTTTCCTCGGCGATCCTGCCGGCGAAGAGGATGACGCGACCCGTGGCGAGGGCGGGGAAGCTTTCGGCGAGCCTAGCGCGGAGTTGCGAGGCGCCCTCGGGGCTCGGCTTGAATATTCGCTCGTCGATGCCCGAGGGTATGATCGTGAATTCCTTGTCGATGCCGTAGGTGCGGAAGACGTCGGCGATTTCGCGGGTGGGGGCGATGATGAAGTCGTCGTTGCGGTAGACGGCCTTCTGGATGGTGCGCGCGAGGAATTTGCCGAAGCGTTCGGGCACAAAATTGACATAACTTCGAATGTACATTTCCCAATAGGTATGGCAGGTTGAGATGACGGGCATGCCGTGGTTGCGGGCGTAGGAGCGGCCGAGGCCGCCTATGGTGAACTCGGTCTGGATGTGGACGATGTCGGGGGAGAATTCCTCGACCTTGCGGATGGCTTCGCGCGCAGCGGGACCACGAAGGGCTATACGATCTTCACTCGAGATGATGGCTCCGACGGCGGGAATCCTGACCACCTCGGTCTCGAGGGCCAGGGCGTCTTCTTTCTTTCCGTACGAGGGGGCGACGATGATGGTCTGGTGACCTCGCTCCTTCAGGGCTTTGTTGAAATCATCGACGGACGAGATGACGCCGTTGACCCTCGGCCACCAGGCATCCACGAAGAAGGCAATTCGCAATTTCTACTCCTGGATCGATCGGGGCCGAGGCCCCTTCGTTCAGGAGTATATCCTAGATGGGAACTTTGGGCAGCCCGCGCGACCTCGCGTCAGGCGAGCTGGCGGTAGAGATCGTCGGCCAGGCCGAAATGGGCGGTCTTCGACATGGTCTTGGAATACTCGTCGTCGAGCATGTCCTGGTAGATGTCGCCGGCGTAGCCTCCGCTCAGGATGTCGGCGGACTTGTCCACGGTGGCGCGCATTTCCTTGAGCATCATCTTCACGAAGATGGACTCGAAGTCGAGGCACTGGGCGTAGAGGGGGGACTTCTTGTCGATGGGCTTGTCCGGGGCGATGCGGGCGCCCGTGCCTTGGACCTGGGGGAGGCCGCTCGAAGGTGTCGAGCGGGCCGGTGTCGCGCCCGCGGAGCCGCGAGGGGCCATGAGGGGGCGGTTGTCGTACTGGAGGAGGGCGCTATCTATCAACATCTATCTACCTCTTCAGCGAGGTCGCGGTGCCGAGCATATTGTCGCTGGTCTGGATGGCCTTGGAGTTGAACTCGTAGGCGCGCTGGGCGACGATCATGTCGACCATTTCGCGCACCACCGAGACGTTGGACATTTCGAGGAACTTGTGGATGGTCTTGCCCATGCCGTTGAAGCCGGGCTGGCCGGCGATGGCCGTGCCCGAGGCGTTGGAATTCCTGAAGAGGTTGCTGCCGAGGGCCGTGAGTCCTTCGGGATTGGGAAAGCGGTAGAGTTCGATTTGTCCGACCTGGATGGGGTCATTTTGGCCGGGGAGTCTGACGTCGACGCGGCCGTCCTGGGAAATCGAGAGCGTGCTCGGGATGAAACCCTGGGGCAGGACGATCTCGGGGTTGACCTTGTAGCCGTCGGCGGTGACGAGCTGGCCGTTCGAGTCGATCTTGAAGGCGCCGTCGCGGGTATAGGCGAAGGAGCCGTCGTAGGTTTGGACCCGGAAGAAGCCGTCGCCTTCGATGGCGACGTCGGAGGTGTTTTCGGTGTTCTGGAGGGCGCCCTGGGTGAATTGGCGCTGGGTGGCGTCGAGCTTGACGCCGTGGCCCATCTGGGTGGGCACGGGCACGACGGTGTCTTCGGTGGCGGGCGTGCCGGCGATGCGGACGGTCTGGTAGAGGAGGTCCTGGAACTCGGCGCGCATGCGCTTGAAGCCCGTGGTGTTGACGTTGGCGAGGTTGTTCGAAATTGTGTCCATCGCCGCCTGCTGGCCAATCATGCCGCTTGCGCCGGTCCACAGGCTTCTTACCATCGTTTCGCTCCCTGGGGCTCAGAGCCCTCAATATCGGGGGTCAGACCCCCGGATGCTGTCGAGTGACCGATCGTCATACGCGCACGACTTCGTTGATCAATTTGTTGAGCATCGCGTCTTCCGACTGGATGGACTTCTGGTTGGCTTCGTAGGCGCGGTTGACGTCGATCATGTTGACCATCTCGAGGACGGGGTTGACGTTGCTCGCCTCGACGAATCCCTGGACGACCTTGGGACGGGCGCCGGCCTGCATGACGGCTGCCGGGCCCGACTCGGGGGTGTCGGCCCAGAGGCTGCCTCCCTGTTTGGCGAGGAAGCGATCCTTGTCGAAGTCGACGATCTTGAGGGTGTCGAGCTTGACCGGATGCTTCCAGTCGTTGCTTTCGGGAGAAATGAGTCGGAAGGGGTCGTTCTGGAGGTCCTGGTTGACCCAGACGGCCCCGTCCTTGTCGACGCGGAAATTATTGGCCTTCACCTTGAGGGGACCGTTCTCGCCCAAGACGGGGTAGCCGTCGAGTGTCTCGAGGTAGCCTTCCTTGCCGATGGTGAAGGCGCCGTTGCGGGTATAGCGCTCGCCGTTGGGAGTCTGGATGGCGATGAAGCCCTTGCCGTCGAGGGCGATGTCGAGGTCGGACTCGGTTTCCTTGAGGGCGCCCTGTTCGAACTGGGTGTAGAGCTCGTTGTTCTCGACGCCGGTGCCGAGTTTGCCGACGACGGGGGCGAGATCCGCCGAGCCGAAGGGGTTGAGGGTGACGCCGTCGTCATTGAATCTGCGGAGGAGGAGCTGCGCGAAGGCCTTGTGGACGGCGGTGTCGCGCTTGTAGCCGTCGGTGTCGACGTTGGCGAGGTTGTTCGAGATTGCGTCCAGCCTTACTTGCTGGGCGATCATCCCGCTTGCACCGGTGTACCAGCCTTGGATCATCGCAGCCTGTGCTCCTTCATGGCTTAATTTCGGCAGGGACGGGGCCGCGCTTGACTGGGATCGGCGGCGGTTGGCGCGGGGGCGGCGGCGGAGCTTGGCAGCGCACAGCATGCCCTAGCCCGCGCGAGGCCTAGGAAGAAGCTATCACTAATTGAATGAGCGAATGAACACATGAACAGATGTTCATGTGAGCAAGGCATACTCTCTCGATGGGCGGCGAAAAAGCTTGCCCATCGAGAAGGTTTCGGAGCTACAAGAGGGCCTTGTCCTTCTCGCCGCCGGACTTGAGGGCGTCCACCACTTTTTTCACGTCCTGGGATCGGCCGCGGCGAGCGACGAGGAGGGCGTCGGGGGTATCGATGACGAGGAGGTCTTCGACGTCCAGGAGGACGACGCGCTTGCCGGAGGAAAGGACGAGGTTGCCCGTGGAGGCGAGGGGGAGAAGATGATTGTCGGCGGCGTTGGAGGCGCCGTCCTTGCCGCGGATGTCATATATGGCGTCCCAGCTGCCGAGGTCGTTCCAGCCGATGGAGCAGGGGACGACGGCGACGCGCGCGGATTTTTCCATGACGGCGTAGTCGATGGAGTCGGCGGGAATGGCTTCCATGTCGGCTCGGGCGATGGCGCGGACGTGGGGTTCGTGGGTGGCGGTTTGGGCGGGGGCGGAGTCGAGGGCCTTGCGGGCGGCCGCGAGCATGGCCGGATGGTAGCGGCCCAGTTCCTCGAGGAAGGCGCCGGCGGTGAAGGCGAACATGCCCGAGTTCCAATAGTAGTTCCCCGCGGCGACATAGGTTTCGGCCGTGGCGCGGTCCGGCTTTTCGCGGAATGAGGCGACGCTTAGGACGGGGGTCTCCGCGCCGGGAATGTCGAGTCGGGCCTTGGCGCCGGGGCTGTCGACCGCGGCTTCGACGTAGCCGTAGCCGGTTTCGGGGTAGCTCGCCTCGAGCCCGAAGGTGACGAGCCTTCCCGCCTTGGCCGCGGCGAGGGCGCTGCGCACCGCGCGGAGGTAGGCTGCCTCGTCGCGGATCTCGTGGTCGGAAGGGGTGACGAGGACGGGCTCGTCGGCGGGGAGCATGAGGCAGGCGAGGGCGATGGCCGGCGCGGTGTTGCGGCCGATGGGTTCGAGGATGTAGTCGACGGTTGCGCCGGCGGGGGCGGCTGCCGCGAACTGGGCCGATGCGAGGCCCTGGTGCGCGGCTCCGGTGACGATGAGCCAGCGGTCGGAGAGGGGTGCGTTGCGCGCCACGGTGCGCTCGAAGAGGCTCGGGCCGCCGAGGAGGTCGACGAATTGCTTGGGGCTGGCCGATCGGGAAAGGGGCCAGAGGCGGGTGCCCGCGCCGCCGCAAAGGATGATGTTGGTCATGGGGTGTAGGGATATCTGAGGGAGGGCGGGGCGTCAATAGCGGTGCGGGGCGGGCCGTCGGCAACTCGGCCCGTCCCCTCCTCGGCAGGTCAGGCTTTCGGAGCCACGACCTGGCCGAGGGCCTGGCGAACCGCCCCGAGATGCCACGCGCCATGGGAGATGAGTCCGAGGGTTCCCGTCAATGTGTCCTCATCCTCCCATGCCGAGCCGGCCGCGATAGCCTTTCGTAGAGCGACATACTCTTCGCGCAGCGAAGCGAGGAGTTCCTTCCATTCGCCTTCGCTCACCGCGCGAATGTCCCAGCTTCTTGCCCAATTCGCGTCCTTGTAGGGGTTCTCCCCTCGCATCGCGCGATTGGCAAGTTCGAGGGAATAGCGCAGGTGCCCGACATGGGAGGCCACGGTGAGGCCCTCTCCTCCCGGCAGGGCGCGATTGGCTTCGAGGGCGCCGATGGCCTCGAGGGTTCCGAGAAATCCGCTTTCCGGGCCACCGTCGGTGAACCATGTTCCCTTGCCCTGCGGCCCGTCGTAGCCCTCGTCATAGAGGGCCAAGGCAGCCTTGGTCAAAACCGCTTTCTCGATCGTCGAACCGTTCATCTTGTTCCTCCTTGGCTTTCATTCGCCGTCAGAATCTTATCGCGCGATGGATCGAGGGCCTCCGCCCTTCCAGATTTCATCAGAGAATCTAGGGGCGAGGCCTGTCATTTCATGTCATACTTTTCCGGGAATCGGCATGAATAGGCTCGATCGAACCATGGGCATTCTTCTCCTCCTCCGAGGCGGCCGGATCGTCTCGGCGACCGAGCTCGCCTCGCGTTTCGAGGTATCGATCAGGACCATCTACCGGGACATCGAGGTTTTGAGCGGCCTCGGCGTGCCGGTCGGCGCCGACATGGGCAGGGCCGGGGGCTTCAGGCTGCGCGAGGGGTATTTTCTCCCGCCTATCACCCTCGGCCCCGAAGAGGCCACGTCCCTCCTCCTCGGCCTGATCCTCATGCGAAGGCTCAGGGTCATGCCCTTCCCGGCTGAGGCGGATTTCGCCGAGCGCAAGCTCCTGGCGGCCCTGCCGGCAGAGACGCGGACAGCCCTCGATCGCGCATCCCGCTTCATCGGTTTCGAAACCGTCCCTCCTGACCTCCTCCACCCCGAACTCGGCGACCCCAAGATGGGGCTCGGGCCCCCTCCCTCGGTCGAGAGCGTGGTCGTCGGTGCCTTCCTCCGCGCCCTTCTTTCGCGCGCTCGAGTGACCCTGGCCTATCATTCGCCCCATCGCGACAAAGAGGCGCCGCGGGAGGTCGAACCCCTGGGCATCGTCTGGGATAGGGACCGCTGGTATCTCGTGGGCAGGCCGGCGGAAGGCGAGGGAAACAGGATGTGGAGGGCCGACCGTGTCATCGAAATCCACCCGGGGCGTTCTATGCCGCCACTCAAGGGAGATTTCGACGTCAGGACCATTCTTGAGCGCCGATGGCTCAGAAAGCCCATGGAGCGATGGAAGGCCGAGACGCCAGCCAAGATCGCCATGAGTCACGAGCAGGCCGATCGCCTCAAACGGGATTGGTACTATGGGATGACGGACTTCGCCGAGACCGAGGACGGGAGGGTCGTGATGACCTACGGCGAATTCTGGGTCGAGGCGGCCACCGCCTTGGTCCGCTGGCTCGGTCCCGGCGCCGAGCTCCTCGAACCCCTGGAATGGAGGGCCGCCTTGGCCGGGGAGCTCGAAGTCCTGCTCGCCGCCCATCGGCGGGACCGGCCGTCCTGAGCGCGCGATTCCCCTAGATGGGGTAACATTACCAATTGGTCCTATTTGTGCAGGAGCTCCTCGGGTTCGATCTCGCGGAGGTGGATGTGTTGGTAGCGGCCGGAATGTGCGACCGCGTCGGCGCCAGGGAAGAGGGTTTCCATCAGGAAGTACATGACGTCGTCCATGTCGGCGCTCGACTCGGAAAGGGTGTACCTATAATAGATTTCGTTCTTGTGGGCCTCGAGGATGGCGAGGCGGCGCGGGTCGCGTTCGAGCTCGGGGTCGCAGCGCTCGCGCAGGGTGGCGCGGACGCCTCCGTACCAGGAGCGCTGGAGGCCGAACTGGTTGAGGGCGCCCGCGAGGTCTCGCCAGTAGAGCTCGACGATGCCGCCGAGGGCCGGGGCGGAGGAGGTTATGCGATACTTGTCCGCCCGGATGAAGGGCGACCAGCGGACTTCGAAGAAGCCGTCGTCGTCCTTTTCCGAGGAGCGGATGTTCCAGTCGCGGGAAGGGCTTGATCCGGGCATGACGATATCGGGGGCCGCGGTTGGTCGAGCGCCATCGTGCCGGCTTACTTCTTCCCGCCCTCCTCGGCGAGGATTTTCTCGTAGGTCTTCTCGTCGAGGGGATAGAACTGGACGAGGACGAGGGCTCCGATGAGGATGACGGCGGGAAGGGGGCCGACGAGGAAGCGGATGGCGAGTTTGGCGGAGTCGACCTGGGCCGCGTTGGCGACGAAGTGACCCATGGAGAGGACGAGTCCGGTCATGAGGAAGGCGAGGGCCTGGCCCACCTTCGAGGTGAGGAGGTAGAGGCCGTAGAAGGCGCCTTCGTTGCGCTTGCCGCTCCGGATGGCGTCGACCTCGATGGCGTCGGGGAGCATGGCGTAGGGGGCGACATAGCCGAAGCCGACGCCGATGCCGGAGTAGACCATCATAATTAGGAAGAAGGTCGGGCCGAGGATGTGGCCGAGGAAGAAGAGGGCGAGGCTCGAGGTGGAGAGGATGAAGAAGCAGATCTGCCAGGTGAGGCGCTTGCCGATCCTCTTCGAGACGACGACGGATATCGGGATGGTGACCATGGCGACGAGGAGGAGGATGGCCATCGCGATGGTCTGGAGTCCTTCGTTGTTGTAGATGTAGGTGAAGTAGTAGGTGATGGCGCTCTGGAGGAAGGTGAGGCCGATGAGGTGGAGGGCGTAGCCGAAGAGGATGATGCGGAAGGGGCCGTTCTTGAAGACCTTGACGTAGGTCTTCACGAAGTCCTTTTCGGCCTTGGCGGCGGTGACGGGCGGCTCGCGGACGGTGAGGCCGGTGATGATGGCGGTGACGAGCATGATGATGCCGAAGATGAGGCCGACCATCGAGAAGCCGAGGCTCTGGTCGCGGCCGCCGCTCCCCCCGAAGGCTCCGATGATGGGTTCCACGGCGACGGCCCCGAGAATGGTGCCGACGACGGCGAACATGAAGCGAAAGCCGTTGAGGCTCGAGCGTTCGTTGTAGTCGGTGGTGAGTTCGGGGGTGAGGGAGGAGTAGGGGATGTTGACGACGGAATAGGTGATGTTGAGGAGGACGAAGGCGACGAGACCCCAGAGGACGAGGGTGGCCGGGTTCTGGATGTGGGGGTTGGAATAGAAGAACCACATCGCCAGGGCCATGGGGACGGAGCCGAAGAGGAGATAGGGTCTCCGTCGGCCGAACCTCGTCCGGGTGTTGTCGGAGAGGAATCCGACGAGGGGATCCCAGAAGGCGTCGACGATCTTGCCGACCATGAGGATGGTGCCGGCCACGGCCGCGGCCATGCCGACGGTGTCGGTGAGGTATTTCAGCGCGAAGAAGCCGAGGGAGGTGAAGAAGAGGTTGCCGCCGAGGTCGGCGACGCCGAAACCCAGTTTGGTTCCGAGGGGAAGGCGGGCCGAGGCGCCGTGAGGGCTCGCGGCGGTCGGGGCGCCGCCGGTCTTAGCTGTTGCCATCGGTGAACTCCTTTGTCGATCGTATCCATTCGGAGGCGAGGTCCCGCGAGGCCTCGTCGAGGGCCGCCCTTCGGTCGGCGCGGTAGGCGCCGAGCCGCGAGCGCAGTTCGAGGGGCTCCCCGACGGCGAGGACGAGCCTGCGTCGGAGGAGGCGGGGTCTGTCGGAGATGTTGCCGCCGGCGAGGCGGGCGGAAAAATCATATAAATTGTGCAGTGTTTCGGAAAGGCGACCGACGCTCGGCGCCCTTCCTTCGGCGAGGCCTTCCTCGAGGTAGGCTGCGTCGAGATAGTAGCCGAGGTCGACGAGTTCCATGTGGCGCATGGCATACCATGCCTCTCCGGCGCGGCGGTCGGCCACGGCCCGGGCCCTCGGGGAAAGGCCGCCGGGATCGTCCTCCGGGAACACGCGGTTCCAGCCTTCGTGCCTGATGCGGTACACGCGATTGATGGTGTCGCCTTCGGCTTCCATGCCCAACATGGCCTCGGCCCGTCTGAGGGCTTCTTCGAGGAGGGAGGAATGGCGTACGTCCCTGGAGGCTCCGTCCGTGGGCTTGAGGCCGTAGTAGGCTTCCGCGGTCGCGAGGAGGGCGAGGTCGAGGTCGCGGAGGCGAAGACCGAGGGCCCTTCGGCGCTCGTTTGCGGGATTCGCTGCGGAAGGGGGAGGGGATGCTGCGGAAGCGGTGGTAGGTTCGGCGGCGCGGCCCGGAAGCTTGGCCGTCGGAAGGCCGAGGGATTTTTCGAGCTCGGCGCAACGGGCTTCGAGGGCGGGCAGGTCTCCGTCTCCGTGGCGCTCATGAACGGAAATGGGAAGTATATGGACCTTTTCGGGCCGTCCCGCGGCCTCGAGCTCCTCGGCGCACCAGAAACCGAGTTGGAAGCCGCCGTGCTCGATCCGGGGCAGGGTTTCGCTGCGATAGGAGCTCTGGCCCTCGGGGGCGAGAGCGAGGGGATGGGCTCCTTCGCGGAGGGCGCGGCGGATGTTCCTGAGGCCGGCGCCGTCCCTTCTCACATGGTAGACGGGCATGGCGCCGGTCCGGGGGAGGATCCAGCGCACGAGGGGTCCCGACCACAGGGGCACTTCGTAGCCATGGAGGAAGAGGCAATGGGGCTTTCGCGGCGGGGCGAGGCCGAGGGCGCGGGCTTCCCGCACAAGTCCGCGGTGCATGGCAAGGCTGAGGATTTGCGGCTCGTCGCCGTAGGGGTGCCTGAAGGCGAGGATGAGGCGGGCGCGACCTTCGTAGAATTCGGCGGCGGCTCGGACGAAGCGCTCGCCCCGCAGGAAGGAGATCGAGGATATACCGAGAGCCAACTTCGCGTAGAGAGGGCCGATCCGATCGACCAGGGCGAGGGCCAGGGGGTCGAGGGCGGGAGGGGCGAGTCGTGGGCGCTTTTTGGCGACCGTGATCGGCTTGATCAATCGTTCACTCCCGGTGTGCACGCCCTCATAGTCCCTCGAGGGTCTTGTCGAATTCGGCCTGGTTGACCTTGAGGATGAGGGAGCGGAGCTTTTCTTTTTTCGCGTCGTCGAGGGAATTGGGGTCGAACATGATGATCGTCGACGCTTGGTCCGCTTCGTGGGCCGCGGCGGTCGCCTCGAGGTTGCGATGGGCCACAATGACGCCGTCGACGCTTACGCGACTGCCCTTGATGGTGAGGGCGATGGCACGGAGGACGGTTCCCGCCTTGAGGGCCGCCCCGCCATCGAACTGGACGGCCATGCCCGCGATGGAGAAGTCGCGGATCTCGCCCCGCAGGGTACCTTCATCAAGGTTGACCGCGCAGAGGGTGGTTCCCGCCATCGTGCGCGCTCGGACGAAGCGGCGTTTGCCCCTGGCCTCGTTCGCTTCTAGGGTCTTCGCGAGAATCTCCGTCGTCTTGGCCGCACCGATCTTCAGCGTCACGTAGCCGCACTGGACCTGGACGTCCATGAGGTACTTGGTCTTGAGTTCCTGGTCGTCGTTGAGGCTGATGATGCCGACCCCGATGGGGGAGGTTTTCTCGTCGGCTCGGAGGCTTCGCACCCACTCTTCCCACTCCGGCTCCCTGAGGCCCTCGTCGATATTGACGTAGACGATGGACTCGGGCTCGGAGGCGAGGTAGCGGCGAGCCTTGTCGTGGTTCCCGACGAGATAGATTTCGAATTCGCGACGCGCGAGCTCCTCGACGACCTCGCTGAGGACGGGAGGCGGATAGAGGAAGAGCACCTTCTTTCCCAGAACGCCGCTTTCGATCATATGGCAACAATACATGGTAGCCGGAAATCCCGCAATCGCGGCGACTCGCCGCCAACCCTTCTCCTTGACCCCCTTCGGCGCGGGGGCTAGGCTGCCCGCCATGATTCTCATCCACGCCGCCGATCTCCATCTCGGAAAGACCCTCCACGAGCGGGAGTTGGGCGAGGAGCAGGAGGAGATGCTCGAGGCCCTCGTCGCCCTCCTGGCCGAGCGAAGGCCCGCGGCCCTCCTCCTGGCGGGGGATATCTACGACCGCGCCATTCCCTCGCCGGCCGCGATAGGTCTCCTCGACCGCTTTCTCTCGCGAGCCGTCGAGGCGGCGCCCGAAACCGCCATAGTCATCATTCCGGGCAATCACGATTCGGCGAGCCGTCTCGCCTTCGGCTCCGGTCTTTTCCGCAAGGCTGGCGTCCACGTGTTCGCTCGCCTGACCGATACCCTCGAGCCCCTGGTCCTGGGGGCGCGGGAGGGGGGTGGCGGCGGCCTAGGCTCAGGCGACAGTCCCGAGAGCTGCGCGATCTGGGCCCTGCCATTCTTAGGCGGGGCTGGCGCGGGCGAGGGTAATGATTCGCCAAGGGGCCAGGCCGCCCTCTTCGCCGCGGCGGTCGAGGGCATCGGCAAAAAGATGCTGGCCAGGCGGTCCGAGGCCGAGGCAAAGGGGTCTTCAGCCGATTCCTACAATGTGCTCCTCGCCCATTGCTTCGCGAGGGGGGGGGCGACGAGCGAATCCGAGCGGGCCTTCATCGGCCTGGCCGAGGAGGTCGATGCCGCGCTCTTCGATGCCTTCGACTACGCCGCCCTCGGGCACCTGCACAGGCCCCAGGCGGCGGGAGCGAAGGGCCGTTATTCCGGGGCGCCCCTGGCCTATTCCTTCGGCGAAGCGCTCAGAGTGGGACCGAGCGGCTCCGACGGCGGGGTGGGGGTCGAGCGGGGATTCGTGCAGGTGGAGCTCGGCCGCGACGGCGCGCGCGCGGAGCTGATCCCGCACAAGCCGAGGCGGAGGCTCGTCCGTATCGAGGCTTCCTTTGAGAAGTTATGCGATTCGTCCGCATTCGGCGAATATCGCGAGGATCTCGTCGAGGCCTATTTGACGGACCCCCTGCCCGTCCTCGATCCGACGGAGCGACTCAAGTCGGCCTTTCCGAATCTCCTCTCCGTGCGCCAGGCCGCCTTCGAGGCGCGGCTTCCGGGCGGGGGGACGGAACCAACGGCGACACTGGATACGGGAGTCGACCCCGAGGACCCCCGGCGACTTCTCGGGGACTTCGCGGCCTTCCATCGGGAGATGAAGGGCGAGGAGCCCGACGAGGCGACGACCCTTCTCTTCCGCTCGATAGCCGAGGAAGCCAGTCATGCGGCCGATTGAACTCTCCCTCGCCTGTTTCGGCGCCTATCGCGAGCCGGTGAAGGTCGATTTCTCCGAGCTCGGGCCGCTTTTCCTCGTGTGGGGCAAGACGGGCTCGGGCAAGTCGACCCTGTTCGACGCGATGTGCTACGCGCTCTACGGGGAGGCCCCCGGAGGCAGGAAGGGGCTCTCCCGGGAGCTGCGTTCGCATTATGCGAGCGCGGAGGAGGAGCCGTGGGTCCAGTTCACCTTCGCCCTCGGTGCGCGGAGCTGGAGGGCGAGGCGTAGCCCTCCCTGGACCAAGACCGGCAAAAGGGGAAAGCCCGTCGAGGTGCCCCAGGATGCCGTCCTCGAAAGCCTGGTCGAGGGGTCCTGGAGGCTCGAGGCTTCGGGTCCACGGGATGTCGATGTTCGGGTGCGCGAGCTATTAGGCCTCTCCGCCGAGGAATTCTCGAAGATCATCCTCCTACCCCAAGGGGAGTTCCAGCGCTTCCTCGACATGAGCTCGACGGAGCGGGTCGCGATCCTCGAGAAGCTTTTTCCCGTCGGGCTTCACGACAGGGCGACGTCGATCGCCGTCGAAAGGGCCAAGACGGCCGTCGCCGAGGCTCGGCGCCTCGACGAGGAGATACGGAGGATAGGATCAGAGGGCGGCGGAGTCGAGGCCGAGGCTGAGCTGACCAGGCTCGGCGCAGAGGAGGCCCGGGTCGGCGAGGAGCTCGAGGCCCTGCTCCGCGAAAGAATCGAAGGGGAGAAGGCCCTGGCCCGCGGCAGGGAAGACGCGGCGAGAAGGCAGGAGCTGCAGAGATCCCTCGCGCGCCTGGGAAGGGCGCAGGCCGCGATGGTCGAAGGAGAGGGGCTCGTCCTCCGCATTGGAGCCGCCCGCCGCTCCCAATCCGCCCTGCCCCGTCTCGACGAGGCGGCGCGGGCCGGTCGCGAGGCTGCTGTCGCACGGAAGACGCTGGAAAGTCGCGCGGCCGAACTCGCGGAACATGAGGCAGGCCGCCCGGCCATCGTGAGGGACAGGTCCAGGGGAAAGGAACTCGAGGGGGAACTGGCCGCATTGGCCAAGGGGATCGGCGAGCTCAAGCCGGCACTCGAGGCCTGGAACCAACTCGCCCTCGCCCGGGCCAAGACAGGAAGGCTCCGCGAGACCATGGCTCTGCGTGCGGCAAGGATCGCCGAGGCGCGAAGCGCGGCGGAGAAGGCGCAAAAGGCCTTCGAGGCCGAGCGGATCGGAATCGATGACATAGAAAGGGCTCGCAAGGATTATGAAGCAGCCAGGTCCGCACTCGACAAGGCCAAATCCCTCGCCCGCCTCGTCGAGCAAACCAGTCGGGCGGCAATCGCTATGGATGAGGCGGGGATCGCCGCCCTGCAAGCCGAAAAGAAACTTGCCTTCTGTGAAAGCGAGCTCGCGGCCCATCTCCGCCGAAGGGAGAAGGGCCTGGCCTTCGAACTCGCCTCGCGGCTCGAGGCGGGAAGCCCCTGTCCGGTCTGCGGGTCCACGGAGCATCCGGCTCCGGCTTCGAGCGAGGTTATCGAATCGGCCGCGGATATCGAAGCCTCCCGGAAATCAAGGGATCTGGCCCTGGCCGGCCGCGCCGCGGCGGAAGAGCAGTTGTTCCACAAGCGAGGGGCTTTTAGCGAGGCCGTGGCCGAGCTCGAATCCCTCGGTTACCTATGGAAGGAAACGATCGACGGCGAATCGGCAGGCCGCATTCTCTCCGCCGGCGAGACGGAGGCTGCCGCCAAGGAGGCACTCCATCGGGGAGCCCTCGAAAGAAAGGGAAGGGAAGAGGCTCTCTCCGTGAGGCGTGAGGCTGCTGTCGCCGAGTTGGGCGCCCTCGAGGCGGCGGAGGGGAGGGATCGAGAGGCTCTCGCGGCGGCGGAGGCCGAACTCGCGGGTCATATAGCCCGGGCGGGCGAGGTGGATCCCCGCATGCGCCTCGATGAGCTCGAATCCCGCCGCAAGAAGGTGGACGTGGAATTGGGGGAGACGAGGTCCCGAATCGAGGACTGGGAGAAGGCTCTGGGTTCTTTTTCTGCCCGCCATGCGGAGTCCGCGGCGCGGCAACCGACCCTCGATGCTGTCGCCTCCGAAGCCGCGGCTCTCGCCCGTGAGGCCCTCGAAGCGTCGAATTTCGCCGCCGAAGAGGAGGCTCGGGCCGCGGCCCTGGGCCACGAAGCCCTTGCCGCCCTCGAGGAGAAGCTCCACGCCATGCAGATGGAGCTTGCCGCGGCGACTGCGGCGGTCGAGTCGGCTCGGCGCTCGGTAGGCGAAGGACCGGAACCCGATCTCGTCGCCCTCGAGGCCGCTGTCAGCGAGATCGCGGAGCGCCACGGCGGCCTCGCGGCCGTCCTCGAAGGCCTGCGCTCGTCGCGGCAGGGTCTCGAGAACCTTGTCGGGCGCAGGCGCGCCCTCGAGACGGAAAGGGCCGCGATGGGCGATGAGGCCCTTCGACTCGAGCTTCTCGCCAACCTTCTGGCCGGTCGACTTTCCTCACGCAAGCTGCCTTTCAAAAACTGGGCCCTCGCGGCCTGGTTCAGGACCGTGGTCGACCGGGCGAGCTACAGGCTTTCCGAGCTTTCGGACGGCCGCTACACCCTGGCAGCCGATGAAGGACAGGGGCTGACCCAGGGCAGGCTCGGACTCGAACTCCTGGTGAGAGACGCCTGGACGGGGCGGGCCCGTCCCGCCGGCACCCTTTCGGGGGGCGAGCGTTTTCTCTCCTCTTTGGCCCTCGCTCTGGGGCTGGCGGACAGCATCAGGAGTCGTTCGGGGGGCGTTTCCCTCGACGCGGTCTTCGTGGACGAGGGTTTCGGCAGTCTCGATGACGAGGCTCTCGACCGGGCGATAGGGGCCCTCGACGTGGCGCGCGGGGGGAGGATGATAGGCATCGTATCCCATGTCGCCGAGCTTCGGAACAGGATCCCTTCGAGAATTGAGGTGAGGAAGGGTCGCTTAGGGTCGAGCGTCGAGATTGTCAACAGCTAGGCATGCCAAATATTTCGATGATAAGGTGTTTGTCATGCTATAAACACTCGATATAAAAGGCTCTGGATCGATTTTTGCATATAGCGTTTCTGTTTTTGAAACAACCGAAAAAATAGTTGCGTTATGCCTGTTTCAAGGGTATAACGGAGCAGCTTTCTAAACTCTCCAGGAGGTATCATGAAGAGGATTCTCATCATCCTTTTCGCCCTGATGTCCGTCGGCGGACTTGTCGCGCAGGACTTCATCATGAACAACGGAACCGAGCCCCAGTCCCTCGATCCGTCGCTCATCCAGGGCGTTCCCGAGCACCACATCTACATGTCGCTGTTCGAGGGTCTCGTTATCAATGATCCCAAGACGGCTCACGCCCTTCCCGGCGTCGCCGAAAAGTGGAACACCAGCCCCGACGGCATGACCCTTACCTTCAATCTCCGCCACAACGCCAAGTGGTCCGACGGACACCCGGTCACGGCCAAGGACTTCGTCTACGGCTGGCTCCGCAGTCTCGATCCGGACACCGGCTCCCAGTACGCCTACATGATCGGCATGGTCGTGAAGGGCGCCAACGACTTCAATAGCTTCGCCCCCGACAAGAGCAAGTCCGACGCCGACAACAATGCCGCCAAGGCCGCGCTCCGCGCCGCCGTCGGCGTCGTCGCCAAGGACAACTACACCCTCGTCGTCACCCTCTCGGCTCCCGCGCCCTACGCCATCGACATGATGTCGCACTACGCCTTCTCCCCCGAGCCCCAGTGGGCCATCGAGAAGAACGGCAGCAACTGGACCAAGCCCGGCAACTTCGTCGGCAATGGTCCCTTCGTCCTCAAGGAATGGGCTCCCCAGGACCACATCAAGGTCGTGAAGAGCAACACCTACTGGGATGCCCGCAATATCCACCTCAAGAGCATCACCTTCCTCCCCATCGAGGACAACAAGGTCGCCTACAACAAGTACCAGAACGGCGAACTCGATTGGGACTACGGCGTCCCCCTCGACCTCCTCGACCAGATCAAGCTTCGCGCCGACTACCAGGTCGCCCCCGAGGTCGGAACCTACTACTTCATCTTCAACACCAAGAAGGCCCCCGTGGACAACGTCCTCGTGCGCAAGGCCCTCTCGATGGCGGTGGACAAGAAGACCCTCGTCGACAAGATCACCAAGGGCGGTCAGGTCGTCGCGGACACCATCACCCCCGACATGCCCCCCTACAAGGCTCCCGCCGGCAACCCCTACAACGTCGAGCAGGCCAAGAAGCTCCTCGCCCAGGCCGGCTATCCCGACGGCAAGGGTTTCCCGCCCCTCACGATCATTTACAACACCTCCGACTCCCACAAGAAGATCTGCGAGTACGTGCAGGCCCAGTGGAAGCAGAACCTCGGTATCGACGTCTCGCTCCAGAACGTGGAGTGGAAGACCTTCCTCGCCCAGCGCTCGCAGCAGCATGACTTCCAGGTCGCCCGCGCCGGCTGGATCGGCGACTATCTCGATCCGCAGACCTTCCTCGACATGTTCGAGAGCGACAGCGGCAACAACGACGGCCAGTACACCAACGCCAAGTACGACGAGCTCGTGAAGAACGATCTTCACCAGAAGAGCCCCCAGCGCGAGAAGACGATGGCCGAGGCCGAGACGATGCTGATCCATAACGACCAGGCCGTCATGCCGATCTACTTCTACGTCTCCCAGAGCCTTATCGACACCAAGAAGTGGGGCGGCTGGTTCAACAACCCGCTCGACATCCACAACTGGAAGTTCATCTACAAGAAGTAAACCCTGCCAGAGCCGGTCGCCGCCGCGGCGACCGGAGGCAAGGGAAGCAAACGCGAGGCCACGGATGCGCCTGAGGCGTTAGAGCCCAAGGCGCGGTTCCGTGGCCTCTTGAACGAATGAGGCTCGCGAAGCAGTCCTGCTCGCCCGAGCCGGCCGGCTTCGCAAGCTTCGCTTCAAACCCGCAAATCATTTCGGAGGTCTGGAGATGACCAAGTTCATCATCCGACGGTTGTTGAGCCTGATCCCCACGATGTTCATCATCATCACGCTCAGCTTTTTCCTGATCCACATCGCGCCAGGCGGCCCCTTCTCCGGCGAGAAGAACCTGCCTCCCCACGTGCTCGCGAACATCCTCAAGAAATACCACATGGACGAGCCCCTCGGGGCCCAGTACCTGCGCTATCTCAATGATGTCGTGCTGCACTTCGACCTCGGGCCCTCGTACAGATACGAGGACCAGACGGTCAACGGACTCATCTCGGCCACGATGCCCCGGTCGATCTTTCTCGGCCTTGTGTCGCTCGCGCTCTCGGTGGTGCTCGGAGGGATAGCGGGCATCATCTCGGCCCTGCGTCAGAACAAATGGCAGGATTACGCGGCGATGTCGGTGGCGGTCATCGGCATCTCGGTCCCCCTCTTCGTCATAGGACCGGTGATTCAGCTCATCTTCGCGATGCAGCTACACTGGTTGCCGGTGACGGGCTGGATCAATTCGCGGGCCGGGTGGGTGACCCTCATCATGCCGGCGGTGACTCTCGCCTTCCCCTACTTCGCCTATATCGCGCGCCTCTCGCGCGGCTCGGTCCTCGAGGTGCTCCGCTCGGATTACATCCGCACCGCCAGGGCCAAGGGCCTCAAGGAATCGGTGGTAATCGGGAAGCACGTGCTCAAGGGCGCGATGCTGCCGGTAGTCTCCTATCTCGGGCCGGCCTTCGCGGGCATCATCACGGGGTCGATCGTCGTCGAGACGGTCTTCCAGATCCCGGGCGTGGGCCGCATCTTCGTGCAGTCGGCCCTCAACCGCGACTATACCCTCATCATGGGCGACATCATCACCTACTCGGCGGTGCTGATCTTCGCCAACTTCCTGGTCGACGTCGTCTACGGCTTCCTCGACCCCCGCATCGCGTACAAGTAGGAGAGCGTCATGGCCACCAACGCCGTCAACGAATTCAATCAGCAGGTCAAGCCCGTCTCGCTCTGGGCGGACGCGTGGAAGCGCCTGCGCAAGAACAGGATGTCCCTCTTCGGGCTCTGGGTCGTGGGCATCTACTTCGCGGTCTCCCTCGCGGCGCCCATCCTGCCGCTCTATGACTACACCGAGCAGAATCTCAATCACGTCAACCTTCCGCCCTCGCTGAAACCCGCCGGCCAGGTGGCGATCATCCAGGAGCAGAAGGCAATCGACCAGATCAGCGACCTGATCAAGAACGAGGGACGCACCGATCTCCAGCCCAACCTCGACCAGAAGAACGCCGAGATGGAGCAGCTCCAGACGGCCCTTGCCGCCGACCCGACGAGCAACAACGTCTACATTTTCGGCACCGACTACCTCGGTCGCGACATGCTCTCCCGCGTCATCTACGGAGGCCGCATCTCCATCATGATAGGCCTCGTGGGCACGATCACTGCGGTCCTCGTGGGCATCATCATCGGGGCCATCGCCGGCTACGCGGGCGGGCGCATCGACAACTTCCTGATGCGCTTCGTCGACATCATGTACGGCCTGCCCTACATGCTGATCGTCATCATCCTCATGTCCATGGTTCCCCAGGGCACGAACTCGATGGTGATCCTCTTCGTGGCCATCGCCCTCGTGTCCTGGCTGACCATCGCCCGCGTCGTGCGGGGTCAGATCATCAGCCTCAAGAACTCCGAGTTCGTCGAGGCGGCCCGCTCGATGGGCGCGGGCACGGGGCGCATCATCTTCCGCCACCTCCTGCCGAACACCCTGGGCGTCATCATCATCTTCTCGACCCTCCAGATGCCCTCCTTCATCATGAACGAGTCCTTCCTCTCCTTCCTCGGCCTCGGCGTCTCGGCGCCAGCGGCCTCCTGGGGAACCCTCGTGTCGGAAGGCGTCCAGGGCATGGAACTCTATCCCTGGAGGCTCCTGGTCCCAGCGATCGCGATGACGCTGTTCCTCTTCGCGATGAACTTCCTCGGCGACGGGCTGCGCGACGCGCTCGATCCGCAGAGCAAGAACCGGGCATGAAGAAGGAGTTGCGAAAATGACCGAAGATGTCATCCTCCAGGTCCAGGACCTGAAGACCTATTTCCATACCGACGAAGGGATCGTGAAGGCCGTCGACGGCGTCTCCTTCGACCTGCACAAGGGCGAGACCCTCGGCATCGTCGGCGAGTCGGGTTCGGGCAAGTCCGTCACGAACCTGTCGATCATCAACATGATCCCCAACCCTCCCGGCAAGATCGCCGGCGGCCAGGTCATGTACGCCGGCAAGGATCTCGTCAAGCTCAACATCAACGAGTTGCGATCGATCCGCGGCAACAAGATCTCGATGATCTTCCAGGACCCGATGACGAGCCTCAATCCCTATCTGCGCATCTCGACGCAGATGATCGAGACGATCGTCCTCCACCAGAAGCTCGACAAGAAGGCCGCGAAGGCCAAGGCCATCGACATGCTCAAGCTCGCCGGCATCCCCGCCCCCGAGAAACGCATCGACCAGTACCCGCACCAGTTCTCGGGCGGCATGCGCCAGCGCGTCATGATCGCCATGGGCCTTTCATGCAACCCTGAAATCCTCATCGCCGATGAGCCGACGAGCGCCCTCGACGTCACGATCCAGGCCCAGATCCTCGACCTCATCAAGGACCTGACCGCCCGCCTCGGCACGGCCGTCATCCTCATCACCCACTCCTTGGGCGTCGTCGCCGGCATGTGCGACACGATCTGCGTCATGTACGCAGGCCGGATCGTCGAGCGCGGCCCCACGGCCGAGATCTTCGACAAGCCCAAGCATCCCTACACACAGGGCCTGATCAAGTCGGTGCCGCGCCTCGACAAGACGAGCGGCGACAGGCTCTACTCGATCCGGGGTCAGCCGCCCAACGTCATCGACCTGCCCGACTGCTGCCCCTTCTATCCCCGCTGCGACAAGGCCATGGACGTCTGCAAGCGCAAGTATCCCCTCTCCAAGGACGTGGGAAACGGCCACGCGGTCTCGTGCTGGCTCTACACGGAGGCCAAGTAAATGGCTGAAAAAGAAACTCTCCTCGAAGTAAAGGACCTCAAGATGCACTTCCCCGTCGGGGGCAAGAAGATCTTCGGGGGCCAACAGCAGTACATCTACGCCGTCGACGGCGTGAACTTCACAATTAAGAAGGGCGAGACCCTCGGCCTCGTCGGCGAGTCGGGCTGCGGGAAGTCGACGACGGCCCGCGCCGTCGCCCAGCTCTATCGGCCCACGGGCGGATCGGTCAACCTCGCCGGCAAGGAGCTCACCAAGCTCAAGGCCAAGGATCTGATCGCCGCGCGCAAGAACATGCAGATGGTCTTCCAGGACCCCTACGCCTCGCTCAACCCGCGCATGACCTCGGGCGACATCATCGCCGAGCCGATGAAGATCTACGCCCGCAAGGGCCTGGTCACGATGACCCGCAAGGATATCGACGAGCGCGTCGAGCAGCTCATGGAGCGCGTCGGCCTATCTCGCTTCTTCCGCAACCGCTATCCCCACGAGTTCTCGGGCGGACAGCGGCAGCGCATCGGCATCGCCCGCGCCCTGGCCCTCAGGCCGGAGCTCGTGCTCTGCGACGAGCCGGTGTCGGCCCTCGACGTGTCGATCCAGGCCCAGATACTCAACCTCTTCAAGGACCTGCAGGACGAGTTCGGCCTCACCTACCTCTTCATCGCCCACGACCTCGCGGTCATCCAGTACATCTCGACCCGCGTGGCCGTGATGTACCTCGGGATCATCGCCGAGATTTCGGGCTCGGCCGATCTCTACAAGAAGCCCCTCCATCCCTACACCCAGGCCCTCCTGTCGGCGGCCCCGATTCCCGATCCCAGCATCGAGAAGGAACGCAAGCGCATCATCCTGACCGGTGACGTGCCCTCGCCCGACAAGCAGCGCCCCGGCTGTTACTTCTACGACCGCTGCTGGAAGCGGATGGATAAGTGCCAGAAGGAGCGCCCGCAGCTCAAGGAAGCGGAACCGGGACACGAGGTGGCCTGCTTCCTGTACCACGATTGAGCCGGAGGGCTCTAACGCGTAGGAAGCCTTCATAATTCAGATGTTCGTGTGAAAAAGGGCCGCTCCGGCATGACCGGGGCGGCCCTTTGATTTTGACAGAGGCGCCGCGCTAGGCGGAGCCATGGCGATTCGCGGCGGAAGTCAGAAAGAATACTTCAGGGAGACCCTTCCGAGGGAGTCGTCGTTCCAGGTGTTCCACAGCATGGAGCCGCCGTCGGTTGTGCCGTAGAAGAAAAACATTTCGCAATTGAGTTGAAGGCCGTCGGCAAGGGTGTAGGACATTTGCGGCGCGACCATGCCGCCGCTCGCTTTGATGTCGTGGATGGCCGCGACCTTGAGGCTGGTCCTCGAGCCGAGGTCCATCGAGGCGATGCCGACGAGGATGTGTCCGAACGTGTCGCCCGCCGCGGCGCTACCCTTGGCCCAGTCGAAGACGTACTCCCCGATGAGCTGGAGCTGGCCGATCCGGTACTCGAAGCCCGAGACGCCCTGGAGGGAAGCCGCTCCGGCCTGGGGCTCGAGGAGGCTCGAGTCGCGGAGCGTGCGGTAGCCCCAATCCGTTTTGAGGAGGAGACCGCCGCCGGGCACGAGGACGGCGTCGGCGCCGAGGAGGGTGAGGCGGTCGTAGTCGAGGGTGATGGCAGGGGAGCCGCCTGGAAAGGTAAGCGTGGCCGTCGGCGTGTAGCTGCGACCGCGGTAGGCGGTAAGGCCGATATCCAGGCCCTCGAGGAGGTCGAGGCTCAGCTTGGCGTGGCCGCCGTAGGAAACATTGTCCCAACTAAGGCTAACTGGATCAAGAGTCGGGGTCACGGGGTAGGCAGGTGTCCAGCGCGAACCGGGCAGGGCCGGGGCTACCCAGAAGGGCTCGGCCACGAGGTCGACCGTGAGTCTGTCGCCGTTGTAGACGATCCGGCCGAGGGGCACGGCTTTCTTGACCGGGTCCACGGGAATACTCAAGTCCTGGGGGTTTACGACATCGGAGGGGGTGAAGGCGTCGGTGCTGCCCCAGGAAAGCACTTGGTTGCCCGCCGAGATGTCGAAGGGGCCGACGAAGAGCTTGATCCAGGTTTCGCCGAGGTCGACGGCCGTCGTGGCCGTGGAAGGATCGTAGGAGAGGTCGAGTTTGGCCGAATACTGGGCGGTCGGCATATCCTTGTCGCCGATCTTGCCGTCGATGCCGACGGTTACGTCCTGCGTGAACGGAATGGGCTGGGAGCCCCAGTACCAGCCCAGGCGCGGCTCGATGGAGCCGGAGAAACTCTGGGCCGCGAGAACGGAGCCGGCCGCCGCGATGATACCAATTGCCATAACAAGCGAAACGCGTCTCATGCCGGTCCCCTACTGCTTGAGGAAGCGCTCGGTGAAGTACTGCTCGCCGAGCTCCTTGTCGAGTTGGTAGTCGGTGAAGCGGAGCTCCGTGGCGGAGCCCGAAGCGGAGCTCATCGTGATGCTGGTCGGCATCTCGTAACCCTGGACCTTGTCGTAGACGAGGGCTTGGGACTTCACGATCTTGCCGCTCCGGTAGTAGTCGATCTTCACGTATTTCCATATCGAGGAGTCGATCCGGTAGACGAGCTTGTCGTAACCGAGGGCCTTCTTGGGCGTGGCTGTCACCGTGTAGATTCCGTTGGCGAAGCCGTCCACCGTGTAGGAGAAATCCGTCTTCACGAAGCCGTTGATGTCGCGATTGGTGAAGTCGGAGCCGAAGAAGGCCTGGTCCTGGTCGGAGGGGCCGCTCCCGAGCCGTCTGACCCGGCCGAGGGCGGGGAGCCAGAGGAGGCTCTCGGTGGAGCCGTCGGGCTTTTTGAGGTTGAGGAAGCCCGAGCCCTTGATGTCCGCCGGACTGAGGAACTTCATCGTCGTTTTCTCGACCTGACCCTTCGTGGAATCGCCCGTGGTCCATGTCGTGAGGGTTCGCGTGAGGCTCTGCTTGTTCTTGGTGATGACCATGCTCATCGTGAGCACCGAGCCCTTGGGCTTGGGCGAATCGTAGACCTTGTCCATCACGGCTTGGCCGGAAAGGTCGGCCTGGGCTTGGAGGGGCGGCGCCGCGACGGCCCCGAGCGCGATGACGGCGCCGAAGACCGCGCGGGCCGCGAAGCCAGCGCGGGCGGCTCGCCCACGGGTGGCCTTCCCTCGGGCGTCTTGAGCCATGGCGGAAAAACTAAAGTACCTATTCATGTGAAACCTCCATTCTGCTCTTGGTCGGGTTGCGTAGGAAGACGAGGCAGGCAGCCGGAAGGATGGTCAGCGACGCGATCCCGACGGCGAAGACGGTGAAGATCATGAGCTTGCCCAAAGTGGCCACGGGCACGAAGTTCGAGAAGGTGAGGGCGGCGAAGCCCCCGCCCAGGGTGAGGGAGGTGTAGACGATCGACCGGCCCGAGGTGGCGACGGCCTCCTCGATGGCCTGTTCGGGGCTGAGGCCCTTCCGGCGGTCCTCCATGTACCTGACCGTGAGGTGTATCGCGTAATCCCCCACGCCGATGGCCAGGGCGCCCATCAATGCCGAGGCCATGTTGAAGGTCAGGCCGAAGAGTCCCTGGACGCCGTACTGGAGGAGGATCGTGAAGAAGAGGACGATGATGGTGACGAGGGCCGCGCGTAAACTTCTTATAAGACTGTCGATCATGAGGACGAGGAGGATGGCAAGGCTCAGGCTGATGGCGAAGTCCCTCAAGACGATCTGTTCGAGTATCAGCTCGATGAAGGCGTCGCCGGTGAATTGCACCGTGGCCTTGTCGCCGAGGGTTTGCTTGGCGAGGGCGTCGAGCCGCGCGATGATGGCCTTGGTCTCGCTCGTGGAGACGCGGGGAATGATGATGGTGACGAGGCCCTGCGTGTAGTCGAGATTGACCTCCGAGGTGACGTCGCTGACCGAGCCCGAGGATTGGTAGACCAGGAGTTCCTGGGCCACGAGGTCGCGCGTCGCGGGCATCCCCGCCTCGCCCGAAAGGGTTTCGTGGAGGGTCCTGATGGTGGTGGCCAGGGATTGGATCGGCCCGACCATCGGAAGCTTGCGCCCCTCTTCCTGGAAGCGGAGGAGCCGCTTGAGGAGATCGGGATCCTTGAGGTCGCCGTCCACGATCATGTTCACGGTCGTGGAGCCGCCGAAGGCCTTTTCGACGGCGAGCATGCCGCGGACCGCCGCCGAGTTCTTGGGGAAGTAGGCGATGAGGGAGGAGTCGGGAACGATCCTGAAGATGCCTGCTGCCGAGAGGATGACGAGGACGGCTCCGGTCGCGAGGATGGCCTTGGGATGCTTGCCGACCCAGGCGCCGAGCCTGCGGAGCCTGGCGCTCGTGCCGCCTTGCCTCTCGATCTTGAGGCGGACCTTGGGGGCGGGCAGGATGTTGAGCAGCGAGGGCAGAAGTACGAGGGAGGCGAACATGCAGGAAATGATGCCCACGGCGGTGAGGAGGCCCATGCCGCGGATCATGTCGATCTCCGAGAGGAGGAAGGTGAGCATCGAGGCGGAAATGGCGAGTCCGGAGACGAAGACGCCGAGGCCCGTCTTTCCGAGCATGGTCCGGATCGCGTGCGCCTTCTCGTGACCGCGGGAAATCTCGAGGAAGTAGCGGCCGAGAAGGTGGAGGGAGAAGGAGGAGCCGACCGCAAGGATGGCGATGGGGGCGATGGCCATCAGGGCCAGGAAGGAGATGCCGCTCCAGCCGAGAAAGCCCATGCCCCAGAGGAGGCCGACGAGGAGCTGGACCAGGGGAACGAGGAGGCCGAGGGGGGAGCGGAAGTTGAGGAAGAGGAAGATCAGTATTACGACGAGGGCGAAGACGGCCATCAGGGGAATTCCCGTCATAATGCTCATGATTTCCTGGGAGAGGACATCTTCGCCCGTCGCCTCGAAACGGCCCTTCCAACCCTCTCGCAGCACCTTGTCGACCTTGAGGCTCATCGTCTCCATTTTGACGGCCGGGTCGATCTGGATGATGAGGTTGGTCGAGCGTCCGTCCTTCGCCGCAAGGAGTCCGTCCTTCATCGCGTAGCTGGTCGCGAGATAGTCCTTGATGCCGGCTATATCCGCCGGGCTCGGATCGTCGGCGGGCACGAGGTCCTCGGTGACAAGGAATCCGTTGTCTTCGCGCATCCGCGGCGCGTTGGTCAGGGAGACGACCTTGGTGACACCCTCGACGCCCTGGAGGGCAGCGGTCAGGGCGCGGATCTCATTGAGCGTGTCGGGAGCGAATACGTCGTCGGCGTAGAGGACGACGATTTCGCTATTGCCCGTGCCGTAGGAGGCCTGGACCTGGCGGCTCAACTTCATGATCGGGTTCTCCCGCGGGAGGAAGGATTCCGCCGAATAGTCGATGTGGGTGCGAAGAGCCCCGACCGTCGCGATGGCGCTCACGAGGACGAAGAAGCCCAGGACCCACCAGCTGCGCTTGAGCAGCGCTTCCATCAAACGATGCAACGAGTACCTCCTGGAGTTGCGAAGAGGGGAAGAAGGGGAAATTTCATGAGGACGGTGACTGTCCCCGGTCCAAGCGCTTCCTGACGAGCTCCTTGGCGAGCAACGCCTGGCTGGCCATGAGCTTGTCGATGAGGGGCGTTTCGACACCGAGGAGATGCCGGATCATCGGGGCCGCGAGGGCTGGAAAGAAGATGAGGGAAAAGACCATGCCGACGAGCTCCACCAGGATCGGCAGCTCCTCGGCCGAGGGCCGCGACTCGGAGTCGCTGACCTGGTGGAGGAGGGCGGGGGGAAGGAATTCGGTGAGGAGTTCCTTGATGAGCTCGGGATTGCGCGTCATTTCCGCGATGATGAAGAGGGAGAGACTGGGAGAACGCTCGCGGAAGGTGATCAGGGAATCGATCCAGGCATCGAGGCGCTCCGGGCTCGGCGCCTGTTCCTCATCCCAGAGCGAGGCCATGGAGGCCGATAGTTCAGAGAGTTCCTCGCGGAAAATCAGAAGGAAGAGTCTGTCCTTGCTCTCGAAGTAGTAGTGGAGGAGGGCCTTGTTGACCATCGAGGCATCGGCGATGGACTGCATGGTCGTGCCGTCATAGCCCTTCTCCAAGAAGAGCCGCTTGGCTGCTTCCTTGATGCGTATCGCCGTACCTTGGTCATGCTGCTCGCCCTTCATTATTTAACCATATGGTTAATTGATGTCGTGAGTCAATGGGTTAAATGAAGGAACATTCAGCTAAAATGCATTCACTTTCGGGTGACTGTCCCTCGCCAGATGCCCGCGCCAGATGCCGCCCTTCCAGGTGACTGTCCCTCGATCGTCCCTCGATCAGGCCGGCTCCAGCGCCCTCTTGTACGAGCCGATGATGGTGTCGCGTTCGGGAGGCTGGCCCGAGGCCAAGATCTCCTTCCATTCCGCGGTCGTCATCACTGCGGCGAAGCGCGATTGCATGACCACGGTGACGACTCGGTGGATTTCCTCGGCGCCAGCGCGTCCGGCACGGTTCGCGTAGGCTACCGAGCCCGCGGCGTCGGAAAGCAGTTCGACGCCGAAGCCGAGATGCATCGCGTAGATCACCGTGGAAAGGACGCAGTTGTGGGTCATGTAGCCGATCACTGTGATGGTGTCGATGTCGTCGGCTCGAAGCCACTTCTCCAGGTCGGTGCCGACAAAGGCGCTGGGAAGGTTCTTCCGGATGTAGTGATCCCATCCCCGCGACGCGACGGTCTCGTGGAGCTCCGCTCCATGGCTCCCCGTGGCCAGGAAGGCAGCCCCTTCCGGCGCGAGGTTCTGTATCGCCACGATCGGAATTCCGGCCTTTTTTGCATCATCCATCGCCGCGCCGATATTCGTGAGCGAGCCCTCGACGGGCGGAAAGGCGATAGGCAATTTCCCTTCGCTGTAGTCGTTCTGCACATCGATCACCACGAGGGCCCTGCGCGGTTTTCTCGAAGCGCCCGTCTCCTTCCGATAGCGGGCGAAGCCCTCTGCGTCGATGTCCATCATGAGGAAATCGACCGACTTCCCCCGAATGTCCTTTTGACATTCGCCCGTGTCGGCGAAACGGAGCCGCCTGTATAGGGCTCTCCCTCTCCCGTTGTTTTTCCGAACGATCAGATGGATGCGGGACAGGCCCATTCCTTCGAATCCCCTCCGGAGGGTGAGGTAGGAGATCTCTTCTCCGAGACCTTGGCCGGTCCGGTCCGCCCGAAGGGCGATGCGGAACTCGGCCTCGAGGTCTCCTGTCATAGCTAGTATGGAAAAGCCGATCAACTCGTCGCCGTCCAACGCGCCATAGATCGCCGCGCCTTTGCGCGAACCGAGCTCGTCGATCCAACCTCCCTGCCGCAGCGCGTAGTCCAGCTGATCCATGTCGCCTTGGTATGCCGGCCAGCGCCGGATCAGCTCGATATCGGACTCTTCGATTTCCTTGAGATGAATCATGTTTCTGCCTCCGATGCAAGGAACATACGCCGGATGGAGAGCTTTGTAAAATTGATAGTTTTGCTGTGATCCATCGGTTATATTGATGGTCATGGAAATCGGAGCACTGAGGCAATTCGCGGAGACGATTCGTTGCGGGTCCATTACGGGGGCCGCCCAGAAGCTCAATCTCGTCCAATCGACGATATCGCTCTCGGTACAGGGCCTGGAACGCGAACTTGGAACGATCCTCCTCTATAGGGGTCGCGACGGGGTCAGCCCCACCCCCGCGGGAAAGATCCTGTACGAAGGCTGCATCGACGTGCTTGAAAGGGTCGAAAGGCTGGCGGGCGAGGTCCTCGTCGAGTCCTGGGGGCCCCTCGTGATCGGATCGCTGGAGAGTCTGGCCGTCACGAGGCTCGCGCCCTTTCTCGTCCGCTACAGGGAGCGGCACGGGCAGGTTTCGATGAAGCTGATAACCGCCGATCATTCTCTTCTCGCGGCGCGCTTGCTCGACCGGAGCCTGGATCTCGCCCTCGTGACCTCCCCCGAAAACGGGCTCGACTGCACCTTGCTCTTCAATGAGGAGCTGGGAATCGTGTCGCCGGGAGGAGGCCCCTTCCCAAGCTCTCTTCGGGAATTGAAGGGAAAAGCCTTTCTCGTGCTGCCCGAAGGCTGCTCCTTTCGCAAACGCCTGGATCGGATTTTCGCGACGCACCGTATGACTGCGGAGAGGATAGAGATGAATTCGATCGGGGGAATCCTCGCCTGCGTCAGCGCGGGGATGGGCCATGCCCTTGTCTCCCGCTCCTACTACGAGGCCTTCCCCTCGCATGAGGAGTTGAGTTTCTTGCCGCTTGAAAAGGAATCGATGCCGGTATACTTAGCTTACAGGAAGGACAAGTGGAAAGACCTGTCCTTCGGCGCCTTCGAAAAGGAGATTCGGGAAGATCCGGGCTTTCAAAGCCGCATCCCTTGATCGAAAGGGCTCGAGTCGCCTGGCCGAAAGGAATGCGTCTCCTCGACGTGGCGGCTCAGCCCTCTTCGAGGGGCTTGCCGCAGGCGGTCGCGATCTTGTCGGCGATGACGCGGAGGGCTACTCCGTTGCGGGCGGGAACCATGTTCAAGGTGACGCTCTTTTCGCCGGTCTCGCAGGCCAGGGTGAGATAGGCCCTTCGGAACGGCGCCTTGCGCTTGGCCGAGTCGTCGCCCCCGATCTGCTTGCCGCGGCTCGCCTCGAGGGTGTAGCGGTTTTCGAGTCTTTCGGCCTCGCTGCCGGGGAGGCTGCCGCGGACCCAGGGGACGAGGCGGAAGCAATTGACGTCGCTCAGAGCGATGGCGATTTTTTTCGAGGCGACCAGAAGGCCGAAACGGTGGCGGATTTCCCCGCCCTTGGCGTCTATGATCCAGGTTTCCCGATAGAGAAGGGCGAGGAGGAGGAGAAGCGTGACCACCCAGCCGACCGGTCCCGGAGCGCCGCCGCCGACGAACATGCCGCCCGTCACGGCGGCCAAAATGAGGCCCATCACGGCGCGGAACCAGAGGGGGATGCGATAGACGAGGACGCCGTCGGCGCGGCGCACGAGCACGAGGGGAAGATCCATGGATCGACAATAGCGGGGGAGGGGCCCGACGGCAAGCGGATCGGCGGAACCGAGGCGGTCGCGGCTTGTCGCGTTCCGCGGCTCCGCATTATTCTGGCCCCGCGAGGTACCGACCGGAAATCCCGCCTCGCGAAATCAAGGAGACATAATGGCCGCTTCGCGCGTACGCTTCGAGACCTCGATGGGAGCCCTCGTCATCGAGACTTTCCCGGACGAGGCCCCCCTTACGACCGAGAATTTCCTCGAATACGTGAAATCGGGCTTTTACGACGGCACCATCTTCCACAGGGTGATTCCCGGCTTCGTCGTCCAGGGCGGCGGCATGACGCCGGGCATGGACCAGAAGAGGACTCGCGACCCGATCAAGAACGAGGCCGCCAAGGGACCGAAGAACCTCCGGGGCAGCCTCTCGATGGCGCGCACCAACGATCCGCACAGCGCCACGAGCCAGTTCTTCATCAACCTTGTCGACAACAAGAGCCTCGACGCGGGTGGCCCCTCGGGCGCCGGCTACGCCGTCTTCGGCAAGGTCGTCGAGGGCATGGAGGTCGTGGACGCCATGGCCAAGGTCCGCACGACCCGCCGTCCGCCCCACGCGGATGTCCCCGCCGAGGACATCGTCCTCGTCAGCGCCAAGGTCCTTTCCGAATAAGTCGAGGGCGGAAGAAGCGCCTCAGTCGTCGCAGGCGACGGCCTTCGCGCGCGGGCCGCGCTTCATGACGATGCGATCGGGCACGTCGTAGCCGGCCACCACGAGAAGGCGTCTGAAGGGGGAGTTCTCACGCTGCAATTCGCGCGATCCGCGCGTGATCTTGCAGAGCGAAAGCCCGAGGTTGGCCGCGATGACGCGCTGGGGCGTGCCCTGGGCGAGGTCCTTGACGAGGGCCCAGCGCTTGGATATTTCATCCACCTCCGAGGCCGTGAGAAGACTCCGCAGGAAATCCTCGATGAGTTCGGGATCGCGGGTCTTCCCGAGGGCCCTGGCCATTTCGCTGAGGTTGGATGTTACGAGATCCGTTTGCATGGGATGATTCTACGGCGGAATTCATTTTTTGGCGAGGGTGAAAGGTGGAGGCGGGCCTCCCTCCGACCCCTCAGCCGCCGCTCACGAGGTGGTAGAGTTCGACGTTATCGCCGTCCGAGAGGAGGGCGGAGGAATAGTCTTTGCGCTCGACGAGTTCGCCGTTGATGCGCGCGATGATGAGGGGGAAGGTCCATCGCTTTTTCGAGATGAGGTCGGCGACGCTGAGCGCGGCTTCGTCGTGGGTTTCCTCGGTGAAGTTGACAGTCAGTCTCATCGGCCTTCCTTTGTCTAAGGCTAGATCCGGAGCCCCTCGCTCGACAAGGGCGGGGTGACCCTGCCCGGCTTCTCCGCATATGGTCTCAATCTTTATTTATTGCTCGAATCTAGATTCGCCCCTATACTTTATACCCCGCTAGAAGGAGGCTCCTCCGTGATCAAATACCTGGCGACAGACGACTCCAAATGCGTCGGATGCATGAATTGCACGGCCACCTGTTCGCAAAAATACTTCAAAGTCGACGATCCGGCCAAATCCTGCATCCGCGTCGAGGGTTTGGGCGCCAACAAGTTCCACCTGGTCGCCTGCGACCAGGAATGCCGCAAGTGCGTGCAGGAATGTCCGACGAAGGCCCTCATGGTCGGACCGACGGGCATCGTCGTGCTCAACAAATCGCTCTGCGTGGGCTGCCTCGCCTGCGTCGCCGTCTGTCCCATCGAGGCGATGCGATTCTTCCCCGGCGACAAGAACCCCTTCAAGTGCATAGCCTGCGGCTCCTGCGTGCCGAGCTGCCCGAAGGATGCGCTTTCGATCCGGGAGAAGCCGGACAGCGAGAAGTCGCTTTTCTACAAGGTCGTCGAGGAAGCCGTGAAGCGCGGAGCCTCGGGCTCGCCGGATGCGACGAAGGTCGGCTCGACGCCGATGAAGGGATGACGTTATGAACCTCACCATCAAGGACTTCAGGCTCCTCACTGAGCAGAAATACGAACCGCGCCCCGTGCTTCGCGGCTACAGCATGCGCAGCCTCCACGTCGACGTGGGCTCGGGCAAGTTCACCGAAAAGACGGTGAGCGAGGACATGAAGAAGCGTTTCACCGGCGGGAAGGGCTTCGGCCTCAAGCTCCTCTGGGACGCGACCAAGCCCACGACCAAATGGGACTCGCCGGAGAACGAGATCGTCATCGCCATGGGCCCGGTCTGCGGCAATACCAACTACCCCGGTTCGGGCAAGAGCCTCGTCTGCTCGCTTTCGCCGATGACGGGCATCCCCATCGACTCGAACGTCGGCGGCTACTTCGGGCCCTATCTCAAGTTCTCGGGCTTCGACGCCTTCGAGGTCCAGGGCAAGGCCGATAAAGAGACAATTGTGTTCATCGACGGCAACGAGGGGATGCTCCGCGTCTACGAGGCGCCGGCCGAGGGTCTCGAGTTCGACACCCACCTCCTCGCCGAGCAGCTCACCCACGCCTTCGCCAAGGACGAGAAGTCGCTCCAGGCCGTGTCCGTCGTCTCGGCGGGCCGCGGCGCCGACCACTCGCCGATGGGCGTGCTCAATTTCTCGCTTTGGGACAAGCGGCGCGAGGGCATCCGCGTGAAGCAGGCCGGCCGCGGCGGCATCGGCACCGTGCTCCGGAACAAGAAGATCCGCGCCCTCGTCGTGCGTTACGCCGGCGTGCAGCAGGATTCCAACGGCGCCGCCGACCCCGCGGCCGTGCAGCGCATCGGCCTCAAGCTTCACCGCGAGATCGTCGTCAACGACGATCTCCAGTGCAAGATGCGCAAGCAGGGCACCGGCCACCTCATGGAGGTGATGAACGACTACGACCTCCTGCCCACGAAGAACCACAAGTACGGCCAGGACCCGCGGGGCCCGGAGCTTGCGAGCTGGGTCTGGGAAAAGCTCTTCTCGCAGAACCTCCCCGACGGTTGCTGGTTCGGCTGCACCCTGGCCTGCGCCCACGCGGTCGACCACTTCGAACTCCGCACCGGCCCTTACAAGGGCACCAAGGTCTGCGTCGACGGCCCCGAGTACGAGACCGCCGCCGGCGTCGGCTCGAACCTCTACGTCTACGAGCCCGAGGGCATCCTCGAACTCAATTTCTACTGCGACACCTACGGCATCGACACGATCAGCTTCGGCACCACGACCAGCTTCCTGATGGAATGCTGGGAATTGGGAATACTTAACAAGGATCGCACCGACGGCATCGAACTCACCTGGGGCAACTGGAGGGCCGCGGCCCAGATCCTCCACGACATGGCCGAGGGCAAGCGCTTCGGCGTCCTCGCCGGCAAGGGCGTGAAAATCCTCGCCGCCCATTTCGCAAAGGAGTACGGGGCCGACCCCCAGGTCATGAAGGACATCGCCCTCCACGGCAAAGGCCTCGAGCAGTCGGAGTACGTGTCCAAGGAGTCCCTCGCCCAGCAGGGCGGCTACTACCTCACGAACAAGGGCCCCCAGCACGACGAGGCCTGGCTGATCTTCATGGACATGGTGAACAACCGCATCCCGACCTTCGAGAACAAGGCCGAGGCCCTCCACTACTTCCCCATGTTCCGCACCTGGTTCGGGCTTCAGGGCCTCTGCAAGCTGCCCTGGAACGACATCGAGCCCGCGGACAACGCCAAGCACCAGGAACCCAACAAGGTGCCCGAGCATGTTGACAACTACTGCAATATTTATACCGCCATCACCGGGGAGAAGCTCGACGGACCGGCGATGATCCTCCAATCGGAGCGGGTCTACAACTTCCAGCGCGCCTTCAACGTGCGCATGGGCTACGGCCATCGCGCCGACGACTACCCGCCCTACCGCGCGATGGGACCCGTCTTCGAGGACGAGTACATCGCCCGCGAGGAGCGCTACGACAAGCAGATGAAGGAAAAGATCGGCGTCGATCCCGCGGGGAAGAGCGTCGCCGAGAAGATTCGCATAACGCGCGAGCACCGCGAGAGGCAGTACGAAAGTCTCGTCGACGCCGTATTCAAGCGGAGAGGCTGGACGAACGACGGCTGCCCGACGCCGGAGCACCTCAAGGAGCTCGGGATGGATATGCCGGAGGTGATCGAGGTGGTGAAGGCCCGAATCGAGGGGCGAGCATAATGTTGCGACCCTTCTGAAGTCAGGATTGAAATCGGCGGCCCGCGTCCTCATCGCGGGCCGCTTTTTTCGCTTCGATTCAGGAGTCAAGAACCGTGCCAGATGATGCGTGGAGTGAGCGGGAAAGTCGGAGGGGCAAATTTGCATATCCAATGTGATATATTTATAACTAGTCGAGACGCTTAGTGCCACGATCGGGAAAGGATCGTGCGTCCTCTGTTTTTTGAGGATTTGGCGCTTTGGCTGTTCCTCTCTGGTCCCGGGTGGCGAAAGGGCGATCTGGTATTCCTTCAGGAGGAGCTTCATGAAAAAGTCGTTTCTCGGTCTCTTTTCGATCCTACTCCTAATGATTCTCTCGACATCCTGTCAGCAGGCGACGACCCCTGCGCCCGACTCGACGCCGATCAGGACCCTCGGTTCGAACCAGGTCGCCCTCGCGGTCGTGGGCATCGTCTGGGACGGACTCGGGAATCCGATTCCCGGCGTCTCGGTGGGCTACAGCGACGGGGTCAATTCCAGCATCTCCCGTTCGCTCGCCAGAGACCTCCAGGCAGCGACCTCCAACGACAAGGGACAGTTCGAGCTAAAGATCACCAACGCCAATTTCCTCACCTCCTCGTCCACCTGGATCGTCCTTTCGAAGGGCGGTTACACTGCCAAAAAAGTCGAGGTGGCTCTGCCGGCCTTCAGCACGGTTACGGCCCAGACCTATTCCTTCAGTCTGGGAGGCACGACCTATACCTACCCGCTGAATGTCGGGGCGTCGCAGACTGTCAACACGACCACGGTGACCGCATCGTCGGGTCCCAACACCACTACGGTCGCCACCCAGATCACGCCGACGGTGGAGGGCTTCAAGGTGGCTACCGACATCGGTACCAATTATCTCTTCCAGCTTGCGGGCGAGGCGACGGGCACCGTGAAATTGCTCAACGACGCGGTCGACCAACCCGGAAGCGCCGTCGTGCCGCCGACAGGATCCATCGTCACCTTCTCCCTGCCGGGGACAGACTACAGCCCTTACCTGTTCCAGGCCATCACCGACGCGAACGGCAATTTCACCTTCAGTTCCACGGGAAGCGCGGCGACACCGGGCGGCCAGCCGAATCCGTTGCCTGTCTATGCGGAATTCTACGGCGAAACCGCCGGAGTCTTCTTTAATAGCAGCGAGGGTCTTCCGGGCGGCCAGCCCATCCTCGCCGTCAGGGCCAACGCCGCAGGCGGCAATTCCGATTCCGCAGGCATGGCGCTCTACATCATCAGCAGCTCGGTCAATCCGGGAATCCAAAACCTGAGCATATTGCCTCCCAACGGTTCGAGCGCCTTCGTGAACAAGCTCGGCAACGCGGACGGCAAGCCCCTCCTCGCCGTCGCCGACCACAACGCGATGGTGACGAGCTGGACTCCGCTCACCAATTCGTCCGGAGCGACGGTGTACATGGACCAATTGACCGGATCGACGGCGACGCCCATTACGCTGACCTTCAACAAGAAAATGGACACGACCAATACCCCGGTCGCCGGCATCAAATGGGTTAACTACAATCCGGGCAATTCCCTCCCGACCCTCGCCTGGGATACGACGTCGATGGTGGCTACCATCACTCCGGCCATTCCCTTCCCCAAAGGCACGACGGTGGAACTCTACCTGCAAGGTTGGCTCGCTTCCGACGGAACGACCGTCAGCGCCCAAAGCATGGGCAGCTCGACGAACCCGATCTCCTTCGCGGTGAAGCCGGGGCTTACCTTCGTTCGCGGTGCCTGGACCGACAGCCTGTCCATGGCCGCCTATGTCGCCCTGACCGCCAACGGCACGGGCCTTGTTTTCAATCAGGTGCCGGCTACCTTCGATACGTCGCTTACCAAGTTGTGGGACCTTACCCTGGGACGAGAGGTGCCTGCGACCTTTGCGCTTACCTCGGCCACGACGAGCCTCGACGCGACGCTGCAGAGCGGTGTCACATTCTATCCGGGCCACGACTATGAAATCCGCTTCTCCGTCTCTTCCGGCCAGCCGGGCGAGGTGAGCGTGTCCTACGATGGCACGACGGCGACGCCTTCCACCATGGCCGCCACTTCCTTCAAATTCACCTGCGATCCGACGAGCCTGCTCAAGGTCCTGAGTTCCAACGCCTGGACCACGGGCGAAACTGGCACGACGACCTTCATCGTGACGAATCCCATCACCCTGACCTTCAACAAATCGGTGGTCACCAGTCCTGCTCCAAGTTTTGCCCTCTTCGTCGACGATGGCACGGGCGGCGGCACGGCAGGCGATGGCCTCAGAAACGGAACCGAGACTCTCGTCATCGCGAGCGTCGCCACCTCCGACAACCTGACCTTCACGATCACCCCGACGGCCCCCTTGGATGCCAATGCCAAATATGGCGTCCAGTATCTCGTTTACGGGAGCGCGGACAAGCTCATCGTTTCCGACTCGACGACGGCGAATGCATTCAAGATTGGCTTTACGACGAGCCCCAATGTCGGGATCTCGTTGGTCAACTCGAATACATGGAAGACTGTCGGCATCGCCTCCGATACCTTCCCCTTGACCGGCACCAACGTTCAGCTGACCTTCGACAACCCCGTGGTGATAAGCCCGTCGCCGACCTTCACGCTCTTCAGCGACAATGGCCTAGGCGGCGGAACGGCGGGCAACGGAACCCAGGACGGAACGGAGCCGACCATCCAGACCACGGTCGGCTACAACGCGGCCAGGACCCAGGTCACCCTCACGGTGGCGAACGGCGTCGCCTTCAGCTATGGCCAGAAACTCGCGGTCTACTTCCAGGTCTATGCCAGCGCAACGGGCGCCGCCTACAACAATGGCGCTGGGTCCGCGCCCAAACTCCCCTTCACTGCGGTGGCGGCCACGGCGCCCAAACTGGTTTCTTCCAATACCTACACGCCGGCAGGAGAACCCACGATCACCTTCCCGATATCGGGGACGCCGATCACCCTCGTTTTCGATTCGGCCATCGAGAACGCTGCGGCGGGAAAAACTCCTGCCGTCAATTTCACCCTCACCGACACGGGCGCCGCGTCGACAGTCAATGCAACCTATGCCTGGGCTTCTGCGACAAACACCCTGACTATCACTCCAGCCCCCGGCGGCACGGGCAACCTCAGCTATGGCGAAGCCTATTCGCTATCGGGCACGGTTTTCAGCCCGCTCGACACTACGGTGAGCGCCGCCGTCGGTCCGCTCACGTTTACGACGGTAAAGCCGACGAAGTTCGCAACGGCTCCGAGCGTCGCTCTCGATACCACCGCGAAGAGCCAGGCCGACACGGCGACGCTGAAGGCGACCTATCAGTACGGACAGTACGCCTTCGGCGAAACGACAGCTTATCTTCTCGTCGGCTATCTCAGCGGCGTCAGTAGCTACGACTGGCAGTACAAGTATTCGACGGACCTCAACTGGACGACAGGCGTTACGATATCGGTAGCCACGACGCCTACCGACGGGAGCAGTCCCTACAGGCTCTCGGTGACGGTGCCGGCTCTGGCTCTCGATCCAGCCAAGCAACCCCTCCTCATCCAGATGCGGGCCAATTACGGGGCGAGCTACGACGCCACGACGAGTTCCGACTGGTCTTCCAGCGCCTCTCTTTCGATCACACAGCGCCCTTCTACGGCTGGAACGACGACCGCGACTGCCTTGCTTCTCGGGATACCGGGCCTCGTGGACGGTACGAGTATAAGCAGCACCTCGCCTGGGACGGTAGCATCAACAGGGAGCACCAATACCTGGACGCTTTCGACGACGGGCATCGGTTCAAACAACACCTATGATCGCTACTACGGCTTCGGCATCACCTTGAATGGAACCGAGAAGATGACGGCTCTCACTACGGGCAGTGTCGTCAACGGAACTCCAGCGCCGACGGCCTTCAGCCTCTTCACCGTCCTCATGTCGGTCGACGGAACCCAGGCCTATGTGATCCTCAAGGTGCCGGCAGGCACGACGAATCCCTTGGGCCAGCTCAAAATCACGGTTTCGGATGTCGCCGGGAACCAGTTCGACAACGGGACCTCGACGACGACTTCGACGACGGACGACTATCTCTTCATAACTATCCAGTAAGAGCGACGGTACGAGCGTCGAAAGCGGGGGCTGCCTTCGGGCGGCCCCCGCTTTTTTCGCAAATGCGACGATGGTTCTCCCTGCTCCACCGAAATTCGAAGGCGGCCAAGGATCCTAAAAGCCCTTCATAGGCAAGAATGCCGCTACCTCAATCCCTCATGCCGAGCTATGCTCGGTAATGGAGGTCTCGGGTGAAAAGCGAATTGAGCGTCATAGACAGCGGGTACATCCGCCCCAATTTCGCGGCGATCTTCGTCCGCAAGGAGGGCGACGAAGCCGCCATCATCGAGACGGGTACGTCCCGTTCGCTGCCATCGGTGTTGGCGACGCTCGAAGCCAAGGGCGTGGCGAAGGAGGAGGTGCGCTATGTCATCGTCAGTCACGCCCATCTCGATCACGCCGGAGGGGCGGCCGCCCTGATGGAAGTCCTCCCCAAGGCGAAGCTCGTCGCCCATCCGCGGGCGGCGCGGCACCTGATCGATCCCGCCAAGCTCGAGGCGAGCGCGAGGCAGGTATACGGCGATAGGGAATTCGAGCGACTCTATGGCGAGCTCAAGCCCGTGCCGGCCGAACGCGTCATCCAACCCGAAGACGAATCCACGATTCCTTTCGGCGCGGGCGAGTTCAAATTCCTTCACACACGGGGGCATGCCAAGCATCACTTCTGCATCCTCGATCCGGCCGCCGATGTCATCTTTACGGGCGACGCCTTCGGCCTTGCCTATCCCGAATTGCAGTCTCCGGATGTCTTCATTTTCCCTTCGACCAGTCCGACCGATTTCGAGGGGGAGGAGGCGCTGGCATCCGTCGATCGCGTCGCGGCCTGCGGCGCGGGGAGAGCGATGCTTACGCACTTCGGCGAGCTGTCGCGGATCGAGGAGGCGCGCCAGCAATTGAGGGACCACATCTCTTTCTGCATGGAAATCGTCACAGCGGCCAAGGTGCTGCCGGAAGCGTCCAGACGCGATTTACTGCTCGGTCGCCTGCGCGAGCGATTTCGCGAAACTCTCGAGAAGGCACCCTTTATCGAGAAGGATCTCGGGCTCAACGCCGACGGCCTCGCCTGGTCGATCCGCGACAGGTAGGCGGATCAAGGAAAAGACGCGTCGCGATACGGCGAACGGCTCCTCGACCAAGCGGGGGGGGATGCTATAGGCTCTGCCAATGTCGCGCCCAGCCCTTCGAATACTGGCCATCGTCGTCCTTCTGCCCTTCGCGTTGAGCGCCGAAAGCCCCAATCGGCAAAAGATTCGCTCCCTCGATGACCCCGTCTGGGACGATCTTCATGCGGTCCTTCTCGACGCGGGCCGCGTCGAGGTCTCTCCGACGCCGCCCTATCCGGATTCGCGGATCCTGGCGGAGCTCGACGCCATCGATCCCGCGGCCTTGTCGCAACCCGCTCGCGAGGCGAGGAGCCGGATTCTCGACGAGCTTTCGGAGTCCCTTCCCCTGCGAGCCGGCCCGGCCTCCGGCAGGGTGGGATTGGAGGCGACACCGGCGGTCGATTGGCGTTCTTCGAATTCGACGCCATGGATCGATGGCTATGCGGATAGGAAGCCCCTCCTCTCGATTCCCTTCGAGATAGCCTTCGCCGATTCCGTGTACGGCTACTCGGCCCTCGCGCTGAAGGCCGACCCCAACCTCGTCGCGGCGGGGCCGCTGACCCCCGGGGGCTTCAACGTAGCGGAAATCGCCGCCGCGCCCATCGGCATCGACGCCACCTTTCCCTTCCGTGCCTTCGGCAGCGTCGGCGGATCCTGGTGGAATTTCCAGATCGGGCGCGACCGGCTATCGATGGGAAGCGCCGGTCCCTGGAACTTGACGATCTCGTCGGCAGCGGAATTCTACGACTTCGCCCGCCTTTCGCTTTTCGGTCCTTCATTCGCTTATTCGGGGCTCGTCGTCCAGCTCAACCCCGATCGCAACATCTATATGCATCGTTTCGACCTGCGCTTCGGCGGCGGCCTTTCGTTGGGCGTCACCGAGGGGACCCTGATCGGTCAGGCCCCCCTTGAGCTCCGCTATCTCAATCCCCTTATGGTCTTCCACGGTTTCCAGTCTTGGAGCGACTACGAGTACCTCGGCATAGGTTACAAGGAGGGGAGCGCGAGCGAAATCGGTCTGGAAATCAATTGGAGCCCCATCCCCTGGTTCTCCCTATCGGCGCAGTACGAGATGAATCAGATCTCCGATCCTCTCAAGATGCTCTTCTGGTCCGGCACCGTCTCGGAGATCCCCGACGGCGAGTCCCTCCTCGGCTCGCTCTCGCTGCGAGTGCCCGTCGAAAATGCCTTTATAGTTGTCAAGATGACCGGCGCCTATACGACGCCCCTCGACTATCTTTCGACGGGAACTGTTCTATCCAACGCTCTCGGCAACCTGCTTTCTAGCCCCACGGAAAGCCCCATCAGCTGGATTTACGACAGGCCGACGAAATCCAATCCCATTTCAGGCGCCTCGTCGACGGTGACGCGGTCGCTCTCCTGGATCGGCTTCTCCGAAGGGCCCGACACGATTCTTGCGGCCCTGTCCGCCGGCCTCGACGCGGGATCGGCCTGGTCGGTCCTCGGGGACCTGGAATGGAAGGCCAAGGGCGCGGAAAATTCCTTCGCGACGGTCAACGATTGGGATAAGCCTAACCCGACCCTCGCGACCCTCACGACCCCTTCCGGAACCGTGGAGTATGATCTCGTCGCAGGCATCACGGCGCGCACGGGGCTTCCACCCCTGACCGCCGGTTTGCGGTGCAGCGTCTCGGGTGCGGTACACTGGACGGGGCGATGGAACGCGGGGGTTCCCGTTCATGTATCCGGCTCCTTCGACCAGTCCTGGGAAATCGACGCGGCCGCGACCTTCGCCTTGCGTTGATGCCGCGCGGCGCCCTTCATATTGCTCTCTTTCCCCTAGCGGACGATACTTGAAGCAATGAGAATGTCGTATGGATCGAGCCGGGCCCTTCGTTGGTTGGTTTTCGCCCTGACTGCGGCTTTGCTCGCGCAGGGCGTCGCGGCGGTGGGCCTTCAATCCGTTCCGGACTCAGTCGCTCACGACGTAATCGAACGGGCCGATGAATTCCGGGGCGCGGGCAATTCGCCACCTTCGTTCAAGACCTTCGCCAGCTACAATTGGAAACAGCCTGTCGAGACTTCGTGGACCCTGCGGATATTGGGAGTGGCCGCCCTCTGTCTCATCATCGCCTCGGTCGTCGCCATCGTCTATTGGCGCCTCAATCGTCGACTCAATTCGACCCTCGAACGCATCAAGATGTTCGAAACGGTGATCGACCAGAGTCCCGTCTCGGTCGTCATCACCGATCCTACGACCAATATCGAATTCGTCAATCCGGGATTCACCGCCGTCACCGGTTTCTCGCCGGAGGAGGTCGTGGGGAAACGAACGAGCTATCTCAAGTCGGGCGAGACCAGCAAGGAGACGGTGGCCGATCTCTGGAAGCATCTCCTCGCGGGCGAAGCCTGGGTCGGAGAGTTCATCAATATACGGAAGAACGGCGAGCTCTTCACCGAAGAGGCGCACATAGCGCCTGTCACCGACGACCGCGGCAAGGTGACCCACTATGTGGCGGTCAAGCTCGACATCACGGACCGAAAGGTAGCCGAGGCGAAGCTCGCCAAACTCGCGCACAACGACGCCTTGACCGATCTGGCCAACCGGGCCCTATTCAACGATCGTCTCCATCAGGCATTGCTGGCCGCGGACCGCGCGCCTCCCTCCTTCGCCGTCTTCTATATGGATCTCGACGGCTTCAAGCCCATCAACGACCAGTACGGCCATGCGGCCGGCGACGACGTGCTTCGCGAGGTGAGCAGGCGCTGGACGGCCGCGGTGCGGAAGGGCGACACGGTGGCTAGGATGGGCGGTGACGAATTCGCTGTCCTCGCCCCGGGAGTGCGAACCGACGAGGAGGCCCGCCTCATCGCCGCGAAAATCGCTAAGTCTTTGACCGATCCGATCGAGGCGGCCGGATTCCTGGTCACCGTCGGCTCGAGCGTCGGCTGGGCCATCTATCCCGTCGATGCCGAGGATCAGGAGTCATTGTTGCGTCGGGCGGACGAGGCTCTCTATGCCGACAAGGCCAAGCGCAAATCGAAAGTCGGCGGCGACGGGCGCTGAACTAGACCTGGGAACGTGACCTTCGCTCAATCTCCCCTGCGGATGGGCGCGAAGCTGAAGGATAGGCTGCCGTTCGGGCAGGATTCCACGCATTTCAAACAGCGCGAGCAGGTATAGCTTTCCGTCGGACGGACAGCCCCCGCCTTGTAGATGCTCGCTCCTTCGTTGAAGCGCGGGATGTAGCAGGCCTTGTCGCAGAGGCCGCAATCGATGCAACTGTCCTTGTTCCGCTTGATGCGGAAGGGCGAGAAGCGGTTGAGGAGCCCCCCTGCCCAGGCGATGGGGCAGCCGACCTTGTGGTACATGTAGAGGCTCTGGGCCTCGTCGCCGCCCTTGCTGAACATGAAGCCCATGACCAGGCCGATCGGACAGGCCCAGCGGCAGAAGACCTTGCCGGCTATCACCGAAATCCCTATGCCGATGCCAAGAACCCACATCAGCGGAACGTTGAAGACGTTGAGGGCCACGAAAACGATGGCGCCGAGGACGATCTGGATTCCGAATCGGGAGGCGATTATGCGGTGCTTCATGGGTGTCAGACTATATATCGATAAATCTATTATTGCAATCTAAAGATAGCGAGATCTCGGGGCGCCAGCCCTGGCAGGAAGGCGACGCTGATTGAACGAGCGACGGCGCTTGACAGGAAGCCGGGGCGGGCCGAAGGTGCTGGCACACTCAATCGTGGAGGCTGCATCGTGGACTATCGCCGTCTCGGCCGCTCGGGGCTCTTGGTCTCCCCCCTCGTTCTCGGCACGGACAATCTGCTCAACCCGACTCCGCGGGACGAGAGCATGGGGATGCTGCGCGCCGCGATCGAGGCGGGCATCAACCTGATCGATTGCTCGGACAGCTACAAGGCCGGGGAAGCGGAGAAGCTCCTCGGCGAGACCCTCGCTGAGGGGGGCTTGCGAGACAGGGTACTCGTCGCGACCAAGGTCCACTACCCGACGGGCCCGGGGCCGAACGACAGGGGCAACTCGCGCCACCACCTCATCGCCGCCTGCGAGGCCTCGCTCAGGCGCCTGCGGACCGACCATATCGATCTGTACCAGTTGCACCGACCCGATATGGATACGCCGCTGGAGGAGACCCTCGGCGCCCTCGACGACCTCGTGCGAGCCGGAAAGGTGCGCTACATCGGTAGTTCGACGGCTCCGGCCTGGCATGTCGTCGAGGCGGTGATGACGAGCGAAAGACGGGGCCTCGCGCGTTTCGTAAGCGAGCAATCGCCCTTCAATCTCCTCGATCGGCGCATCGAGAACGAGCTCCTTCCGGCCTGCCAGCGCCACGGCCTCGGCGTATTGGCCTGGTCGCCGATGGCGATGGGCATGCTCGCCGGCCGCTACGCCGAAGGCAAGGTCGCCCCGGTCGAATCGAGGGCCGCGCTCAGGGGCGGCATCTACGCCGAGCGGGTCACGGCCGAGGGCGTCGCGATGGGGAATCGCTTCGCCGCCATGGCCCGCGAGCTCGGTTACGAACCGGCCCAGCTCGCCCTCCTTTTCGTCAAGGACCAGCCGGGGATCACGGCGCCCATCATCGGGCCGAAGAGCGTGACCCAGCTCGAGGGGCTCCTCCCCGTGCTGGAAATGGGGTTGAGCGAAGAGGCTCGGAGGCGCTGCGACGAGCTCGTGACGCCGGGCTCCGTGGTGGCGAGCTTCTTCAATTCGGCTCCGTGGATGCGGTGGAAGAAGGTTTGAGGGATCGGCGCCGGTCCGCGGCGGCATTGGTCGCCGGGACTTGGCTCGTTCCGAAATATCGTGACGCCGACCCGGGCCCGCGTTGTTTCGAAAAGAAGCAGCTAGTTGGCTCCATAAATAGGGCTTGTTTCGAAGCGCTACATGCCGCTGCGCGGCACGGCATTCCCCTCAGCCCGCGCCTCGGGCTATCCGCCCCTCCTCGTCCCCGGCGAGCAAGGCAAGTACTAATTAGGCCGTGAAATATTCCCCGCCTCCACCGATGCCTAAAATTGGCACGAATCTTGCTTTTTGGTGAATGGCAGCACCGTGGCCGCAACCTAAGGTCGGGACGCGGGCTGCCGCAGTCTGGCAAGAGGAGGTATGTCATGGATCAAACAAGGCGCGAAAAGTCGAGCTCCCTCGACCTGTGGGATGCTTTCGACGAACTGCGCGGGGAGCTCGAGAGGAGCTTCGGAAACCTCGAGCTTCCCGCGGTTCCCGGCCTGCTCGATTGGCAGACGGGGCCCTTGATCGACGTGGTCGAGGCCGACGACGAGGTCCTCGTGCTCGTCGACGTACCCGGCGTCCGGAAGCAGGATCTCGAACTCAGCGTCACGGGCAGCCTGCTTTCCATCAAGGGCGACAAGAAGCAGGCGGAGGAAGGAAGGGGCCGCCGGACCGTGCGCAGGGAAACCTGGGCCGGGAGTTTCAGCCGGACCCTGAGCCTTCCCGACACGGTCAATCCGGAAAAGGTCGAGGCCCTGCTCAAGGACGGTATCCTTCGGGTCAGGATCGCCAAGCGCGAAGAGGCCCGGAAGAAGACCGTGCAGATTTCGGTGAAGTAAGGAGGATGTCATGGACAAGGTCAACGCGCAGAACGAAAGGCGCTTTACGGTTCCTTCCTGCCACATTACCGAGGATGAAAGCGAGGTCCTCGCCGAGATGGAAATGCCCGGCGTCCAGCGGGAGGGGCTCGAGATCAAGGTCGACGGAAGCGCCCTCACCATCGAAGGCAAGCGCTCCGACGAGGAGCCGAAGGGCAAGTGGCTCCTCCGCGAGAGAAGCCGCCGCGACTATCGAAAAATCTTCACCATTGACGAAAGCATCGATCGCGACGGGATTTCGGCGGAACTGGTCGACGGAATCCTCAGGCTTCGCCTGAAGGTGAAGGAGGCCGCCAAACCGAAGCGAATCACCATCGGCTGAGGCGGCGAAACATGAGGTGGCCGTCCGACGCAGGCGCCGGCGGCCCTCAGTCGCGGCCGGCGAGGCTTCGCACGAGGCGCGCGACGGCCGCGGCAGGATCGTTCTCTTGTGAGGCGCTTCCCTCCCGCCCTTCGCCGCGCAGGCCCGCGTGATGGGCGGCCCGCGCCGCGTCGACGAGGGCAGAGCCGACGATTGCGCAGTCGGCGTGGCCCGCGAGAAGCTCGACCTGGGCGCGCTCGCGGATGCCGAAGCCGGCCGCCACGAACTTCCCCGTGAGCGCGCGGAGCTTCGAGAGGCGTTCGAGGGCTGCGGTCTCGAGCTGGGTGCGACGGCCCGTGACGCCGAGGCGGGTGACGGCGTAGATGAAGGGCGAGGAGGAGGCCTTGGCCAGGGCCTCGGCCCGGTCGAGGGTAGTTGATGGAGCGATCAGGGGAACGAGGGCGAGTCCTGCGGCCGCGCACCTCTCGCCGAGGGCGAGTTCGGGCTCGTCGTCGGGCCAGTCGGGCACGATGAGGCCGTCGAGTCCCGCGTCGGCGATGCGGCCCACGATGGCCTCGATGCCGTGGGCGAGGAGGGGATTCACATAACTCATAACGAGTATCGGAATGTCCGTTTCGGCGCGCAGGCGGGCGAGGATCTCGAGGCAGGCGAGGCTGCGGGAGCCCGCGCGGAGGGCGACGTGGTTGGCCTCGACGATCGAGGGACCGTCTGCGGTCGGGTCGGAAAAGGGAAGTTGGGCCTCGATGAAATCGGCGCCGGACTCCGCCATAGCGCGGAGTATGCGCGCAGAAGTAGCCATGTCGGGATAGCCGACGACCGCGTGGGTCATCAACTTGATCTTCGCGTCGCGGGAGAAAACCGCCAGGATTCGCTCGACTCCGCTCATTCGTCCCCCCTTTCGATCCGGGCCACCTCTGACTTGAGAAAGGCGAGCCAGTCTTCGCGGTCGAAGCGCGGCGCGGTGATGAAGAGGTCCTTGTCGCCGCGGCCCGAGACGTTGACGACGACGAGGGAATCGGGGGGCATCGCCGGCAGTTCGCGGTAGGCGAGGGCGAGGGCATGGGCCGATTCGAGGGCGGGCAGTATTCCCTCGGTCCTGGCCGTGCGCTTGACCGCGGCAAGGGCCTCCTCGTCGCTCACCGATTCGAAGCGCACGCGGCCCGTCTCGCCGAGATGGGCCAGTTCGGGGCCGATGCCTGCGTAGTCGAGTCCGGCGCTCACCGAATGCGTGGGCAGGAGGGATCCGTCGGCGTCCTGGAGGAAGAGGGATTTGTAGGATTGGGCGATGCCGACATTCGCCGCCCCTCCCATCCTCGCCGCGTGTTCGCCGGGCCTGTGCCCGCGGCCACCGGCCTCGGCTCCTATCAATTCAACCTTTTCTTCGAGGAAGGCGGAGAAGGCGCCGATCGAATTGGAGCCGCCCCCCACGCAGGCGTAGATCGCGTCGGGGAGGCGGCCCTCGCGGGCGAGTATCTCCTCGCGGATCTCCTTGCCGATGATCGATTGGAACTCGCGGACCATCGTCGGGTAGGGATGGGGGCCGAGGGCCGAGCCGAGGATATAGTGGGTGTCGGCGACGCGCTCGGTCCAGCTTTTCATGGCCGCGTTGACGGCGTCGGTGAGGGTCCGCGTGCCTTCGAGTACGGGGCTCACCTTGGCGCCGAACATCCTCATGCCGAAGACGTTGGGATGCTGTCTCGCCATGTCGATCTCGCCCATGAAGACCTCGCACTCGAGGCCGAGCTTGGCCGCCGCCGCCGCGGTGGCGAGGCCGTGCTGGCCGGCCCCCGTCTCGGCGATGACGCGTTTTTTCCCCATGCGCTTGGCGAGGAGGGCCTGGCCGAGGGCGTTGTTGATCTTGTGGGCCCCCGTGTTGGCGAGGCCTTCGAGTTTGAGCCAGAGCCTTTGCCCGCCGAGTTCCTTGCCCAGGCGCGGCGCCGGATACAGGGGCGTCGGTCTCCCGATGAAATCGCGGCGGAGGCCCTCGAGTTCGAACCAGAAGTCCTTATCCTCCCGCGCGGCCTTCCAGGCGGCCTCGAGTTCCTCGAAGGCGGGTCGCAGGACCTCGGGGATGTAGCGACCGCCGAAGCGACCGTAGTAGCGTTCATCGTGCCGCATCAGCGGCCTCCTTGCAGGCTGCAAGTTCCCCGTCGGCGCGGCGAACTTCGGCGAATAGGGCTTCGAGGAGGGCAGCCGACTTGATCCCCGGCGCCTCTTCGACGCCGCTCGAGAGATCGACGCCGTCGGGCTCGACTTCAAGTATAGTCCTCGCGACGTTCGCCGGCCCGAGGCCCCCGGCGAGAAAAAATTCCTTGCCCGCGGCGCGGGTGGCGTTGCGGGCGGCGATGGCGACCTCCCGCGAGAGGCTCGCTCCCGTGCCGCCATAGGATCCTCGTATGGTCGCGTCGGCAAGGATGCGCGGGCAGGCCCAGCCGGCGACGCGGATATCGAGGGCTTCCGCCGGTGACGCGGGCCTGAGGGCGCGATACCAGGGGAAATCGAAGGCGGCGCAGGCTTCCGGCTTCTCGTCGCCGTGGATCTGGGCGACGTCGATTGTCGTAGTTGCGATGATGTCGCGCATCGCGTCGGACGACTCGTTGACGAAGACGCCGACGGCTCTGAAGGGGCGGCCTGCGAAATCACGATCGGCGCGCAGGGCGGCGAGAATGCCGCGAAGCGCTGCCGGGTCTATCCTCCGCGGCGAGGGGGCGAGGATGAAGCCGATTTCGTCGGCGCCGAGTTCGAGGGCGAGCCTGGCGTCTTCGAGGCGGGTGAGGCCGCAGATCTTGACCTTGGTCATGGGAGGGCGCCGGCGGCAAGGGAGCCGGGGGAGGTTCCCTTGCCGGACTGGGCGGGTGGAGCTCCCGTGATGGTCGCGACGAAATCGCGGGTCGCGGCCTCGGGATCGGCAGCCGTGGCGAGGGCTTCGCCGACGAGGAATCCGTCGTAGCCTGCGTCGCGGAGGGGGAGGGCGTCGAGACCCTTCTTCAATCCTGATTCCGCGATTCGCGGAAGCTCCACGGGGGCGCTCCGGGCGATTTCGGCCAGCATGGCGAGGGGCACCGAAGCCGACACGGAAAAGTCGCGGAGGTCGCGGGCGTTGACCCCGATGGCGTCGGGTCCGGCGGCGAGGGCGGGTCCGATTTCGGAGGGCTCGCGGGTCTCGACGAGGACGGAGAGGCCGAGCTCCCTCGCCTCCGCGGCGAATTCCATCAATTGCGAAGGATCGAGGCAGGCCGCGATGAGGAGGATGGCGTCAGCCCCGAGGGCCCAGGATTCGCGGAGCTGCCAGGCATCGACGATGAAGTCCTTGCGGAGGACGGGGAGCCCGAGCGCGGTTCTGACGGCCGCGAGATGGGCCGCCTCTCCGAGGAAGTGCCGGGGCTCGGTGAGCACTGACACGAGGCTCGCGCCTCCCCGCTCGTAGGCTTTCGCGAGGGCGACCGGATCGTAGTCGGCGAGCATGAGGCCCTTCGAGGGCGAGGCGCGTTTGCATTCCGCGATCAGGAAGGGTCTGCCCCGAAGGCCGCCGCCCTGGGCGGGCAGCTGCGTGGCCGGCTGATGCGGAGGCGAAGCCGACTTACGCGGCGGGAAGGCTTGTCTCGGAGTGCCGGCAGTCCGGACGAGGCTCGAGAGGGGCCGCATTTTCGCGAGCCGCGCGACCTCCTCCCTCCTTTCCTCGCAGATGGTTTCGAGGATTCCCATTCTTAGGCTCCGGATTTTGCCGGCGCGCCGGAGACCGAAAGGGCGCGGAGCTTTTCGAGGACCAGGGTCGCCGCCCCAGAATCGATGGATTCCCGCGCCATGGCTATGCCCGCGTCGAAGTCCGCCGCGAGGCCGGCGATGTAGATCGCCGCGCCGGCGTTGATGAGGACGACGTCGCGCTTGGGGCCGGGTTCGCCCGAAAGGACGCGGCGCGTGATCTGGGCGTTTTCGGCGGCGTCGCCCCCCTTGAGGTCGGCGCTCTGGCAGCGCTCGAATCCGTGCTCGACCGGATCGAACTCGTAATCGCGCATCCAGCCCTCGCGAAGCTCGGTCACCTTGGTCGTCGTGACGAGGCTTATTTCATCGAGGCCGTCGCGTCCGTGGACGGCGAGGGCCCGCTTGATGCCGAGGTTGGCCAGCACTCGCGCGACGACGCCCGTCAATTCGGGGGCGAAGACGCCCATGACCTGGGAGCCGACCTTGGCCGGATTGAGGAGGGGCCCCATCATGTTGAAGATGGTGCGGAAGCCGAGTTCCTTGCGGGCTGCGCCGAGATTCTTGAATGCCGGGTGGTAGACCTGGGCGAAGAGAAAGGCCATGCCCGCCTCCTCGATGGCCGTGGCAGCCCGCTCGGGGCCCATCGAAGTGGAGACGCCGAGGGCCTCGAGGACGTCGGCCGAACCCGAGCGCGAGGTGATGGAACGGTTGCCGTGTTTGGCGACCTTGGCTCCCGCGCCGGCTGCGACAAAGGCCGCCGTGGTCGAGATGTTGAAGGTTCCCGAGGAATCGCCCCCCGTGCCGCAGTTGTCGACGAGGGGGAGGCCCGCCGGCAGGGGCACGGCGATGGCCCGGGCGTAGAGCGATTCGGCGAAGCCTGTCATTTCCTCGATCGTCGGACCCTTCACCGTGAGGCCGGCGAGGACGGCGCCGATCTGGGATTGGGTCAGTCCGCCGTCGGCGATGCGATCCATGATGGACCGGGCCTCGTCTCGCGTGAGATCCTCGCGGGAACTGATGCGCTTGAGGAGGGCCTTGGCCGAGGGTAGCTCGCGCACCCCGTGGAGGAAGTTCCGGACGAGACGCTCGCCCTCCTCGGTGCCGATGGATTCGGGGTGGAATTGCACGCCCTCGATCCGGAGCTCCTTGTGGCGGATGGCCATCACCTCGCCGTCGGTGGAGGCCGCGCTCACGACGAATTCGGCGGGCAGGCTTGCCCGCTCGATGGCGAGGGAATGGTAGCGCACGACCCGCAGGGGGTTGGGCGCGTCGACGAAGAGGGTCTTGCCGTCGTGTTCAATTGTGTCGGTCTTGCCGTGCATGATGCGGGCTGCGCGGACGATCCTGGCGCCGAAGGCCGCGCCTATCGCCTGATGGCCGAGGCAGACGCCGAGTATGGGCTTGCGCCCCGCGAAGAGGCGGATGTACTCGATGGAGCGGCCGGCCTTTTCGGGGCGTCCCGGGCCGGGGGAGATCACGAGGCGGTCGAAATCGAGGCCCTCGGGGTCGTCGAGCTCGATCGCGTCGTTGCGCAGGACCTGCACTTCCTCGCCGAGGCGCATGAAGAGCTGGGCGAGATTGTAGGTGAAGGAATCGTAGTTATCAATTATGAGCGTCATTTTCAAGCCCTCGCCTTCCGCGTCGCCGCGAGCAGCGCCTCGGCCTTGGCCGCTGTCTCCTCGAACTCGCGGTCGGGGTCCGAATCGAAGACGATGCCCGCACCGGCGCGCATGGATATCTTCCCGTCCTTCACGAGGGCCGAGCGGATGGTGATGCAGGAGTCGAAGCCGCCTCGATAGCTGAAATAACCGACGAGGCCCGCGTAGGGGCCGCGCCTCTCCGCCTCTATCCCGTCGATGATCTCCATCGCCCTGATCTTGGGCGCGCCGGAGACGGTGCCGGCGGGGAAGGTCGCGCGCACGACATCGAAGACATCCACGCCCGATGCGAGGCGGCAGCTCACCTCGGAAACGATGTGGAGGACGTGGGAGTAGCGTTCGACCTCCATCATGCGGTCGACGCTCACCGTGCCTGCCTTGGCGACGCGACCCAGGTCGTTCCGCGCGAGATCGATGAGCATGAGGTGTTCGGCTCGTTCCTTCTCGTCGGCGAGGAGCTCCTTTTCGAGGCGGGCGTCTTCCTCCTCGCTCTTGCCCCGCGGTCTCGTGCCGGCGATGGGGCGGAGGAGGGCCCGGCCCTCCTCGACGCGGACCATGACCTCGGGCGAGGCGCCGAGGAGGGTGAAGTCGCCGAAGTCGAGGTAGAACATGTAGGGCGAGGGGTTGATGCTGCGGAGGGCGCGATAGACGTCGAAGGGCGAGCCTTCGAAGTCCGCGGAAAAATCGCGGGAGAGCACGACCTGGATGGCCTCGCCCTCCTCGATGAGCCCCTTGATCTCCTTCACCTGCCTCACGAAGGCTTCTCGCTCGGTGCCGCTCGAGACGTCGCCGATCCGCGGCGGAAGCTTGGCAAGGTCGCGGCCCGGGTCGGCGCGGAGGAGGTCGGCTTCGATCTTCTCGATGCCGCGAATCGCCTCGACGAAGTCGGCGTCGGGGTCCTCGCCGATGCGCCTATTGCAGACGATGCGGAGGTCGTGGGTGAGGTTGTCGAATACGAGGGTGTACCTCGTGATCATGAAGAGACCGTCCGGGACCCGGGGGCCCGGCTTGGAGCCTACGTCGGGCAGGCGCTCCCAAAGTCGCACGGCGTCGTAGCCGAGGTAGCCGACGGCCCCGCCGGGAAAGGGCGAAAGATCGCCCTCGCCGAGCCAGGCCCGCGATTGCATGAGGTCGCCGACGGCTCGCAGGGGATCGTGGGTTTCGAAGCGGCGCTCGCCCTCCTCGTCTTTCCATGTCACGACGGTGCCGCGCATCTCGAGACGGGCGACGGGCTCGACGCCGAGGAAGGACCAGCGGCCGAAGGCGCCGCCTCCGGCGGACTCGAGAAGGTAGGAGGCTCCCAAGGCATACCAGGCGTCGATCGGCGTGAGCCTGTCGGCGGCGATGTCCTTGACGACGGGGATGATGCAGCCTTTTTTCGCGGCCTTGAGGAAGTCCGCTCGGGATGGTCGTATCACGGGAGCTCCTTCGTTCGCGGTGTGAATAATGTTACTGTATGTGGTAACAAATATGGACTAGTCTATGCGTTTTCCCGAAGTAGTGTCAACGGGCGATTGTTGGGCGGCGTGGGTCCCTACATCTCGGATATTCGCGCGGCATCAATTCGAAAGAGGCGTGTAGGAAAATCCGGAGACGACCACTCGCGTCGGCTTCTCGGGAGACCTGCCTTGAAAGAGCCAAAGGTTGAGCGACACCACCTCGTTACCGTCGGGAGGAACGAGGAAGGGCGGAGGCGGCCCTTCGCCTCCCTCGGGCATGGCCCTGGACGCGACTGTGTCGGAGGGAGAAGGCGAGGGGAAACTCCATTCGGTGCGTCGCCCTTCGTCGAGGACGATGAAGCGCAGCGAACCGGGGCTCCAGTCGAAGCGCATGGTCACAGGCGAGGAGAGGTCGATCTCGGAAACGGCGACACGCTCGTCGTGGCCCTCGCTCGGTTGCACGGCGAAGTTGAGGTTCGGATGGGTGGACCTGCCCCATCGTGCGATCTCGATATCGATTTCGCGATGCGCGAAGGCGGCCGACTCATCCCAGGTGTAAAAGCCGAAGACGACCTGCGGGTCGAGGCCCCCTTCGATAGGAAGGAGCCGGAGTTCATACCTGCCGTAGGAAAGGCTCTTGTCCAGAAAGACTTCGGCGCAGCTCCAGCCCGAGGCGTCCCGACGCGTCGAGAGGACCAGGCGACCCGAATCGTCGAGCCGGACATTAGCCGCGGAGAAGCGGTTCGGACCGGGGCCGATCGCCCCTTCGCTGTCGATTGCCTTCCAGCCGTAACCGTCGAAGTCGAGATGCCTTTCGCCGTATCGAGGGACCAGGGTGGAACAGGACATGAGGAGGCTCCCCAAAGAGACTGCAAGAATGAGGATGGCCTGCCGCGACAGATTCGTCGCTCCTGCGCAGAGTGAGCAGGGACTCCTCGTCGTCGCCTCCATTCTGAACATTTTCCACATTTGCATGATGGAGCTTGCTCCTGCCTTCCCGATGCCGTACTATCCAAGTATATCGAAGGAGTTTAAGCAGTGTCTTCGGAAGCCACCTTGGTCAGGGATAAGGCCATTCTCATCGTCGACGACGAACCGCTCATCCTCATGGCCCTCCGCCGCGAGCTCCGCGCGGGTCTCGGGACGGGCTATCTCTACGAAACGGCGGGCGACGGTGAGGAAGGGCTCGAGATCGTCGAAGAGCTCGTCGCAAGCGGCGTTCGGGTGGTCCTCGTCGTCTCCGATTGGCTGATGCCCGGGATGAAGGGTGACGAGTTCCTCCTCGAACTCAGGCGGAGGCATCCCGAGATCAGGACCATCATGATGACCGGGCAGGCCGACGAAAGCCAGGTGGAGCGCATCCGAGAGGCCGGCGCCCTCGACGCCTTTTTCTTCAAACCCTGGAACGCCGTGCATTTTTCCGAAACCTGCAAGAGCCTCATCGAAGCGGCCAGCGCTTGAAAAATTCCTCTGCGCTCCGTACCATCCAGGAATGCTGACAAAACTCACCGAAGCCGAATGCCGCGCCGCCATCAGGGATGGCGAATTCTCCAAGGAAATCATCGGGGCGGCGCCGACCGTCGTTCTCGCTCTCACGCAGAGTTGGTGCTCGCAATGGATACGGATGCAGCCCTGGCTCGACGATCTGAGCGGGGAGGGCGTGTCCTGTCGCTATGTCGAGTACGATCGCGAACCCTTCTTCGACGATTTTCGCAAGTTCAAGGAAAGCGTCTTCCGCAACGACGAGGTCCCCTACCTCCGCTACTATCGCGACGGGAAGCTCTTCAAGGAAAGCAACTATCTCGACAAGCTGAGCTTCCGCAACATCATCTCCCCCAAGGCCTAGCGAAGCCACGCATCGCCTTACCTCTCCGTGTCGCCCGCGAATGCGTCGAAGCTCCTGCGCTCCGCCTCGTCGGAAAGGGGAGCGCGGGGGATCGGCCTCGCCTCGCGCTGCTCGGCGAGGCGCTTCGCGATCGACCGCAGAGAGATCAATCGGGAAATGGCGCTCGAGACCGCGAGACCCGAGGCGATGGCGCCAGCGGCAGAGAGAGTGTCGAAACCCGAACGTATGGATTGCCAGAGATCTCCCCGCACCGAACCGAGCATCGTGAGGTACATGCCGCCTCCCGGCACGAGGGGGAAAATCGAAATGACGATCCAGATCGTCGCCGGCTTTCGGAGCAGGGCGGAGAGCACCTCGGCGTAGAGCCCTATGAAGAGGGCGGCGAGGACATAGCCGAGGGTCGGGGCCGACCAGGGCGCCTGGGTTGCGCCCGTTCCCGCCGCGCCGATGAAGATGGCCCCGCTCGCGAGTTCGAAGACGAACCAGCCGCCTACCGCGCCGATGGCCGCCGGAGCGAGATCCTTGATGCGGAGACCGAAGCGTATCGCGAAGGCGCAGGTGGCGATCGTCGTCCAAAGATAGGGCAGAAGTGCCTTCATCGGAGGCTTCCTCCCATCAGGCCCCAGAGACCGAGAACCGAACCGGCGCCGACGGCGATGGCCGTCGCCGACATGAAGGCATCGGCGGCCCTGGCGACGCCGGCCACGAGGTCGCCGGCGATGGTGTCGCGGATAGCGTTGGTGATGGCGACGCCGGGCACGAGGTACATCGCCGCGCCGAGGATGGCGAGGTTCGGGTTCGAGACGAGGCCGAATCGCTCCGCCGCGAGAGCCATCGCAGCCACCAGGAAACCGCCGGCGAGATTCGTGAAGAAATCGGAGATCCGCCTGCGCGCCAGATAGCGCGTCATCCGCGACAGGAGAAGGCCGGAAAAGGCCGCCACGAGGGCGTCCTTCCCTGTGCCGCCAAAGAACAGCGCATAGCAGCCCGTGCCGATTCCCGCGGCGAGGAGGGAGACGAGAAGGGGCCTTTCCGGCGAAGACTCGATCTCGCCGAGGACGGCGGCCGCCTCCGTCCCTTCGATCCGGCCGGAGACGAGGTCCCTGACAAGGGCTTCGGTGCGGGCGATGCGGTCGAGATCGAGCCTCCGGGTCGCCACCCTCCGGACGATGGAATGGACGTGGCCGTCGGGAGCGGAGAAGGACAGGACGATACCCGTGGGCGTGGCGAAGCACTCGACGTCGACCGCTCCGAGCCCCATCGCCACGGCTTGGGCCGTCTCTTCCGCGCGATAGGTTTCTCCGCCCGATTCGAGGACGAGGCGGGCCGCGTCGGCCGCGAGGAGGAGAAAATCCTCTGGCTCGGCTGGGCGATCGAAGGCGGTCGCCCCACGGCCGATGAGGCCGCTCACTTCAACTTCGCCTTGACGAGGAGTTCGCCGCCGAAGATCCCGCCGTCGAGGGCGAATGCCGGCTTCGGCGAAAGCCAGAGATTATAGACGGGCCAGTAAGCGAGGGCTGAGAAAGAGAATTCGACCCGGTCGGTCAGCCGATAGCCGACACGGAGCGCCGACTCGGGCTGGAACCAGCGCCCTTGGCTCCAAAACCACGCGTTGATCTTGGGCATGTCCGGCGCGGCGCTCGCCACGTCGCTCGGACCGACATTGAGGATACCCCAGCGGAAGTCGAAGGCCGGTCCGAGGGCGAGGCTGACCGACCAGACCTTCGCGAAGCGAAGCGTGTAGGAAAAAGGAAGCTGCAACAGGAAATTCATCGTGTAACTCGTGCGCCACGACAACTCGGTGGGCAGCACGGTCTCGTTATAGGCGTCCCAGAGATCGGTGCCGGAAAAAAAGCCCAAGGCCGGCTCCCAGGCGAAACCGAGGCCGAGATCGAGGGTGCTGCCCACGCCGAGGACATAGGTGAGGAGGGGCGGGCCGCCGGCGGGATAGCCGTTCTGGCCGTTCGGGATCGTCGTCGGCACGAAGACGACGCCGATGCGCGGATCGATGCTGGTGAAGCCGAGGCCCAGGCCGGGCAGGATGACGAGAATAGCGAGGGCGAAGGCGAGACCGCCTTTTTTCATCCGGTTAAGCACGATCCTATTGTAGCGCAGGGCTGACGAGGATGCCCGTGGCCTCGGCGCTTTCCCAGCTGGCTACGATCCAGAGATTCGACATGCTCTCGACTCCCTTGTCGTCCTTGCTCCCGCCGCCGCCCTCGAAGAGGGCGCATCCGGTGAAGCTTGCGCCTTGAGGCAGGGGCGCGAGCGCGAAGCCGCGGGCGGGAATGCCGGCTCCCGTGTCCGGGACGGCGGCGCCTAGGAGCGCAGCCTTCCCTTCGGGCGACAGAAGAAGGATGTCGCCAGCGGAGTCGATCCATCCGTGGAGTTCGCGCGACGTCGCGGGATCAGGGCCCCAGCGATACCAGAGACTTGTACCTGAAGCGCTGTCCATTCGGAGCAAGGCCGAATCGCCCTTCGCCTCGCCGAGGGCGGCCAGGGCATTGAGCAGGGATTCAGGGGCGGAGGAAAGACTCCGGGGGGAGAGCGCCGCCTCGAAGGCCTCGCGCGAAATAGGCTTGCCCACATCCGTCGGCTTGGCAATCCTCGCGCCAAAGGCGAGGGTTGGATAAGAGACCCACAGACTCGTCACCTTAGAGCCCGAGGAATTCCGAAACTGCGCGAGCCAGGCCCCCTCCTTACGCGGATCGGGGAGGAAGGCGAAGGGCTCGTAGCCCGCATCGAGACCGGCTACGGGAGGGAGGGTGACGGTCGTCGAGACTTCATTCGAGACGAGATGCATTCCGCCGGGATCAGCCGCGACCACTTCGTCCGAGTCGGCAAAGGGATTGCGGAAGGTCGGGAGGAGCCAGCCCGAGTCCGTGGCCCAGAGACCGCCTACCTCGAGACCCGCGAGGGCATCGATGCGTCTCTGATTGATATGGAAGCTCCGCCCATCCTTTCCGACTTCGATGAAGGCTACCCCCCAATTCTCGAGGGCTATGGCGCAGAGTGCCGTCCCCGGAGCGAAGGCGCCGGAGGCTCCTTCTCCCGAGGTGACGCCTCCCCGTGCCGCGACGGCCGCCACCCGCGGGAGATCCAAGGTTGAAGCGCCTTGAGCGGAGGACTTGGCTCCGGCCGCGGCTTCGAATGCCTCGAGGCCCTCCCTGCCCGCCACGAAGAGCCTGGGTTTTCGATCGGTGCTAGACCAAGTGAGGGAATCCGCGGATTTCGCCTTGGCTGCTGGCGTTTGCCTGCCGCAGGCGGAAAAGAAAAGGATGGGAGCGCCGGCGGCGAGGAGGGCTGCGAGGACGGCAGCAACCGCCGCCGAGCGCGAGGTCATCGCGAAGCCGTGCCGGCTTCGCGGCGACGCACGACATCGTGTCGTTGCCGAATCGCGATGCGATCCGGCATAGTTGAGGGCGCGGCATTCATGCCGCGCGCTTCGTCTGTCCCTTGGAGCTCACTCGCGGTCATCTCAGTAGGCTCTAGCGAAGACCGCTCTGTGCCGCGCGGGAGCACCGCAGAGCGCGCACTTTCCGTCGATGCCGTTTTGGCGATCGAGGGGCATGCAGCGGATCGTGGCCTTGGTCTCCGTCTTGAGCTTCTTCTCGCAGACCGGATCGCCGCACCAGAGGGCCTCGGCGAAGCCGCCCTTCGAGGCCGTAGTCCCGGCGGCATCCTCGGCGGCGAGGCCGAAGAAGGCCTTCATGCCCTCGTAGTCCGTGATCGTATGCGTGTTGTCGTCGCGGAATTTCTTCGCGCGCTCGAAGAGGTTCTTCTGGATGGCGGCGAGGGTTTCCTTGGCCGTGGCGGCGATGTCGGCCGCCTGCACCGCGAGCTTTTCGCCCGTGTCGCGCCTGGCCATCATCACATGGCCGGCGGCGATGTCCTTGGGCCCCACCTCCAGGCGGATGGGCACGCCGCGCATCTCCCACTCGGCGAACTTCCAGCCGGGGCTCTGCGAATCGTCGGAGTCGAGCCTGGCGCGGATCCCCGCCGCCTTGAGCTCGCCGAGGAGCTTTTCGCAGTACTCGAGGACCATGGCCTTCGTGTCGTTGCGTAGGATAGGTACTATGACGAGTTGGTCGGCGGCGAGGGCGGGAGGCAGCACGAGGCCCTTGTCGTCGGAGTGGGTCATGATGACCGCGCCCACGAGGCGCGTCGAGGTGCCCCAGCTCGTCGCCCAGACCCAGTCGAGCTTGCCCTCGCGATTCTGGAACTGCACCTCGAAGGCCTTGGCGAAGTTCTGCCCGAGGAAGTGCGAAGTGCCCGCCTGAAGGGCCTTCTTGTCCTGCATCATCGCCTCGATGGAAAGCGTGTGGACGGCGCCGGCGAACTTCTCCGCCTCGCTCTTGCGGCCCATGAGGACGGGCACGCAGAGGGTCTCCTCGACGACCGAGCGGTAGACCTCGATCATCCTGAGGGCCTCCTCCTCGGCCTCCTCCTGGGTCTCGTGGGCCGTGTGCCCCTCCTGCCAGAGGAACTCCGAGGTGCGGAGAAAGAGCCTCGTGCGCTTTTCCCAGCGCATCACGTTGGCCCACTGGTTGTAGAGGAGGGGCAGGTCGCGCCAGCTCTGGATCCAGTTCTTGTACATCGCCCAGATGATCGTCTCCGAGGTGGGCCTGATGCAGTAGGGCTCCTCGAGCTCCTCGCCTCCCGCGTGGGTGACCACGGCCAGCTCGGGCTTGAAGCCCTCGACGTGCTCGGCCTCCTTCTGGAGGAAACTCATGGGGATGAGGAGGGGGAAATAGGCGTTCTCGTGCCCCGTCTCCTTGAAGCGGCGATCCATCTCGGCCTGGATGCGCTCCCAAATCGCGTAGCCCCGAGGCCGGATCACCATGGAGCCCTTGACGGGGCTGTAGTCCGCGAGTTTGGCGTTGAGGACGATGTCGATGTACCACTGCGAGTAATCGACGGCGCGGGGGGTGATCTTGTCGGCCATGAGGGCTCCCTGAAAGGAAAGGATTGACAATACTAGCTGATATCGCGCGCGCAGGTCAAAAGGGGGGGGCAGCGGCATCCGGGGCGGCGATTCGTGAGCCAAAGGGAGAGGATTCTTAGGAACCATATAGGACGGGGCCTGGCGAGGGCACTGCGGTAGTGATGCGTCCGCAACGCCTTCGGCGAGCGTCCGCATCACTACGGTCGTGCTAATAAGCACGACCCCCTGCCCTCGCCACCCGTCGTCCTACCTGCTCTCTCAAAAACCTCGACCTTGATTGGCCCAATCATGGACGCGACGAGGGCGGGTGCTCCTCCGGGAATCTACCGGCTCACGAATCGGCGACTTTGCGAATCCCTTCGCTTCACTTCGCGGCCCCCCCTCGCTACGAAGTCCTCGCCCACCGCCGGCAGGCGGCGGGCTCCGGGCTTCTCCGCTACCCCCTCTTTGGGCTAATGTGATCGGTTGCCGAAGCACGCGGTGGTAGTTGGGCTCTGGCCATGGCTGGGCAGTGATTTCGGCCGCGTTTGGTAGGTCTGACCCTGGAGACTTGAAAGGCTTTTGGCATACAATGTTTGAATGGTGGCAGGTATAGTCTCAGGCAGGATCGGCGAAAGGCATGCTCGCCCATCGGATACGCGCGGGCGGGATCGTCCCAAGGCACGAAGGCTGCCGGCGAAGGTAGGGAGTGCCGGACTCGTCGTCGCGATGTGCCTGGGATTCATGAGCTGCGAAATGCTCACGACCTCCTGGCACTTTTCCGTGACCTACGATAAAAACGGCGCAACGAGCGGAACGGTGCCTGTCGATACTAACAGTTACCTTTCGGGGGACAGCGCGGTCGTCCTCGGCAACAGCGGCAACCTCGCCAAGTCCGGAGCCGTCTTCTCAGGATGGAATGGCAAGAGCGATGGCAGCGGCATTACTTATCCCGCCCAGTCGGCCTTGGTCGTGGGAAGCGCGTCGGTGACGCTGTATGCCGTCTGGAATCCCGTACCCCCGACTTACACAGTCACCTACAACCCCAATAGCGGCAGCGTCACCGGCACGGCACCGACGGACACTACCGCATACCATTCCAGCGACACAGTCGCTGTGCAGGGACAAGGTACCCTTTTGCGGTCAGGCTATGACTTTGGCGGCTGGAATACATCGAGTTCGGGAACCGGCATCACGTATCCCGCCCAGTCGCCATTGATCATCGGCGCCTCGTCGGTCACCCTCTATGCCATCTGGACTGCGATACCGACCATGCCGACTTACACTGTCACCTACAACGCCAATAGCGGCAGCGTCACCGGCACGGCACCGACGGACACTACCGCCTACTTTTCCGGCGCAACCGCAACAGTGCAGGGGCAAGGGAGCCTGCTTAGGAGCGGCTATGCCTTCGGCGGCTGGAATACATCGAGCGCAGGAACCGGTATCACGTATCCTGCACAGTCGGCTTTGATCATCGGCACCTCTTCGGTCACCCTCTATGCCGTTTGGACCCCCATCGCGACCTATTCGATAACCTATGATCCCAATGGCGCCACCGGCGGTGCGGTGCCGGTTGACTCGAATAGCTATTTGTCCGGCGTGACTGCCACCGTTCTCGGCAATAGCGGTACCCTCGTCAAGACGGGGAAAGTCTGGGGAGGCTGGAATACGTTGGCGAACGGAACAGGCACCACTTATACCGCCCAGTCCGGCTTGGTAGTGGGCAACGCGGCGGTGACTCTCTATGCGCTTTGGATCTGACAGGTAGCCGCGAGTCGGCGAATCGCTTCTCCTCAGTGGCCGATTCGTTTTCGCTGCCGATACTCTAGTGAGAGGTAGAAAGCGATTCCCGGGATAAATACATACAAAGGCCTTCTCGAAAGGGCCGCCTCAATTCGGGCGATTCGCGTCGCCGCGTCCTCATCCGCACAGCACGTCGGGGACCCCGCCCCAGACGAATCGGGGATCTCGGAATCGGAGCGGCGCGAGATAGCTGCTTCCATCGAAGCGGCCACGAAGCGAGGGAGTCTTGTCGGGGCGATATCAGCCCCGCTCATTCCGAAACACCGCGGCTTCGTCATGCCCCTCGCCGTCAATCTGACCGTCCTCGTTTTCGTAGCGGGCGGCCTCATCTCGCTCTCCCTGTACTTCGGTTCCCGTCCCGTGACGTCTCCGATGAGTTCGGGCTCGATCGTGGCGAGCGCCGAGGGCAGTCTCCTGCGCGAAGCGCAGAGGGACGCGGCTTCGAAGCTCAAGGAAAAGGATCTCGCCATTGCCGATGTGCAGAAAAAAATGGCGGATATCGATCGTCAGCGACAGGACCTCGCGGCCAACGTCGACGCTCGGGTGGCCGAACGCGAGAAGGCCCTTTCCGCGGCCCTTTCCGCCGAGCTCGAAAAGGAAAAGGCCCGTCTCAAGGCGCAGGGGCTTTCCGAGGAGGCTTCGACGGCCAGGCTCGCCGAGCTCAAATCGAAGCTCGAGGCCGGCGACGCGGCCAGTCTCGGCGATCTGCGCCGTCAGCTCGAGGCCGAGCGCACTGCCGCCGACACCAATTTGCGGCAGCTCCAAAGCGAGTACGAGAGTTCTATCGCGACGCTCGGCACGGATCGGAAGAAGATTCAGGACGAGGCGCAGGCGCGGGAAGACGCGCTTCGCGCCGCGATGGACAAAAGGACGAAGGAGCTGCAATCGCAAGGCGAGGCGGCCCGAAGCGATCTCGCCGCGGCCAAGGCGGAACTCGCCTCGCTGAACGCGCGTTCCGAAACGTCCAAGGCTGCGGAGGACAGGATCTTCGGCCTTTACGCTTCCATTCGCGACGCTCTCCGCGCTCGGCGTTTCGGGGACGCGATCACCCAGGCATCCTCCCTCCGTTCCTATCTCGCCGAGCCCTCCGTCACGGACCTGCCCGAGCTGCAATCCCGACTTCCTGTCGATTCGTTCCTCGCCGAGACCTTGTCGCAATTCGCCTCGCGCGAGCTCGCCGACGCGAGCCAAGACGCATCGCGGCTCCTCGATCAGGCGGAGTTGCTCGCATCCGCCCGCCAGTCTGCCCTGGCGGCCGACGCCGCCCGTCGAGCTGGCCATCCCGCCGAAGCCGATGCGCGCTATCAGGAGGCCTTGGAGAAGGTTCCCGAACTCCTGGCCGCCCATGATTGGTTCATGGCGAAGGCGGCTGCGGAAGAGGCCTCGCGCCGGAATCATCTCGACGCGGCGCTTGCCCGCGCCTCCGCCGCGTGGGCTGCGGGGGATCGCGCCGCCGCGGTGGCGGCCTACCGCGACGCTCTTGTCTACCTTCCGACGGACGAGGCTGCGAGAATCCAGATCCTCGAACGCGTAGGGGCCGAGGCGGTCGCTCGGGCCGATACCGCCCGTCTCGATGCGGTCAAGGCTCAGGCTGCCGATGAAACGAAGGCGGCCCTCCCCCTCGCGGACGAGGCTCAAACCGCCATGCGCAACAGTGACTGGGATAGGTCCTTCGGCGCCTGGCTCGAGCTGGCGACTTCCTACCCGGAATCGGACCAGGCTCCGGCTGCCCTTCGCGGCATGAAGGCCGCGCTCGAGGGGTTGAAGCGAGACGATGCCGCGGCCGCCGCGAAGGCGAAGACCGAGATCGATGGGCTTCGTGCGCGCGCCGAAGAATCCGACAAGGCTTCATCGGCGAGGATAGCCTCCCTCCTCAAGGAGCTCGACGCACTCGGCGCGTCCTCAGCGACGGCTGCCGCCGCGGCCGGAAGCCTGCCCCCCCAGGCGGCTGATGCTGCTGCCGCCTCCGACCTCGCCGAACTCCGCCGCCAGGTCGATGCGCTCAAGGCTCAGGTCGAGGCCCTAGCCGGAGCCGATACGAAGCTCGCCGGCATGAATGAGGCTTACCGGTCCTTCTCGGAAGGCTTCTCGGCCGCAGGCGGCGACGCGACGGGAAGCCTTGTGCAACTCAAGCGATTCTTCGCCGATCCTCGCGTGGTCTCCAGCTTTGCCGATCTTCCCGCCGCCCTCGATCTCACCCTCGCGGCCTATTCGAAGGGGGCCGAGGCGGATCGCTCGGGAAACGCGGCCCTACTCGCGTCGACGGCCTTCGGGATGACCGACGAAAAGCAGCGCGCTCTCTACCTTGAAAACCAACAGGCCATCTACGCGGCCGATCCCTTCATGAGCGCCTTTATAGCCGCCCTCGCGAAATCGGGTCGCTAGTCCCTCTCTCGCTCACAATCCAACGCGGAAACCGAGGCGCGCCACCGGCAGCTCCGCGAGCCAGCCGGGATGGTCGACGAAGAGGGGACCCCCGCCGATCGTGAGGAGGGAGGTCGTTCGTCCTGCCATGGATGCATAGAGGCGAGCCGGATCGGCGTAGGGGTAGAGAGCGAGGCCGATCTCTCCCCAAAGCCTGAAGCCGGGACCACGGCCCCAGTCGAGTCCGAAAGCGGGTTCGACACCGAAGGGCGCCGTCGCGTCCAGGACCAAGGGATTATTGCCGAGAAGGGAGAGGCGGGCGAAGGCGTCGAATGCGACATAGGGATGGAAGTCGCTCGAGCGTTCGGCGAAGGCAAACCCGCCTCCGATCCGGGGTTCGAGAAGGGGGCTCGAGACGATCGCCGGGGAGCCGGCCTTCGATCCGGCCCCCGCGATGAATTGCACGAGGCCGGCCCGAATGAACCATCGTCGCCCGAGGGCGAGGGTCGCGCGCATCTCGGGAAATCCGAGGCCGTATGCTCCGAGCTCGATGCCCATGAGACGGCGTGGAATCCTCAATCTGAGCGGGCTCGTGCCCTTTGGGGTGATCCTGCCCGCGACTTCGTAGGCCCCCGGTTCTCGGGCTCGCCAATCGAGGGGCTGGTCATCGGCCAGTTCGACGGTGAAGCTGCCCTTATCCGGGATTTGGCGAAGGAGCCTTCCCGCCTCGAAGCGAGTACCGGGCATTCCGGACACCGTGAGGAGGATGGGCGGGAGGGGCACGGAAAGGAAATCTTTCGTCGCGAGCGCCACGGGAATCCAGAACGAATCGGCAAGCGATACCGCGTCAGGTGCGCTCGTGAGGGAGGAGCCGTGCGTGGAAGCCCTTCCCTTTGCCGAGTCGGAAAGCTCCCATGCAAGAAGGGAATGACCATCGCCATTCGTAGAGACCGCGATCGCGAGGTTCACGCGGCAGGATAAGGCGGGGGATACGGCGGCGGGATCATTGACCGTCGACGGGGCGAAGTGGACGAAGCGCGCCTTTCCATATGAAAGGAGGAAGGCGCCGAGGGCTTCCTCGTCCATGATGGCCGGTTCGGCCGCGGAAAGCGCCACGAGCAACCCATAGCCACCATCCGGCCGGGAGCCGGAGTCCCTCCACTCGCGGAAGGACGAGAGTCGCTCGACTCCCCGTCGCGCCGCGTCCTCGAGAATGGCCAGGGCTGTGGGTCCCGATCGGAGGGCAAGGGTCTCCGCCGCTACAAGATCGGCGGTTTCGGTTTCGTAAACCGCGAGGCTCGCGACGGCGAGTTCGCCCTCCGGCCTGACGCGGCAGACGGCGGTCCATCCCGCACCCACGGTCCGGGCCGTAGCGATGGCATTATTAGCCCCGGGCGTCGAAATGCCGCTCCCTGCCCTTATCGACTCGCCTTCGTTTTCACGGGGCATCTCTCGAAGGCCGATCTTTGAAAGGGCCGTGGTGAAGGAGTCCCGGAGACTCTCTTCGAGGAGGGCCGAGCGAGCGAGGTTGCGTCCGTCCTCGCTTGCCCCGGCCATCGTATTCGTCGTGACTTCGGATTCGGCTGGTTCGAGGTAGACGAGACTCCTATCGAGACCGACGGGGGTAGCATGGGCGGAGGACGGAGATACGCCTTCCGCTCGGATCGGGAAGGTCGCGAGGATGGAGAGACCGAGTAGGAGACAAAGGCCGATGCCGACTCTCATTTTTCAGTAAGAGTCTCAACCCCGTCCCAATCGGGGGGTGGAGGCGACTTGAGGAATGCGATGCAGCGTCGCATGAGTATGGCGGAGGGTTCGTCGCCAGGGAGAGCCTGCTGCACGAGCTCGAAGAGCCCGGCCGCGGAGTCGAAATCCCGGCCGTAATAGAGGCCCATGGCTTGATCGTGGAGATTCCATGCTTGGACTTCATCCTCGCCGAGTTTTGCCCTCGTCGTGTAGATCTTCACCGCCTCCTTCTTCCCCTTGACGCGCAGCGTATCGAGGAGGCGACAGGGAAGGCGGCTCTTGATCTGTTCACGGACAGGACCGGTGATGAGGATGGGCTGTCGATAGTTCTTGGTCTGCCCCTCGACGCGCGAGGCAAGATTGACCTCGTCGCCCAGGACCGTGTAGTTCATTTTGCGGTCGCAGCCGATGTTGCCGACGGTCACCTCTCCCCAATTGATGCCGACGCCCGTGGGAAAGGCCGGTTTGCCGGCGGCCCGTTGATCGGCGTTGAATTCTTCGAGGACCCTGGTCATCTCGAGTCCCGCGAGGACGGCTTGCAGGGCGTCGTTTTCGTGGCGGGCGGGTGCTCCGAAGATGGCCATGATGGCATCGCCGATGTATTTGTCGACCGTGCCTCCGTGGTCCATTATCGCTCCAACCATGACGTCGAAGTAGCGATTGATGTTCTCGACGAGGTCGTCCGGTTCCAAGGTCTCGGAGATGCTCGTGAAATTCCTGATGTCCGAGAAGAGGATGGCCACTTCCTTGTTCGAGCCCACGAGCATCGCTTCGGGATTTGCGAAGGTTTGGTCGATGACCTCCTTCGGCACATAGAGCTGGAAGATGTTGCGAATTTTGAATTCCTTCTTGCGCGCCACGGCGGCGTCGAAGGCGTAGCTCGTGATCTGCCGGTGGGCCGTCTCGAGCTCGGCGAGCATGAGATTGAAGGTGTGGGAAAGCCGGCCTATCTCGTCGCGATACTCGACCTCCACCCGTTCCGAGAGATCGTTCGACGAGATGATGCGCGCCATGGCCTCGGAGACCCGCACGAGGGGACGGGTCAGGAAGCCGGTGAGGAAGAAGAGCACGAAGACGGCGACGGCGGAGGACCCTGCCAGGATGAACAGGGTTGTCCGCAAGATCGATTCCACGGCGTCGTAGAAGACCGAGCGTTCTTCGGTCACGAGGACGAACCACGAGAATGGAGCGAAGGGGAACCAGGCGGCCACACGATCCGCGCCGCCGATCTTCACGGCGCCGAAACCGCGATCGCCCTTTGTCGCCAACTCCTTCAAAGCCGCGATTTCATTTCCCGAAGGCGAGGCTGGTCCGGCCCGAAGCGCGACCGAGCCCGAGGGCTCGACGGCGAGGATGGTCTCGGTGGGACTGAGGAGCAGCGAGCCGGCGAAGGATTGGACCGCCGCCTTGGCCGCGTCCACCATGTCGGCCCTTCCGGCCATGCCGTTGGCGGCGAGAAGTCCCCACTGCGAATCGGCATATTTTTCGAGTTCGAGAGCCTTGAAACCGAGGAATTCCGTCGTCACCCGCGTCACGGCTCTGGCGGCGACGAAGTACGACGACATTCCGGCGAAGACGACCGCCGCTATGAGAAGGGGCAGGACGATCAAGATGATCTTGGTACGTATGCTCATGCGTTTGAAGCGGCATAGCCGCGACGCAAAGAGTATAACGGGGCGCAGCATGGGTCAACGCTCCTCGGGAGCGGCGGAAGAAATTGTCGAAATTATGAGAAAGGCGAAGCCTGTTCCGGGCAGGTGGAGGGTTCCCTGAAAGCCTCGCTCCGCGTCGTGGTCCCGCGTCCGCGCTTCACTTCGGCCATGGCCGGCGGTATCTTCGGTCGCTGGAGGATACCGATGCCGAACATCGTCACGCATCTCTGGTTCGACCATGAGGCTGCCGAGGCGGCCCGGTTCTACGTCGGGCTCTTTCCCGATTCGCGCATCACGAGCGAGTCGAAGATCGGCGGCACGCCCTCGGGCGATGTCGATCTCCTCTCCTTCGAGCTGGCGGGCTCAGGCTTCCAGGCGATCTCCGCTGGCCCCGTCTTCAAGATCAATCCCGCCGTTTCCTTTCTCGTGGCCTGCGAGAGCAGGGAGGAAGTCGACCGTTACTGGAAGGCGCTGAGCCCCGGCGGCTCGGAGTTGATGCCCCTCGGCGCCTATCCATTCAGCGAGCACTACGCCTGGGTCATGGACCGCTTCGGCGTCTCCTGGCAGCTCATGGCCATGGGCGCCCTGAAATCGCCGCAGAAGATCACACCGACACTGATGTTCACCGGGGGGAATGTCGGCCGGGCCGAAGAGGCCGTCCGTTTCTACGCCTCCCTCTTCGAATCCTCCTCGGTGGGTCCGATCGATCGCTACGGGCCGGGCATGGAGCCCGATGATCCGCAGTCCGTCAAGCATGGCTCCTTTTCCCTCTCCGGTAGGGCCTTTGCGGCCATGGATAGCGCCCATCCCCATGGCTTCACCTTCAACGAGGCGATTTCATTCATGGTTTTCTGCGAGACCCAGGCCGAAATAGATCACTATTGGGAGGGTCTCAGCGCCTACCCCGAAGCCGAGCGCTGCGGCTGGCTCAAGGACCGTTTCGGCTTTTCCTGGCAGATCGTCCCCACGGCCCTCGGGCGAATAATGGGAAGCGGTGACGAGGTGAGCCGGGAGCGCGCGACGAAGGCCTTTCTCGCCATGAAGAAATTCGACATCGCCGCCCTCGAGCGCGCCGCCGGCGGGGAGTGAAAGCCCCGGCGCATGATCTCAGGGCGAGGGCAGGGGAGCGGGGCGGGCTGTTCCGAGTTCGTACAGCGTGGTCATCGTCGTCCAGTTGCGCGTCGTGGCCGTGACCTTGAGCATCTTCTCTATAAAGTTGTTGGAGCGCTTCGAGTTGCCGTAGCCTTCGCCATAGTAGGAGTATACGACGCGCTTGCCCATCGCGTGCCTGTCCACCTCGTTCATGGTGCCGAGCAGATTGTCGCGGTCGCCCGCCTCGGGTTCTTGGGAGAGTAAGGTCACGTAGAGCTTTTCCGCGGGGCCGAGGGATGCGAGTGGATGCGAGGCGACGATCGCGGCGAGCTCTTCCAGCGAGAGCACGATGACGCCGATGTCCCTGCCGACGACGGCCTTCGTTTCCTGGGCGATTTCCGCTTCCATCCTGCGCTTGTTGGACTCCCCGCATTCGAAAATGGCATTTCCGCTTTGAATGTAGGTTCGGACCTTCGAGTAGCCGATGTACTCGAGGAGCTTGCGCAGATCTTCCATCTTGAGGACGACTCCCCCGACGTTGACTCCGCGAAGGAAGACGAAATAGCTGCCCATTCTGACTCCTTGTCGTCGGGTCCGCCGTTGCGAAGATTCGGAAGGCTTGCGATATGGCCGCGCCAGCGCCTACACTGAATTTTCACGATATTGAGTGAAGTATATAGCTGTGTGCGTCTTATTGGTAGACGACATTCCGCGCCCGTTCCGGGGGGGATCGTTGCGGAGGTTCTCGGCGGGCGATGCGGCCCGTTCTGACGCACCGCGGGCTTTATGGCGACGAGATGGAGGACCTATGGCGGAGCTGGTTCGAGCGGCGAGCGATTCGCGGATCCCGACCGAAGATGCGGCGTTTCCGGCGATGAGATCGGCTCATGCCGGGGCAGAGTACTTTCCGAAGAGCGGTTCCGGAAAATCCTGCGGCCTTGTCCTCGTCGTCGCTCCGCCTCTTTCTGCGGGGCTCGCGGCCTTCGTCCCTTCAATCGTCTCTATGGTTCTCGGCATCAATGAGGCCTTATCCATCCTCGCGGGAATCGCGGCGGCCCTGCCGGGCCTTGTGGCTTGGTTCAGGGCCGTCGCTCGATGCAAAGGAAGGCTCGCGCTCGCCGAATCGGCCCTGTTCGACATCGCGGGCGGCCCGGGCGAGCCGGGAAAGATCGCAGAGGAAATGGCCATCGCCGTCGCCGACACGCTCCGGATACTCGAGGAGGACGCTCGACGCAATATCGATTTCATCGGCGAGCTCAGGGAGTCCGTCTATAGAAGTTCCGCCATCGCCGGCGAGACCAGGATACTCGAGGATGTCGTCGCGGGTCTCGCCGACGGCGTCGGTACTTCCTCGAAGGGCGTCGAGGAGATCGTGGGAGCCGTCGAACTCCTTGGCGCGAAGGTGGAAAGGCAAGCCGCCGCCATGAACGAGATAGGCGCCTCCATCGAAGAGATGAACGCGTCGATCAAGAGCATCGCATCGATCACCGAGAACCGCGGCGCCACCCTCGAGGCGCTGCGGGAAAAGACGGCGGTGGGGAGGGAGCAACTCCGTCGTCTCGACGAGCTGATCGCCCGAGCCAAGGTCGATGTCGAGGGGATAGTGAAGATGACGGGGGCGATCCAGGATATCGCGACGATGACCGATCTTCTCTCGATGAATGCCGCGATCGAAGCGGCCCATGCCGGCGCGGCGGGTCGGGGGTTTTCGGTCGTCGCCAAGGAGATCCGCAAGCTGTCGGAATCCGCCACCCGAAACGTGAACCTCATCGTCGAGGCCCTCGCGCGGATAGAGAAGAGCATGTCGACCGTGCACGACGTGAGCGGCGAGAACATCGCGACCTTTGGCGTCATCGGAGACGGGATCCAGGGTTTCGTCGAGTCCTTTAGGGAAATCGGGGGCGCGACGACGGAGGCGGCAGTCGGGACCCGGCAAATCGTCGCGGCGAGCGCCTCGCTTACCGAGATATCGGACACGGTGCGCGACGGCGCCTTCGCGATCCGCAAGGGCGTCGTGGAGGTGGACAGCCTTCTGGCTTCGGTGAGGAGCGCTTCCGCGAAGACAGCCGCGACAATCGAAAAGGTGACCGAGAACGTAAAGGCCTCGAATTCGGGATTGGACGGACTCACCGCGATGATAATCGGGGTCCGGAACGACATGACGCGCATCGGGGAGAGGATCGGGCGCGGCCGCTCGAGGCGGAGCGTCGATGTCCCCAGGTTGATGGCCCAGCACCTCCATTGGGTCATCAAGGCGCGACTCTCGTTGGACGGCCGCCTGCCCGGGGAGGCGAAGACGATGGGGGATCACACGAAGTGCGACCTCGGTAAATGGATGGCCTCGGAGGATGCCGCATCCCTTCGCGCCGGTCCCTCCTTCGAGGAATTGGACAGATCCCATCGACGGCTTCACGAGATCGCCAACGAGATCATCGGCTCCGCGGACAGCGCCCCGATCGAGCTCAACGAGGAGCGCTTCGAAAAGCTGCTCGACGAGTCCAAACTCATCATGGCGAGGCTCCCCGGGCTGCTGGGTTAGGTCCGGCGCGTCGTCGTCTCCGCTCCGTCCGGTCCGGAGCCTCCGGAAGCCGCGGCCGGATAGCGCGTGCCCGCGAAGCCCTCGATGTCCCTGAACGAGGTCCGTGAACCCGCGAGCGTCGCATAGTAGCGTTTCTTTACGCTGATTTCCCTGCGGTTCGTGATCAGGAGGTCGAAACCCGTCCAGACGAAGAACCAGGAGGGGATCAGCACGAAATCGTTGAAGATCGGCAGGAAGGCGAAATGTTCAACTATGAGATTCGCCGCCACCGAGAGGGCCAGCCCGGTCATGACATAGAGCAGGGATTTGAGCTTGGCCGTCTTATCCTCGCGGAGATGGTAGTCGTGTCTTTCCTTGAAGAACGCGCGCAGGCGCGTGTTGATGAGTTCCTCGTCGTCCGCGTCGCGGAGCCCGGCGGGCACGAGGAAGACGATATCCTGCCCCGTCTTGGCCCCGAAGCGGCGGAATCGGATGTGGAGTTCGTCGAGGAGGTCCTTCGACAAGGCGCGCTCCCCGTAGCCCCTGATGTCGAAATCGGAGAACAGATCGTCGTAGCAGTCGAGGGCGATGTCGATTTCCATTCGCTGCCGAACCTCTTCCATCCAGCCTAGTGCCCGATTCTCCCCTCGTCAATCGAGGGGCCTTGTCTCTCGCGACGAAGCCCGGCTAGGATGCCGGCCCATGCGTTCCAAGCCCATTTTTGCCCTCTCTGCGATCGTCTTGTCCCTTATCGCCCTGCAAGACGCATTCGCCGAAGGCAAGGTCCTCATCCTCGACTATCACAGTTTCCTCGGCACGACTTCCTCGCTCGACTGGAAGCTCCAGGACTTCGGCGCCCAATTGGACAAGATGCGCGCCCTCGGCTACAAGCTCGTTCCCCTCGCCGACGCGATGTCGGGCGCGATCGAGGGGGACGACAACATTGCTATCACCATAGACGACGGCAACCATTCGGTCTGGAAGGCCGCGGAGACGGTCCTCCTCCCGAAGGCAGTTCCGACCGAGCTCTTCATCTATCCGGCGGTCATCGGCCACGAGCCGCATTTCCTCACGAGGGAACAGCTCGTCGATCTCGCCCATCAAGGTTTCGCCATCGGTGCCCACGGCTACCATCACATGCCGATGTCGGCCATCGCCTGGCGACATGATCGCAAGACCGTGACGATGGAGGTTACGAAGCCGGCCGATCTCCTTCAATTCATAGAAGGGGCTCGTCCCACGCTTTTCGCCTACCCCTATGGAGTCGCCGGTCCCGAGGCCCGCGATCTCGTCCGAAAAGAAGGGTATATCTGGGCCTTTCTCGCGAGCGAAAAATTCGTGTTCGTCGACCCGGCGGATCCCGCCCTCGATCACTGGGCGGTACCCCGGACCATCGTCTACCACTGGAACAAAACAGCCCTGTTCCGCTTTCTCGAAAAGCACGCGCCGCCGCACGCCTGATCGTCTCCGCAGATGGAGGAGCTTGAGAAAGCTCCCATGTCATCCTATCATTGGACCCATGCCTTTCCTGCGTCGTAGCTTCGGGCTCCGGGTCGTTTTGGCCGCCACCTGCTTCTTCACTGCCTTGGGAGTCCCTTCCTGTTCGATTCGCCGGGAAGGGCGCCAGCCTCTCGTCCTCCCCGAAGGAACCGTGGAGCCAGGGCATCTCGTGGTCGTCTGCGACGACAACTACCCGCCCTATTCCTTCATCGGACCTGGTGGAAAGGCTGAAGGCATCGTTCCAGATCAATGGAAGGCCTGGTCGGCGGCGACGGGAGTAGCGGTCGAGGTGCGGCCACTGGCCTGGTCGAACGCCATCTCCGAATTCGAGGCAGGCCGGGCCGATGTCCTGGATACGGTCTTCAAAACCCCGGCCCGGGAAAATAAGTATGACTTCACCGAGCCCTACGCCACCCTTACGGTCCCGGTCTTCATCCACCGGGGCATTTCGGGCATCTCGGGGCTCGCCGATCTTCGCGGCTTCAGGGTGGCGGCCAAGGAAGGCGATGCGGCCGTCGACCAACTGCGCGCGGGCGGGGTCACCGACATCATCGCCTATCCGAGCTACGAGGCCATCATCCGGGACGCCGCCGCGCAGAATGTCAAGGTCTTCACCATCGACCGGCCGCCGGCCCTCTATTTTCTCTACAAATACGGCATTGAGAAGGACTTTCGCATCGCCTTCGAGCTTGCGAGCGGCCAGTTCCACAGGGCCGTGCGAAAGGGGGATGTCGCGATCCTCGCCCTGGTCCAGTCGGGCTTCGAGGCGATAGCCCCGCATACGATTTCCGCCATCGACGAGCGCTGGATGGGCAGGCGGATCGACGAGCTGATCGATTTGAGACTAATTGCGATGATCGGCGCCGTCGTTCTCCTCGGCTTCGCCGTCTTGGTCGCCGCGGCCTGGACCCTGCGCCGCCAAGTCGCCCGGGCTACGGTCGATCTCAGGGAAAAGGTGGCGCAGCTCGAGGCGAGCGAGTCGAGGACGAGATCGGCGTTGGCGGACAAGGAGGTGCTTCTCAAGGAGGTGCACCACCGCGTCAAGAACAACATGCAGGTCATGTCGAGCCTGGTCGAACTTGCGTCGGGCGAGCTCCGCGACGAGGCCGACCGGAACCTCCTCCAGGAGACGCAGGAGAGAATCAGGGCGATGGCCCAGCTCCACGAACTCCTTTACAGTTCCAACGATCTGGCCTCAATCGACGCGGGCGAGTATATCGACGCGGTAGTGACCGAGTTGGCGTACGGGCATGGCTTCCCTGAGGTCGAGCGCGTCATAGGCCACGGTCGGCTCGACATCGATCACGCCGTCCCTCTCGGTCTCGTGGCCAATGAACTCGTCCTGAACGCGATCAAATACGCCTATCCAAACGGCAGGCGAGGACCGATCAAGGTCACCTTTCGAGCGGACGGCGGCAACTTCTCGCTCGAGGTGCGCGATGAAGGGAGGGGATTCCCCGCGGGCTTCGATCCCTTGCGCTGCCAATCGATGGGCCTGACCCTCGTAAGGAGCCTCGCGGGGCAACTCAAGGCCGAGCTCGGTTTTGCGGGATCGCCGGGCGTCGTCGCGACGCTCAGTTTCGCCGTGAGGGGATGACTCGATGTGGCGAGGAAATCAGGGTGCGGTAGGCTGCCTCGCGCTCTTCCTCACCCTCTCGGCGTCCTCCGCTTTGTCCGCTCAGGCAACGAACGCAGGTCTACCGGGCTCTCCACCGAGTCCGCGGATAGCCCTCGTCTTGTCGGGCGGCTCCGCCCTCGGCATGGCCCACGCGGGGGTCATCGAGGTCATCGAAGAGATGGGCATTCCCATCGATATGGTCCTCGGCACGAGCATGGGGGCGATCGTGGGCGGCCTTTATGCTGCCGGCTATTCGCCGTCGGAGATGCAGGCCATCGTTCGCAGCATCGATTGGCCGGCCATTTTCTCCGAAAGAAGCGAGAATCCAGGAGACCGCTATCGCCTCGTGAAGGACGAGCGATTCCCCGCCAAGCTGGGCTTCGATCGGTCGGGCCTGCATTTCGGCGAAGGCTTCCTCGTCGGACAAAACGTCATGACTCTCTTTACCGGCCTCACCGTCGACGTGGCCGGCACGGGAAGCTTCGACGAGCTGCCCGTCCCCTTCCGCGCCGTGGCGGCTGACATCGTGACGGGAGAGAGAGTCGTCTTTTCGAGGGGCTCCCTCGCCGAGGCGATGCGAGCGAGCATGTCCATCCCCGGCGTCTTCGCGCCCTGGGAATACGAGGGCCATTCCCTGGTCGACGGCGGCATCGTCGACAATATGCCCGTCGACATCGCGCGAGAGATGGGTGCCGATATCGTCATCGCCGTCGAATCGCGCGTTCGCGGCGCGACCTCGGCCGAGGAGCTGCGCTCCGGGCTGGCGGTCACGACGCAGACCCTGGAACTCTTCGTCGAGGAAAACATGAGGGCGTCGAGGCGCGAGGCGGACATTCTCATCCGACCCGATCTCTCGGAATTTACGCCCGCGAGTTTCTCGGCCGCCTCGCGTCTCATCGAAAAGGGGCGCGAAGCAGCCCTCGCGATGAAGCCGCGACTCGAGGAATTGGCCCGTCGCATCGCCGCGACACGGCCCCTCGTGACGCCCGACACCGAGCCGAATCGCGTCGCTCATCGCCCGCCACCCCTTCTCGAGCGGCTCGCCTTCGTCGGGGCGACCCCGGCCGATCGCGCGGCGGCGACCCTGGCATTCGCAGGTCTCGAAGGCAGGCGCCTCGATGCTTCGAGCCTCGAGGCGGCCATCGATCGCGCCTGGGCCAGCGGTCGCTTCGGCCTCGTGACGGTTGACTTCTCTCGCTCCGGCTCGACCTCCGCCGAGCCCGCGGTGGACGGCACCGTGAGGCTCGTGGCGCGGGCTCCGGCTCGCAATCAGGCCATGGTGGGCGGGTACTGGCGGGGCGTCTTCTCGCCCCTTGGCTCGAGCGACTCCCGGTTGAGCCCCGCCCTCTATTTCGGCGATGTCAGCGGCAAGGATTCGGCCCTCTTCGTCAGCGCCGACATCGTCGGGAGGTCCGGCGCGAAGGCGGAATGGTTCCAACCCCTCGGGCCCCTCTATTTTCGATCCGCGCTCGAATGGAAGTCCCGCTACGATTCGTGGACCGTCGGCGAAGGACTCGTCGTCAGGAATTATTATCGCAATGCCGGCGGTCTGGCCGCCATCGGTTTCAATCTGGGCAGGCGCGGCGAACTCGAAGCCTTCTATTCCCTCGCATCGGTGCGCGCCAATCTTCCGGACGATCCCTCCCTCGGCTATCTTACGCAGGCCGATCTCGTCGACAGCGTCCTCGGTATCGCGGGAGTTCGTCTATCTTGGGCCGCTTTCGATCGTCAGCCCTACGCATCCAAAGGCTTTTCCGTCGATGTGGAGGGAAGGATCGCCGATCCGGCCCTCGGCGGCGACAGCTCCTTCTCCGCCTTCGATCTCAGGAGCGAAGCCGCCCTTCCCCTCGGCAGGCGCACGAGTCTGGGCGCGACGCTTTTCGCCGCCACCGACCTTTCGGGCTTCCTCCCCGGCGCAGGAAAGCTTCCCTCTCCTGAATGGTATAGCCTCGTCCACCCCGGCACATTCCCGCTGCTCGAGACGCGCTCTGCCCGCGGGACGGGAGACCATGTCGCGGCCGCCTCGCTGGAACTCCGCCGTCGCATCGGCAGGATGAACGCGCTTTTGGGCGGGGATGTCTATGCGATCGCGAATCTTTCGGCGGGAGCGGTGCGGATCACGGGCGACGCGGCCGACGACTTTCTTCCTCTGCGCTGGAGCGGCGGCCTTGGCCTCGGCAGTCGCTTCGCCGAGCATCTCGGGGTCTTGGCGATGGCCGGTTTCGTCCTCGACGACGATCCCTTGGCGCCGATCAGGCCGGCGGTATCGGTCAGGATCGGCAGTCTCGGCGAATTTCCCGACGACAGGTATTGAGCGAGGAAGTCTCAGGGTAGACGAAGGGTCTCCACCATATAGCGAAGCGAGGGATCGCCTTTATCGTCCATGATCTTCTCGATAACGAGGACCACCGAATGGTTGTCGGGGCCGATGAGCACGTTGCGGATAGCGTAATCCTTGACGCCGTCGCGCAGGATGCTCGGGTTACCGGCGGTGAGCCGCTGGACCGTCCCATCCTTCGCCGTCTTCTGGATCTCGAGCCCGAAGGAGGAGCGAACCCTGTCCTTGTCTTCCTTGATGCTCTTGAGCATCGAGATTTGCCAGGCATCGTCGTTCGCGAAGTCCCGGAACTCGAGGGTCTGGGGGACTTCGGCTCCGTCGACCAAGGCATAGATGAGCCTGCCGTTAAGCAGGTTATCAACCTTGGCGGATTTGGCCTTCGCCAGGTCATCCCCGAAGAGCGCGAAGAGGGCGCCCAAGGGCGACTGTCCCGCTTCGATCTTCGTCCCGAAAGTCTTCATGAGGTGGGTGCCGGGCACGAAATCGTTGCGCTTCGTGTCCACGATCGCGATCTCGGCCCATGGGTTGCCCGTACCGGCATCGATGCCGTACTGCCCGAACATGAAGCGCGAGCCATCGGGGGAAAAACCGAGGTTCGCGAAGCTGGCTACATCCCCGGCCGCGAGGGGAAAAAGCGCGAGGACGGCGACCACCGCGAAAACAGCGCGTCGGATCATGGCAAACTCCTTCTATCCGTATCGGATCGCGCGCCGCCTTACTTGAAGATTACCGCGCTCACCGCGCTTCCCAGCGAAGGCGGTCGAGTCTATGCTCTGCCCGTGACCCTCGCTACACGCCGCCGATCCTATTGGCTTCTCTTCATTCTCTCCGTACTCGTGCTATCGGTGGCGATCGCCATATCGATGCCGCTCTACGGCAAGGGCTTCGATGCCGGGGCCTTGGGCTTGATGGGGCAGTCGATGGTCTGGACAGCCTTCGGCATCCATATCGAATCCTGGAGGCTCGCCGCCTCCGGCGCCCTCATCCTCTCCGCCTTCGCCTCGGCAGTGCTCTTCGCCATCCTGATTTCCTTCCGCAAGACGGCTTCCGAAGAGATCTATTTTCTCGCCTTCTGGGCGATTTCTTGTTCATTCGAATCGGGACGGCTCCTCGTCGCTAGATTCATCGAGGCAGGTGCGCCGCCCCTCTGGTCGGTGGTCATCACCCGCATCGTGCTCGCGGCGAGGTTCTCGGGCTACGGGGCCTTCTTTCTCGCGGGTCTGCGCTCCGCCGGTTTCCGGAGCGAGCGACCAGGGAGGGCCCTCCTCGCGGCCATCGGCATCGGACTCGCCGCGGCCTGGACTCTCCCTGTCGATTCAGGCGCCTTCGAGGCCACCTTCCTCGCTCGGGCCTCCTATCCGGTTGAGCGGCAGATCTTCGTTCTCGTGCTGGCTCTCGTTTCCGCGGCCAATCTCCTCGTCGCCGTGGAGAGCTCGGGCGAGCGGGTCTTCAGGACGGTGGCGTTAGGTTCCGTCTTCCTCCTGGCCGGACAGTCTCTGTTCGTGACGGGATGGCGCCCCGAGACCCTCGTGGCGGGACTGGCCCTCCTGGCTGTCGGAGCCCGTTTAGTCGTCACGAGGCTTCATACGCTCTATCTCTGGCAATGAAAGGTCGCGAAGACCGACCCCTCACGGCTGAAGCGGCAAGGGGTTCCGGCGAAGGCTCGAGTTTCGGCTAGAGGAGAAGTGCGGCGAGGGCGCCCGTCAGCACGGGCAGAGCGATGTTGTCGAGGTCCTTGAGGGGCATCGCCTCGATGGCCGTCGCGAATACGGCGATCATCAAGGATGATAGGGGCTGGCCGCTCACCATCATCGAGGCGACGAAGACGGCGAGCATGCAGGTGAGGCTACCCTCGAGCGATTTGCCGCCCGTGAAGGGCAGGCGGATCGTGCCGAAAAGCTTGCCGACGAGGCTCGACAGGCCGTCGCCGAAGGCGAGGGCGTAGATGGCGATGGAAGCGGCCGGATTGGGATAGAAGAGCAGGGAAAGAAGTGCGCCGAGCCCGAGAGTGATGGGGCCCATCACGTACTTGCCCGAATCGCGCCTACGGGCGGCCAAGGCCGTGACCCGAGACACGATCGGGACATCGAAGCCGCCCATTCTAAGGCTTTCGCTGAGCGCGTACACCAGGGTTCCCGAGGCGAGAAGCCCCAGCGTGAGGTTGAAATTGATCGCAGCCAGGCCAGGAACCAGACCTATAAGGAGATGGATACTCTTGCGGACGAGTTCGATGCGGATTTCTTCACCGAAAGCGATCGATCCAAGACTTCTCTTCTCGATTCCAAGCTCACGTTCCATTTTTCTGCATGCTCCCGTTATTTCGTGTTCGTTTATATCTTGCATGTTCCATGCCAATGTATAGTCTCAAAGTTAAGTTTATGCCGGCGATGGAATTGTTTCAAGGCAGCCGAAACCCTTCCTCCTCTTTGTATGGTTTTGTCGACGCCTGACCGCAATAGATTGACATGGTGGGCGGCCTTGACAGCGGAAAAAACCAGGTGCTAGATTGGCCCGTCCAATCCGGGCGATTAACTCAGCGGGAGAGTGCTACCTTCACACGGTAGAAGTCACTGGTTCAATCCCAGTATCGCCCATCTTTTTCAGTAGAGCGCAGTCCTTCGACCTCCTTCCACCCGCCTCCCGTCTGTTTACGCCTCGCCTGCTTGGCGGGGGACCTGCCCCTCCGGCCCCCACCCACGAAGATTCCAATTATGATTTCCGACTTCGCGATCCTCGGCGTCGAAGAAGGTTCCCCGATCCCGCGGATAAAGGCGGCTTTCAGGAAGCGGGCCAAGGAACTCCATCCCGACCTTTCGACCGATGCCGACGCCCTCTCACGCCACGAGCTCTTTATCGAGGTATGCGCGGCATATCGGCGTCTGCTCGGGGGAGGGAAGAGCGATTCGGGAAAAAGGGAGCGGGGCGCGCCGGCCTCGTCTCATTACCCGGTTCCCCACGCGGATCAGGCCTACGTTTTCTACCGCCAGGGCATGAAGTGGTTCATGGCCATACATCCATCCAATTGGAACCTCGACGAGAAGCGGATGCTCGAAACCCCCATCGCCGGGCACGAGGCGGAGACGGAAAGGAATCGACAGATCGTACAGGAGCTGGTCCGGCTCTTTCCCAAGGCCTACTATTATTTCTCCATCGTCGTCCACGAATATCCCGATTCGGAATGGGCCTACGACTCGGGGGAAAAGATGCGCAAGATCGAGGAGCGCATCCTGATGTATCGGAGAATCGTCGAGTCTTTCACGACCTGGCGCAAGGACGGGGAAGAGGCGGCTCGATGGCATCGTGAGAGTCATTCGGCGATGGAAGAGAATAGAAAGGCGGTCAGGCGGGACATGCCGAAGGATTGGTAGCCGATCGCTCCACCCGCGGTCGTGGCGAAATCCTTGAAGGCCGACCGGCGGTCCGTTAAGCTTTAGTCATAGTCAGGAATCCGGCCGACACCATGGCCCGCGCGATTTTCGAAAACGCGGCGGAGGTCGGCAAAGGTCGCATTCGATGGGCGAGGCGAGGCTCGATTCGGAGTTTGGCCACGGCATCGTGACTTCGGTGCGCGGGAGCGTCGTCGAGCTGTCCTTCGAGTCCGGGCTCCCGGACATCGACGAAAGGATCGACGTCGGCGGGGACATCGTGCTCGAGGTCATGGAGCAACTCGACGAGCGCAGGGTCAGGTGCATGGCCCTCGGTTCCCTGCGAGGCCTTTCCCGGGGCACTCCGGCCCTGGCGCGAGCCGAACCGGTGATGGTGCCCGTGGGTCCGAAGCTCCTCGGCAGGATGTTCGACCTCTTCGGCGAGCCGATCGACGAGCTCGGCCCGGTGGAAGCCCTCGAACGAAGATCCATCCATCGATCCCCCCCTCCGATTGCCGCGCGGAGCACGAGTTCCGAGATTTTCGAAACCGGCCTCAAGACGGTAGACCTTCTCGCGCCCTTGGAACGCGGGGGCAAGGCCGGGCTTTTCGGCGGGGCAGGCGTCGGCAAGACGGTCCTCATCATGGAGATGATCCACAACATGGCGGGCGGCCACGAGGGCGTCAGCGTCTTCTGCGGCATCGGGGAAAGGAGCCGGGAAGGCGAGGAGCTCTACCGCCAGATCAAGGAAGTGGGCGTCCTTCCCAAGACGCTGCTCGTCTTCGGACAGATGAACGAACCGCCCGGCGCGAGGTACCGCGTCGGTCACGCGGGGCTCACCATGGCCGAGTATTTCAGGGACGACGAGCGACGCGACGTCCTCCTCCTCGTCGACAACATCTTTCGCTTCGTGCAGGCGGGCTCGGAGGTCTCAGGTCTCCTCGGCCGCATCCCCTCGAGGGTGGGCTACCAGGCGACCCTCGCGTCGGAACTGGCCGAGCTCGAAGAAAGGATATGCAGCACGTCGGCGGGGGCCATAACTTCGATTCAGGCCGTCTATGTCCCCGCCGACGACTTCACCGATCCCGCGGCAGTGCACATCTTCGGTCATCTGTCATCTTCCATCGTGCTGTCGAGGAAGATGGCCAGCCAGGGCCTCTATCCCGCGATCGATCCGCTACAGTCGCGCTCGAAGATGCTGACGCCCGGCATCGTCGGCGAGCGACACTATGCGACGGCGAAGGCTGTGCGCTCGACCCTCGCCGACTATGAGGAACTCAAGGACATCATCGCCATGCTGGGCTTGGAGGAGCTTTCGAAGGAGGACCAACGGACGGTCTTCCGCGCCCGCCGTCTCGAGCGCTTTCTCACGCAACCCTTTTTCGTCAGCGAGCAGTTCACGGGAACGAAGGGGCGGATGGTATCCCTCGAGGATACGATCCGCGGCTGCGAAAGAATTCTCGATGATGAGTTCAGCGACAAGCCCGAAAAGGCGCTCTATATGATCGGTACCATCGAGGAGGTCCGAGCGTGAGGCTGGAAGTCATGAGTCCGACGGAGCGCATCTCGCTGGAGGGCGTCATGAAGGTCAAGGCGGAGGGAGCCCTGGGTTGCTTTTGCCTTCTCCCCCGGCATATCGACTTCGCCTCGACCCTCGTTCCCGGCATCGTCTCCTACGAGAAGGCCGACGGTGTCGAGGAGCTCATCGCGACGGACGAGGGCTTTCTCGTCAAGAAGGGCGACGAGATCCTCGTCTCGGTGTTGAGCGCCGTATGGGGGCGGGAGCTCGGCGGCCTCAAGCGGGCTGTCGTCGAGAAGATCGAGGCCCTCGACGAGGAGGAGCGAAGGACCCGCGAGACCCTCGCCCGTCTCGAAGCCGATTTCATGCGCCGCTTCGGGGAAGCGAGATGAGCGGCGATTCGCCGGATGGCGAGGACGGCCGCTTCGTCGAGAAGGTGGGAGGCAGGGAAAGGCGGCTTCTCGACTCCCGCGGAACTTCGGCCGGGAAGGGTCTCGGCTGGATAGGAACAATTGGCATAATCGGCTGGTGCGTTACCATCCCGATGCTGGCCGGGATAGCCGCGGGAAGATGGCTCGATTCCACGCTCAAGGGCAGCTATTCCTTTACCATCATGCTCCTCGTCGTCGGCCTCTTCCTCGGCTGCGCGATAGCCTGGACCTGGGCGAGGAAGCGTCTCGAACTCGGCGGCCGGGACCTGGGGCAAGATTCCTCGGAGGGATCGGATGAAAAGCCGTCCTGATCGAAGCGCGGGGGTCGCGTCATGAGGGAACTCCCCCTGTGGGCCGCCTTTTTCTCGCTCGGAGCCCTGGTGTCGGCCCTGAATGCCTTCCTGCTTAAGAGAATGATCGCCCGACTCCTCCGGAGCGGTCGCCGGACAATGGCCCCGCTCGGCGGCTACCTCGCGAGGATGGCCCTCGCCATCCTCGCCTTCGGACTCGCGGCAGGCTTCGGTCAAGGGCCCGCGGTTCTCGTCTGCGCTTTTGGGTTTTCGGCGGTCCAGGCATTCGTGCTCGTCAGGGCGAATCGAGGAGGGCCGCGATGACGATCAACCCGGATAAGATCATCGTCTTCAAGATCGGCGGGCTTCAGGTCAATGAGACGATCTTCTTCACATGGATCGTGATGGCCTTAACCCTCGGGCTCGCTCTTGTCATGACGCGGGGCCTTTCCTCCACGCTCGCTCCGTCGAGGAGGCAGGGCGCCCTCGAATATCTTCTCACCTTCCTGGAGACGCAGATATCCGCCGTCGTCGGCGAGAGGCCCCGTTCCTTCGTCCCATTCCTGGGAACCTTATTCCTGTTTATACTAATTGCCAACATACTCGAGGTGGTCCCCCTCTATCACCCACCGACCTCCTCGTTGTCGACGACGGCGGCCCTGGCCGCCTGCGTCTTTTTCGCCGTCCCGGCCTTCGGGATCTCAAGGCTCGGAGCGCGCGCCTATCTACGCGAATATCTCGAACCCTCTCCCTTCATGTTGCCCTTCACGGTCATCGGGGAATTCTCGCGGACACTCTCCCTCGCCGTGAGGCTCTTCGGAAACATCATGAGCGAAAGCCTCATCGCGGCCATTCTCCTGACCATCGTGCCGCTCTTCGTACCCTTGATTTTCCAGGCCTTCGGCCTCCTCATCGGGGCCATCCAGGCCTACATCTTCCTGACCCTCGCGACGGTCTACATCGGCTCCGCGCTCGGCGCGCGGGAAACGGAATTCGAAATGGAGGTGAAATGATGGAAGCGACGACGGTCATCGCTGCGGTTTCGATCGTGATGGCGGGGCTGACCATAGCGATCGGCACCTTCTTTCCCGCCCTCAGTCAGGGCAGGGCCCTCGCGAAGGCCCTGGAAGCCATCGCCCAACAACCCGACGCGGCCAACACGGTGAGCCGCAATCTCTTCGTCGGCCTCGCGATGATCGAGTCGCTGGCGATCTATTGCCTCGTGGTCTCGATCATTCTCATTTTCACCAACCCCTTCTGGAACTACATGGTGGCCCAGGCCGGGAAATAGCCGTGGAGATCGACCTCTTCACCTTCGCCGCCCAGGTGGTGAATTTCCTCATTCTCGTCCTGCTGTTGAAGAGGTTTTTATTCGATCGCGTGGCCGCGGTCATGGATGAAAGGGCGAAACGGACCAATGAAGCCCTTGCCGCGGCGGAAACGGCCAGGAAGAAGGCCGAGGCCGAGGCTTCCTCGGCCCGGGCCCTCCGCGCGGAGATCGAAGCCGACCGCGACCGGATTCTCTCGGAGGCGAGGGAGCTCGCCGCGGCTCGGCTCCGTGTCGCCTTCGAGGAGGCGCGCGCCTCGGGCGAGGAAGAACGAAGGGCCTGGCGCGCCGATCTCGCCGCGAGGAAGGAAGGCTTCTACGCGAGCCTGGGCGAGGGGACGGTCGCCTGGCTCGGGGAACTAGCGCGGAAGGCCCTCGTCGATCTCGCGGACGAGGATCTCGAATCCAGGGTGGTCAAGGTCTTCGTCGCGCGATTCGAGGCGCTCGACGACGAGGCGATCCGGAACATGCGGAGCTCCATGGAATCGGATGACTCGAAAATAACAATTACGAGCAGTTTTGCGATGCGGGACGGAGATCAAGTCGAGATAGGCGAACTGGCGAGGCGAAGGCTGTCCTGGACGGGGGTCATCGATTACCAGGTGGACTCGGGGGAGGGGGTAGGCCTCGCCCTGGTGGCCGGGGGCTTCAAGGTAGCCTGGAGGGTGAGCGAGTACCTGAGGGACGTCGACGCGAGGATTCGCGCCGCCTTCGAGTCGGCGACGGGGAACGAGGAGGCCGGCCATGGATAAGGGAGGAGGAAAGGACGGGCTCGAGGACCTGTTGTCCGGTTTGTTTTCGGCCGCGGGAAGGGCCGTCGAGGAGGCCGCGCCGTCCATCGGCCCCGAGGAGGTAGGTGTCGTCAGCGAAGTGGCGAAGGGAGTCGCGCGAATACGAGGCCTCCCCGGCCTGGGCTACGAGGAGCTCGTAGACTTCTCCGGCGGCGGCTTGGGCATGGCCCTCGATCTACTTCCCGAGGAGGTCTCGGTCGTGATCCTGACCCGTCCCAAGGAGATACGCGCCGGCATGCGGGCGACGCGGAGGGGGCGACCCGTGGAGGTGCCCGTCGGACCCGCTCTCTTGGGAAGGATCGTCGATCCCCTCGGCGGCAGCCTCGACGGAGGTCCGCCTATCGAAGGGGGCATGAAATACCCAATTGAGCGGGACGCCCCGCCGATCATGGGCCGCCTTCCCGTGTCGTCGCCCTTGCAGACGGGCATTCTCGCGATCGACGCCTTCGTGCCGGTGGGGAGGGGGCAGCGGGAACTCATCATCGGCGACCGCCAGATCGGGAAGACAGCCCTCGCGATAGACACCATCCTCAACCAACGGGATACGGGCGTGATTTGCGTCTATTGCTCTATCGGCCAGCAAAGCTCGGCGGCCGCCAAGGTGATCGCGGAACTCAGGGAACGCGGCGCGATGTCCTACTGCGTCGTCGTGGCGGCGAGCGGTGACGACAGCCCCGGGCTCAATTTCATCGCGCCCTACGCGGCGACCTCCATCGCCGAATGGTTCATGGAGCGCGGCAAGGATACCCTCGTGGTCTACGACGACCTGTCGCGTCACGCGCGCTCCTATCGCGAACTGTCCCTCTTGATGAGGCGGCCGCCCGCGCGGGAGGCCTTTCCCGGCGACATCTTCTACATCCACTCGAGGCTCCTCGAACGCGCGACCCGCCTCGTCGAGGCGCGGGGAGGCGGTTCGATGACGGCCCTGCCCATCGTCGAAACCGAGGCGCAGAACCTCGCGGCCTATATCCCGACCAACCTGGTATCCATCACCGACGGCCAGATCTATCTTTCGCCGAAGCTCTTTCAGGAAGGGATACTTCCACCCATCGACATTGGCAGCTCGGTGTCCCGTGTGGGCGGCAAGGCCCAGATACCGGCCTATGGGGAGGTAGCCGGCGATCTCAGGATCTCCTATTCGCAGTTCGAGGAACTGGAAATTTTCGAACGCTTCAGCTCGAGGCTGGACGAAGCCACGAGACGCGCCTTGGCCCGTGGCAAGAGAATCAGGGAAGCCCTGAAACAAGACCAGTACCGGCCCATCGGCGTCGCTTCACAGATCGCCATGCTCCTCGCCGTGACGGAGGGCGTCCTCGACGAGGTTCCCCTCGAGGGAGTAAGAGACCTGCTCGCCTCCATCCGATCCGCGATGTCGGAGGAGCTGCGGGAGGTCGCCGAAAGCCTCGCAGCGAGCGGCCGCCTGGATGAGGAAGGCAAGGAGCGCATCCTCGCGGTCGCGAGGGCGCGGGCCGCGGCCCGCGCCGGAGTCGCCGTCCGCGCCGAGACCGCCTCTCGCGCGATAGACGCCGACCGCGCGGTGGACGCCAAGGCGGGCCCCTGATGCAGTCCCTCGAATTGTTGAAGGCGAGGATCGAGGGAGCCCGCACCCTCGGGTCGATCGTAAGAACTATGAAGATTCTCGCGGCCGTCGGCGTGCGGCAGGACGCGAAGGCCCGCGAGGCCCTCGCCGATTATCTCCGCACGATCGAACTCGGGCTCCACGTGGCCCTGCGCTCCCGAGAACAAGGGACCTCGATCGAGGCCGGTCGGGCAAGGGAATCCTCGCCTCCCGTTTTCGCCCTCGTCATCGGATCGGATATGGGCATGTGCGGCCAGTTCAACGAGAGGATCGCCGCCTTCGCGAGCGCGAGGCTCAAGTTAGCCGCCCCTCGAAAAGTGACCCTCGTCGCCGCCGGAGAAAGGGTAGCGAGGCGGCTCGAGGATCTCGATCTTCGACCCGATGCAATTTTAGCCTGTCCCGCCAATCCCTCGACGGGCGTGGGCATTGTCGTAAGGCAACTCCTCGCGCGTCTCGATGCCTGGAACGAGGGATCGCGGGGTGGCCTGGCCCTGGCCTTCCATAATAAGCAGGCAGGCAGGGGCATGGAGACCGAGTGTCGCATGACCCAACTCCTTCCCGTTGACGAAGCCTATCTTGCGGGTCTTCGGGATAGGGAATGGAAATCGAGGTCGCTTCCGCAATTCAAGATGGATGGCCGCGAACTCCTCCATGCCTTTCTTCGCGGACTCATCCGCGCGTCGCTGTTCCGGATCTTCCTGGATTCGCTCGAGAGCGAAAACGCGGCCCGGCTCGAGGCCATGGAGGCGGCGGAAAGACACATCGACGAGCACCTGGGCGAGCTCCGCGCGAGCTTCAACGAGGCCCGCCAGGACGCGATCACCTCGGAGCTCCTGGACATCATCGCGGGCGTCGAGGCGGCGGGGAGCGAAGCGGCCCGGAAGCGCTGGACTGCGGAAGGCGCTCAGCCGCCGAGGAATCGCGCGAGGACGGCGACGTAAGCGCAGGCGACGACGAGAAAGATGGCGAGGGGAAGTATGAAGCGCTTGAGCACGGGCAGAATGCCCGCGTGGAAGTGTTCAGCCGTCAACACGAGGCAGACGTGGAGGGGGGAGAGCATCATGCCCGCGAAGCCGAAGGCGCCCGCGAGGACGATGGCCGCCTCGGGAGGGAAGGCTCCGCCGGCCGGGAAGAGGCTCAATACGATGGGAAAGGCGATGCCGACATAGGCAAAACCGACGCCGGTAGCGATTCCGGAGATGAAGGGGAGAATGACGGCCACGGCGATGGCCGGTATGCCCAAGGCGGCGAGTTCGGCGGCCCCGGTTCTCCCCACCCCTCCGGCTTCGAGAAGGGCGGAGAAGACGCGGATGCCTGCGATCACCCCGGCGAGCTTGAGGACGGCGGGACTGAAGGCGCCGCGGAAGGAGCCGAAGCCGTTGCGAAGGCCGACGTAAAGCGAGGCGGCGACGAGTCCCGCGAATATCGGAGAGTAACGCACGAAGAGGGCGGCGCCTCGCGCGTCGAGTCCGAGGCCGGGGGCGAGGGCCCGGGCGACCGGATCGAGGACGAGATAGGCTCCGAGAAGGATGGCGAGGGGGAGAAAGCCGCCGAGGTCGAGGAGGCTGGACTTCCGATCGCGGCCGGAACCGGCGGAGCGAAATCCGATACCTTTAATTACGAATATCTGTCCTAGTGTTACGAGGATCACCGGGACGTAGAGATTGAGGAGGCTCAGCCTGAAGGCGCTTATCCCGCCGAGGGTGCAGGTCAGGATGAAGGCCGGATAAAGGGGCCAGCAAAGTTCGAGGACGTGGCGGAACCAGTAGTTGACGGCAGACAAGCCGTCCGGACCCTGCCTGCGTTCCGGGTCGAGGGCGTCCACGAGGGGGGCCGAGAGGATCGCTCCTCCGGGCATGGGCAAGGTGCCGATGAGGAGGGGCGTGAGGGTGAGGGAGGCCCTCGGGGAGGGGGCGACGAAAGCCACGGCGCGGGTGAAGGCAGTGAGCGCGCCCGAGTTCTTCATGGCGGCCGAAAACACCATGATCGAGGTGATGAGGACGAGTAGGAGGATCGTGTCCGGATCGAGCGCCTCGACGAAGGCGATCCTCATCGTTTCGACGGGGCCGAGCCCGCGCAGCAGGCCGAAAAGAATTCCGCCGAGGAGGGCCGCGAGTCCCAGATGCACGTTGTTGGCGGCCGCCGCGACGACGAGGGCGAACACGATGGCGACGAGGACCAGGATGGGGATGTGGGGCATGTCGGGAAGCTCTCCTTGGCGGGCGCCGCGCTCAGGGCGCGATCCAGCTATCGTCCTTTTGAATACCTTCGTAGGCCGAGAGATCGATGCCCCGCCTCGGATGCAGGACATAATCGAGATTGGCATAGCCGAGGTTGGCCGAGTTCGCGCCCACGAGGCTGCGGGCGTCGTGGACGAGGAGATCGAAGAGCCGCGCCGATTCGGTGAAGGCGGGCACGGCCTTGGCCTTGAGCCGCGGGTTGCCCGTCCTGTCGCCGAGCCTGAAGAGGGCGACGCCGAGGTTGTTCTGCGATTCCATGAGGAGCTCGGTGACGTTGCGGTCATAGAGCTTGTCCTGGGGCTGCGGATAATCGAGAGCGTCGAAGAGATCACCTATCTTGTCGACGAGCGATTGGTAGCCGCTGACGGCCGCATTCCAGTCGCCGCGCCGCGCGAAGGTCGAATCGAGTGCCCATTCGAGGAAGGGACTGTCGTTTCCGCCGCGTTTGGAAGTCCAGAATTGCTCGAGGGCGTCGGCGAAACGGCCCTGCCTGTAGGCGATGAAACCTCGGCGATAGCGGATTTCCGGATTGTCCCAGCCATTGTCGGCGGCCTTTTCGTAGTAACTCCGAGCCGAGTCGAGGTCGTCCTTGGCGAGATAGGCCACATCGCCGAGCCCGGCCCAGGAGCGCGCGAAGGCTGTCGTCGGTTTGAGCCTCCCGATATCGAGGGCGTTCTGATAGGCCACGACAGCCTTGCCGTAGTCGGGTTCGGCGCGAAGGTACTGTCGGTCCTCCACGCCCATATCGCCCCTTCGGATCAGGGCGTCGAGATACATGGAGAGTCGGCGCTTGCCGAGGGCCGGCAATAGCTCGAAGCCCGCAATCGCGTTGTCGAGGGATTTGAGTTCGTCGCTCCGGTCTCCGGACAGCTGGTAGTAGCGATGGAGTTGCCAGTGGACCTCGGGGAGCCGCGGGCCCTTGGCGAGGGCTGCCTTGAGGACGCGGAAGTCGTCGGTCATCTCCTTGTGGTCGAGGAGGAAGCCGCCGAGTTCGGCAAGCGTCGAGGCCGAAAGCGGATCGTTCGACATGCCGATGAAGCGGTCCTTGAGGGGGAGGACCTCGGCGAGGTTGTCGGTCCGCATGAAATAGAGGAGCATGCGCTCGAGGTAGAGATCCTTCGCGCCGTGGTACTGGATGAGGGCGGCGTAGCGCCGACGCGCTTCTTCATATTTGGTAGGATCTTCGTCGGCCCATTCCAGGAAGATGTCGCCTTCAAGGAGGAGGGCGTCGGGATCGATGTTCTTGCGATCGAGGATCCACTTGTTGAGGATGTCGATGCCTTCCCGGTATTTGAGCTGCTCCTGCTCGAGGCGGGCCCAGTCGAGGGCTCCGGCCTTTTCGTTCGGATGGGCCCTCATGAGGGCCTCGTACTTGTTCTCGGCATAAATCCAGAGCCGGCGATCGGCGTAGGCCTGGGCGTAGCGATAGTACCAAATGACGAATTCGCGGATGGAACTTGCCCGGGCGAAGGCGTCCTCCGCCTCCGGATAGCGGCCCTGCTGGATGCGCTGGTAGCCTTCGCGATAAATCTGCGTCGCCACGATGGGGCGCCATATGAGGCGATAGCCGAGGAATCCGAGGGCGCCGACTACGGCGAGGGCGATGAGGGCAGTCCTGAGGATCGGCAGCACCGTGTGGATGAAGAGGTAGCGCAGGCTCCCCTTTTCCGCGAGATAGCCGGCACCCGTGCGGCGGACATAGCCTTCGGGAATCGAAATCCTTCGCCGGAGCACCTTGCCGGCGGCAGCGGCAATGTCCTGGATCGTGGCTGACTCGACGAGCATCCAGACGATATCGGTGCGCAGGGCCTCGCTGCCCTTTTCGTTGCCGACGATGTCCTCGATGGCCATGCGCAGGTTGAGGGGAAGGGCGAGAAGCCTGTCCTGGAGGCGGTCGACCTGCGCTTCGGTGAGGAGGACGGGTCTTTGGGGCTTGGCTTCCTTTTGTTTGGGCGCGGGTCTTTCCCCGACCTCGGCGGGGGCCGCTTCCTCTTCGGCGCCCATCGATCCCCATCCTCCGTCGAGATTGAAGGTGGACGCTTCCTCCGTCTCCGTTCCGAGGCTGGCGAGTTCGCGATCGAGGGCATCGCCCGCCAGCTCGGGTGATGGGGGCTCCCCGAAACTGAAGGCGTCGAAGGCATCACCGCTCGAAGGGGCCTCGGGCAGTTCGAAACCGCTGAAGTCTCCGAGCTCGGGGCTTTCGGCCTGAACCTCCTCGCTTGACGTCGCTTCAAAACTGGGGATGGAGAAGTCTTCGTCGGCCGAGGGTAGGGCCGACTCCTCGTCGGATGTCGCGGATTCGATCGGCTCTTCTTCGAAAGGCGCTTCCTCGACGGGAGCCTCTTCGATGGATGCTTCTTCAGCCGGCGCTTCTTCAACCGGCGCGCCGGCGAGGGGCGTCTCTTCGTCGAGCGACGGCAATTCGAATTCGCCGAACTCGGGCATCGAAAAATCTTCGCCTTCGCCTTCGATACTTTCAGTTGCAGCCGGAGCGGCGGTGCTTCCTGCTTCGAGATCCTCAACCCCGGGCTCGCCTGTCTCTGTCGCAGATTCCCCTTCGAGATCCATCGCGCCGAAGTCGGTCGCTTCGAAATCGGACGCCTCGAGATCGGTCGCAGTGAGGTCGGGGAGCTCCTCCGATGATGGTGGCGGTTCTTCGGCCGGCGTCGGCTCCAGCGTCTCGTCTTCTTCGATCGCTCCGGCGAAGGCGCCGAGGTCGAAGCCGTCCAGGGCTTCGAGTCTCTCGCCTGCGGCGGCCTCTTCTCCCGGTTCCGGCGCCGCGAGGAGGGCCTCGAGTTCGGCGTCGATGGATCCTTCCGAGGCGCCGGTCGCGTCCGCGCCGAGTTCCTCTTCGGCTTCGCCTTCCGGTACCTGGGCGAGGAGGGAAGCGAAATCGGGGGGCATTTCCGGTTCGGCGGCCACGGCGCGAGATCGCGGCTGCGACGGCTTGGCGCCGCGTTTGGGAGGAGGGGAGGACGGCGGAAGGCCGTCCTGCGTCGGAGGCGCAAGGCTCTCCCTGGTCTCGCCCCAGCGGGCAAGAACCTCGTCTTCGCGTGCGAGCGCGATGAGATCACGCTGGAATCGTTCGAGGTCCTTGATGCTTGGCATAGTCGATCCGAATATATTAACGGCAGCGGAATGGCTTTGTATAGGAAAATGCGCCCATCGCTTCCATATGTTCGCCTTCGGGAAGGCCGACATCGGTTGGCGATAAAGGCGAGGCCCGACGCTGCCGATAGTCAAGAGCGCCACCATGAAGAGATTCCCAGTCCTTTTCGCCGTCCTCGCGCTCGCGAGTCTCGATCTCGCCGCGGGGACTATCGACAATCTCCAGCTCCATCTGTTCGTCAAGGATCTGGATCGTCCGGGCCCGCCCATGGTCCGTGACGGTTGGCTCATCCTCAGTCTCGGCGGCGTGCATCGCTTCGTCGGTGCGGCCTTCGAGCACGAGGGCTTCGCCGTCATGCATCCCTTCGAGGTGAACGAGAAGGGCGTCTTCGTGCTGACGTGGAAGATCCCCGTCGAATTTTCCCCGCGTTTCGCCTACCGCCTGAATATCGACGGCGCCTGGATCGCCGACCCCGGCAATCCGCTTCGCGCCCCACCCGACGGCAGCGGCGTCGATGTCTCCCTCGTGAACCTGCCTCGGATTCCGGGAGATGTCCCCGGCGTGTATCGCGTGCTCGATCCTGACGGGAAGACGGCGCACTTTTTGTTCAAGGCCCCGCCCGGCGAGTCCGTTTCCGTCGCCGGCAGCTTCAATAATTGGGATCCCTTTACCCACCAATTGGAAGAAACCTCGCCCGGAGTCTACACGCTCTCGATGACGCTTCCCCCGGGAGTCAATCTCTACTGCTACGTCTGGCGGGGAAAATTCCTCCCCGATCCCCTCAACGACGCCAAGGCATCCGACCGCTACGATCGGGTCGTCTCGGTCCTCCTCGTCGGTCCGCACCCGATGCCGGGCGATCCCGTCATCTTCGCGGCCGCGTCGGGCAAGAGATAGTCGCATCGGGGCCGGGGCGGCGACTTCGGCAAAACTGCGGCGTACCGCAATAACCCGATTTCCTCTATGCCAGCAGCACCTCGAGGGCATTTTCCGCGCAACGGGCCCGAAGTTCCCTGATGGATTCCACCGACGCATAGGCCGAATGGTCCGTGAGCACGAGGCGCGGCGCCGAGCGGAGACGCGAGCCGAGGGGCAGGGGCTCCGCGGCATAGACGTCGAGCCCCGCCCCACCCAGACTTCCGGACTCGAGGGCGTCGACCAAGGCCTCCTCGTCGACGATGGAGCCCCTCGCAACGTTCACGAGGGACGCGCCTTCTTTCATGCGGGCGAATGCGGAGGGGCCGATGAGGGCCCTCGTCTCGGGTTTGAGAGGCAAGTTGACCGATACCCAATCGCTTGCGGCGAGCAGTTCCTCGAAACCCGAGGGCGATACGGGCACCCCCGCGGCGCGGGATAGCGGCCCGAGGGTTGCTTCGATGCGAGCCGCGTCGATGTGGGGGCTCCAGACGAGGATGCGGGAGAAGCCGAGGGCCAGGGCGCTGCGCGCCAGGGCTCTCGCGCTTCCACCGAAGCCGAGGATGCCGAGGCAGGTCCCGGCGATGCGGCGGCCGGGCGCGACGGAATTCCATTTGCCGGCGCGGACGGCCCGATCGCGCTCGGGTATGCCCCTGGCGATGGCGAGGATGAGGGCGAGGGCGTGCTCGGCGACCTCCCTGTCGCAGTAGCCCGGGACATTGCGGACTTCTATGTTCATGCGCGCCGCTGCCGCGAGGTCGATGTTGTCCAATCCCACTCCGTAGCGCGAAATCACCTTGCAGCGCGGCAGGGACTCGAGGGCGGCGCCGTCGATCGGCGCCGCGTTGACGAGGATGCCGTCGGCGTCTCGGCAGGCGGCGACGACATCGGAGGAACTCAGGCAGTCGGCGACCGCGAGTTCGATGCCCTTGGGTTCGAGAATTCTCCGCTCGATCTCGACATCCTCGAAGCGGTTGTCCGTTATTACTACCTTCATGAGTCGATTGTCGGACTTTCGGGCCTGGATCGCCAGTGGCCCTTTCCGGATGGATGCGTGGGGCAACCCTCCGGCGCGGCTTTGGTACTGGCCCAAGGCCTTGCCGAAAGGCTAGATTGAAGCATGGGTCGTCTTTCGAGATTTCTCCTCCGCCTGCCCCTTCTCGCGGGCCTTGCCGTCGCCTCCTGCGCGACGCTCCCTTCGGCCCATGCGGCCGGTTCCGCCCTCGAGGAATCGGCTTGGGCGGCGATTTCGCCCGGGATCGAATACGCCTCCTTTTCCTGGGGCATACCGCGCCGCCAGGTACATGCGCTCAGAATCGATCTCGCGAAGGTGGAAGTGCAAGCCACGCCTCCCGGCCAGGATTTCGGCCAGGTGACGGGGCGCAGTCTCCTCGATTTCGCGCGCGAGTTCCATTGCGAGGCGGCGATCAACGCGACCCCCTTCTATCCGGAGAGCTGGAGGAGGGGCGACAGTCTCTTCCTGTCGGGCGTTCTCCTGCTCGATGGGACGATGTATGCGGCGCCGGCCCGCCGCTACGTGGCCTTGGTCTTCGACCGCGACGGCAAGGCGAGCATCCTTCCCCAGGGCAAGTTGGGCGATACCGAAGGCTTGAGCATGGCCATCGGCGGCTTTTTCGAGCTTCTCCGCGGCGGGGCCATCGTCGCGCGCAAAAGCCCGCGGCAGCCGATGACCATCGTCGGAACCCGCGAAGGGGGCGAGCTGCTCTACGCCGCCGTCATCGAGGGCAGGCGACCCGCGAGCGCCGGCGCGAGCGAGGCCGAGGCGGCCCAGCTCCTCCTCGATCTCGGCGCCACGGACGGCATGAGCTTCGACGGCGGCGGCTCGAGCGAGATGGTCATCGACGCCGGTAGCGGCAAGCTTCATCTCGTGAATTGGCCGGCGCCGGGCTTTCCGCCGATAGAGCGCGTACTCGCGACCTGCCTCGGCTTCCGGTCGAAGTAGGTCGAAGGGCGGCTGGCGGCGCCTCCCCGAGGTCAAGGCGTGCTTTCCCTTCGGCGGGCCTATCCGCTAGAATCCCCGCCATGAAAGGCATAATCGTCGCGGCGGGCTACGGCACCCGCTTTCTTCCCGTCACCAAGACCGTCCCCAAGGAACTCCTCCCCGTCGGCGTGAAACCGGCCATCGCCTTCATCGTCGAAGAATTCGTCGCCTCGGGCATCGAGGAGATCGCGATCATCACTTCGCGGCGGAAGAAGTCCCTCGACGACTACTTCGATCGCGAGGTCGAACTCGAGGAGCTCTTCAAGCGGGAAGGCAGGCAGGACAAGCTCGCACTCATCGCGGCTCCGAAGGCGCGCATAACCTTCGTGCGGCAGACCGAGATGCGTGGCACGGGTCACGCCCTCCTCCAGGTGAGGGGCTTCGCGGCGGGCCAGCCTTGCGTCGTCGCCTACCCCGACGACCTCCATGTCGGAACTCCGCCCCTCGCGGCCCAGCTCGCCGAGGTCCATGGAAGAACGGGCAAGACGGTGATGGCGACCATCCACGAGCCGGGGGACGTCTCGCGCTATGGGGTCGTCGACCCCGCGGGGGATGGCGTCACCGTGAAGGGCTTCGTCGAAAAACCAGCGAAGGGACGCGAGCCCTCGCACGAGGTCTCGATCGGCCGCTATCTTTATACGCCCGAGTTCTTCGACCTTCTCGAAGAAGGATGGAAGCAGCATTCGACGGGTGAATATTTCCATACCTACGCCCTTGACCGACTCATCGCTGAGGGCAAGGTGGCCTTTTGCCGCACGGTTGGGGAGCGCCTCGACACGGGCGAGCCTGCAGGCTATCTCGAAGCGATTCTCCGCAACGCCGCGGCCGATCCGGCTCTGAGGCCGACTCTGGAAAGATTCGCGAGGGAAAAACTCGGGCTCGGCTGATCGGATATCTTCCTTGACGAGGCCCGCGTCCCCGCGCACAATCGCCCATGCTTTTTAGGAAATTCCCCAAGATAGGCGAACTCGAGGTTTCGGCCCTCGGACTCGGTTGCATGCGGCTTCCCGTCAAGGACGGCGACGCGTCGGCCATCGACGAGGCTGCCGTCGAGAGGATGTTCGTAACCGCTCTCGAGTCGGGCATCAATTATGTCGACACGGCCTGGCCCTATCACCGCGAGCAGAGCGAGCCCGTCGTGGGTAGGACTCTCGAAAGACTCGGCGCCCGCGGCAAGGTCAATCTCGCCACGAAGTCCCCGGTCTGGCTCGTCAAGGAAGAAGGCGACTGGGATCGCTATCTCGACGCCCAGCTTTCGAAGCTGAAGACCGATCATCTCGATTTCTATCTCCTTCACGCCCTCGACGCGGGGCGATGGGACAGCGTTCGAAAACTGCGAGGCCTCGAATTCCTCCAGCGGGCGAAACGCGACGGACGCATCCGCCACGCGGGCTTCTCCTTCCACGACAGCCTCTCCACCTTCAAGACCATAGTCGACGGCTACGATGCCTGGGAGTTCTGCCAAGTTCAGTTTAATTACATGGATGACGCCTATCAGGCGGGCGCGGAGGGCATCGCCTACGCCTCCGCTCGCGAAATAGGCGTCATCGTGATGGAGCCATTGCGCGGCGGCGCCCTGGCGCGCGTGCCCGATCCCGTCCTCGACCTATTCGGATCATGGAAGACCCCGCGGCGCCCCGCCGAGTGGGCACTCCGCCACGTCCTCGACCGGCAGGAGGTCGTCACCGTCCTTTCAGGCATGGGCAAGGCGGAAGAGATAGCGGAGAACGCGGCGGTCGCCTCGGCGGCGCGGGCCAATTCGCTGCTCGCCGCCGAGAAGGCTGTCATCGCGAAGGCGAGGGACTTCTTCGCCGAGAGGCAGAAGGTGCCCTGCACGACCTGCGCCTACTGCAAGCCCTGCCCCAACGGCGTCAGCATTCCGGAGGTCTTCGCGCAATGGAACAACGCCTCGATGTACGGCGACAGGCAGGGCTCCGCCTCCTGGTACAAGGCCCAGTACGTGAAGGCCGGATCGGGCGCCGACCAGTGCACGAAGTGCGGCGAATGCCTCGAAAAATGTCCTCAGCATATCGAGATTCCCGACAGGCTCGAGGAGGCCCACTCCTACCTGACGGCCGCGGTCTAGGCCGGCGCCCCTCATGAAAACCATCGTACCTCATACTATCGATTTCGTCGTACGCGGCTTCGACTGCGGTTGGGGCGGTCCCCTCGACATCCTGCCACTGGCGAATTTCCTCCAAGAGGCCGCTGGCGAGCACGCCGTCGAACTCGGCTTCGGCATTCCCGAGCTCAACGAGCGCGGCATGACCTGGATGCTGGTGAAGACCGACTTCCGCATCGACCGATTGCCGGGCTGGGGCGAGAGGGTCCGGGTCCGCACCTGGCCCTCGGGCCTCGACCGACTCCTCGCGTTGCGCGACATCATTCTGGAGACGGAGTCGGGCGAAGCCCTCGTGCGGGCTGTCTACGCTTACCTCATAGTCGACCTCGAGGCCCGCCGTCCCCTTCGCCCCGAGAGGGCGATGCCCGCGCTCGCCGAGATAGACGTCACGACCCTCGGGCATTGCGTGCCGGATTTCCGTTTCGGCGCCGAGGCCATCGAACCGGGCGATAGGACGGTTGCCTTCCATCAGGAAGCCTGTCCTCGCCATCGCGACGACAACGGCCACGTCAACAACGCTCATATTGTCGATTGGCTCGTCGACGCGGCTCCGGAAGACGTCCGAGGCGGCGGGCTTTCGGGCATGCGCGTCGATTTCCTCAAGGAAGTGCTCGTGGGCGAAAGCCTCGAACTCGTCCACGGGAAGGCGGAGGGCGGGGAGACGGCGAGCCTCGTCACCGAGGCGATACGTGGGGACGAGTGCGTCGCGCGAGCGGCGCTATTCTGGCGCAAGGCTTGATTCCCGTCAGTGCCGCCCGGCTTGGCGGATGGAGAGGAGATACAATGGTAATTGGTATGAAGATTGGCGGTCGCGCCGTCGCCGTCGCGGCGGCCCTGGCCTTCTCCTTCGTGGTCGGCGCCGCGGCCTACGGTTGGGACAATCACGAGCAGTTGTCCGCGCGCGCCCTCGCCGCGCAGACCTGGACCGGCCGGGAGCTGAAGGCGGAGAGTCTCGACGACTTCCTTGCGGCGACGAAGGCCGATCTCGCGAAGGCCCTCGCCGCAGTCGAGGCGAAGGCCCGAAAGGATTATCCCTCGTATCGGCCGCTTCCCGCCGACCTGGCCTTCGATCCTACGGCGGAGGGAGACGCCCTTCACGCCTCGTTCATAGGGGCCATCCGGGTCGATCCCGAGAAGCCCTTCCCCCTCTTCCTCCAGGTGCCCGTCGGAGGGGACAGGCAGGGGCGACCGGATCTGGCCGAGGACCAGGTCGCGATCGGCGAAGTTAGAGTGCCCAACGGTCCCTTCGTGGCGCTCGCTCCCGGCGAGGCGGTAACCGCTCTCGAGGTGGCGGAGACTGCTTGCGACGAGCCGGATTACGGCATGGATTTCGGCCTCTACCAGGACAACGGCACGGCCTGGGGCGCGCGCTACGGTTTCGGCATCCAGCCCTGGGGCAATCCCAAGCTCTCCTACGGCACACAGGCGCCCTTCCACATGTCCTTCGACAACGAGCCGGGAATCCTCCACGCCCTCGCCAAGTGGACGACCGAGAGCAACTCGGGCTATCGCATCGACCTCTATTCGGCCCTCGCCCGATTCGCCTTTTCCGAGGGCCATGAATACTGGGGCTGGCGCTTCGCCGGATGGGCCCTGCACTATGTGCAGGACCTCACCCAGCCCTACCACGCGAGCATCATGCCCTCGAAGTCGACCTTCTCGCTAATTATGACGAACGCCTTCGGTTCGAAGGCGGCCAAGGACGGACTCACCACCCTCCTCTCGAACCGTCATCTCATCTTCGAGAACTACCAGTACTCCGTCATGGCGGCATGGAAGGGCGACCTCGGGGCAAATCCCGCCTACGCCGCCCTCGTCGGAACCTCGGATTCGGCGGGAGACGCGAGTTCCGCGCCGAAGGACGTCTCCGGAAAAAACTGGGCAATCAAGGCCATAGCCAAGGCCGCGCGGGCGAGGGGCAAGGAGCTCGATCGCGACATCGTCGCCACCTTCCCTGCCAAGTATGTGAACGACCCCTCCTTCGATTTCGGCGCCTGGCAATCGGATACTCGCTACGCCTATGATCCCCTCGCCGATCTTCTCGCGAGGGATCCCATGAAGGCCGCAGCCTTCGATCTCGAGCTCGCGAAGAACCTGAAGGCCACGGGCGAAGTGACGAGAACCTTCATGGCCGCGATGGCGGCGGCCGATCGATAAATCCGGATCGATGAGGTGAGGTGGGCGATGCTCCTTGCGCGAAAGCGCGACGGGCATCGCCGGCCCGCCTTGTCGCCGTAACCTGCGACCTCGAGCACAAGTTTTTCCAATAGCCATCAAGACCTTACATATACGCCATTCGGAAACCGTAGTAGGCTTGATGGTTGCGCGGGATTCGCGACATTACAGGAGGTCATTCGTGTCCGTTGAGAAGAAGAAGCCCGTTCCGAGCGACATCGACATCGCCCAGGCCGCGAAGGTCCAGCCGATCGTCACGGTGGCGGGCGCCTACGGTATCGAGGGCAAGTACCTCGAGATGCACGGCGACGACAAGGCCAAGGTCCGACTCGAGTTCCTCACCGACAATCCCAAGGCCCCTCGCAAGGCGAAATACATCGACGTGACGGCCATCTCCCCCACGCCACTCGGCGAGGGCAAGACGACGACGACTGTCGGCCTCACCCAAGGCCTCGGGGCGATCGGCAAGAAGGCCATCGCCGCGATCCGCCAGCCTTCCATGGGCCCGACCTTCGGCATCAAGGGCGGGGCCGCCGGCGGCGGCTACAGCCAGATAGTGCCGATGGCCGATTTCAACCTCCACCTCACCGGCGATATCCACGCCGTTTCCGCGGCGCACAACCTCTGCGCCGCCGCCCTCGACGCCCGCATGTACCACGAGTCGCGTTGGTCCGACGCCTTCTTCGAGAAGCAGGGCATGAAGAAGCTCAACCTCGATCCGATGGAGATCCTCTGGCGCCGCGTTCTCGACATCAACGACCGCGTCCTCCGCAAGACCATCGTCGGCATCGGCGGACTGGACAACGGCCCCCTCCGCGAGACCGGCTTCGACATCGCCGTCGCCTCCGAGGTCATGGCCATCCTCGCGCTCGCGACCAGCCTCAAGGATCTCCGCGAGCGCATGGGCCGCATCGTCCTCGGCCTCGACAAATCGGGCAAGGCCGTCACCACCGAGGATCTCGGCGTGGCCGGCGCGATGACGATCCTCATGAAGGATGCCCTCAAGCCCAACGTCCTCCAGACCCTCGAGGAGCAGCTGGCCTTCGTCCATGCCGGACCCTTCGCCAACATCGCCCACGGCAACTCCTCGATCGTGGCCGACCAGATCGCCTCCCGCATCGGCGACTACCTCGTCACCGAGTCCGGCTTCGGCGCCGACATGGGCTTCGAGAAATTCATGGACATCAAGTGCCGGGCCTCCGGCATGATGCCCGATGCCGTCGTAATTGTGTGCACCGTTCGCGCCCTCAAGATGCACGGCGGCGGACCCAAGGTCACCCCCGGCAAGCCCCTGGCCACCGCCTATACCCAGGAGAACCAGGAGCTCGTCCGCAAGGGCCTCTGCAATCTCGAGGGTCACCTCGAGGTCGTGCGGAAATACGGACTGCCAGCCGTCGTAGCCATCAACGCCTTCCCCACGGACACCGAGGCCGAGCGCGAGATCATCCGCGAAGGCGCGATCAAGGCCGGCGCCTTCGACGCGGTGGTCGCAACCAATTGGGCCAATGGAGGCGAGGGGGCGGCGGACCTGGCGCGCGCCGTGGACAAGGCCGCGAACCAGCCCTCGAAGCCCGTCTTCCTCTATCACGCGGAGCTTCCTCTTAAAGACAAGATCGAACGCCTCGCCACCGAGGTCTACGGCGCGGAGTCCGTGAGCTATACCCCCGATGCGGAAAAGGCGCTCGAGTCCTTCTCGAGTCTCGGCTACTCGAACCTGCCGATTTGCATGGCCAAGACCCAGTACTCCTTCTCGCATGATCCCAATTGGAAGGGACGGCCGAAGGGTTATGTCTTCCCCATCACCGATGTGCGCCTCGCCGCCGGAGCCGGCTTCGTCTATCCGATCTCGGGCGAGATAAACACCATGCCGGGGCTCGGGTCCAAGCCCGGGTACATGGGAATGGACATCGATACGGATACCGGCCTGATCACGGGGCTATCGTAATACTGTCATAATTGTGGCAAACGGGCGTCTCGCGGCGCGCCTTTCGGCGCGCCGCGACCGGGCTCTCCGCTTCGAGCTCGCGCCCGCGACGCCCGATGGGGCGGCGGTCTCCTCCGGAGCCCGCCGCCAAGCCCGCCCGTAGCGGGCGCGAGGCTCTCCGCTTCGATCCCTGACGCAATGACTGCCTTTCCCAGACAGCCCATTTCACCGTTTGCAGGCTTGGATGGTCGGCCAATAGCCGTCTAGACGCAGTCCCTCACCGGCGACGAGCATCGAGGCGGTCAGAGAGGGAATGTCATTTCGTTCAATTCCGACGCCGCAGCGCCTCCCATTTTACTAGACACAAGGAGCACGAGTTTCGCTCCTACGTGTCTGGCCTCAAAGAGGTTTAATCCTGATTGATTGCACGAATGATTTTGCTGATGACCAATCCCTCTCAAGAAGATCCGCACTTTGTTTGACTTAAGATTTTGTAATTTCTGCTTGAAAATCTCCAAATGATAAGCGGAATTGCAAGGCTGGACCGCGGATAGCCTAGGCTCTCGGCCCAGCGCTCACCGTGGAGGCCCGATGTCGAGAGTCGCCGCGACCGGGTTCGAGGACCAGAGGGCCGGATCGGCTGAAGCCACCTCGACCATGAAGTACCTCGCCTTGGTGAGATCGCCCTTCGAGTTGAAGCTGATGCTGCCGGTGATGCCATGGTAGTCGACAAGGTAGCGCACGGCGACTGCGACGGCGGCGCGCGGGGGCAAGCCGCCCCCATTCGAGATGGCGGCTTTTTCTATCGCCTTGAGGGCGATGGCCGCACAGTCATAGGCTTGGGCCGCGAAAGGTTGCGGATCGGCGCCGAACTTGGTCTTAAAATCGGCGCTGAACTCCGCGGCTCCAGGGTAGATCGAGGCGGGGCCGGAAACCACGGAGAAATAGGTTCCGCCACCTTCTGTCAAAGCAATGCCTGCAATGCGCGCCGCATCGGAGGTGTCGAAGCCGTCGTCGGAAAGGAACATGCCCATGTAGCCTTTCTCGCGGGCTTGCTTGAAGAGGACGGCTGCCTGATCGAACATGCCGCCGAAGTAAATGGCATCGGGCTTGGTGCGGATGATCGGGGAGAGGATGGAATCGAAGTTGGCCTTCTCCTCGGTGCCCTCGAAGCCGAGAACCTTGATGCCGAGCTGCTCGGCCTGGCGCTTGAAGTACTCGGCGATGCCTTGGCCGTAGGCGGTTTTGTCATGGACGACATAGGCGTTCCTGATGCCCTTGGTCGCCGCGAATTGGGCGGCGACGGCGCCCTGGACGTCGTCACGGCCGCAGACACGGTCGACTTCGGCGTAGCCGCGATCGGTAACCTTGGGATTGGTGTTCGCGGGGGAAATGTCCACGAGACCGGCGGCATGGTACACCTCGGAGGAGGGAATCTGGACGCCGGAATTGTAGTGACCGACGACAGCCAGAACCGCCGGATCGGAGACGATGCTCTTGGCGTTGGCGATGCCAATGTCAGGATTGCCTTGGTCGTCGTAGGGGGCGAGCTCGACCTGAAAACCGAGCTTTTCGAGGGGGCCGGAGAGCTGCTCGATGGCAAGCTGGGCTCCGTTCTTGATATCGGTGCCGACGGCCGACATGCCACCTGAAAGGGGACTCTGCGTGGCGATCTTGATCACCTGCTTTTCGCCGGAAGCGACCGAGAAATCGCCCGGTCCGATCTGCGGAATTGTCGCGGCTACCGTTTCCGATGATGGATTAATTGTTGTCTTATATATTTGCTGTCCGTTTTGGATGGCGATGACGACCGCGCTCTTGATCGGGTCGCGGTTCGCGTCGAACTTGACCTGACCGGAGACGACGGCGATGTCGGTCGCCTTGAGGGCGTCGCGGATCGAGGCGCCGTCGGTCTTGCCGGCGCGCTTGATCGCGTCGAGCATGATGTTCATGGCGTCGTAGCCGAGGGCGGCGAGGGCGTCGGGCGCTTCGCCGTACTTGGCCTGGTACTTCTGCACGAAGTCCTGGACGATCGGGCGGGTGTCATCCTTGGAATAGTGGTTGGTGAAGTAGCAGTTCTCGACGGCAGCGCGTCCGATCCGGACGAGGTCGGGGGAGTCCCATCCGTCGCCGCCGACTATCGGTCCCTTGAAACCGAGTTCTCGGGCCTGCTTGGCGATAAGGGCGTCGTCTTGGTAATAGTTAGGAGAGTAGAGGACCTCGGGCTTGTCGGCGAGGATCTTCGCGATCTGGGCCCTGAAATCTGTCGTGCCGGTGTAATAGCTCTCGTAGTCGACGATGGTGCCGCCGAGCTGCTGGTACTTGGTCTGGAAGTACTCGGCGAGACCCTTGTTGTAGTCGTTGCCGTTGTCGAAGAGGACGCCGGCCTTCTTGGCGTTCAGGGTGTTATAGGCGAATTCCGCTCCGACCGTGCCCTGGAAGGGGTCGATGAAGCAGGCGCGGAAGATGTAGTCGCCGACTTGGGTGACCTTGGGATTGGTCGAGGTGGGACTGATCATCGGGATGCCCGCGGCCTGGCAGATCGGGGCTCCGGCGAGGGAGACCTTCGACATGACCGTTCCGACGATGGCGACTACCTCATCCTGCTGAATGAGTTTGGTGTAGACGGTCGCCCCTTCTGCGGGATCGCCCCCGTCATCGGCAAAGTCAAGCTTGATAGGTTTGCCGAGAAGTCCGCCTTTTGCGTTCCACTCGGCGATGGCCATCTCGTAGGCGTTTTTCGTCGAGACGCCGAAGATGGCGGCAGGGCCGCTGATCGGGCCGACGGCCCCGATGACGATTCCGTCTCGACCAGTGCCGGATTCACTACGGATATCGCCTTTGAAGAGAAGGCCGGGGCCGCCGGCGGCGGCTATCGCGACAATCCCATCGGCGGGAAGCGCAAGGGTCGAGCTTTTCCCACCTTCGATTTTCGCGCCGTTCGCCGTTATCGTCGTGCCCTCGAAGTAGTTCGCAATATTGGCTATGGCCTGCCCCTCGGCTTTGTCGAGGGGCATTGCCCTGAACCCCCAGAGCCCAGTGTCCACCGGCATCGCGCCGTTCCTGACGCGTAGTTCTGCGAGCTCGTAGCGTCGCGGCTTCGAAGCGGAAAGGACCGCGGTCACTGTCCATTGGGAGAAGAGTCTATCCTTGAAGAAAGCGGCGGATTTCCGATCGATGTAGTACCGAAGATCGGCGTCGGCGAACCTTTGGAGGTCGATGATGTTGGCGTAGTCGCCAAGATCGGCCAGCACGGGGAGAGAGGCATGGAGAGCGAAATAGCCCTTGGCTAAATCATAGTCGTCGAGGTCCAGCCGCGCGGGAACGATGAGGTCGGTCTGGAGGAATGCGGCAAGCAGGCGATTCCAGGCATCGCGTCGCGCGCTGAATTCGGCGGTGGTTTCGAATTGGGTTTGCTTATCCGGGGAGGTCGAGGCGCTGAAGGTCTCCAAGGCGTCTACAGCCTTTTTCCATGCGTCGAAAGCGAGGGGGGAAGGAAACTTCGCTGGAAGCGGAAGGCCGGCCTTGAAGAGGTAGGCGAGGATGTCCTTGCTGTTGTCGGCATCGAAGATGAGATTCGATACGAATGACTCCGGAAAGTACTTAGGGCTGAATAGACTGCCATCGCGGGCCGCGATCGCGTCGAGTTGTTCGAAATCGGCCGACGAGGCGAGCCCCTGAAGGATTCGGGCGACTTGGACATCGTTCTTCGTGGCAAGCGCAGCAAACACCTTGTCTACGTCACTCGCGAAGGAAGATGAAATCGCGAAAGCGAGGAATAGGAGAGAGACTACCGATCTTCGCATTTTTATTCTTCCTCTGGTAATGGTGGTTGAGATTTGTATCAGCGTAATTCTTAAGCCAGGGGGCAAGGCTGTCAAGGCGGCAGGGATATGCGGTTTTGCGACCGCAATGCTGAAGCTTAAAAATGCAACTAGTTGTTAACTTAACGAAGGGCGGGGCCGAATGGCGGGAAACCATTCCACAGACTTGGCGAAGTCGGGATTCCAGATCATCGAGTCCTTGATTTCTATCGGTACGAGTCGGCGGTCGCGTTCGACGAGGAGGTCGAGCTCGCGGCCATTCTATTGAGCCTTGCATTAAGCGCCGGCTCCTCGCCGCGATTGCAGGCTTGCTTGACGGCCTCCATGACGGCCCCTAGAAGTTCGCCAAAGCTCTGCTAATGGAGCGTCGCCCGTGCGTTCCGTCCCGCGAGGGATTTTGGGCTAGGTTAAATTCAAGTTCAACCTTGAATCAGCCTGAAGGCATATCTTTCGCGGCGCCTTGGCTTCGCGGCCTGGCTCTCGGCGAGGCAGCCAAGCGCGACCTCGCCGAGATAAGAATCTTGCCCTGACTTTTCAAGAGGAAGACGAAAGCCTGAACCGCAGCCTCCCCTCACATTCAGGCCATCGCCTTCTTCGCCGCCTCTATCGCCTTCGCATAGTCCGGCTCCTGCCCGATTTCGGGAACCTGCTGGGTGTAGACGACCTTGTCCTGCTTGTCGACCACCACCACGGAGCGGGCGAGGAGGCCGGCGAGGACGCCGTCCTCGATGGCGACGCCGTAGGTCTTGCCGAAATCGCGGTTGCGCATCTCGGAGAGGGGGATGATGGTCGTCAGTCCCTCGCCCTTGCAGAAGCGGCTGGCGGCGAAGGGAAGGTCGCGGCTCACGTTGAGCACCACGGTGCCGCCGAGCTTGGCGATCTCGGCGTCGAAACGCTTGGCCGAGAGGGCGCAGATGCCCGTATCGAGGCTCGGGTTGATGTTGAGAACCTTCACCTTGCCTGCGTAATTCGCGAGGCTTACGTCGGCGAGGTCGCTGCCCGTGAGCTTGAAATCGGGCGCCGTGGACCCGACTGCCGGAAGTGTGCCTGATGTATGGATGGGATTGCCCTTGTGGGTGACGGTGGCCATGGTCGCTCCTCGTGTAGGATGGAAGCTGTGCGGGCGGCGAAACGGCCGCTCGCCGCCTTTAATGTAACGCTTGAGCCATACGGAGGAAAGCCTGGACCGGGGAAAGTGAGATGGCTTGATCTCCGGTGTGGTGCGGCGGCGAGGTTTGGTATGGCGGCGTGGCTTTGGTTAGCCCTTCTTGACGCTCAGCCCGAGGCGTAGTCGATGATGCGCTCTTTGCTCGCCTGGCCGCGGGCGAGGTCGCAGACCATGGTGCCTCGAGCGAGGACGAGGACCCTGTCGCACATGCCGAGAATCTCGTCCACGTCGGAGGAGATCAGGATGATCGAGGCGCCCTTGGAGACGAGGTCGTTCATCGCGTTGTAGATGTCGATGCGCGCCGCGGCGTCGATGCCTCGCGTCGGCTCATCCATGATGAAAATACGGCAGAGGCTCATCAGCCAACGGGCGATCACCACCTTCTGCTGGTTGCCGCCCGAATAGCCCTGCATGACGTCGCCCGGCTTGCCCGGCCTGATGGCGAGGCCGCTGATGTATTCTGACGTGAGCTCGTGCATATAGCGCGTGTCGAGCCCCGAGGCGCCCTTGAATCGGGTCAGCGCGGCGATCACCATGTTCTGGATGATGTCCTGGAAATGGAAGACGGCGTCATGTTCGCGATCCTCGGGGATGAGGGCGAGGCCTCGGGCCATGGCTTCGGCGGGATGTTTGAAGGCCGCCGGAGCTCCTTCGATTCGTATCGATCCTGCGCTAGGTCGCACCGAACCGAAGAGGCAATTGGCCAGCCTCGTGCGGCCCGAGCCCATCAATCCGGTGACCCCGAGAATCTCCCCTTTATGGAGGGAAAAACTCACGTCTTTGAGCACCGATCCGCTTTGGAGGCCTTCCACCGAGAGCACCCTCGGACCCTTGGCCGTATCGAGGCGAGGGTAACGCTCCGAAAAGCTCCTCCCCGTCATGAGGCCGATGATCCGCTCGCGATCGGCGTCGCGACAGGCCATGCTGCCCGCGATGCGGCCCTGGTGGATGACGGAGACCCTGTCGCCGACGAGGGCGATTTCGTCGAGCTTGTGGGAGATGTAGAAGATTCCCACTCCGCGGGCGCCGATTTCGCGGACGATGGTAAAGAGGATCTCCCTTTCGGGATCGGTCATGCCCGCGGTGGGCTCGTCGAAGATCACGAGCCGCGACTCGGCGACGAAGGTTTGGACAGCGAGGATGAGAAGGCGCTGGGTATAGCCGAGGCTCGAGACGGGGGCGCCGGGATCGATAGGCAGGCCTAGCCGCGCGAAAAGCTCGGCGCATTCCTCGCGCATTTCGTAGGGGTCGACGATCCGCGGCCATCGTCGCCGCGTCGACAGCCGATGGAAGAAGACGTTTTCCGCGACGTTGAGGTTGTCGTAGAGGAGGGGGTCCTGGCGCTGGAAAACGATGCCCGCCTTCCTCGCATCGTTGACCGAGGCGAAATCGACGACTTCTCCGTCGAGAAGCATGTCCCCCGAGTCCGGCTTGGACTGGCCGGCGACGAGGCTCATCAGGGCGGACTTGCCCGAGCCGTTCTGCCCCACGAGGACGTGCACCTCGCCCGGCTCAAGGCCGAGGGAGATGTCCGCGAGGGCGAAATCCGCTGAATAGAGTTTGCGGAGCGAACGCAACTCGAGGAGGGGCGCTTTCATGGGCTTTCGCCGCCTTCGAAGGCGTTGACCGAGGTGAAGAGTTTGATGTCCTGGGCGAAGATGCCCGCCTTGTAGCGCTCGGGGACGGAGGTGTTGGTGATCACCTTGCCGACCTGGCTGATCGGCCCCAGCCGGAAGAAGGCGTTGCGCGAAAAGCGGCTGGCCTCACAGAGGGCGATCCGTTCGTCGGCGCAGGCCATGGCTTCCTTTATGAGGGCGGCCTTTTCCTGGCTCGTCACCGTCATCTGGAGCTGTTCGCTGATGCCGTCGACCTCGACGAAGATCTTGTTGACGAAGAATTTCTGCACGGTCGCCTCGGTGAGGCTGCCGAAGAGGGCCGAGCTCTCGGCATCGGGACTGCCGCCGAGGAGGACGGCCTTGTTGGTCGGTTGCGAGGCGATTTCGAGGGCGACGGCGATATCGTTGGTGAGGACCGTCAGCCCCGAACGCTCGCCGAGCTTGTGGGCGAGGGCCCGGGCGATGGCCCCGTTCGTCAGCATGATGACATCGCCGTCTTTGACCATGAGAAAGGCGACGCGGGCTATCTCCTCGCGGTCGGCCTCGCAGCGACGTTCTTCCTCGCTGACTTCTTTGCGTTCCGGCTGGTCCTCGTCGCCTTCCGCGAGGATGGCTCCGCCGTGTTGCCGTTGGAGGAAGCCCTCGGCTTCGAGCTTCTCGAGATCGCGTCTGACGGTGACCTCGGACACGTTGAGCATCTCGCTGATCGAATGGACGTCGAGCTTGCCGTGTTCGCGGAGATAGCTGCGTATGATGTTGATCCGTTCCACTGCGAACATGCTTTCTCCTCGGCCCCGCGCATTGTACGGGGCATTGTCGGAAAGCTCAAGTTTTTCATTGACGGTACGAAAAACCCGTGTTAGCCTCCGATCCAATTCGAAACCAAACGATCATTTATGTACGGAGATGGAGAGCGAATGTGATCGAATGGTTTCCTGTGGGATTATTCCCGCAAAAAGTGCTTTTCTCAAGGAGCGTCCCGGAATGAATCGATTCGGAAAGACTCTCGCTCTTGCCCTCGCGATCGGCTTTGCCGGCAGCGGGGCCTTCGCCGCGCAGGCGAAGACGGTCGGCATCGCGATGCCGACCCAGTCCTCCTCCCGCTGGATCGCCGACGGCGGCAACATGAAGAAGGTGTTGGAAAGCCGCGGCTACAAGGTCGATCTCCAGTATGCCGAGGACAATATCGACGCCCAGGTCGCCCAGGTCGAGAACATGATCACCAAGGGCGACTCCGTCCTCGTGATCGCGGCGATCGACGGCGCGGCCCTCTTCAACGTCCTCGAGGAAGCCCACCGGGCCGGCGTGCAGATCATCTCCTACGACCGCCTCATCGTGAACAGCCCCTGGATCGACTACTACGCCACCTTCGACAACTTCAAGGTCGGGGTCATCCAGGGCGGCTACATCGTCAAGGCCCTCGGCCTCGACAAGGGCAAAAAGGGTCCCTTCAACATCGAGCTCTTCGCCGGTTCCCCCGACGATACCAATGCCGGCTACTTCTTCCGCGGCGCCATGTCCCAGCTCGATCCCTACCTCAAGTCCGGCGTCCTCAAGGTGCGCTCCGGCCAGACCGACTTCGCCAAGGTCGCCACCCTTCGCTGGGACGGCGCCGTGGCCCAGAAGCGCATGGACGACATCCTCACCTCCAAGTACACCGACGCCAGGGTCGACGCCGTGCTTTCGCCCTACGACGGCCTTTCGATCGGCATCCTCTCCTCCCTCAAGTCGGTCGGCTACGGCCAGGCCGGCAAGCCCATGCCCATCGTGACGGGCCAGGACTCCGAGATCCCCTCGGTCAAGTCGATCCTCGCCCACGAGCAGGCCGAGACCGTGTTCAAGGACACTCGCGTCCTCGCCAAGGTCGCCGCCGACATGGTCGATGCCGTCCTCTCCGGCAAGACGCCCGAGATCAACGACACGAAGACCTACAACAACGGCGTGAAGATCGTCCCCTCCTATCTCTGCGATCCCGTCAGCGTCGATATCAAGAACATCAAGAGCGCCCTCGTCGACACCGGCTATTACACCGCGGCCCAGCTCGGGCTGTAAGCTCATTCCGCTATCCGTGCCGTCCGCGTCGAACGAGGGGACGGCCGGTTTCCGGAGCAGTCGGGGGAACGCCTCCTTCCTCGACTGCTTCGGAAACCTGTCCGAAGGGGGTAGGATGTCTGACCAGATTCTCGAAATGCGGAACATCACCAAGACCTTCGCCGGCGTGAAGGCCCTCGATTCCGTGTCCTTCGCCGTGAACCGCGACGAGATCCACGCCCTCGTCGGCGAAAACGGGGCCGGCAAGTCGACCTTGATGAAGATTCTCTCCGGCGTCTATCCGCACGACAGCTATGATGGCTCTATCCATTACGAAGGGGAGGCCTGCCACTTTCGCGAGATCGTGGACAGCGAGAAAAAGGGCATCGTCATCATCCACCAGGAACTCGCGCTGATCCCCTATCTCTCGATCGCCGAGAACATCTTCCTCGGCAACGAGCGCGCGAGGGCGGGCGTCATCGACTGGAACCGCACGGCTGCCGCGGCGAAGGATCTTCTCGCCAAGGTGGGCCTCTCCGACAATCCCAACACGCGGATCGCCGACATCGGCGTCGGCAAGCAGCAGCTCGTGGAGATCGCAAAGGCACTCTCCAAAAAGGTTAAGCTCCTCATCCTCGACGAGCCCACGGCGGCCCTCAACGACGAGGAGTCCTCGAAGCTCCTCGAACTCCTTCTTGAGCTCAAGGGACAGGGCGTCACCTCGATCCTCATCTCGCACAAGCTCAACGAGATCGCGAGGGTCTCCGACACTATCACCGTCATTCGCGACGGCAAGGTCATAGAGACGATGGACAACGCGACGAGGCAGATCGACCAGGACCGCATCATCAGGAGCATGGTCGGCCGGGAGCTCACCGACCGCTTCCCGAAGCGCGAATCGAGGATCGGCGACGTCGCCTTCGAGGTCAGGGACTGGACGGTGATGCATCCGCTCTACGACGATCGCGTCGTCATCGACAAGGTCTCCCTCAAGGTGCGCAAGGGCGAGGTGGTCGGTCTGGCCGGCCTCATGGGAGCCGGGCGCACCGAGCTGGCAATGAGCCTCTTTGGCCGCGCCTACGGCCGGGGGCACAGCGGCAGCATCTGGAAGGATGGGGTGGAGATCAAGGCCCACGATATCAACTCCTCCATCAGGCAGGGCCTCGCCTACATGACCGAGGACAGGAAGAATTTCGGTCTCGTCCTCATCCAGGATATAAAGTCGAACATCTCGCTGGCGAGCCTCAAGAAGGTGAGCGTCGGCAACGTCATCGACCAAGGCCGGGAGAACCTGTCGGCGGGCGAGTTCGCCCAGAGCATGAGGATACGCTGCACGGGCATCGACCAGGTGGTCGAAAGCCTTTCGGGCGGCAACCAGCAGAAGGTGGTGCTCTCGAAATGGATCATGGCGGAGCCCGACGTCCTCATCCTCGACGAGCCGACCCGCGGCATCGACGTCGGCGCCAAGTACGAGATATACACAATTATCAACAAACTCGCGTCGGAGGGGAAGTCGATCATCATGATCTCCTCGGAGATGCCCGAGCTCCTCGGCATGTGCGACAGGATCTACGTCGTCACCGAGGGGGAGATCTCGGGCGAGCTCGACAGGGAGCACGCCTCGCAGGAAAGCATCATGGGCTGTATCATGAACCACAAGCGGAGGATCACGGCATGAGTTCGATCTCGAAGTTCTTCAAGAACAACATCCGTCAGTACGGGATGGTCATCGCCCTCGCCTTCATCATGATCCTCTTCCAGATCACGACCGGCGGCATCATGTTCAAGCCGATGAACATCACGAACCTCGTGCTCCAGAACAGCTACGTGTTGATTCTCGCCATCGGCATGCTCCTCGCCATCGTGACGGGCAACATAGACCTCTCGGTCGGTTCGGTCGCCGCCTTCGTCGGCGCGGTCTCCGCGGTGATGATGGTCGACTACCACATGGGCGTGGCGCCGGCCATGGTCCTCTCCCTCCTGATCGGGGCTGCCGTGGGAGCCTTCCACGGCTATTTCATCGCCTTCCTCAGGATCCCGGCCTTCATCGTCACCCTCGCCGGCATGCTCATCTTCCTCGGGCTCACGATGGTGATCCTCCAGGGCCAGACGAAGGCCCCCTTCGCCAAGTCCTTCCAGGCCATGGCCGCCGGATATCTCCCGGGCATGGAGCTGCGATGGCACGGATTCAACATCATCGGCATTCTCGCCGGGCTCGTCCTGTCCGTCATCCTCATCGCCGTGATGCTCAACGCGAGAAGGACAAAGCAGAAGTATCATTTCGAGACGGTTCCGCTCTGGCTCGACATCGTGAAGATCGCGGTCATCGTCGCCGCGGTCAATCTCCTCACCTTCGAGCTGGCCGCTTATAACGGCATCCCGATTATCCTCATAATACTGAGCGTCCTTATCGTCATCTACACCTTCGTGACGCAGCGGACGATCATCGGGCGGCATGTTTACGCCCTCGGAGGCAACGAGAAGGCAGCGCGGCTCTCGGGCGTCAAGACCAACCAGATCCTTTTCTGGGTCTACGTGAACATGGGCGTGCTTTCCGCCCTCGCGGGTCTCATCGTAGCCGGCCGCCTTAACGCCGCCACGCCGAAGGCCGGCTCGGGCTTCGAGCTCGACGCGATAGCCGCCTGTTTCATCGGCGGAGCCTCCGCCTCGGGAGGCATCGGCACGGTCATCGGCACCATCGTCGGCGGCTTCGTGATGGGCGTCCTCAACAACGGCATGTCGATCATGGGCGTGAGCGTCGACTGGCAGCAGACGATCAAGGGCCTCGTCCTTCTGGGAGCGGTCTGGTTCGACGTCTATACGAAGAGCAGGGCGCAGGCGAAGTAGCCCTGGCCGAATTGACGAGTCTTACCCCGAACGCGATCATTGTCCTTGCGCGGATAATGGGCGGCGCGTCGTCGCGGCGGAGGGCCGGGCGAAGCCGCGTCGCTCGGGCGCTGGAGGTTTTATGACGCAGAAAGCCGGGAGAAAACTCGTTCTCGGTATCGATTATGGCACGGATTCCTGCCGCGGTGTGATCATCGACGCTGCTGACGGCTCGGAGATCGCGCAGGCTGTAGCTCCCTATCCGCGCTGGGCGAAGGGGCTCTATTGCGATGCCCTTTCCAACCGCTTTAGACAACATCCCCTCGATTATGTCGAATCACTTGAATCGGTGATGAACGCCCTCCACTCGTCGGCAGGAGCCGAGTCCCTCGCTGAGCTACGGGGCATCGCCATCGATACGACGGGATCGACGCCCTGCGCCGTCGACTCTTCGGGCCAGCCCTTGGCCCTCACTCGCGAGTTTGCGGAGGACCCCGACGCGATGTTCGTGCTGTGGAAGGATCATACTGCCACGGCCGAGGCCGAGGAGATAAACTCCCTCGCGCGGAGCTGGGGCGGCATCGATTATACCAAGTATGAGGGCGGCATCTATTCCTCGGAATGGTTCTGGGCCAAGATTATGCGGGTCTTTCGCTCGAACTCGAAGGTCGAAAAGGCCGCCGTCTCCTTCGTGGAGCACTGCGACTGGATGCCTGCCCTCCTGACCGGCAGCCGTAGCCTCGCCGCCATCAAGAGAAGCCGCTGCGCGATGGGCCACAAGGCCATGTGGCACACCGATTTCGGTGGCTATCCCTCGGCGGACTTCCTCGGTCGGCTCCATCCCTCTCTGCCGAGGATCCGCGAGAGCCTGGGCTCGGAAACCTGGACGAGCGATCAAAGCTGCGGCGGCCTGTCGGCCGAGTGGGCGGGCAAGCTGCACCTTCCGGCGGGGATCCCCGTCGCCGTCGGCGCCTACGATGCCCACATGGGCGCGGTGGGCGGCGGCGTCCGCGAGGGTGTCCTCGTCAAGGTGATGGGCACGAGCACCTGCGACATGATCGTCGCCCCGAAGGGAACGAAGGGCGAGCGTCTTGTCCGGGGCATTTGCGGCCAGGTCGACGGTTCGGTCATGCCGGCCATGCTCGGCTACGAGGCGGGACAGAGCGCCTTCGGCGACGTCTACGCCTGGTTCAAGCGCCTCCTTTCCTGGCCGCTGGAGGCCCTGCTTCCGGGGCTCTCCTCGGTCGACGAGGCATCGAAGCGAAGGCTCGCCGAGGCCATCGATGCGCGGATCATGGTCGTCCTCGAGGAGGAGGCCGCTCGCGTCGACCCGGCGACCTCCACGGTCCTCGCTCTCGACTGGCTCAACGGAAGGCGGACCCCCGACGCCGACCAGCGTCTCAAGGGCGCGATCGTCGGGCTCACCCTCGGCACGACGGCTCCGATGGTCTATCGAGCCCTCCTCGAGGCCACGGCCTACGGCGCGAGGGCTATCGTGGAGCGCTTCCGCGAAGAAGGCGTCGCGATCGACAAGGTCGTCGGCATAGGCGGCGTCGCGAGAAAATCAGCCCTCGGCATGCAGATCGTGGCCGACGTCCTCGACATGCCCATCGACATCGTCGGCAGCGACCAGTCCGTTGCCCTCGGGGCGGCGATGTTCGCCTCGGTCGCGGCCGGTCTCTGGCCGACCGTGGCCGAAGCGCAAGGCAAGATGGGGGCGCCGATCGAGAGGACCGTGCGTCCCGATCCGGCCCGTGCCCGGACCTACGACGCCCTCTATGAGCGCTATCGCAAGCTGGGCGGCTTCGTCGAAAAGGAGCTCACATGAACAACCTTCACAATTACGAGTTTTGGTTCGTCGTCGGCAGCCAGCACCTCTACGGTCCGAAGACCCTCGAGGAAGTCGCCTCCCACGCGAAGGAGATGGTGGCGGGGCTCGGCTCGGACCCGGCCCTCCCCTCGAAACTCGTGCTCAAAAAGGTGGCCACGACGAGCGAGGAGATCCTCGCGATCTTCCGGGAGGCAAACGCTTCCCATTCCTGCGCGGGCATCATCACCTGGATGCACACCTTCTCCCCCTCGAAGATGTGGATCGGCGGCCTCGCCGCGAACAGGAAGCCACTCCTTCACCTTCACACGCAGTACAATCGCGACATCCCCTGGTCGTCGATCGACATGGACTTCATGAATCTCAACCAGGCGGCTCATGGCGACCGGGAGCACGGCTTTATCCACACGAGGATGGGCATAGCCCGCAAGGTCGTCGTGGGGCACTGGAAGGACCCCGAGGCTAGGGCCTCGATCGGCGCATGGATGAGGGCCGCGGCCGCCTTTGCCGACGGCCAGGCGAAAAAGGTCCTGCGCTTCGGCGACAACATGCGCGAAGTGGCCGTTACCGAGGGCGACAAGGTCGCCGCGCAGATAAGCTTCGGCTGGTCGGTCAACGGCTACGGTGTCAGCGAGATCGCGAGGGCCCTGAAGGTTGTCGACCCCGCCGCGGTGGAGAAATTGGTCGGCGAGTATCGAGAGAGCTACGAGTTCGCGCCCGACATCCTGTCCGACGCGGTGCAGCTCGGCCGCGTCAGGGAACAGGCACGCATCGAGCTCGCGCTGCGCGAATTCCTGGAGTCGCACAACGCGGGCGCCTTCACCACCACCTTCGAGGACCTCGAGGGTCTGGCCCAGCTTCCCGGTCTCGCCGTGCAACGACTCATGGCAGCGGGCTACGGCTTCGGCGCCGAGGGCGACTGGAAGACCGCTGCCCTCGTGCGCGCGATGAAGGTCATGGGCGAAGGCCTCGTCGGAGGAACCTCCTTCATGGAGGATTACACCTACCACATGGAAATCGGCAACGAGATGGTGCTCGGAGCCCACATGCTCGAGGTTTGCCCGAGCATCGCCGGCGCGAGGCCGCGCGTGGAGGTCCATCCCCTGGGTATCGGCGGCAAGGACGATCCGGCGCGACTCGTCTTCGAGGCGGCCAAGGGCCTGGCCCTCAACGCGACCGTCCTCGATCTCGGCGACCGCTTCCGTCTTCTCGTGAATACGGTGGAGTCTGTGGGCCTTCCGGAGCCCATGCCGAAGCTGCCCGTCGCGCGTGCGGTCTGGAAACCCAAGCCCTCCTTCAAGGATGCCCTCAAGCTCTGGATCCTCGCGGGAGGCGCCCACCATACGGGCTATTCGACGCAGGTCAGCGTCGAAATGCTCGAGGACTGGGGGCGGATCGCCGGCGTCGATTTCGTCGAAGTCGGCGACGGATGCGACGTGCGGAGGCTCGAGGCCGAGCTATCGGCCGGCCGTCGGAACTGGGCCGGGCGGTAAGGCAAGCCTTCGATGCGCAGCCCCAAGTACGCGGATTTGGCCGAAGAAGCCTGCAAGGCCAACATGGAGATTCCCCGCCTCGGCCTCGCTATCCTTGCCTGGGGCAACGCCTCGGCGGCCGACCCCGCCGAGGCCGTCTTCGCGATCAAGCCCTCCGGCTTGCCCTACGAGGAGCTCACTCCCGACTCGATGGTGATCGTCGATTTCGAGGGCAGGGTCGTCGAGGGGGCCTTCAACCCCTCCTCCGACACGAAAACCCATGCGGCGCTTTTCCGCGCCTGGCCCGGCGTCCGCGGCGTGGTTCACACGCACTCGACCCACGCCGTCGCCTGGGCCCAGGCCTGCGCGGAGCTGCCCATCTTCGGCACGACCCACGCCGACCACTCGACCCGGCCCATCCCCTGCACGGCCTATCTTTCGCCCGAGGAAGTGCGCGGCGACTACGAGCTCGAGACGGGGAATCTCATAATTGCGACGATGAAGGCACGCGCCCTCGATCCGACGGAGGCGACGGCCATCCTCGTGGCGGGCCACGGTCCCTTTACCTGGGGGGTGAGCGCGATCAAGGCCATCCAGACTGCGGCGGCCCTCGAGGAAATCTGCAGGATGGCGATCCTCACGCTCCAAATCCGGGACGATCAGACAGCTCTGCCTGCGCATATAATCGACAAGCACTGGCGTCGCAAGCACGGGGCCGACGCCTATTACGGGCAGAGGTGAGGTTCAGCGCGGGCTCATGTCCACGGGAAAGAGGCTGCCCTGGCGGTCGCGGAGCCTGGCCTCGACGCTCGTGATGATGGCGTTGAGGTGCTTCGAGTCGGCCACGAAGTCGAGGCTGTCGCCCGGCACGACGAGGACGGGCGCCTTGTCGAAGGCCTCGAGCCATTCCTCGTAAAAGCGATTGAGCCCGGCCAGATACTCGTCCGGAATCGACGACTCGAAGCCGCGGCCGCGACGGGCGATCCGCTCCTTGAGTGTGGACACCGAGCATCGCAGGTAGACGACGAGATCGGGAGAGGGAAGAAGATCGGTGATCGTGCGATAGAGACCGTGGTAGGTTTCCCATTCGCGATCGCTCATCGTGCCCTGCTCGTGGAGGTTGCGCGCGAAGACCTCGGCGTCCTCGTAGATCGAGCGGTCCTGCACCACCGACCAAGGGTCTGAGGCGAGCTCGCGATGGCTCTTGAGCCTGTGCGTGAGGAAATAAAGCTGCGAGTGGAAGGCCCAGCGGCCCATGTCGGCGTAGAAATCCGCGAGATAGGGATTTTCCGTCACCGGCTCGAAATAGGGGCGGAAGCCCAGCTTGTCGGCGAGGAGCTGCACAAGGGTCGACTTGCCTGCGCCGATGTTGCCGGCGAGGACGAGGTACTTTTTCATGGGGCCCCGCCATAGTGCCTCGGCTGAGGCGAAAATGCCAGTCCCGATGGCGCAATCCGCATTATTCCCGCACCGCAAAATTCGAAGAAGGGATTGGCGGGCAAAAAAAGAGACCGGCATGGCGCCGGCCTCCTGTATCGGGCGCGGGACCCTACTTGAAAGTCTTGAGCGCGGCGTTGGCGTCGTTGAGCACGGAGCCGGACCACTGGTTGGTGTTGGCGATGAGAATGAGGACGGGGCGGACCAGGGGGTTCTTCGATGCTACGGCGGCGGCTATCGCCGCCCGCGCCATCCTCGTGCGGTTTTCGTCAAGGAGGCCGTTGCTCACGTCGTCGTTGAGGCGCCTGAGCTGGGAAGCGATGTCCTTGGCCGCCGCGTCCGTTCCATTGACGCCGAGGGCCTGGATCCCGAGGAGCTTTTCCTCGGTGTCGAAGCCGTCCGTAAAGGACTTGAGTTCGGGATCGACGGAAGCGGGATCCTTGGCGCCGAGCTGGATGAGGGCTCGCAGCGCGATCTTGCGGAAGTCGCTGAAGTTCTTGGCGTCGGTGAGGCGGTTCGGGTCGGCTTGAAGGTGGCCGATCGAGAGGGCGAGCACGGCCGTGGCGATCTTGCGGTCCGCGGGGGCGGAGGAAGACACCTCGAGTTGGAGTGCCCGCGACTTTCTGGTCGGGCTTTCGTTTTTGATGAGTATCGTCACGGGATCGGTCGGATCGATGGTGATGTCGGGGAGGAGCTTCAGGGCCAGCTGCTTGACGCGCTGCGAGTACCACCCGTCGGAGGCGTAGAAGACGGGGGCGAAGCCCTGCACGTCCTTGAGCTTGGCGAGGGCGACGACGCAGCCGAAAGCGAGCTTTTCGCCGGAGTCGGGATCGACGGTCGGCGTGAGATTGAGATCGGTGAGCATTTTCGCGATGCGCTCGGAATAGTCGAGGGCTCGCATCTGACCCAAGGCGATGAGGGATTCGGATTGGGCGAGAGGATCGTTGACCTGCTGCACGACATCCCAGAGAAAGGGGGCCGCGTCGATCGCCTTGTACTTTCCGAGTCCCTTGGCGACGAGCTGGATGGTCCGGGCGTAGAGAGTCCGGTCGGTCGCGGTCTTGTAGTTGTCCTGGGTGCGGATCAGCCCCTCGATGGCGTCGACGAGGATGGGGGATATCGCGCGATCGTCGAGGGCGATGAGATTCTGGATCGCGTTGTATTTATCCTGGAGGTTCGTCGACTGCTGGTAGATCTGTCGATAGACCTCGGTCATCTCATCGCCGAAGAGGGCGGATGTCCCCGTCGAGGCGAGCAGAAGGGCCATCAGACCTAAGATTGGAATGCGTTTCATGTGTCGTGACTCCATCATTCGTAGTAGGTTTCGACTTTCTGATCCTGGCGGATGAGGTATTCGAAGGAGCGTTTTTCCTTGATCTTGCCGTTGGCGTCGCTGAGCACGGAAGTCAGGCGCTCGCCGTCGGGTCCGTAAGTGTAGTCGGTAGCTTCAGCCAGGGAATTGTCGGGATGCCGGACTTCGAAACGCATCACCTTGCCGTTCTTCAGGATCGACACTTCGGTTTTCTGCAGACTGCCGTCGGAGCCGAGGTAGGCCCAGGTTTCGGTCGACCCGTCGGCGGCGTAGGAAATCTTGATGCTGCCGGTGAGGGCGTCGGCCGAATTGCGCATCTCGATGAGGACCGGACGCTTTTGCGCATCGTAGGTATAGGAGGTCGTTACCCGAAGCGCGCCCGATCCGTCGAAGGCTTTCCAGGAAATGCGATTGCCCGAACCATCATAGGCGTAGCTTGAGGAATACTGTCCCGCTCCCTTCGCGTCTTGCCCCGTTTCGGAGGCGAGGAGCTTTCCGGCAGTCCAGGTCATGTCGCGCCTGCTTCTGAGCGAGCCATCCGAGCCGTAATTCAACTCGTCTGAGAGAAGGCCGGTCGCGTCGTACTCGGAAACGGTCCTTTCGATCGGTTCCGGGCGGGTCGGATCGATGGTCGTTTTCTCCAGAAGCCGCGTGAGCGCGTCATTGTATTTGTAGGCGGTATAGGTGTCCACGAGACCGTCGGGATAGAAGACGGTCTCTTTGACGAGGATAGGAATTCGAATCGTCACGGTGCGCTCTTTGAGTACAGGGGCCTTGGGCGCTGCTTCGGGCTTGGATGCGACGGGGGGCGAGCTTGCGCAGGACATCGCGAGAATGAGGGCCGAGACGCCAAGGCCTACCTTGGCGAGTGTCTTGGGCATGCCGAGCATTGTTACCTCCGGGGATTGCGACTCGTTCCACCGCCGGAAAAGGCGGGGAAACGAGTATAACCGCAAAAGGGGCCTGCATTGAATCCCCCGCCCCGGCGCCTCAGCTCGCGGCAGCCGCCTTGTCGAAGGCCCTTCTCAGCATTGCGAGGCCCTTTCCCATTTCGTCGTCGCCGATCACGAGGGGAGGAAGGAGGCGCATGACGTCCTCGCCGGCCGTCAGGACGAGGAGGCCCTCCTCCATCGCGAGGTGCTTGACCGTGTCGGGTTGGGCACTCGTCACAATGCCGATCATCAGCCCCTTGCCGCGGATAGACTTCACGAGGGGGTGTTTCCATGAGGCGATGGCCTTCATGATGTACTCGCCCTTTTTCGCGACTGATTCGAGGAATCCGGGGCGGCCGAGCTCCGCGAGAACGGCGCGGGCCGCGGCTCCCGCAAGGGGGTTTCCGCCGAAGGTGGAGCCGTGGTCGCCGGGGCCGAGGACCTTCGCTGCCTCGCCGCGGGCGAGGATGGCGCCGATGGGGACGCCGCCTCCCAATCCCTTGGCCACCATCACGACGTCGGGGCTGAGGCCCGCTTGGGTGGATGCGAGCATGGCGCCGGAGCGCCCCATGCCGCACTGGACCTCGTCGCAGATGAAGAGGGCGCCACGTTCGCGGCAAATGGCCTGGGCGCGCTTCATATACTCGATCGAGAGGGGGTAGACGCCGCCCTCGCCCTGGATGGGCTCAATGACGAGGGCCGCGGTCTTCTCGTCGATGGCCGCCTCGAGGGCGGCTACGTCGTCGGCGGGGACGTAGGCGAAGCCCGCGGGGAAGGGCCCGAAGTACTTGTGGAATTTCTCCTGGCCCGTGGCCGTGAGGGCGGCGAGGGTCCTGCCGTGGAATGAATTGACGAGGGTGACGATCTTGACCCTATCGGGCGATTTCGAGGAGCCGTGCTTGCGGGCCAACTTGATGGCGCCCTCGTTGGCCTCGGCCCCCGAATTGGCGAAGAAGACGGCCTCGAAACCCGTGGCCTCGCAGAGTTCCCGGGCCGCGGCCAGGGAGGTCGGAGTATTGTAATAGTTGGACACATGGATGAGGCGCCCCGCCTGGGCCGCGAGTGCGGCCACGAGGCGCGGGTGGTTGTGCCCGAGGCTGTTGACCCCTATCCCGCTCGAAAAGTCGACGTAGGTTCGGCCGTCGACGGCGGTGAGGAGGGCCCCCTCGCCCGAAACGAAGACGAGGCCCGTCCTCTTGTAGGTGTTCATGAAAAAGTCGCTATTCGTGTCGCTCATCGTCTTTTCCTTTCAGTAGATCATCGTGCCCGCGCCGGAATCGGTGAAGAGCTCGAGGATGAGGGAGTGGGGAGAACGCCCGTCGATGATATGGGCCGTCGCGACCCCGCCTTCGACCGCCCTGGCGCAGCATTCGACCTTGGGTATCATCCCCTTGGCGACGATGCCGTCGCGGATCAGGCCGGGAATCTCGGCGCGGGGAAGTTCGTCGATGAGGGTGGCGACATCGGAGAGGTCGCGGAGGATGCCCGGAACGTCGGTGAGGAGCATGAGCTTCTCCGCCTTCAGGGCTATGGCGATCTCGGCGGCCGCCGTGTCCGCGTTGATGTTGTAGTAGTTGTCGTCGTCCTTCATCCCGACTCCCACCGTGGAGACGACCGGCACGAAACCCGCGGCCAGACCAGCGAGAAGGGGCGAGGGGTCGACCGCGACTATCTCGCCGACGAAGCCCAGGTCCTCTTTCGAGTAGCGCTTCGCCTTGATCATCGCCCCGTCGACACCGGAGAGGCCGAGGGCCCGGCCGCCCTCGCGGTCGATCAGCGCCACGATGTCCTTGTTCACCTTGCCCGACAGGACCATGCGCACGATCTCCATCGTCTCCTCGTCGGTGTAGCGAAGGCCCTTCACGAACAGGGGTTCCTTGCCGACCCGGCGGAGCATCGAGTCGATCTCCGGGCCGCCTCCATGCACGAGGACCGTGCGTATGCCCACGGTGCTCATGAGGACGATGTCCTGGGCCACGGCCTGGCGGACGTTCTCGTTGGTCATGGCCGCGCCGCCGTATTTTACGACGACGGTCTTGCCCGCCCAGTCCTTGATATAGGGAAGGGCCTGGAGAAGGATCTCCGCCCTCACGTTCTCGGCTATGTCCATGCTGGCTTTCTCCCTTCCCTTAGGTTCGATAATCGCCGTTGATCTTGACGTACTCGTAGGAGAGGTCGCAACCCCAGGCCGTCGCCTCGCCCGCGCCGCCATTGAGGGACACGAGAATCTGCACCTCCCTGTCGGAGAGGATCTTCTTGGCCTTGTCCTCGCTGAAGGGGAGGGGGGCGCCGGCCTTGCAGACCTCGATGTAGCCGCGGGGACTCTCGAAGGCGAGGTCGACCTTGTCGGGATCGAAGGCAGGCCCCGAGTAACCGAGGGCGCAGAGGACGCGGCCCCAGTTGGCGTCGGAACCGAACATCGCGGTCTTCACGAGGCTCGAGGAGATGACGGCCTTGGCGAAGGACTCGGCGTCGTCCTCGTCGTTCGCGCCCGTCACGGTGCACTCGATGAGCCTCGTGGCGCCTTCGCCGTCGCGGGCGATCATCCTCGCGAGCTCGGTGCAGACCCAGTCGAGGGCCTCGGCGAAGTCGCGGTAGTCCTCGCCTTCGGCGATGATCTCGGAATTGCCGGCCATGCCGTTGGCGAGGACCACGACCATGTCGTTCGTGCTCGTGTCGCCGTCGACCGAGACTCGGTTGAAGGTGCGCTTGACGGTGGACGAAAGCGCCTTCTGCAGCAAGGCCGGAGAGATGGCGCAGTCGGTGGTGATGAAGCCGAGCATCGTCGCCATATTCGGATGGATCATGCCCGAGCCCTTGGCCATCGCGCCGATCGTCACCGTCTTGCCGCCGATGTCCTCGGAGAGGGCGGCTTCCTTTTTCATGGTGTCGGTCGTCATTATGGCTTCGCGGGCGTCGATCGAGCCGCCCTTCGAGAGGCCGGCCACGAGCTCGTCCATCTTCGCCTCGATGACCGAGACGTCGAGGGGTACGCCGATGACGCCAGTCGAGGCGACGACGACATCCTTCGCCGAAATCGGCAGGCGCTCGGCGACGAGGGCGGCCATCCGCCTCGCGTCCGCCACGCCCTGCTCGCCGGTGCAGGTGTTCGCGTTGCCCGAATTCACGATGATCGCCCGCGCCTTGCCGTCGGCGAGGTGCTCCTTCGTGACGACCAGCGGCTGGCCGATGACCTTGTTCGTCGTGTAGACCGCCGCGGCCGCGCATTCCTTCTCGGACCACACGAGGGCGAGGTCCTTCTTTTCCTTGTTCTTCCGGATGCCGCAATGGACACCAGAGGCCGTGAAACCGATGGGTGCGGTGACTCCACCGCGGATAGTCTTCATATGAAGGCTCCTTTCGACCGCTCAGAAGGCGGGAGGAAGCATCGAGATTCCCGACCCCTCGTCGAGGCCGAGCGCGATGTTCATGTTCTGTATGGCCTGGCCGGCCGCGCCCTTCACCATGTTGTCGATGGCGGAGATGACGATGGCCGTCCTGCCTCCCCTCGCGAGATGGAGGGAAATATCGCAGTAATTGGACATTCTCACGTTGCGGTTCGTCGCGATCGCTCCGACCGGCAGGACGCGCACGAAGGGCTCCTTCGAATAGAAGGAAGCGTAGAGCTCCCTCAGGGCCCCGGCCTCGATGGGAGAGACGAGGGGTGCGTAGATCGTGCTCACGATGCCGCGGCCCATCGGCGCGAGATGGGGTGTGAAGATGGCCTCGACCGGCCTCCCCGCCATCGCGGCGAGGTTCCGCTCGATCTCCGGGGCGTGGCGGTGTTCGCCGATCTTGTAGGGCGTGATCGAGTCGGCGGCCTCGGAATAATGGGTCGTCTTCGTGGGCTCCTTGCCCGCGCCGGTGACGCCCGAGGCCGCGTCGATGATTATGCCTTCGGTCTTGAAGACGCCCTTCGCGAGGCCTGGAAAGAGGCCCAGCGAAGCCGAGGTCGGGTAGCAGCCGGGATTGCCGATCACCTTGGCCTTCGCGAGCTTCGCCCGATTGAGCTCGGGAAGGCCGTACACGGACTCGGCATGGAGCTCGGGATGGCGATAAGGCTTGCCGTAGACGGCCTTGAAGGTGGCCTCGTCGTCGCCGAAGCGGAAGTCGGCTGAAAGATCGATGAGGAGTGCGCCGCGGGGGCGGGTCCGGGCTGCATGCTCCTCCGCTATGCCGTGGGGCAGGGAGGAGAAGACGACATCGGCCGATTCGACGGCGGCCTCGGGGCTGACGAAGCGGAGTTCGGGGAAGGCGTTCCCGCCCTGGCCGCCGAGAAGATTGGGATACACGCTCCCCATCGACTCGCCCTCGGCGCTCGATGAGGCGAGGACGAGCTTCCCGACCGCCGGGTGGCCGAGAAGGAGCCTCGCGAGCTCGGCGCCCGCGTAGCCGGTGGCGCCGATGACGGCAACTGTGATCATCTAGGGCCTCCGCCAGGGCGTGCGAAAACACTTTCCCTGCAAAGGTGGAATGCGCCGGCATAGGTCGGCGTCGTATGCTTGTTGAAGGTGGGGATTAAGGGCGACGGAGGCGGGGCGGTGTCGGCGGGAGGAGGGAGGCGAGGGTGGGCATGGCGAGGCGGACGTCGAGGGCGGACGCGAAGCGATCGAGTGGCAGTGGACTATCGAAGAAACCCGACATGTTACCCTCCTGAGGGTGACAAGATGCGCTGACTATGATAATCGCGGGCGAAAGCGTCAAGTGGTCTCCCTCATAAATATCCAGGGAGCCGAATATCACGCCAGATCGGCCGGTCGGCGGGAGCCGGCGTCCCCGATCCGGGAAGCGGGGGCGAATCGCCCATTGCGCATCGCGTTCCGCATTCGCTACACTCGCGGACAGGCAAACCGCATGAACGTGCAATTACCCGCCATCCCTCGGCGCTGGTCCTGGCGCCCGGCGACATCGTCCGTCACCTCGTGACGGCGGGGGCGCGGCCCCCGCGAGACGATGCCGCCCCTCGGCTCAGTCGCCATCCCCGTCGGCGGAGGCGTCCTCGGGCGCCACACACCTTCCCTTTCGGAGATCTATAATGGAACGCAAACGCATCCTCACGGGCGACCGCCCGACCGGCAAACTCCACCTCGGCCACTACGTCGGCTCCCTCGCCAATCGCGTGAGGCTCCAGGACGAGTACGAGTGCTTCTTTATCATCGCCGACCTCCACACCCTCACGACCAAACCGGAGAAGGAGAGCATCGAGGCCCTGGCCGACAACGTGCGCTCGGCCGCCCTCGATTACCTCGCGGTCGGCATCGATCCAGCCAAGTCCGTCATCTATCTCCAGAGCGCCGTGCCCGAGGTCATCGAACTTTCGCTCTTTTTCCAGAACCTCATCACCGTGCCGCGCCTTTCGCGGGTGCCGAGCCTCAAGGAAATGGCCCAGGGCGCCGGCATCGAGGAGATGCCCTTCGGCCTCCTCGGCTACCCCGTTCTCCAGGCGGCAGACATCCTCCTCCCCCGCGCCCACCTCGTGCCGGTCGGAAAGGACAACGTCGCCCACGTCGAAGTCACCCGCGAGATCGCGCGTCGCTTCAATTACCTCTACGGCGAGACCTTCCCCATCCCCGACGCGATGGTTTCCGAATACGGCTCCCTCGTCGGCATCGACGGCAACGCCAAGATGTCGAAAAGCCTTAACAATGCCATCTTTCTTTCCGATGACGCCAAGACCGTCGAGAAGCGCGTCATGTCGATGTACACCGATCCCAAGCGCGTCTCCGCCGACGTGCCCGGCACCGTCGAGGGCAACCCCGTCTTCCAGTATCACGACGCCTTCAACCCGAACAAGGCCGAAGTCGAGGACCTCAAGAGCCGCTACCGCCTCGGCAAGGTGGGCGACGTCGAGGTCAAGGAAAAGCTCGCCCGGGCCCTCAATACCTTCCTCGACCCCATCCGCGAGCGCCGCGCCAAGTACGAGGCGCAATCGGGCCTCGCCGACGAGGTCGTCTACGACGGCACGATGCGGATGCGCGAAGAGGCACGGGCCACCCTCAACCTGGCCAAGAAGGCGATGGGCATCAGCGCAGTCTGGAACCGCGTGTCACGCAAGGCGGAAGAAGCGAAGAAGAGACGCGCAGACAAGTAACGAGCGCGTCGACGGGTTGCCGAACTCTAGTCAGCGAAGCGTTAAGAGGTGAAGAAGTAGAGGCGCTTGAGAACCTACCGGGGCGAGGCCTGGCCCGACTCTTTGCTGCCGGGCTGCGCTAGAGGTGCATCCTGGCTACGCCGAAATCATCGGCGCCCGGCGAGGAGCCGTCGAAGACGTAGTGTTCGAGGCCGCTTTCCTTTTGGTACTTCACGGTGACGCGAGCGAAGGCCTCCGCGGCGGAAGGGCTGTCATAGCCGAGTATCGCCACGGTCCCGCCCGCCCCGCCTCCGGTAATCTTGGCGCCGAGGAGGCCGTTCTTTTCTTCGGCGCGGACCAGGGAGACGATGAGATCGGTGGCTGCCGACGCGAGACCTGAATCGGTATAGCCTACATGGGCTTGGTACATGAGCTCTCCGAGAAGTCTCGCCACTCCTTCGTCGACGGACCGGGGATTGGCGGTTATCAGCTTGTAGAAGAGATTCACGCGCCAGTTTTCCTCCACCGCGTAGCGCGTGGCGCCAAGGACGGGATAGTTGACCGCGTCCCTCACCTTCGTATGAGGATCGAGGTGCAGCGGAAACTTCGAATTGAAATCGGCGCCCATGACCTTGAGGGGGAGCCGCGATTCGTATTTCTCGCGAAACAAGGCCGGCGACAAGTTCGCAAGGTAGCCGTTCCAGAGGGGATCGACGTAGCGCGATACGATTCCCGATTCGTCGAGCTTCGGCTTCAAGCCCTCCATCTCGCAGAGATAACGATATCCCATGAAGGTGGCGGCGCGGGCCGCCTCGTACTCGATGCCCGTGACCGCGTGCCTCACGCCGCTGTCGATGCCCCATACGCGCAGGTTGGAGGGAAGGCGGGCGGGAGCCTGGGGAAGGCATGGCTGGCAGAGCATCGGGATGAAGACGTTCTCCCCGCCCATCACGACGGCCAGCTGATCCATGACGCCGCAGGCCGCTCCGGTCAAGGCGATCTCGACCCACTGGGTCCAGAGGGCTAGATCGACCCCGTGGGTCTCGACGCCGTACAAGGCCGCCATGGCTTTCATGGGCGCCACCTCGATGGCGGCCGACGAGGAGACTCCCTTTCCCAGGGGAATGTCGGATTCCAAATAGAGGTTGAAACCAGTTTCGACCTTGTCGGGGAATTCCTTCATGAGGTAATAGAGGTCTCCCAGGATGTAGGCGCACCAGGAACGTCGCGCGTCGGCCTCGCACCAGGCGCGAACCCACGCGACGGGTCGCAGCTTACTCCCCTCCCTCAAATCGTCGAGGGAGAACTCGATCTTTTCCTCCCATCCCAGGCGCCTCACCGCGGGATTGAAGAAGATCACCTTCCTGTCGGAGCGAGCCTGCACGGCTACCATCACCGCTTCTCGTATCGTGGCCTCGAATACCAGGCCGCCGGTGTAGTCGTCGTTGCCGCCCATGAGGTCGAGTCGACCGGGCGAGCGGCTTACGAGAACCTCCTCCCCCGGCCGAAAGAAGCGCTTCTCACCAGCTCCATCCGACGGGGCCAGGTCTTTCAAGCCGCTCGTAAAACGTTTGACATCGGGAAGGCTCAATCTATCGAGCATCATATCGTCGCTCATTTCGCGGCTCCTTGCGTCAGAATAGGTCTCTCACCCGGGCGTAGAGCGTTTTATAGGTGAGGTAGCTCTTTTCATATACCGCTGAATTCCGCGCCTCTGGCTCGAAAGAACTGTGTACCTCGTTGGCCTCGGTCGCGGCGGAGGCGGCCGAGGCATAGCTTCCCAAGGCGACGGCGACGAGTATGGCCGCCCCCAGGGAAGCGCATTCGGATTCGGCCATCGTGCTGATCTTCCTGTTCGTGACGTCGGCCTTGATTTGGGACCAGATCGCGCTCTTCGCGCCTCCGCCCAAGGAGCGAAGCTCCGCGACACGGACACCCGTTATCGATTCTATGAGCTCGATATTCTCCCGCAGCATGAAGGCGATGGATTCGAAGATCGCCCGGATGAAATGCCCGCGCTTGGTGTCGAGGCCCACTCCAAGGAAAACGCCCCTGGCGGCCGGATTGTTGTCTGGCTGAGTCACTCCCGCGAAGTAGGGAAGGAGCACGAGGCCGTTCGCGCCCACGGGGGTCGTTTCGGCCAGCTTCCCCATCGCGTCGTAGACGGACTCGCTCCCGGCCGCGGATTCCGCGATGAGATCCGCGCAGAACTCGTCCTTGAACCATTTGAGGACGATGCCGGCCGTCATGCAGATCGGGATGTAGAGGTATCTGCCCTTGGATATGTGACGATAGATCGTGAGCCTTTTCTCATTCCAGAAATCGGGATTCTCGCAGGTCACCGCTATGCTCAGGGCCGTACCCGTCGTTTCGGAAAGGAGGCCGGGGGCGACATTCACTGCGCCGAGGGCGCCGGCCGTCTGATCCATGGCGCCGGTGACGATCAGCACGTCGAACGGCAAGCCGAGCTCCGCGGCGACTTCCGGGAGGATCTTCGAGACGATGGTCCCGCATTCGAGGGCTTCCGGTATCTTCTCCTGGTCCACGCCGATTCGTCGCAGCATTTCTTCCCATAGGCGATCCTGGGCTATGTCGAAGTAGCCCGTCGTGGAGAGGAGGGATTTTTCAGACACGAATTTCCCGGTGAGCCGCATGATGACGTAGTCTTCGAGAAGGAGGAACTTGTATGTATTGGCATAAAGTTCAGGCTCCCTGTTCTTGATCCACAGCAATTTACTGACGGGGCAGAGGCCGTTGCAGTCGGGGATGCCGGTCTTGGCATAGAACTCCCTTTCGTCGAAGAGCGCGCGGATCGTCGCGCTTTCGTCCACTGCCCTGCCGTCCAGCCAGACGATGGCCCTGCGCAGGGCCGTCCCGCTCGCGTCCACGGGGATGAGTGTCTCCCCCTGGGTAGTGATGCCGATTCCACGAATGTCCTTGGCGCTTCGCGGCGCCTTGGCCAGAATCTCTTTTACGCAATGGACGATTCCCTTCCAATACGTTTCGGCGTCGAGCTCGACATGGAGGCTCCTTTCGGCGATCAATTCGTATTCAATGCTCGAACTCGCGAGCAGGGCAAGCTTGTCGTCGAACAAGGAGGCCTTTACCGCCGTCGTTCCGATGTCAAAGGCGAGGATCATGGCAATTCCTGTCTTCTAAATTGTCTTCAAGTATTTTTTCTCCGCCTCATCGGGGCTCTCTCCGCGTTTTACGACGTCGAGGAGGCCATCGAGGTAGGTGACGGGGTTTTTCGCGCAGATGACATTCCGACCGTACACGACGCCCTTCGCTCCCTTGGACAAGGCCTTTTTCGCCTGCGCGAAGGCTTGGGAGGGTCGGTCGAAGGCGCCGCCGCCGAGGGCGAGGGTCGGGATGACGGCGGTCTTGGTGATCTTCTCGAAGTCCTCCACGAAGACGGTCTTGATCAGGTCGGCGCCGAACTCGGCGCAGGCCCGCGTTCCCAGGGCCAGGTCCCCGAGGTCGCCCTGATAGCGGTCGATCCCCCCGAAGGGAATGAATTCGCCGATGAGGGGAATGCCGTAGGAATCGGCCTCGGCCACGAACTCCCCGAACTGCGTGACGTTGCGCGTGTTCGCCACCTCGTCCGTGCCGAGGAGGAGGGACGCGATGACGATGTCCGCGCCGAGGGATATGGCGTATTTCACGTCGCAGAGCCTCTCGTTGTAGCCCTTTTCGTAATAAGAAGGCTTTTCGAAGCGGGAGAATCCTTTCATATGAGGTTTGCAGTAGTGGGCCGCCCAATTCACCCTGATGATGCACAGGGGCGAATCTTTGCGGCTGAAAAAGCCCTGGCACTGCTTCGCCATGCCGGGCATGACCAGGAAGGCGTCGGCCTTTTTAAAGGACATGATGTCGTTCTTAAGGTCCTCGATGCCGGGGAAGGGCCCCATATAGCTGCCGTGGTCCGCGGCTATGACCACCGCCGCGCCGTTCGAGAAGAGCTTGCCTAGACGAATTTCCTTGCCACTCATCAGCGTCTCCTTGTCCAGTGATGAAATCCTCGCGCCGCACGGGAATGAACGAAGCCCGCGAAGCCGCGAGGTAGCCGCATCAGCCCACGATCTCCACGCGCACGGTGCGCTCGCGCGCCCTCACCTGATCGAAGTCGGCGAAATAGATCCTCCCGAACTCCCCGAGCTGCATCTTCCCTTCTACGACCGGAATGCTGACCGACCTGCCGAGCAGGACCGAGCGAAGATGGGCGTCGGTATTGAGGCTCCATGACGCCTCTTCCCCGCGCTCGCGGCGGGCGATTTCGATGTGCTTCGGGCCCGGATGGAGGTACTGGCCCATAGTCCTACAAGTTGGTATGATCTTTTCAAGGACGGTCACCAGGTCCTGAAGGATGAATTGCTCGCCCCAGTAGTCGACGTCGTCGGATTGTTCCTGGATGAGGACGCTGCAGGTCGTATGCTGGGAATAGACCAGCGCGATGCCTCCCCCGAAACCGGAGTCCCCGAGGATCTCGGCGACCCGTTCCGTGACATCATGGAAGGTCGGTCTCCTGTCGGATTGAATCGTGAATTCCCCATGAAAGTTCGCCATGCCGGCTCCTTTGCGGACCGCCCTTGCGGGCATCGCCATGCTACCTCGTCCTGTCCCAAGTTTCCCGAAGGCTCCTGATCATCTCTCTCATGCTCCGCGTCGGGTCTTCCGCCTTCACGATTCCGCTCGTGCAACCGGTCCCCTCCGCGCCGAGGCCTATTATGGCCTCGACGTCCTTGGCGCTGTAGATGCCCGCGCCGTGGAGGACGGAGATGCCCGGGTTTATATTCCTAATTGCTTCGTTTATTTCCCTGACGTAGCTTCGGCTCTCGACGGACCCATTCCTAGTCCCGATGAGTTCGGGCGGCTCGGCCAGGATGATGTCGGGCTCGAACTGGGCGATGGCCCTGGCCTCCGCGAGGTTGTCGGCGCAAACGAGGGTCGCGAGCCCCACTTCGTCGGCGCGGGCGATCGCCGTCCTGAGGTCGCCGAGCGTCATTTTCTTTTCCGAGTGATTCAACAGGACCCCCCTCGCTCCCGCGGCCTTTATCGCCTCGGGCAGGACGGAGCCTATGCCCTTGCCGATGCGCAGGGGGTCCATGTGCTGGGCGAAGACGAGAAGGCGATTCGTCGCCTCGGCTATCATGCGAATGTCCACGCACTGGGGCGTATAGATGATATCGACGTCGTACTCTTCGCAAAGCCGATCCGCCTCGAGGGCCAGGTCGAGGGAGGCCTGGCCATAGAGATAGGCCTTGGGCCCGATCTCGAAGAAGGGCGCCCGAATTCGAAAAGCGGAGTTCATGCGGGTCAGACCTCGACGTATTCGATGCCCCACATCGTGCAGAGCATCTTCCATCGCGCGGCGACATCTCCCAGGTTGATGACTTCGTGGTGAGTGCCTCCGTTGGCTACCCAGGCTTCCACGCACCTTTCTATCCCCGAACGCGGTTTGAAAAATATGTAAGGCATTTCGCAATTCGTCATGTCGGACTTGGGCAGGATTTCTCCCCTGGCGACCACGAGGCGAAAGTTTTTACCGGATACCGAGGCAAGCGAGACGAGGGTCGCCTCGCCGTATTGAGGCGTGAACAGGGGGGTCGGGGGATTGGCGAGACCGCCCTCGCCCAGGAACCTGTCGATCAACTTCGGCTTTTGGTCCTTTCGGCAGGTCGCCCAATTGCCCTCCCCGGCGTGGCAAAAGATGATCGCGCCGAGCTTGAAGTCCATCGTGTACATCTCTGTGAAATTGCCCCCTCCCTCGCCGAGCCGATGGGCGGCGTAGACCATGGAGGCGCAGATGGCGTCTCCTTCCGCGGCATAGCCGTAACCCTCCGCCATGAGATGGGAGGCGCCCATGAGGGGTAGCTGCTTGAAGCGGCCGTCGGCTCCGAAATTGTCGAAGTGGGCCGAAAAAGCCTTGAAGCCATTGTCGTCGAGGTGCTTCTTGAAGCCCAGGTATATTCGAGTCGCCTCTTCATGACTCTCCCTGGACAGCTTGGGATCGACCTCGAAATTCCGATGATCCCTTTCCATGGAGGCTTCGATCTCGGCCTTCGTCAGCTTGCCCATCGCCGTGACGACGGAACCCAGATCCTGGTGCACGAATTCCGGACCGATCTTCGAGAAAAAGGCCATGTCGTCGGTGAGGATATCGCCCATGCCGCCCATGCGGCCGAAGATGGCGATGCGGAGCTCGCGCATCTTCCGGTACACCGCTCCGGCCCTGGCGAAATCCTCGACAAAGCGTTTGAATCGCGCTTCATGACGATTCCCGGCAAAATACTGGCAGGGGAAGGCCTGCTTCATGATCATGTTGGCGTTGTCTTGGGCGCCGTGGATGCCCTGATTCACCGTTAGGTCGAGCTCTTTCCACTTCGTCCCCACTTCCTGATCCGGTTGGACTATCGCGAGGGCGATGGGAAGTCGGTTGTTCTGAAGGGCGCGCAGGAGCCATGCGCCCTGCGAATAGGCCAGGAGGACGATGAGGATGCCGTCGAGTTTCTGGGCATTGAAGGCCTCGACCGTCGCTTCGATCTCGGCGCGGTTTTTTGCCGCGCCGGGGAAGCGCAGATCCACGGTATCCCCGCAAGAATCGACGATTTCGCGCGCATAGGCTTCCTGGCGCGCCGTTATCCCGGGGAAGATCGGCTCGTAGCCGTCGGTCATGAGGCCGAGAAGACCGATCCTGGGTCTTTCCGTCTTTTCCATAGCTTCTCCTTGAGCGCTCGGCACTCTTTTCCAAAGCCGCACTATCGTCTTTCCTAGATGTCGTAGAAGGACAGCCTCAATCTGCGGGTCTGACTCGAGAAGGGTTCGAGCGCGGTGAGGTTTCCGCTTTCCTCTTCCAGGGCCCGGCCGCGGAGGGTCGCGGTTCCAGGTTCGATGCCCAGGGCATATTCGCCCGAGCGCAGGGATTTCCATTGCGTCAGCACGGGCAGCGTCGCGCCGTCGTAGGAGAGGGCCACTCCGATGCCGAGCTTCGCATTCTCCAGCTTGATGGTGACAAGACCGTCGTCGCCCTCTTCGGGAGAGTGGAAGAAGACCTCTTCCGGATTTTCATCGAGTGGGTTTTCCAGTTTGCTCCAGGTCGCGAGGCCCTTCTTCGCGCCTTCGGTCCTGGCCACTATCGCCGATTTCTCCCGAGGGAAGATCAACCTTGTATCTTCGCCTATAAATGGAAAGCCGAAATTGAAATGATAAAGGAGCATGTACCGGACCGGGCTCGCCTCGTTGTTGGTGACCCTGTCTTCAATCACGAGTTCCTTGGAGCCGAAGGAGCTTGTTATCGTCCTCTCGAGGCTGAGGTTTTCCTGGCCCATCATGCTCTCGCGCATGACGGCGCTTGCCTCGATTTTATACGAATCACCCTCCCAGAAGGCGCGAGCCGAGCTTTGCTCGGCGGGAGTCATGCCGATGCGGCCATGAAGCGGGTGATACCTGCCTCCCTTGTCCCTGCAATCGGTACCTATATTCATGAGCCCGCAGGTGCAGAGCATTCCCGCCGTCCAATACGCGTCGAACTCATTCTCCAGTGGATAACCATAGGCCGAGGCGACAAGGCCGTTCTTCGCTAAAAAGGAAATATTGGATCCTTTGTAGCGCAATTCGTAGATATCGAGGCACTTGTCGGGCAGGAGGGTGTATTCCAAACCCGAGCCGGTCTTGACTTCGTAGGAAGCTATTCCCTTCGCCTTTCCCCGCGCGAAGGTCTTCTCCGTTATTCCGGCGACTTGCTCCATGTTGCCTACGAATTTCAGAATTTCTCTCCGGGTCATACTGTCTCCCTTTTCTCATTTATTGCATGTATCAGTCATTTCGTCAATAGTTTGAATGCAATTTTGCATAAATCAGGCATAATATGACTTATGGCTTCATGAAATGGGCTTGACAATGACTGAAAGCGGCAATAGGCTTTTCCATACTGGCAAGGAGGGCTTCATGAAAAAGTGTCGAATTTTTCTCTGCCTTTTTCTTCTGGCTTTCGCTCTGCCCGGCGTTCTCGCCGCCCAAGCTGTAGAGAGGCAGCTCGTGAGCTACGGGATGTCGGACGATTGGGTGAACCTGGGGAACACCTGGAAGGCGATCGAAGATCGATACGGCCTGACCCACACTGACACCGATATGACGAGCGCCGAGCAGATCACGCATCTGCTCGCGGAAAAGGACGCTCCGGTAATGGATGTAGCCGACATCGGCTATGACTTCCTGGGGAAGTTGCTGGATAACAAGCTCGCTCTTCCCTACAAGAACGCGAACTGGAGCAAGATCCCCGCCCAATTCAAGGATCCCGACGGGCTCTGGGCCTCATCCTACTGGGGAGCCATCGCCTTTCTCGTGAACACCGACCTCGTCAAGAATGTTCCGCAGACATGGGACGATCTCCTGAAACCGGAGTACAAGGACAAGGTCGTTTCGAGGGATCCGCGAGTCTCGACCTATGCCACCGCGGCCGTTCTCGCGGCGGCGTACGCTCACGGCGGCAACGAAGTCAATGTGCAGCCCGGCCTGGATTTCTTCAAAAAGCTCCGCGATAGCGGCAACCTGCGCCAGGGGGTCGTGCTCAACGTGTCCGCCGTCCAGAAGGGCGAGGCGCCTATATCCATCGTGTACGATTTCGACGGCTTCGCCAAACGCGACGCGACGGGGCTTCCCCTTGTCGTCGTCATTCCCAAGGATGGCACGGTGGGAATGATTTTCGCGCAGTACATCAGCAACAGGGCACCACACCCCAATGCCGCGAAAAAGGCGATGGACTATTTCTTCTCCGACGAGGGTCAGATTTCCTTCGCGAGAGGCTATGCCCATCCGACCCGTTCGGACGTCGTCCTCCCCGTCGATGTGGCGTCGAAACTCCTCCCTATGAGTTCCTACCCGAACATTAAATTCCCGACCGATCTTCAATCCTTCTCCGGCGCAATAAAGAAAATCGTCGATGGATGGAACGCTATCGTGGAAAAGTGATCGAGGTTCCCGATGATGGAACGCGCGCCGGCTGACGAGGGCGGCCATGACATGATGACCGCAACCGTGCTCGGCTCCGGAACCTGCGTTCCGGCGGCCGGGCGCGGCGCCCCGGGCTATCTCGTGCGAACCGGCGAAAGTCTCCTCCTCCTCGATCCGGGGCCGGGAACCCTGGCGCGCTTGGCCGCGATCGGGCTCAGCCATAGGGATATCGACCTGATACTGCTCAGCCACCTGCACCCGGATCATTCGCTCGATCTCGTCACCTTCCTTCAGGCGAATAATGCCACTCCGGGATACAAGCGATCACGGCCCCTCTCCCTCGTCGGTCCCAAGGGACTCTCCGCCTTCCTCGCGGGCCTCATCGCTCTTTACGACTGCGTAGGACCCGAAGGCTATTCCATCGACCTGCGAGAACTGGGAGCGGAGACCCTGAGGCTTCCCGGAGGTGAGACCTTGACCGCGGCCCTGAGCGGACACACTCGGGAGAGTCTGTGCTTCCGTCTTGAATCGGGCGGGAGAGTCCTGGTCTATTCCGGCGACGCCTCGGCTCGTGGTGATCTCCCGGCGATCGCGGGTGGCGCGGATCTCCTCCTTTGCGAATGCTCGTTTCCGGAGACATGGGAGGTCCCTGATCACCTCAATTCCGCCCAGGCGGGCCGCATCGCGCAGGAGGCCGGGGCCGGCCGAGTCGTGCTCACCCATTTGTATCCGCCCTCGCTCGAGACCGACGTCGCGGCGCAGGTCCGCACGCGCTACGAAGGCCGAGTTACCCTGGCCTACGACGGCTTGACCGCCATCGTGTGAGGCGGCGCGAATGACAAGCGCCGGGAAGAACAGGCAGGCCAGGTCGAAACTCCGGTCATTCCTCGTCTGGCTTCCGCTCATGCCTTTTTTCATCTTCGGCGTCCTTATGGAAATCGTCCCCCTCGCCTCCGTACTGGCTTCGAGCCTGCGGGATGGGGAGGGAGCCTTCGGCTTCGCGAACTACCTTCGGGCGATGTCCCCCTCGATTCGCGATTCCTTCGCGAACAGCATCAGGCTCTCCGCCCTGACAGCCTCGCTGGGCGTGGTTCTCGGAAGTCTCGCGGGATACGCGATCATGAACGCGCGCGGCGCCCTTTTCAGGAGGGCGGCGACCGCCCTCGCCGACGTGGCGACGAATTTCGGCGGGGCCCCGCTCGCCTTCGCCTTCATCGTCACCCTCGGTTCCACGGGCATCGTCACGCAGATCCTCTTGAAGGGTTTCGGCATCGCCCTATATCCCACTTTTCGAGTGTATTCGGTCAGCGGGCTCGTCCTCGCCTACCTGTATTTCCAGATACCCCTCATGATTCTTCTCATCCAACCATCCTTGCAGGGGCTGCGCGGCGAATGGAAGGAAGCCGCCCTGAACCTCGGCGCCACCGAACGACGCTACTGGCGCAAAGTCGCCCTGCCCCTGCTCTCGCCTTCCCTGATCAGCGGATTTTTTCTCCTGTTCGCCAATTCATACGGAGCCTACGCGACCGCATGGACCCTCACCGGGCCGGACATAAACCTCGTGACGATCCGGATCGCGGCCCTCGTCCGCGGCGAGGTCCAGCTCGAGCCGGGCACGGCGGACGCCATGTCCGTCCTGTCCCTCCTCATAATGGCGCTCTGCGTGATCGGCTCGCTGCTCGCGAATCGCCGGGCCCAAAGGTGGAGACGATGAGGAAGAACAGCCCATGGCGAGGCCTCGTCATCGTACTATTTATGATTTATATGCTCGTCCCCGTGCTCGCTACCCTGCTGTTCTCCTTCGCCACGCGATGGGACCGCACGATCTTCCCCGAAGGCCTCTCCGTCGAGTGGTGGAAGGCCGTCACGGGCAGGCGAGCCTTCGGCATGACCTTGCGGAATTCCCTGTTCATCTCATTCGGCGCGATGGTTCTCTCCATCCTTCTCGTGACCCCCGTCGCGTATTGGACGCATCTCAGGGTACCGAGGGCCAGGCCCCTCGTGGAGTTTTTCACCATCCTTCCATTCGGAATCCCCGGCGTGGTTCTCGCCCTCGCCTTGATCCGCTGCTACGCGAAGCTCGGCGCTACCATCGTATACAGCCCTGGAATGCTCATCGCGGCCTGCATGGTCATTTCCTTGCCCTTCATGTATAGGCCGGTGACAAACGCCTTGAACGCGGCCGACGTGAAAAGGCTTACCGAGGCGGCGCACTCGCTCGGAGCGGGCTGGTTCATGACGATGACGAGGGTGATCGCCCCGAACATCATGTCGGGCATCGCGAGCGGCGCCCTTCTCGTCTTCTCCACCGTCTTCGTGGAGTTCACGCTCGCGAACCTCCTCGTCGGAGCCCGCTTCAAGACCTTCCCCATCTATCTCGTCGAATTCACGCGCTTCGACGGGCGCCAGGCGAGCGCCCTCGCGGTCATCAGTTTTGCCTTCGCCTGGCTCTTTTCGCTCGCCGTCCTCCTCGTGATGGGAAAGGGGAGCGGCGCGCGGGAAGGGGCGGCGGGGGCGCGATGAATATGGATGGGACGAAGGATATGGAGTATCTGAGCTTGCGAAGCGTCGCCAAGACTTTCGCGGGCGTCGCCGCCGTCAAGGACTTCAGCCTGGAAATCGCGAAGGGAGCCCTCGTGGCCTTTCTGGGTCCCTCCGGCTGCGGCAAGACCACGACTCTGCGCATGATCGCCGGCTTCGAGGAGCCCGATCCAGGCAGCGGACGCGTCTACCTCGATGGGGCGGACATCACGGAGCTTCCCTCCAATCGCCGCGACATCGGCATGGTCTTTCAAAGTTATGCCCTTTTTCCGAACATGACGGTGTGGTCGAACGTGGCTTTCGGGCTCGAGGCGCGCCGCTTGGACAAGCGGGAAATCGGGGAGCGGGTAGGCGCCGCTCTCGACATGGTGCGCTTGCGCGACGCGGACCGGCGTTTCCCCCACCAGCTCTCGGGCGGCCAACAGCAACGTATCGCGCTGGCTCGCGCCCTCGCGATAAGGCCGCGCGTCCTCCTTCTCGACGAACCGCTTTCCGCGCTGGACGCCGAGGTGCGCCTGGCCCTGAGGGGGGAGATCAGGCGCATTCAATCCGAGCTCGCGATAACCACGGTGTACGTGACCCACGATCAGGAGGAAGCCCTGTCCATATCCGACAAGGTCGTGGTAATGAACCGGGGCGTCGTTGAACAGGTCGGCACGCCCGAGGAGATCTACCACAGGCCGAAGACGCGGTTCGTGGCCGGATTCATCGGGACGGCCAACCAATTCACCGGAAAGGCGGTGGGCGAAAACGAGGTCGCCTGCGAGGGCTTCACTATCGCCGCTCCCGTCGCGGCCCAGGTCGGGGAGGCATCTCTCGTGGTCGTACTGGTTCGCCCCGAGACCATCGCCGTTCATGATAGCCCGCCGGAAGAGGGCGGGGGAAACGTCATCGAGGGCGTCATAGAGACTGTCACCTTCCATGGAGCCGTCACGAGGCTCGGCATAGACGCGAAGGGGCAAAGGCTGTCCGCTGACGTGACGATGGGCGAGAAGAAGCGATTCTCCCTCAATCAGCGGGTCTGGCTGTCCTTCGACCCCGAGAGCTGCCAGGTCATGGCTCGTGAGGAAGGGCCTGGCTGACGCACTTGCTGGCGATTTCGGCGCAAGCCGATATTCTCGCATTCGAATCCAGCCGAAGGAGGCTATCCATGAGAACGAAAGTGCTAGGGAGTCTGGTGGTGATTCTTGCGATCTTCGCCTCGTCCGCGGTTATCGCCCAGACGAGCGCCAAGCCGGTCACGCTTACCTTCTGGGCCGGCAGCGCCTATTACAATTCGGATGAGGCCAAGAAACCGCAGAGCGAGTGGGCGATCACGAAGATCATCGGCGATTTCGAGGCGCAGAATCCGAATGTCAAGGTCGACATGACTCCCATCGAGGTGAGCTCCGAATCGCTCGCAAAATTCAAGGCGGCGGCGATCGCCAAGAACGGCCCGGACGTGATCGAGCTCTGGACGGGATCCTATCTCTTCCCGCTCAAGGACATACTCCTCCCCCTGAACGCGTACATCCCGGCCGCGGACAAGAAGAACATTAGCGGATGGGACGCCGTGACCTACAATTTCAAGCCGAACGGCGAAATCCTGGGATATCCCATCGGCAACAACTATGCCGGGCTGGTCTACAACAAGGCTCTCGTCAAGGCCGCGGGCATGGACTGGGATAAGAATCCGCCGAAGACGACGGAGGATTTCAGGGCCGCGTTGAAAAAAATCAAGCAAACGGGGGTTATCCCCTTCGGTTTCGACGCCTCGAAGGGCCGCATCATGCATTACGCGACCATCTACTGGTGGGTCGAGGAATCCGGCTACGAACGCCTCGTCTCCGACTCCGAGGGAAGGACCAAATTCGTAGACGACAAAGGCTTCCTCAATCTCATGACCTATATGCAGTCCCTCTACAGCGACGGGCTGACGAATTCGGACGCGGCGACCTCGGTCGACTACGAGTCCAAATTCTCCACGGGGAAGTACGCCGTGACCGTGGGAGGCGTCAACAACGCGAAGGCCTTCGAGTCGGCCCTCGGCCCCGAAAATTTCGGCTTCCTCCCCTTCCCGAGCATGAGTTCCTCGCCCAAGGTCAAGGCTTCGATCATAGGGGGCCCGGGCAACTGCCTCGCCGTCGGCAACTACACCAAGAACCGCGACCTCGCCGTCAAGTTCATTTCCTTCCTGTGCTCGAAGCCGGCCTTCATCCAGTTGACGAAGTCGGTCACGACCTTCCCCTCCCGCACGGATGTCACCCTCGACGACCTCGGCTGGACCAACGATCCCTTCCGTCAGAAGATCTATGCGCTATCCAAGAACTTCGCCTTTTGGATCGACAATTCCATCCCCGAGTATCTCTATAGCGAAATGAAACGTTTCTTCCCCAACATCGTCGTAGGCAAGCTCTCGCCCAGGGACTTCGCCGCCCAGATGGACAAGCTGGTGCAGTCCAACAAGTGAGTGGGATTCGGGGCGCGCCCGGGCGAACTCGGCGCGCGCCCCTTGCCGAAAGGACGGGCAAATGTCGGGCAGAAAAAGAAGGGAATTGACCATATCGCTGCTGGGCATCGCGCCCGTCCTCCTCGTGCTCCTGGTATTCAGGGCATATCCATTGGGAAGCGTGATCTACAATAGTTTTACTAATTGGGATGGGCTATTCCGGCACGATTTCATCGGGCTCAAGAACTACATCAGGATCTTCAACACCGACTATTTTTGGCTGACCCTGGCCAACAGCTTCATCATGTTCATCAACGTCCCCATTCAGGTTTTCGTCGGGCTCGTGGTTTCCATGCTTCTCTACGAGAAGACACTCGGTTGGCGATTCTTCCGCTCCCTCTATTACCTGCCGCAAATCGTGTCCGCGGTCATCGTCGGCTATCTCTTCGCGATCTTCTTTTCCTACGGCGGGCCGGTCAACGGGATATTCAACGCCTTGGGCGCCCCGAAAATGGCGATCGAATGGCTCGGCAGCCGCCCCACCGCGATCGGCGTCGTCATCACCGCCCTCGTGTGGATCAACATCGGATGGCAGGGGGTGTTGATGCTCGGGGGGCTCTCGGCCATCAACCCCTCGGTCTTCGAGGCAGCCAAGATCGACGGCGCGAATTTCTTCCAGCGCACTTTTCTCGTCATGCTTCCGATGATCGGGAGGGTCATCGAGTACTCTTTCATCTATTCCGTCGCATGGACCTTCACCGGGCTCTTCCCCTTCATCTATTCGATCACGAACGGAGGGCCGGGATATGATACGACGACCCTGGATTTCCTGGTCTACGAGAAGGCGTTCCGAGGGGACGCGGCCATGGGCCAAGCCTGCGCCCTTGCCGTGATCCTCCTGGTCATCGTCTCCGTCCTGACGGTCATCCAGCGCGCGATATCCAATCGCGCCAACGATTGGAGCGAATGATCACATGCCGAAGCGAAAACCGCTGCGACCCGCCGCGATCCTGATACTCCTCGCGTTCTTGATTTTCAGCGCGACCTTCATCTTCCCCTTCTACTACATGTTCATAAACGCCTTCAAGACCACCCCCGAATATTATAAGAGCGCGTTCAAGCTTCCCGAGCATTTCGACTGGATCAATTTCGCCACGATGATCAGTCAGTTCCGCATCCAGATAAATATGCTCAATTCGCTCTTTATTTCGGCGTCGACGGTCCTGCTCACCGCCCTCCTCGGCCTCGTCGCCTCCTACGTCTTCGCGAAGCGTCCCTTCAGGGGGAGCAATGTCCTATACCTGGCGATCATCTTCAGCATGTTCATGCCCGGACAGGTGACGCTCATCCCGCTCTATTTCCTGTATTCCGACCTGAACCTGATCAACTCGCCCTTCGCGGTGATCATCTGTTTCCTGGCCGCGAGCATTCCTTCCTCGATCATGCTGATGACCGCCTATTTCAAGGGCATCCCCAACGAGATCTGCGAGGCCGCGATCATCGACGGCTGCGGTTTCTTCGGCGTGATCCGCAACGTCATCTATCCGATGGGCAAGCCAGCGATCGCGGTGAACGCGACCTTCGTGTTTCTCAGGACCTGGAATGATTTCCTCACGCCCCTCGTGCTGCTCACCAAGAAAGAGTCGCAAACCGTCGTCGTGGCCTTGAGCGCCCTCGTGAGCCGCTATCAAAGCGATCCGCCGTACCAGATGGCCGGATTGGCAATCGCCACGATACCCGCGATAGCGATGTATCTCTTCTTCCAGAAGTATCTCGTCGAGGGAGTGAACGCAGGCTCGATAAAATGACGCATTGACACGGACCGGGGAAAAGATGTTTTCATTTCGGCGACGAGGAGGAAGCGATGGGGAAGGTTTCTTCGAGAGAGAATGAAATCCTGGAAGTCTTGAAGAAACGTCACAAGCTCTCCATGACCGAAATAATCACCTTGTTCGACATTTCTGATTCGACGGCCAGGCGGCTCTGCGTGAGCCTCGAGAAGAAGGAAAAGATCATCCGCGGCTTCGGCGGCATCTACTATTCCCCGGATGTGACGAGCTTGAAGACCGAGTACAGCTATGAGATCCTCGAAGGGGAGAACGCCGCCGAAAAGAGCCAGATCGGCGCCTTCGCGAGCGAACTCGTCGAGGACGGGGACATCATTTTCATCTCCGGCGGTACGACGGTGGCCCAATTTTCGCGACACCTCGCCGCGAGGATCCAGCAGGGTTTGGTCAAGAAATTGCTCATAACTACCAATTCGGTCATCAATGCCGAGACACTGGCCCCTTTCACCAAGGTCCTGCTTATCGGCGGCGAATACCGGCCGCAGAGAAGGGATGTCGCCGGCTTCCTCAGCGAGAGGACGATAGCGGGCGTGCATTTCAACAAATGCTTCTTGGGAATAGACGCCATCGACGTCGATGCCGGCCTCATGGTCTTCGACGTGGAGACCGGCAACCTCGACGAACTCGTGAGCGCTCGCACCGACACGAAGTACATATTGGCCGATTCGCAGAAATTCAAGAAGAAGTCCTTTATATCCTATTCGAAAATCACGCCAAGTCACGTCATCGTCACCGACAAGAAAGTGGACCCGGAGATTGTCAGACAGGGGAGCCTGAACCATATCAAGATACTCGTCGTCTAAGCCTATCGGGCTGAAATCCACTGGAGCCCGTTTAGGCCTGGTTCGCTCCGGCCGATCTCCTGAGTTCCGTGCCGACCCTTACCTGCCTGAACGGATCGAGCTATCCGTCATCCCCGCGGGCAGCGCTTGCGTACTCCATGGGCGGCGGGATAGGGTTCGGAATGCTTTTCAGGCTCCGCAATCTGACAGTTTCGGACATCCCGATGGTCGATCCTCTCCTCATGGCCGCGTACGACAGGCCGTATAGCTATTCGGGGAGGCTCAGGCGTTTGCTCGAACTCGAGCCGGAAGGCTGGATCGCCGCGGAACCCGACGGAGAACAAGGCGGGATGCCTGCCGGCATGGGCGGAATCGTCGTGATGGGAAAGACGGGCTATGTCGGGCTCGTCGCGACGGATCCCGCCTTGCAGCATCGTGGCGTAGCGACTCTCGTGATGCGACGCCTTCTCGAGATCGCCGCGTCTCGCGCATGCGAGCGCGTCTTTCTCGATGCCTCCGACGCGGGCAAGCCCCTCTACGAGAAGCTGGGTTTCGTGGCCGAGGATGGCGTCGGGCATTGGGTCCGGAAACCTCGTGACGAGGGTGGGCGCGACGCGGCCACGACAGGATCGCGGGTCTACCCCTTGGCGGAGGAAGGACCGTCCCAAGCCCGCGCGCTTGGAGATCTCCTTTCGGACATTTGTCGGCTGGACCGCAGCTGTTGGGGCGACAACCGCGATCGGGTGCTCGCCGCCTATATCTCGGATGATCCTGCCTCTGCTCTCGTCGCCCGGGGTCCCGAAGGTGAAGCTAGGGGCTATGCCATCCTTCAGAGGGAAGCGGCTCACCTCGGTCCCATGGTAGCCCTCGATGGCGCCTCCGCGTCGGTCCTCCTCGGGAGGGTCCTCGCGATTGCCGGAGCTGTCACGCTCAACGCCTACATTCCCGAAGCGAATCTCGAGGCCGCGCGGCTATTCGGGGCCGAGGGTTTCGAACGCACGCGGGCTCTTACTCATATGCGACTCGGCTCGCCTCTCGATACCCGACGCCGCCGACTCGTCTATTCCCAGGCGAATTTCGCCTTGGGCTAGACGCATACGGGGCGGTGACGCCGTCGCCCTCGACGAGCCTCCCGCCGAAGCTGCCGTCGTAAATCATGCCCGACCCGCAGCTCGGGGAGCGGGACTTGAGAATGGCTTCACGGCAACCGAAAGAGAGAACCGCATCGAGCACGACCGCGGCGCCCTTTTCAAATTGGGCCGTGACATCGAGGCCGCTTTTCGAGACGACGCGTCCAGCCCGCGCTTCCGATGGTTCGCGAGGCGTGGTCATGCCGCCGAGCTGCTCGGGGCAGAGGGGGATGACCCCTCCTTCCCTTACGAGCTCCATCACCCCGGGGATTCGCATCGGGCGCCGAAAGGGCATAGTATTGTCAAAACCGCCGCGATGGAACAGTGTCCGCGCGGGAGAAAGGGGGGGCCATGCACGAAGCGCCGCGCATCGATTTCGAGGCCTATTCCCATGTCGTCATTCTGACGGGTGCGGGAATCTCGGTCGCCTCGGGCATCAGGCCCTACAGGGGGCCGGGCGGCCTATGGAACGACGAGGCCCTCGTCGAATTCTCCGACATAGACACCTTCTGGAGCCGCCCCGGGGAGGTCTGGGATTTCTGGCGAAGGACGCGAGAGGTTGTACTCGCTGCGCGCCCCAATCCCGCGCATCTGAGCCTCGCCCGTCTGGAAGCCTCTCGCCCCGTCGAATCGTCATTTACCCTCATAACACAGAATATCGACGGGCTCCACTCGGCCGCCGGCAGCCGCCGGATGGTGGAATATCATGGCAACGTGATGCGCACGCGCTGCTCGAACGAGGGCTGCGGCCTCGAGCCCTTCCGCGACGAAGCCGTCACGGGGGATCTGCCCCTCTGCCCGCGCTGCGGCGCGGTGCTCAGACCCGACATCGTGATGTTCGGCGAGGCGATCCCGGAGGAGGCTCGACGGCGAACGGCAGGCGCCTTGCGATCCTGCGACCTTTTCGTCGCCGTCGGCACCTCGGGGACGGTCTATCCTGCCTCGACCTTCGTGGACGAGGCGAAATCGGCGGGAGCTCGTACTATTTATGTCAATCTGCAGCCGCTCGACGCCCTGGGCGGCACGGGAGCCTTCGACGAGGAATACCTCGGGAAGGCCGAGGAAATCCTCCCGCGAATGCTGTCGTTCCGGCCCTGATCCCGGGCTGCCAGGCGAATACCGCTTCGTCGCGACGTTTAGGCCGTCTCTTCCTCGTGGACAGGCTCCAAAATCAAAGGTACAATCGCTCCGTTATGATCGAAAGCCCGACCCCGGCAGGTTTCGCGGAGCCGGTACTGGTGAGAACCGAGCCGCCTTGGCGGCAGGCGCCACGTTTCGGCCGGCGGACCGGCGCCTCGGGTCCCGCTTTTCTATTCATCCTCCTATTAGCAAGTTTCCTTCCCTCCCTGCTCATCGATTTCAACGCCCATCCGTCGCTATGGATACTTCTCCGGGTCGGCAGGTTGGCCGACACAGAACAAACCCTGATAGGGGCACCGACGCACCATATCGGGCTCTCCGATGATTTGATCTGCCCCTTTCCGGCAATCGCCGATTCGGCGGCCTCTTCCTATGAAGGCAGGGCAGGACTATCCGCCCCCGTTTTGACGCAGGGGCGCGCGGTCGAGTTCGACTCCTTCCAGTTTCTGCCTGGCGCGAGGACTCCCCGAGCCCCGCCGGCCTGATTCCCTCGAATTTTTCCCCAAGAAAACCATTGCCTTCCCCCACGCGGGGGAAGACGCACGATCCGCGGGCGCCGATTCTCGCAGAGGCATCCCGCGCCCGCCCTATTTGAGGAGTGACTTCAATGCAATTCGATCCCGCGAGCACCGGCTTCATGCTCATCGCCGCGACCCTCGTCATGTTCATGACGCCGGGCCTCGCCTTTTTCTACGGCGGCCTCGTAGGCCGCAAGAATGTCCTCACCATCATGTTCCAGAGTTTCGCCTCGCTCTGCGTGACGACCATGATCTGGTTCATCTACGGCTACTCGATGTGCTTCTCGGGAAGCTACGGCCATGGCGACTTTTTCGGTATAATTGGTAATTTCAATCTGTCCTTCCTGGCCGGCGTCAACCTCAACGACCCGAGTCCGATGAACCCCCACATCCCCCTCTTCGTCCAATTCGCTTATCAGATGATGTTCGCCATCATCACTCCCGCCCTCATCACCGGGGCCTTCACGAATCGGGTACGCTTTCCCGCCTACCTCGCCTTCCTCGTCGCCTGGTTGACCTTCGTGTACTTTCCCCTCGTGCACCTTATCTGGGGAGGCGGACTTCTCGCCGTGTGGGGCGTCAAGGATTTCGCCGGCGGCATGGTCGTCCATGTCTCGGCGGGCTTCGCCGCCTTCGCCTCAGTCCTCTTCGTCGGCAAGCGCAAGAGTGTCGACGAGGGCATGCACAACCTGCCCTTCGTCGCCCTCGGGACGGCCATTCTCTGGTTCGGCTGGTACGGTTTCAACGCTGGCAGCGAGTTCGCCGTCGATCCGATCACGACAACGGCATTCATCAACACGGACATCGCCGCTTCCTTCGCCGGTCCGACCTGGCTCCTCCTCGATTGGGTCTTCAAGAGGAAGCCCAAGTTCTCCGGCTTTCTCACCGGCATGGTTGCTGGCCTCGCCTGCGTGACCCCTGCAGCCGGCTTCGTCACGCCGGCCTCCGCCGTCATCATCGGCATCGTCGCCTCCGTCGCGAGCTACATCGCCGTCACGATCAAGAACAACGCGGGGCTCGACGACGCCCTCGACGTCTTCGGCGTCCACGGCGTCGGAGGCTTTCTCGGCACCCTCCTCCTGGGAATCCTCGGCACGGCGGCGGTTACCTTCCCCGGGCACGACCCCTCCGCATTGGCCTCGGGAATCATCGACGGAAATGTCGGCTTTTTCTGGAAGCAGCTCGCTTCGGACCTTCTCGTCGCGGCCTGGGGCTTCCTCTTCACCCTCGGGATGTTGTGGATCATCAACAAGGTTACCCGAGTGCGCGTGAGCGAGAAGGAGGAGGTCGAAGGCCTCGATTTCGTCGAGCACGGGGAGGTGGCCTACCTCTGACCTGAAGCCTGTAGCAATTGCAGGGGTGTTCCTTTGCCGCGCGTCGGCGCCTCGCAGCAGGCCGGCGCGTCGCAAAGGGCAACGCCCTTGCGCATTCGCCTAATCCGTTGGGAAAAACAGTCGATTTATTTGACTCCTTTCGTTATCGAAGTATATTGTCGGTGTCGAGACCAAGAAGCGCATCGCTTTTGGTCAGATGGGTCATATCCGCCGAAAGGGGAAACCTTTGGCCCGTCCGAACGCGCGAGAGATTTGCGCGAACATTTTCCTGCCTGTCCATGGACTTCGGTCATGGTGCAAAGGAGGATCCTATGGGCATCGTCGCATTGACGGATGTCAAGAAGCATTACGCTCTCGGGGAAACCACGGTCGAGGCCGTCAAGGGCGTGAGTTTCTCGATCGAAAAGGGCGACTTCATTTCCATCGCGGGCCCCTCGGGCTCAGGCAAATCAACCATCCTGAACATGATTGGCCTCATAGACAGCCCAACGAAGGGCGAGGTCCGCATCGATGGTCAGGCGGTCTCGGGGATGAAGGATCGCGAGCTCACGCGGTTGCGCCACAAGGTCATCGGCTTTATTTTCCAGTCCTTCAACCTGATACCCGTACTCACCGTCAGGGAGAATGTCGAGTTCCCCTTCCTTCTCGGCCGCGATTCAAGGATCAACGGGGAAAGAAGGGACTATGTCGATTTTCTCCTTGAGGAAGCGGGTCTATCGGGTCATCAAAAACATCGTCCGAACGAGCTATCCGGCGGCCAACGCCAACGGGTCGCCATTGCCAGGGCCCTGGTCACCAATCCGATGATAGTTCTCGCGGATGAGCCGACCGCCAATTTGGACTCCAAGACGGGCGAGGACATCCTGCAATTGATGAGGAAGATCAACAAGGAAAGGGACACGACCTTCATCTTCTCCACGCACGACGCGAAAATCGTCGAGATGGCGGATCACGTGATTCGTCTCCGGGACGGCGTCGTGGTCGAGAATTTCCGGCCTGAGAGGAACTAGATCATGGGCACCATATTCCGGATCGCCCTCCGCAACCTTGTCCAGCACAGGAAGAAAACCATCATCATCGGTGTGCTGATCGCCGTGGCCGTCTCACTCGGCCTCGTCGGGAACACCGTCCTCGATACCGCGAGGCGGAGCCTCAAGAGGACCTTCACCGACAATTTTACCGGTGACGTGCTCGTCCTGCCGAAGAGCATCCAGGGCGGGGTATTCGGGTCCACGAGCGACGGGAACGGCAACGGGCCGCCTATCCTTCCGATGATGCCGGATTACGAGAAGGTCTACCGTGTCGTAAAGGATAGCGAGGGAATCGCCAGTTTCACCAGCCAGATATCCGCTTACGCCGTCTTCAATCTCGGCGACGCAGGCATCAATTGGGGCCTGGCCTTCGGGATCGATCCGGACGACTATTTCAAGACCTTTCACAATATAGATCTCCTCGCGGGAAAGCGTCTCCGGTCAGGCGAGCCGGGAATAATGCTCCACGAGAGGATCGTCAAGGCGATCAAGGAATCGAATGACGTCGAACTCAAGGTCGGCGACACGATCCAGCTCAACAATTTCGGCGAGGCCGGTTTCAAGATCCGCGAGGTGCCGATCGTAGGCATCTTTCGCTTCAAGGCTGGCAACGAGAGGGCTTTCGCCTTCATGCAGCCCAATTTCGTCGACGTCACCACGCTTCGGGCCCTGAAGGGCAAGGCCATTCTCAGTCCCGCCGACCTCAAGCTCGACGCGTCGACCCAAAGCGCCCTCGACTCGAGCGAGGAGGAGCTCTTCGCCGAGGACACCGTCGTGCGGCCGACGGCTCAGTCGCCGCAGGCGAAGGCCGTCGCCCTGGACTCGATCCTGGGGGTGAAGACCGCCCGCGGCGACTCGGTGACGACGACTCGCGGCGCCTGGAACTACATACTCATCAAGCTCGCGCCGGGGACCGACGAGAAGGCCTTCATCGCGAAGATGAACGACGAGTTCAATTCCCAGCATCTCGACGTCAAGGCACAGGATTGGGTCCCGACGGCCCAGCCCGATTCCGGAATCTTCTTCGCGATGTCGCTGGTCTTCAATATCGTGATCTGGCTCCTGGCCGTGGTCTCAGTAATCATAATTATGAATACATTGATAGCCTCGGTCATGGAACGGACTTCTGAGATCGGCACGATGAGGGCTCTCGGCGCCCAGCGAGGGTTCATCAGGACCCTCTTCATCATGGAAACCCTGATCGTCACCGTAGTCTTCGGTCTTGTCGGGATGTCGGTCGGTCTCGTCCTCTCCCTTGTCCTCCACGCCACGGGCATAGCCGCGCCCAACGATTTCATGCGGCTGATCTTCGGAGGCGCCCTACTGCGCCCTGAACTCAATCCGGCCCAGGCCCTCAACGCCCTGTTCATAATGCTGTTTATAGCGCTCGTGAGCTGGGTATTCCCGGTCCGCATGGCCCTCAAGGTATCGCCGATCGAAGCGATCATGTCGGAATAGGGGGGATGCCATGGCAGTCGCAACCATCGCGCTCAAGAACCTGAGCCGCCAAAAGCGCCGCAGCTTTCTCCTCGCCGGAGCCATCGCCTTCGGCATCCTGGTAGTCTCGTTGGTCAACGGGCTGGTTGGCGGGATTCTAGCCAACACCCAGGACAATTACACCACGCTGCTCTCCGGGCACATCTTCGCCATCAACGTCGAATTCAATGACAAGAAGCGGATGATGATGGAGATCGGCGACGAAAGCCCCTACGTGAGCGCCGCCGACGAGCTCGGGAAGCTCTATCCGATCCGTTACCGCCAGAAACGCACGAGCGTCTTCAACAACGCCACGCTCATCTTCCAGAACAACAGCACCTGGCGCCAGATCGACGGCGTCGATTGGGCCGCCGACAAGTTCCTCGCCGATCAGCTGGAACTTGTCAGCGGTTCGATGAAGGACCTTCGCGGCGACCCGGGCATTGTCCTCGGCGAGCGGACCGCCAAATCGCTCGACGTTCGCCTCGGCGAGAGCGTCATCATCCAGGTCGAGACGATCTACGGCCAGCAGAACGTCGTCGAGGCGCCGGTCCGCGCCATCTACAAGGAGGACCAGCTTTCATCGGGCATCTGCTACATGGACCGGGATGTCGTCAACTCGATGCTCAACATGGAAAAAGGTCATTTCAACTGGTATATAATAATGATGAAGAATTTCCGGGACATCGACCCCGCCACCAAGGCCTTCGCCGGATTGCTCGAAAAAGAGGGTCTTCATGTCATGAACAGGGATAAGGTAGCGGGAAAGGGCTTCCAGGCCCTCATGGGCGATCTCCGCAGGGACAAGGACAAGTCGGCGAGAGTCGTCGTCAGCGATCTCAACGACCAAATGGCCGGCATGAAGGGTATCTTCGACACGATCAGGATCGTCTCTCTCTTCGTCCTTCTCATGCTCCTCCTCGTGATAATGGTCGGGCTCAACAATACCTACCGCATCATAGTCTGGGAACGGGCCAAGGAGATCGGCACCATGCGGGCCTTGGGCATGCAGCGGCCCGTCGTCTCGCGCATCTTTCTTTTCGAGGCCGTCTTCCTCGCCCTGGCGGGAACCCTCGCCGGCATCCTTCTCTCGACGGGGCTCCTCTCGATACTGAGCATCGTGAGCTTCGACAAGGCTACCGATTTCGCGATCTTCCTGCACAAGGGACATCTGACATGGAGTTATGATTTCGGCCTTCTTGGGGTCTCGATCGGTCTCGTCATACTCCTCACCCTTTTCGCGGCGATCTCCCCCGCGTCGAAGGCCGGCAAGGTCGACCCCGCCGTGGCCCTGCGAAGCGTTCGCTGATCCCAAGGAGCACCCACATGAAACGATTTCTATTCGCTATAGCCACGGCCCTGTCCCTGATTCTTCCCGTTCAGGCAGACGACAAGCCCGACTTCAAGGCCCTTCTGTCCCGCTACGACGAAATGCTCAATTTCGACAAGTTCGATCAATCGGCCAGGGTCACCATCGTCCAGCGCAAGCCCGGCGAGAGCGACAGCGTCATGCAAGCCCAGTATTTCCGTCGCGATGCCGAGAAGAAGACGCTGATTCTCATCCTGAAGCCCGAGGCGAACAGGGGCCAGGGCCTCCTCATGATCGGCGATGATGTCACCATCTTCTACGACCCGGAGAGCCGCAAGTTCTCCACGGTGGCCAAGTCGGGATCTTTCCAGGACACCAACGCCAAAAACTCCGATTTCGAGGCCCCGAACTTCTCCGCCAAGTACGATATCGTCGACGCGACCCGCGAGAGTCTCGTGAAGAAGGATACCTGGGCCTTGACGCTGAAGGCCAAGACCAACGATGTCAGCTATCCCACAATCAAGATCTGGCTCGAGGTCGGCAGCAATCTCTGCCTCAAGATGGAAAACTACTCGCTCTCGAACAGGCTGATGAGCACGACCCTCTATGGCAAATACGTGAACATCAAGGGGAAATACATTCCCCAGATCTGGCGTTTCGAGGACAATCTCAAGAAGGGAGAGATAACCGTCATCAGTCTCGAGTCGCCATCTTTGGAGAAGCTTCCGGAAAATGTCTTCACCAAGGCCTACCTCGAGCAAGTCAACCAGTAGGCGGGGGAACCATGAGACGCGGCATACTATCGCTTTGCCTTCCCGCCCTGTTTCTCGCGGCTGTCCTTGTTCCCGCCGTCGGCCAGGATTCGGGCGACAAGGCGACCCAGGCCCTCGAGGCGCAGACGCAGTCCGACGCCGAATCGGCCTTTTTCGGCGACGATTCCTCGATGTCGGAGACCCAGGCGGCGGACAAGCCGAGCGGCCTCGACCAGTTTCTCAAGAGCGATCAGGGCGCCCGCTGGAGCGGAAGTCTCAAGACGGATATGGGATGGAACGGGGGCTGGGTCGGCGGCGACCAATGGTCAGGGCTCTTCGATTCTTCCCAAAACTGGCGCGACGGCTTTACCGGCGACTTCGAGGGCAAGATCAATCTCGACGCGAGGCCCGCCAAGGAATATCGGGTCAAATTCGCTCTCAAGACGGCCTGGCCTTTCCAAAGCGAGGTGCCGGGACTGCCCACGTCGACGGGGGCCCCGACGACGACGGAGGTTCCGAACCTCAAGCTCTGGGAACTTTTCGCCGACGTCAACATCAAGGACGCCGTCTTCGTCAGGATAGGAAAGCAGGTGAGTTCCTGGGGATTGTTGGGCAGCGCCTACAGTCCGTCGGATGTGATAGCGCTCTCCCCGAAGGACGTGACCGATCTTGCCGCCGAGCGGGAAGGGCCCCTCGCCCTCAAGGTCAGCGTTCCCGCGAACGCCTTGAACGCGAATTTCACCGGCATCATCCTCGCTCGCGACGACTACTTCGTCTCCGAGCAAACCTGGCGGGAGTTGGGCTACGCGGTCAAGGGCGAGGTCCTCGTCAAATATACGGAGATAGGCCTGGGCGCCTTCTATCAAAGCTCGACCGCCCCGAAGCTCATCGGCACCCTGACCTCGGGCCTCGGTTACCTCGACCTGCCCTTCGTCAGGGACGTCAATGTATTTTCCGAGTCGGCCCTCAGTTGGGGCTCCGACAAGAACGAGGGAAGTGGAACCTCGCCGATGGGCGGATTCATCTCGCTCGACAAGCCCGACTCGGGTTTGTACTATTTAGGAACTCTTGGAGCTCGCTATTCGAACAGCGATCTCAACTACACGATAAGCCTCGAATATTTCTACAACGGGTTGGGCTCGAACGAGGGCGACTACGCCCGACGCGCCTACACCACGCTGCTTTCCGGTCAGCCGCTCTACGGAAGGACGATGACGATAGGCGATGCTCTCTCCCCCGGGATGCACAACCTCACCGCCCTCTTGACCCTCACCGACATCGCGGGCGGCAAGTTCGGCTCGCTGACGATATGGCAACAGAATCTTTCCGACAGGTCCGGCTGGATCCGCGAAAAACTGAATTACGATCCTTGGAACTATGTCTCTTTTTATGCTGGCGTCGACGTGATCTATGGCGGGGTAGGGACCGAGTTTCCCATCCTCAATATTGACCAGTCGAGCGGATTGTCGAGGCGTCTCTCTTTCTTCGCGGGGACGACGATGGGCACCGGGAGTTTTTAGCGGCGGCTTTCAATACCTTTGCGATTGCCGCCAGGGCAACGGGGGATTGGGCTCTTCGTTGAGCCGCGATTTCGAGTCTGTTTGATTTTCTGTTGACAGAAACATTTCCTCCGGTTAACGTACCTCCACGTAAGAACGCAGGAGGAGCATTTGAACAACGTCATCCGACTCGAAGAGCATGAGCTGCCGCGCCAGTGGTACAATCTCGCGGCCGACCTCCCCACGTCGATGCTTCCGCCCCTCGGCCCCGACGGTTCGCCCGTGAAGCCGGAACAGCTCGCGGCCGTGTTCCCGATGAACCTCATCGAACAGGAGGTCTCGACGGAGCGCTGGATCGACATTCCGGAGGAAGTCCTCGCCCTTCTGGCCCGATGGCGGCCGAGCCCCCTGCACCGCGCCATCGGTCTCGAACGCGCCCTCGGCACGAGTGCGCGCATCTATTACAAGAACGAGAGCGTCTCGCCCGCGGGAAGCCACAAGCCCAACACCGCCATCGCCCAGGCCTGGTACAACAAGCAGGCAGGAATCAAGCGCCTCACCACGGAGACGGGAGCTGGCCAGTGGGGTTCGGCCCTGGCCTTCGCCACCTCCCTCCTCGGCCTGGAATGCAAGGTCTACATGGTTCGTTCCAGTTATGAACAAAAGCCCTATCGCAAGCACATGATGAAGGTCTGGGGCGCCGAATGCGTGCCGAGCCCGAGCGAGTTCACCAAGGCGGGGCGCGACGTGCTCGCCGCCCACCCCGACAGTCCGGGAAGCCTCGGCATAGCGATCAGCGAGGCGGTCGAGGAGGCGGTGAGCGACCCGAGCGGTCGCACGCGCTACGCCCTCGGCTCGGTGCTGAACCACGTGATGCTCCATCAGACGATCATCGGCCTCGAGACGAAGAAGCAGCTCGAAAAGGCCGGCGAGCGCAGGGTCGACAAGGTGATCGCCTGCGTGGGCGGCGGCTCCAATTTTGCGGGCCTCGCCTTTCCCTTCGTCAAGGACAAGATCGAGGGGGCCGACATCGAGATCATTCCGGTCGAGCCCACTTCTTGTCCGAGCCTAACGCGCGGCGACTTCGTCTACGACCTCGGCGACATCGCGGGCATGACGCCCCTCCTTCCCATGCACAGCCTCGGCCACGAGTTCATCCCGCCCCGGCTCCACGCGGGCGGTCTCCGCTACCACGGCATGTCGCCCCTCGTCTCGCAGGCCGCCGTCGAGGGACTCCTTTCGCCTCGCGCCCTTCCGCAGCTCGAATGCTTCGAGGCCGCGGTGCTTTTCGCGCGGAGCGAGGGCATCATCGTCGCGCCGGAAACGAGCCACGCGGTCGCCCAGGTTATCCGCGAGGCGAAACAGGCCACAGAGGAGGGCAAGGAAAGGGTCATCGTCTTCGGGCTTTCGGGCCACGGCCTCCTGGACCTCGGGGGCTACGCGAGCTACTTCGCCGGGGAGCTCGAGGATTTCGAGCTGCCCGAGGAGATCATCGAGCGCGGGCTCGAGTCCACAGCCGGCTTCCCCAAGGCGGAGGCGAGGAAGAGCGGCAGGTGGAAGGCGCCGGTCTGAGGGAGGTCGCGGGCCAGTGGCTACCGGGCCAGTGACCATCGCAGAATGCAAGAGCCGCCTCCGGATGCCGGGGGCGGCTCTTTTGGGGTGAGATGGGCTTTTTACTTGAGGGTGGCTGTGATGGCCGTTCCGAGTGTGGGAGGTGTGGTCGAAGCGTCGACGATCGGTGCGATAAAGAAGGAAGCGCCTGAAGCAGGCGGCGCCGTGAAGGCGATCTTGAGTTCGCCTGCCTCTTTCGCATAACCCGCTCCAATTATGGCTGTCTTGAAGGTGGCATCGTTCGAAGCGACCCAGGCGCCGACGGTCAGGCTTGCCGGGGTTGCGACGCTGATTTCGAGGACGGTGGGGACTCCGCTCGAGGCCATATCGCCGTGGTGTTCCTTGAACTCGCTGTTCACCTCGTCGCCCGCTCCGGAGAAGTCCTGGTGCTGGACCTCGCCGACCTTGCCGTCATAACTGGTGGGAATCGAGGTGACACCCGAGGCTGCGTATACGCTCGTCCAGGTCGTGCCGTCGGCCGAGGTGGCCGCGCTCGTGAGGTGGCCACTCGGATCGAAGCTTTCCTTCAGATAAAGCAAGGTCACTGCGCCCGTGCTCGCGTCCGAGATGGTGATGGTTTCGGTCACCGTGCCGCCGCTCCTGTCGGCGTAGCCCTGGGCCGAAATGACGACCGAGCCGCTCTTTGCGTATTCGGAATCGCCGTCTCCGCCCTTGATGCTCGCGTCGAAGGTGATGAAGACGCCGTTGGCCGTCGAGGCGGGATCGGACTTGAGCTGGACCTGCATGGTGCCATTCTCGTCGAGGCGACCGGCGGCCATCGTCGAGGTGGAAGCGTCGTAGGCGACGAAGTTCTGCTCGGTGACGGTGACAGTGGCCGGAGTGGTGGTGGTGTCGGTCTGGGACTGCGACTGGGCGAACTTGAATTTCGTCTTGTCCTGCGACCAATAGAGGGTCTTGGCCTCGGTCTCGCCGTCGCCCTCACCGTCGCCGGTGGAGGTGAAGGTCACTTGATAATAATACGTAGGATAATTCGCCGCGTCGGTGGAGGGGACGAGGTCGTAGACGAAGTCCGGCACCTGGCTCGTCTGGCCGGCGGTCGGGAGCTTGGCGGCGTTCTCGAAATCGGCGTCGCTCGCGAAGCTCGAGGGGATCATGGCCGTATAGGCGTCGACCATGGCTTGGGTCCAGGTCACCGTTTGGCCGGGGACGGCCGTGGAGGAAGGCGACAACTTTTGTCCGCTGACAATTGAATCGACGAGAAGCATGTTCCAGGCCGCCCGCGCGAGGCGCTTCTGGGTGTCCCAGATGCCCTGCTTGATCCAGTGATAGCCGCTCGTGCCCTGGCCGTCGAAGGTGAAGGTTCCCATCATGCCGCCGCCGGCGACCATGTCGCGCGATAATGCCTTGGCCGTCGTCCCCGATTGCACGAGGGACTTGGGCATCTGGACGCTGACCGAGGAGGGCACGACGGAGACGAGGTAGGGGATGGTTCCGCTTGAACAGCTCGCGAGGGCGACAAGGCCCGCCGCGGCAATCGGCAATAATCTGATGTGTTTCATGGCAACTCCTTGACCATGTACTACCGGCGGGAGGAGGAGGGGTTTCAGGAAAAAAGAAAATCGGCGAGGAATCTCCCGGGCAGTTGCTCCGCATGCGAAGGGTTGGTGCTGGCTTTTGCCGCTTGACGAGGTCCTCGGCGAGGCGCAGGCTTCAAGAGTTAAATAAGGAGGACGCCGATGTTCGCGCCCGAGGAAGTGATCTTCGCCCCGACGAGCCAGTGCAATCTCCATTGCGCGCACTGCCGTGTCACCCGCTCTGCCGATCTGCTCGACGCCGGGGCCGCAATCCGCTTCCTCGAAAGCTGCAACGACGCCGGCATCGACCGTCTGGGCTTTTCGGGAGGAGAGCCCTTCCTTCGAGTCGACTTCCTCGCGGCCTTGTCGCGCGCCGCGGTCGACAGGGGCATGCTCTTCGACCGGCTCATGACGAACGGGGTTTGGCAGCGCGACGCGGGCGCCCTGCGCGAGGCCGTCACCGCCGTTGAAGAGGCCGGTTTCGACGGCGTCTACGGGCTCAGCGTGGACAGCTGGCACGAGCAGGAGGCGGAAAAACTCGTTCAATTCATACAAACCGTCTTCGAAATCAGGGGCCGCAGGGATTGCGTCGAGATCCTCTCGGTGCGGGCGCGCGACGAGGGACCCTGCCTCGCCAAGCTGCACGCCATCGCTGCGGCCCTGGGCGGTGAGCTCGAGCTCGATCGCCATGGGGGGGAACCCCTTTCCATCGCCGACAAGATCTGGAAAGAGCGGCCTGAAACGGGGGAAGATGTCCCCGAGGCCCTCTTCATCGACATCCACCGCTTCCCGTATTCCGCGGCGATGTCGCCGGAAGGGGAGGGCGGCGATCCTGCGCTCGATGTCGCGCGCTCGCGGCCCTGGGCGGACCAAGAATGGTTCGAGGACGATCTCTGCACGGGGCCGGGAAACGTGCTCTACGTGCATCCGACCGGCGATGTGGCGGCGTGCTGCGGCTTCGCCAACGAGAACGAGGGTCTCATCCTCGGCAACATCGCGCGCGACGGCTACGAAGAGTTGATGGCGAGGGCGGCGGATAGTCCGCAGGTGCGGACCTGCTACGGCAGCGGTCTAGGCGCGCTTCGACAGCGGCTCGAATCGGAGGGCTTCGTCTTTCCGGGAAAGACCTCGGATCAGTGCTACTTCTGCGACTGGTGCGCGAAGAAGGCTTTGTTCGAGGCCTGAGTCGAAGCCCGGAGCTCAGGAGGCGATAACGAGCTTGCCGAGTTTCTGGAGGCCGCTTCGATACTCTTCAGATATTTGATCGTCGGTGATGACGAGTTCGACATCCTCGATGCCGCAGTAGCGCGATATCCCCACGTGGCCGAACTTCGACGAGTCGCTGAGCACGATGACCTCGCGGCCCTTCGCGACGACGGCTTCGGCGATTTCCGCCCGCATCATGTCCCTTCCCGTGAATCCCGTCTCGAAGGTGAAGCCGTCCATGCCCAGGAAGACCCGGCCGAAATTGAGGCGCTCGATGCAGAATCGCGCGAGGTTCCCGACGAGGCTTTCGCTCTCCCTCTGGTACACGCCGCCGATGAGGACGACGGTGCAGCCCTTCGACTGGTCGATGGCCCTGGCGATGAAGGCATTGGCCGTGATGATCGTCAGGCCCTTGATCGAGGCGAGTTCCTTGACGAAGAGGGCGTTGATGGAGCCGGATTCCACGAAGATCGTGTCTCCCTCGCCGACCTCCCGGGCCGCGCGCCGGGCGATGCGGAGCTTCTCCTCGTAATTGAAGGCCATCCGATGGGAAAGATCGTCCATCTCGGTGAGCTCGGCCCCGCCGTGGACGCGACGGAGGAGGCCCTCCTCCTCGAGGACGGAGAGATCCTGACGAATCGTGGCGGGCGAAACGCCGAGGGCGCCGGCCAGCTCGAGCACCGTCGCCTTGCGGTCCGAGGCCAGGATCTTCAGTATGCTGTCGATTCGTTTCGTCATCGTCGATGGGGGCTGTCCTGGCCTGGATTCACGGGAGGGCGACGGGCAGCCAGCCGCCCTTTCCCGCCGATTCGTAGGCCGCGTCCATCACCAGGTTGACCGCGAGTCCGTCGGCGATGCCGGGGCTCGGCTCGCGACCCTCGGCGACGGCGAGGAGGAAGCGGTACTGGTTTTCCGCGTGGCTTCGCTCCCAGCCCACGATGGCGCGGGCGGGGGGCACCGCGGCCCCGGGGTAGGTCTGGATGGTTTCGAGGCGTAGCCAGCCGCGATCGGATTCGGGCTTCGTCGCATCGAAGTGATAGAGCCAGTTGGCATCCATGAGATCGAAGCGGAGGGCTCCCTTCGAACCTTCGATCCTGAAGCGAAGGTCGTCGGCCGCGCCCGTGGCGAAGCGGGAAAAAAAGAAGGAGCCGATGGCGCCCGAGGCGAGACGTGCGGTGATCCACGCGGCGTCGTCGACCGTGACGGGTCCCGTCTCCGGCGAGCCCTTGGCCAGGGGGCGGCGGTCGATCCAGGTCTTGGTCGTCGCGTTGACCTCGGCGAATTCGCCGAGGAGGTGGCGGGCGAGGTCGATGGCGTGGGCCCCGAGGTCGACGAGGGCCCCTCCGCCCGAGAGTTCGCGTCGCATCCTCCAGGAGAGGGGGCGCGTGGCGTCCTGATAGCCGGAATGGAGATACTCGAATTCGAAGCTGTAGATCTCGCCCAGGGCCCCATCGGCTATGAGCTGCTTCGCCCGCATGACGGCGGGGAAGAAGCGGTAATTGAAGGTCATGCCCAGGCGGCCGCCCGACTTGGCCGCGGCGGCGGCAAGCTCGCGGGCTTCGGTACCGTCGAGGGCGAGGGGCTTTTCGCAATAGACATGTTTGCCCGCGCCGAGGGCGGCCAAGATCGCTTCCCTGTGGGCGTCGTTGGGCAGCACGCAGTCGATGACCGCGACGCCGGGGTCGGCGACGAGGTCGGCGATCGAGCGACGGCTGTGGTCGAAACCGCCTTCCCTCACCGCCTTCTCCGCCGACCCTTCGGATCGCGTGCATACGGCTTCAAGGTTGAAGGGAACCTTGCCGGGGTAGAGGCCGGGGATGGCTCGATAGGCGAGGGCGTGCAGCTTGCCGATGCTTCCGTAGCCGAGCATCCCGATGCCGAGGGGCGCCATGAGAACCTCCTATCTCTTGAGGCCGTGTTCGTCGCGGGAGACCTTCGAGGCGGCGTCGAGGCTGGCCCTGAGCTTTCGCACGGCCTCGGCGATGTCACCCTTGCCCGGTACGAACTTGCCGTCCTTGCCCTTGAGGAGGGGCGAGGAGAATTCGCCTACTGTCATGCCGTTGGCGACGAATTCGGCGACGTTGCCGAGGTTGAGACCGCCGTCTTCCATGACATCGACCTCGGATTCCCTTCCCGCCTCGACGACCATGTCGTGGAGGCGCTGAATGTTGCGGAACATGATGGGGTCGATGCTGTGGGGGCTCGCCGCCCCGCTCGTGGGCTTCCAGAAGGGCGCCTTGCTTTCGTATTCGACGATGTCGACAAAGGGAATGTACTGCTCGAAGGCGACGATGGGAGTGCCCTGCCAGGCCCAGACCCCCACCTTGAGGCCGAGGGTATCTTTCACGTAGATGACCTGCTGCATGAGCATTTCGCCCGTCGTCTCGATGGGAAGGCTGATCAGATCGGCGCCCAGGTCCTTGAGTTGGCGGAAGAGGTCGAAGCTAGGGCGCATCATCTGGAGCTGGATCTCGATCTCGAGATTCGTATGGGGCCGGATGCCGTCGAGGATGTCGATGCCTCCACGGGGAGCCGCGAAATCCATGTACTTGCCGTCGCGCATTTCGATGTGGATCCAGTCGGCTCCACCGGTCTCCAATTCCTTGACCGTGGCGCCGAGGGCGGCGTAGTCAGCCCAGAAGAGACCCGCGGCGATCTTGGCCTGGGGGCCGACGACGCCGATCTTCGTGGAAGTTCCCATGTTTCCCTCCATAGTATGAGAGAGCATAGGAGCTGCCTTTGCGACTTGTCAAGCAATGTCTCGCGAATGGAATTGGATAATCGGCGATATGAAAACTATCGACTTTCGAATGAAAAGAATCTAAACTTGGCCGGAGGGAGTCCATTCTGGCCTGGGGAAAGAGGAGGGACCATGGCTCGTGTCTTATGCGGAGTCGATCTGGGAGGCACCAAGCTGGGGATAGGCTTGGTCGGCCCCGATGGCCACATGCTCGATCAAGCGATTTCTCGCGATCACGTCTCGCTCGAACCGGAGGGCATCGTCGAGGCGATGGCCGAAGGGATTCGCGGCCTTCTTCGCAAACAGGGTCTCGTCGAGGCCGATTTGCTGGGTATCGGCGTCGGCACCGCGGGCCATCTCCGCCATCGCGACGGAGTCGTCATCACCATGTCGAACCTCGAGGGCTGGAAAGGCTTTCCTCTCAGAGCAAGGCTCGGTAGTCATTTCCCTTCCACGAAGGTCGCGGTGGACAATGACGCCAACGCCCAGGCCCTGGGCGAATATCTCCACGGTGCCGGATCCGGTTCCTCGAGCATGGTCTTCATGACCATCAGCACCCAGATCGGCGCGGGCATCATCCTCGACGGCAGGCTCTTCCGGGGCCAGACCGGAAGCGCAGGCGAAATAGGCCATACCATCGTCGATCCGAACAGCGATCTCCTCTGCCCCTGCGGCAATCATGGTTGCCTCATCGCCCTCGCCTCCGGGGTGGCGATTCCGGGAGCCCTGCGTAGGCTCCTTCTCGCGGGTTACTCCTCCCAGTTCGTCGACCTCGCGACGCTCGGGGAGAAGCGACTCGACGGAGAATTCGTCGCGCGCGGTCTCGAGGCCGGCGATCCCCTTTGTCGGGAACTCGCCGCGGATTTCGCCCGATCCATCGGCATCGGGGTCTACAATATCTTCCAGGTCTTCAATCCCGAGCGCGTCGTCCTCGGCGGCGGTCTCATGAACTGGGGCGACGCCTTTCTCGAGGGCATCAGGGAAAGGGTGCGCGAACTCGCCCGCGACATGATGTCCGAGGAAATGCCCATCGTGGCGGCGAGCCTCGAGGCTCCGGGCATCGTGGGGGCCGCGTCTCTCATCCTCGAGGCCTAGTCGCCGCCTTCGAGAAGGGGGAATTCAGGGATGAGCGGCCGGAATCGATTCGACATCGTCATCGTGGGCTCGGGGCTCGGGGGATCGGCCGCGGCCCGCGTCCTCGTCGAGGGCGGCCTTTCGGTCCTCGTCGTCGAACGCGGCGATTATGTTCGGCAGGAAAAGGCCAATTGGGACGTGGGGGAGGTATCGCTCAGGCGCCGCTACGACTCCGGGGAGACCTGGTTCGATGCCGAGACCCGGCCCTTCACGCCACGCACCTACTATAACGTCGGAGGCGCGACGAAGTTCTTCGGCGGCGCCGCCCTGCGCTTCCGCGCGAGGGACTTCGAATCGCGGGCACTCGAAGACGGCCCCAGCGTAGCCTGGCCCTACGGCTACGACGAACTCTCGCCCTGGTACGATCGCGCCGAGGCCTTGCTCGAGGTGCATGGACAACTCGGCGAAGATCCCACCGAGCCTCCGCGGGGGCCCTATCCCTTCCCTCCCCTGGTCCACGAGGAGCGCATCGCAGAACTCGCGGCGAGATTCGCGAGCCAGGGCCTCCATCCCTTCCACCTCCCCCTCGCCGTGGATCAGGGGGGCAAGGGGCGCTGTGTGAAAGGCAGCCCCTGCGACGGATTTCCGTGCATGGTCCGCGCCAAGGGCGACGCCGAAAACCGCATCCTGCGACCCCTCCTCCTTCGCAAGCCCCCCAATCTGGAGCTCTGGACCGGAAGCAGGGCCCTGCGTTTCGAGACCGACGCGGGCGGCACCAGGGTCGAGGCCCTCGTACTTGAAAGAGAAGGAAAAATCGAAAAGGTCGCCGCGGACCATTTCATAGTGGCCGCCGGGGCGGTCAATTCCGCCCTCCTCCTCCTCGCCTCGGCGAAGGGCCGGCATTCGCGGGGCCTCGCCAATTCGAGCGACCTCGTGGGGCGCAACTTCATGTGCCACGAAAACACGGTAATCATGGCCCTCTCGCCTTTCCGGAAAAATCCGACGGTCTTCCAGAAGACCCTTGCCGTCCATGATTTTTATGGCGGCGGCGCGGGTACAGGCGCCGGTCAGGCCCTCGGGGCCATCCAGATGCGCGGCAAGGTCAGGCCCGAGATGCTCATGGCGAAAAGAAGCCGCCTCCTTCGCGGGCTTTCCGGGGCGATCGCGGCGCGGAGCCTCGACTTCTGGCTGATGACCGAGGACCTCGCCGAGGCGGGAAACCGGGTCTGGCTGGATGAATCCGGGAGGGTGCGGCTCGCTCGCCGTCCCACGAACGCGAGGACCCGCGAGGCCCTGATCTCCCGGACGACAAACATGCTTCGGCGGGCGGGGCTCCCGATCCTTTTCGTCGAACGCCGCGGCATCGAGACCCTCCAGCACCAATGCGGCACGCTCCGCTTCGGAAGGGATCCCGGAACCTCGGTCCTCGATCCCTTTTGCAAGGCCCATGATCTCGACAATCTTTACGCGATCGACGCGAGCTTCATGCCCTCCTCGGCCGCCGTGAATCCCTCGCTGACCCTGCTCGCTCAGTCGCTCAGGGCGGCAGCGCATCTGCGCGCGGCGCTCGGGGCGGGTGCCGCCTTTCCCGGAACGGCGGACAGGCAGCGAACGTGACAATTGGACTCTATTTCGAGGAGTTGCGGGGATGCTGACCGAGGCGGCGAAGAAAGAAGTGTTGGCTTTCCTGAAGAAAGCAGGTGAGGGGTCCATCTCCCTCAGGTTCTGCGAACGCTTCGACGAAAAGAGCAAGATCTGGAATCTGAAGGAACACTCCCATCCCTACCTCGAACTCATCTACTTCATCGAAGGCAAGGCGAGCGTGGCGACGGGGACGGACACCCTCGATGTCGCCCTCTACGACCTCCTCGTCTATCCTCCGGGGGTCTTGCATAAGGAGACCCTCGATTTGAGCAAGCACCAGGAGATCATCTGTCTTTGGCTCGAGCTGGGATCGGGGGCCACCCTCCCATTTCCCTTCAAGCTCGGCGACGACAACGGGGAATTCGGTTGGCTCTTCCAGAGCGCCCACAAGAACCACATCCGGCGCCATGAGCGATACCTCGAGCTTGAGCAGCACCTCCTCAGAAGCATCCTCCTTTTCATCGAGCAGAAGCTCGCCCTCGCGTCGCCCTCGAGGAGCATGGCCCTCGATCGTTCGCGCGCCTACATCGACGAGCATTACGCCGAGGAATTCGACGTCGAGACCCTGGCGCGGCTGGCTTATGTCACACCGTCATATTTATCTCGACTTTTCAAGAAGCACCTCGCCACGACTCCCATGCGCTATCGCAACTATGTGCGAATCGAAAAGGCCAAGCACCTCCTCCTCATAAAATCGGCCGCAGTGGAGGAGGTGGCCGAGGTCGTCGGCTTCGAGGATCCCAAGTATTTCAGTCATCTTTTCAAGACCCATACCTCGCTGACTCCGAGCGAATTCCGGAGAAAATATAGGGCTCCCTGACCTCGGTTGTTCAGTTTTGTCTCCCTAATCGTGCAGTTTATGCCCCTGTCCATTTGCAGATTCGCGGCTATCCTTGGAAGTGAAGAGGAGGAGGCAGATGGAAACCGCGACGATTCGACGCATCCGGGAATTGGGTAGCAGTCAGCGGATCATGACGCTCAAGCAGCGCATGCTCGACGAGCCTCGCTATCTTTCGGTCGAGCAGGCGCGGATCGTAACGGACTACTATCGCCGCAATCCCGACAAGCCTCGCAACATCCAGCGAGCCGAGTCCCTGGCCGAGACCCTCCGTTCCATAACCATCCGGATCGATCCCCTCGAACTCGTGGTCGGAAACCGCACGGCGGGCGTTCGCGCCGGGGTGGTATCGCCCGAGGCGGGAATTTCCTGGGTCGACGCGGAAATCGAGGGGCTGCCGAATCGACCCCAGGACAAGTTCAATGTCAGGCCCGAGGACATCGAAACCTTCCGCCGCGACATCCTGCCCTTCTGGCAGGGCAAGTCGCTCGAAGATAAGGTCAAGACCGCCCTCGGCGAGGAAATCGGCGCGATCGGCAAGGTCGCCAAGATCAATCAGACCGACCATGCCCAGGGCCACATCTGCCCGGATGTCGCCCGATGGCTTGCCCTCGGACCCAAGGGCATCCGAGACGACATTCTCGCGCGGCTTTCCGGCGCCTCCCCATCCGCCGCCGCCTTCTACCACGGCGCGATCATCGCCCTCGACGGAGCCATGGACTTCATGAGGCGCTATGCCGCCCTTGCTGAGGAGATGGCCGGCCAGGCCGAGTCGTCGGAGGAAAGGCGGAATCTCGAAGAGACGGCCGGGCGCTGCCGCGCCCTCGCAAACGGACCTGCCGCCACCTTCCATGACGCGGTGCAGTCGCTCTGGTTCCTCTTCGTCTTGTTGCAGATGGAATCGAACGCCTCCTCCTTCTCGCCTGGCCGGGCGGACCAATACCTGATGCCCTACTATCGAAAGGACGTCTCGAACGGCACGCTGGACGAGGCGGGGGCCCTCGAGATCGTCGAGGCGCTCTGGCTCAAATTCAACCAAATAGTATATTTGCGCAATTCGAACAGCGCCAAATACTTCGCCGGATTCCCCATCGGTTTCAATGTCGCCTGCGGCGGATTGACCCGGGATGGGGAGGACGCGTCGAACGAGCTTTCCTACCTCTTCCTCCGGGCCCAGGCCGAGCTCGGGCTGCCCCAGCCGAATCTTTCGGCGCGGCTATCCGAAAAGTCCTCGGAGGAATTCGTCAGGGAATGCAGCCGGGTCATCGGGCGGGGCTCGGGCATGCCCCAGATCTTCAACGACGAGAGCATTATCCCCGCCCTCGAGGCGAAGGGCATCTCCCACGAGGATGCGATGAACTACGCCATCGTCGGCTGCGTGGAGCTCACTCCCCAGGGCAACAACCTCGGCTGGAGCGACGCCGCCATGTTCAACATGGTCAAGGCACTCGAGTTGACCCTCAACCACGGGGTCTGCCTCTTGAGCGGCAAGCGCATGGGCCTCGACCTCGGCTCCTTCGCCGACTATCGTAGCTATGAAGAGTTGGAGTCGGCCTTCCGCCGACAGATGGACCATTTCGTCGGGCGGATGATCAGGGCCTGCGACGCCGTCGATCGTCTGCATGCCGAACTTCTTCCCTCCCCCTTCCTGTCCTCCGTCATCGACGGCTGCGCGGGAAAGGCCCTGGACGTCACGGCGGGCGGCGCCAGGTACAACCTGTCGGGCATCCAGGCCATCCAGGCGGCGAACGTGGCGGATTGCCTCGCGGTGGCGAAGAAATGCGTATACGAAGACAGGAGTCTGGACGCGTCGGAGCTCCTTGCCGCGATGCGGGCCAACTTCGAGGGCGCCGAGGAGCTGCGCCAGCGCCTCATCAACAAGACCCCGAAATACGGCAACGACGTCGCCTGGGTCGACGAAATCGCGGCGAAGTGGGTCGCCTACTTCGCCGACAAATTGACGGGCTACAAGAACGCCCGAGGCGGCATCTACCACGCTGGCCTCTATACCGTTTCCGCCCATGTCCCCATGGGGCAGAACGTGGGAGCCTCTCTCGACGGACGCAAGGCCAAGGATCCCCTGGCCGACGGCGGCATGTCGGCGATGTATGGCAGGGACCGGAACGGACCGACGGCCCTCCTCCGCTCGGTGTCCCGGATCGACTCTGCCCACGGCAGCAACGGCACTCTCCTCAACATGAAATTCCTGCCGGAGTTCTTCCGGACCGAGGAGGGTATCGCCAAGTTCGCGAGCTTTCTCAGGACCTTTGTCAGGCTCCACATAAACCATGTCCAATTCAACGTGCTGCGCCGGGAAGACCTCCTGGCGGCCAAGGCCAATCCCGAGGCCTGGCGCGGCCTCACGGTGCGCGTCGCGGGATACACGGCCTATTTCCTCGAGCTCGCCAACGACCTCCAGGACGAGATCATCGCCAGGACGAGCTACGGCGAGATTTGAAGGACAGCTGATGGACGGGAACATCATCGACATCAAGCGCTTCACCCTCCACGACGGCTATGGCATTCGTTCGACGGTCTTTTTGAAGGGTTGCGGCCTCCATTGCGCCTGGTGCCATAATCCGGAGGGTATCGACAATCGCGTTGAGCTCTGGTACCTGCCCCGCCAGTGCATCCATTGCCACACCTGCCTCGAGGTCTGTCCGGAAAAGGCGCTTTCGGTCGACGAGGTCGACGAACAGTCCATCGTTATCAATCGGCAGCGTTGCACCAACTGCGGTCTCTGCGTCGAGGCCTGCCCTACGAACGCCCTTGCCTTCGACGGGAGGAGGCTCTCCAGCGAGGCGGTGGCGGAAATACTCCTTAGCGACCGGCAATTCTACTCCGAGTCCGGGGGCGGCATCACCATTTCGGGAGGCGATCCCCTTATCCAGCAGGGCTTCGCCCGCGAGATCCTGGGACTGTGCAAGGCTGAGGGCCTCCACACGGCCATCGAGACCTGCCTTCAAGGGAGCTGGACCATCATCGAGGGCTTCCTTCCCCTCGTCGATTTGTTCATAGTTGATTTGAAACTGGCCGACGCCCGGCTGCATCGTGAATACACGGGCCACGACAACGGCCTCATCCGGGAGAACTACCGCCGCCTGGCGTCCCTGGGGCGGGATTTGCTCACAAGGATACCCCTCATTCCCCGGGTTACCGCCCGGAGAGAAAATATCCAGGCAATTGCTAGCTTTATCGCCGAATGCAATCCCGGTGGACGAGTCGAACTCATCAATTTCAATCCCCTGGCTGAGAACAAATACCTCCTCATGAACCGCGATCGGGAGTTCTTCAGGAACATGTCGCCCCTCGATGCCGAAGAGCTCGCCGCACTCCGCACCGTCCTCGAGGCGGAGGGCCTGTCGACGATAAAGGAGCACCGTGTATGAGCGCGAGGGACGCGGAAGGAGCAGCCATGCCTCTCGCGCGGATGATCGCCGACGCCCGTTCGGGCAGGCCCGTGTACATCACGACCGTCCATGAAGCCTTCGCGGCACTGCCTTCGAATGCCGGCGATCGCTTCGTCCTCGCCATCGACCTCCTCGAAACGGAAGGAAAGCAGGCCTGGGAACTCCGGATACCCAAACCCGAAGCTTGCACTGCCGAGGAGAGGGCCTTTGTCCTCGAATACGTCTATGCGGAGGTCTACAACATCCTGTCGAGCATCGGCGCGCGGGCCATGACGGTCTACGTCGAAGGCGATTCGCTGGGGGCCCTCGCCATCGCGGAAAGCCTGAACGAGGCCTTCTGCGTGGACCTGCCGCGCAAGGATCGGAAGGGCTACGGCCGGGCGATCAACGTCCTCGACCGGATGCTCGCGGCGATCAGGCCCGGCGATCCGCCCTTTCGCTTCACCATCGCCCGGATTGCCGACCTTCCGGCAATGATCCCCCCTCCGCGTCCCAAAGGCGACAGCCTCGCGGCCTTCAGGCGCTGCGCAAGCGGCCTCGAAGACAAGGCCTTCTGTGGCATCGACGTCGGGGGCACGGACATCAAGGCCGTGCTGGTCGATGACGGGAGGGTCATCGATTATAAGGAATACGACTGGTTTCCCGCCGCCTTCCTGAGATCCCGCCAATTGGTCGATCCGATCTGCTTGATCGTGCGGCTACTCCAGGCACGGCTTTGGCTTGAGCGCCTTCCGCCCTCCGACGGGCGGCGCGGACCCCTCCTCGAAGGCCTCGCGCTCGCGATGGACAGGGAGGCGAGCGACGAGGCGATGTCCCTGATCCTGGCCGAGCTCGGCGTCGAAGGACTCGGCGAGGCTCTTGCCGAAGATCCTGGACGGGGGCCCCGCTTCGACGGAATCGGGCTCTGCTTCCCCGACGTCGTGGTCAAGAACAAGATCGTCGGCGGCGAGGTCTACAAGACTCGCGGAATACGCAACAATCCCGCTATCGACTATGAATCCGACTTCTCCGAGCTCACCAACCTCGATGAGCGCCTCAAGACCTGGCTACTGCCCGATGGCAGAGCGCGTATCATCAACGATGGGCCCATGGCTTCGTTTACCGCGGCAGTCGAGATCGCCGCCTCGCCCGAAGCCGACAAGGTGTCCCATGGCGTTTTCGCCCACACCCTCGGCACCGAGTTGGGCACCGGTTGGGTGATGGAGTCGGGGACGATTCCCGACATTCCCCTCGAGGTCTACAACTTTATAGTCGACCTCGGCGGCTGGCCGGAGCGGGCCTATGAACCCGACGACCTGAGAAGCGTCAATAATTTCAATACTGGGCTTCCCGGCACCCTGCAAAAATATTGCAGCCAGAGCGGGGTCTTCCGCCTTGCGATGAAGTACTTCCCCTCCGAGCGGCCCGACCTCCTTCGCGAGCTCGAGGAAAAGGGTTACCTGATGCGGCGAGGAGAAGGCGCGACACAGGGTTGGTACGTCCCCACGGAACCGATCGACCAGCGCAAGGCCTTCCTCGAGCACATGATGAGCCTGCCCGATCGCGAAAAGGACGAGACGAATCGCAGGATCTGGCGCGAAATCGGGGAGAGTTTGGCCGTTACCCTTCTGGAGACCCAGCGAATTCTCGAGGCTGGCACGGAGGAGCGATTCCTTTTTGGCCGCCTGGTCAAGAACGCCAGCTGCTTCGATTTGCTGGTGGAAGGCGCACGAAGTATCAAGGGCGACATTCGCCTCGTGGTGGCGGGAACTGGCATGGCCTATACCCCCCTCATGAAGCAGCTGGAGCGGAACACCGAATTTACCTTGGCTCAGTTTGCCCAGGCCATCGGCGCCGTGTACTTTGCCAATGGCTATTGAGGATTGCCGCCTCGTTTTCTTTCATTCGAAAACATATATTGCTTCTTTGAAACCTAGATGCTATGTTTCTCGTAGCAATCATGATCTTCGACCTGCAACGTTTTTCGACCCATGATGGTCCCGGCATACGCACCGTGGTCTTTTTCAAAGGCTGTACCCTGCGCTGTGCCTGGTGCGCCAATCCCGAAAGCCAGGCCTTCGAGGCTGAAATTCTTCATAATTCCATACACTGTATAGATTGTCATGCCTGCCTCGACCCCTCTTTCGGCGGTCTTTTGCTGCCGGCCGAGGGTGGCGGGGTTCGGGTCGATCGAAGCAAGCCGGCTCGTGCCGCGCCGGTCGAGGCCTGCCCCTCCTTGGCCCTTCGCCTCGCCGGCAGGGAAATGACCGCCGCCGAGATCGTCACCGAGCTGATGAAAGACGCCCCCTTCTTCGCGAAGTCGGGTGGAGGGGTGACCTTCTCGGGCGGCGAGCCCCTCGCGAGCCCCCATCTGGCCCTCGAAGTGGCGAACTTACTAATTGCTGCGGGCATAACGGTGGCGATCGAGACTTCCCTCGCGGTCAGGGCCGAGGTCCTCGGCCCTTTCCTCGCGCTACCCATCCTCTGGCTTGCCGATCTCAAGCACGTCGATGAAAAACGCTTCATCGCGGCCACGGGGGGCCGGCTCGGCCCTTTGCTCGCGAATATGCGCAGCCTCGCCGCTTCGGGCGCCGAGCTCGAGCTCCGGATACCCGTGGTGCCCGGCTTCAATGCCGATGACGCATCGATAGGCGCCATGCTCGATTTCGCTGCATCCCTTCCGAATCCCCGGGATAGGCCCCGCCACATGGATTTCCTGCCTTACCACGAACTGGCCCTCGGCAAATACGCCATGCTCGATCGCGACTATACCTGGACTCGAGGCGATGCGCCGGCCAAACATGATGTGGGGCGTTGGGCGGCACAGGCTCAGGCCCTCGGATTCATCACCAGCACAGGAGGTTGATCCAATGACCGAACGAATAAGCCGCATCAAGGACGACATCCTCTCGACGCCCCCCTCCATCTGCATCGAAAGGGCACGCATCTATACAAGGATCTACCAGGAGACCGAGGCGCTGCCGATCGTGCGCCGCCGTGCCCTCGCCCTCCGTCGCACCCTCGAGGAGATGACGATCTGGATCGGCGATACCGAACTCATCGTCGGCAACCATGCCTCCAGGAACCGCGCGGCTCCGATCTTCCCGGAATACGCCGTGGCTTGGATCGAGAAGGAGATGGACGGCCTCGACAAGCGTCCGGCGGAAGCCTATCGCCTCGACGAATCGCTCAAGCCCGAACTTCGCGACATCGTCGCCTACTGGAAGGGACGCACCCTCCACGAACGCGCCGAGGCCCTTCTTTCCCCCGAGCTCAAGGCCATCCACGACGCCGCCATGGTCAAGGCCGAGGGCAATATGACCTCGGGCGACGGCCACGTCGCGGTCAACATGTACAAGGTTCTCGCCCTCGGCCTCGGCGGCTACAAGCGCCTCGTGCGCGAGACCGACGCCGCCCTCGACGTCTCGACCTGGGAGGGGCTACGGCGGCGCCAGCTCTACCTCGCCATGCTCGATGCGCTGGAGGGCTTTTCGGCCTATGTGCGACGCTTCGCCGAGCTGGCTTACGCCACGGCGAATACCGCCGCCACGAGCGAGCGCCGCGCCGAACTCGAGACGATAGCGGCCACCTGCGCGGCCCTCGTCGAAGGGGCGCCGACCTCCTTCCGCGAGGCCCTCCAGCTTTCCTACTTCGTGCAGGTCGTCCTCCAGATCGAATCGAACGGCCACTCCCTCTCCTTCGGCCGAATGGACCAGTTCCTCGGTCCCTTCTACGACCGCGACCTCGACTCCGGACGAATAAAGCGCGAAGAGGCGGCCGAGCTCCTCGAGGCCACCTGGCTCAAGCTCCTCGCCGTCAAGAAGGTGCGCTCCTGGTCGCATACCCGCTACTCGGCCGGCGGCCCCCTCTACCAGAACGTCACAATTGGCGGCACCGACCGAGCGGGGCGCGACGCCGTCAACAGGCTCTCCTACCTCATCCTCGAGACCGTGGGGGAGCTCAAGCTCACCCAGCCCAACCTCTCCGTGCGCTACCACTCCGGCATGACGCGGGAATTCCTCGACGCCTGCGCCCGCGTGATCGATCGGGGCTTCGGCATGCCGGCCTTCAACAACGACGAGGTCGTCATCCCCGGCATGCTCGAGCGCGGCGTGAGCCTCGAGGACGCCAGGGAGTATTCGGCCATCGGATGCATCGAGGTGGCGGTGCCCGGTAAGTGGGGCTATCGGACCACGGGCATGAGCTTCCTCAACATGATGCGGATTCTCCTCGCCACCCTGAACGACGGCTTCGAACCCACCGCCGGCAGGGCGTTCCTGCCCGGCACCGGCACGCTCTCCGATTTCGCCACCTTCGCGGAGCTGATGGCAGCCTGGAGGAAGCAGGTCGCCTTCTACACGCGCGCGAGCGTCGAGATCGACACGGCAGTGGACACGGCCCTCGAGGCCTACGTTCCCGACATCCTCTGCTCGGTCTTCACCGACGACTGCATCGCCCGGGGCAAGCACCTCAAGGAGGGCGGGGCCGTCTACGACTGGATTTCCGGCCTCCAGGTCGGCATCGCGAACATGGGCAATGCCCTCGCGGCGATTAAAAAGCTGGTCTACGAGGATGGCCTCGTGTCGAAGGATGATCTACTCGCGGGCCTCGCGAACGATTTCGCCGGTCCCGAGGGCGAAAGGCTCAGGCTCACCCTCCTCAACAAGGCCCCCAAGTACGGAAACGATGACAACTATGTGGACTCGATCGTCATCGAGGCATACCGGGCCTATATCGACGAGATCGCGAAGTACCGGAACACCCGCTTCGGGCGCGGTCCCATCGGCGGCGGCTATTATCCCGGCACATCCAGCATTTCGGCCAATGTCCCTTCGGGTTCGGTGGTCAAGGCTACGCCCGACGGCCGCAAGGCCGGAACGCCCCTGGCCGAGGGTTCTTCACCCTCCTCGGGAACCGACATCCTCGGACCCACGGCTGTCCTCGCCTCGGTGGGCAAGCTCCCGGCCCAGGAGATCTTCGGCGGCGTGCTTCTCAACCAGAAACTCTCGCCCGGTTCCCTCAAGACCGAGGCCGACCGTCAACGCCTCGAAGCCATGCTCCGCACCTTCTTCGACGACTACAAGGGCTGGCACATCCAGTACAACCTCGTGTCGCGCGACGTCCTCCTCGACGCGAAAAAGCATCCCGAAAAGCACCGCGACCTCGTGGTCCGCGTGGCTGGTTACTCAGCCTACTTCAACGACCTCAACGCCGATCAGCAGGATGACATCATCGCGCGCACCGAGCACGAGCTCAGGTAGGGAGGCCTTCGTCGGCAGGGTGCCCGGCGTCGAGCTCAGCAGATCTGGAGATCGAGACCCGCCGTCAAAAAGTGGCGTCTGTATTCGTCGGGGATTCCCGCATCCGTCACAAGGCCCGCGATGAGGGACAAATCCGAACAGACGACCGACGCGTGCGACACGCCGAATTTGGTTGAATCGGTGAGAATCCAGGCCTTGGCTCCGCAGTCGGCCCCGCGCTCGAGTATCGAACGCGTCACCTCGGCGCGCGCCATGTCGTTCAACATGAAACCATCGGCGATGGTAAAGCCGGATACGCCCGAGAATGACTTCGAAAAGCCGACCTTGCGGATCGATTCGGCGACCGTGGAGCCCACGAGGCTCTCGCTTTCTTCCTGATAGAAGCCGCCGAGGACGACCACCCGCACCTTCGAGCCTCGAAATAGCCTGGCGACAAAGAGGTTGGTGGTGATCACCGTCAGGGCTTTGATATCCCTGATCCGCTGCGCGAACATCGCGATCGCGGAGCCTGCTTCGAGCAGGATGGTATCCCCGGCTTCGACCAAAGTCGCCGCCCTGCCGGCTATCGCTTGTTTTTCGGCGAAGCGCAGGTGCATCCTGAAAGGAATGTCATCGCCATCATAGATCCGAGCCTCGCCGTGGTAGCGTCGGACAATACCCTGGCGCTCCAGGTCATTCAGGCTCTTGCGAACGGAAACCTCGGAGACTTGGAGAGCTTCGGCCAGTTCGGAAACCCGGCAGCTTCCCGATTTGAGAATGGCCTCCCGCACGGCGTCGGAGATATCCCTATTGCCGACCTTCCCCCGACCTCGAGGGCTACGCCCTTTCTCGGTGTGGCTCATGATCCGTACAATAGCCGAAATTTCGGCAACCGGCAACGAATAGTCCAAATGAAACTATATATTCGACCACTCCAAAGTATTGCGCTTTGATGCCAAATTTCTGAATCTCAAGGAAGTCCATGGGGTCCGCTGGAGAACGCGTGAAATCGTCTTCGGATAGTTCAGTTTTGCCTTCCATTTAGTACAGTTTTCGCCCTTTCGGAATCCGCAAGTTGCTTTATCCTAACCGCCGATCTACACTCAATCGAGGCGAGGTAATTCCGTGAATCGGCTTGGAAAGCATGTGCTTGACCGATACTTGGAAAATTCCTTTGACAGATGCATCGATCGATGCATAATCAATTTAGGTTTCTAATGAAACATTTTGATGTTTCATAGAGCAATAAAGGGGGGTAAGTATGACAAGTCTTAAGAGAGCGTTGGTCCTCGGTATGGTGCTCCCGATGGCCTTCGGCATGGTGCTGAGCGTCGGCGCACAGGCCAAGGTGAAGGCCGCGTTCATCGTGTCCAACCAGGCCAATGAATCGCAGGCATTCTCGGCGAGGGAGTTTCTGAAATACGGACCCAGCTACGGATTCGACGTCTCGACCTTCGACGCGAAGGGCGACACTCAGGTCGAGTCCCAGATCGTCACCAACTGTATCGCACAGGGCTTCAAGGTCATCTTTCTCAACCCGAACGACATCCACGCTATCGTCCCCGCCCTCATGAAGGCGAAGCAGGCCGGCCTCATCGTCGGCATGTTCTCTTCGTACCTCACCGGCGCCGACCAGAAGTGGAGCGACTTCGCCGCTTCCAGCGACGATCTCCTCGGCGGTCAGCTCGCCGCCCAGCAGTTCATTAAACACTTCCCGAACGGCGCCAAGATCGTCGAGATCGGCGGCCAGGCCGGCCACAACGCCCAGATCCAGCGCCACGACGGCTTCAATGGCGACAAGGGCATCAAGGGCTCCAAGATCCAGGTCATGGATTTCAAGGCCTGCCAGCAGTGGGCTACCGACCAGGCCCAGGCGATCATGGAAGACGACATCGTCAAGTACGGCAATGACATCCAGGGTGTCTTCGTCCATTGGGACAACGGCGCGACCGGCGTCATCCAGGCTGCCAAGGCCGCCGGCCTCAATAACCTCTACATAGTCGGCGTCGACGGCAACAAGGCCGGCTACGTCCAGGTCAAGAGCGGCGACCAGGCCGTCTCCATCGCCCAGGACTTCACCTCCATGGTCAAGACCTCGCTCCAACTCGCCAAGGACAGGCTCGCCGGCAAGAAAGTTCCCGCGTTCACGGTGATTCCGCAGATCATCTACGACAAGGACACCGTCAACAACTATCCCACTCCCGAGTGGTGATCGGCGCTTGATACCGCGCTCGTAGAGCAGGCTCTCAGAGCGCGCTCGAAGAGCGAAGGCTCGTCCCTCCCCCAAGGGGGGGCGAGCCCTTTTCATCCCCAATCGAGGAAGCACCATGTCTGCTAGCAGCGATTCCGACCTGATCATCTCGATCCGCGACGTCAGCAAGTCCTTTCCCGGGGTCAGGGCCCTCGACAAGGTCTCGATCGACGTTCGCAAGGGCAGTGTGCATGGCATCGTCGGCGAAAACGGGGCCGGGAAGTCGACGTTGATGAAGATCCTCTCCGGCGTATACCAGAAGGATGCCGGGACCATCGTCTTCGACGGCGAGCAGATCGAGAGCACCACTCCGCAGCAGTCGATGAAGCGGGGCCTCGCGATCATCTACCAGGAGCTCAACCTGGTGAACACGATGAGCGTGGGCGAGAACATCTTCCTCGGCCGCTTCAAGGAGATGAAGGGGATGCGGGGCACTCACGCGAAGGCACGTGAACTCCTCGACAGCATCGACTCATCGGTCGACACCTACAAGCTCGTCTCGCAGCTGTCCGTCTCCCACAAGCAGATGGTCGAAATCGCGAAGGCACTCTCCTTCAAGTCGAAACTGATCATCATGGACGAGCCGAGCTCGAGCTTAACCGCCGAGGAGATGGCCGAGCTCGTCAAGATCATCCACCAGCTGAAGGCCCAGGGCATCTCCATCATCTACATCAGCCACAAGCTCGACGAGATCTTCGAGTTCTGCGACACCGTCACGGTGATGCGGGACGGGCACGTGATCGACACCACTACCACCTCGGAGGTCACGCGGAACGACATGATCACCAAGATGGTCGGGCGCGCGATCGAGAACGAGTACCCCCCCCGGCCGGCGAAGGTGGGCGGAACCCTGATGGAAGTGCGCTCGATCAACACCCGGAAGCTCAAGAACGTTTCCTTCACGCTGCGAAGGGGCGAAATCCTTGGCTTCGTGGGGCTGGTGGGGGCCGGCCGCACCGAGATCGTCCGCGCCATCTACGGCGCCGACAAGACGAGGGGCCACGAGGTCATCCTCGACGGCAAGAGGGTCTCGATCCGGAATCCGCGCGACGCCAAGCGAGCCGGCCTGGGATTGATCCCCGAGGATCGCAAGCTGCAGGGACTCGTTCTTCCCTTCTCGGTCGAGACGAACATCTCGATGGCGAGCATGGATCGCTTTTCCCGTTTCGGTATCATCCGCAGCTCCCTCGAGAAGGGCATCGGGGAGCGCCAGGTAAAGGCACTGGCCGTCAAAACTCCCTCGGTAAAGGTGCCGGTTGTCAACCTCTCCGGCGGCAACCAGCAGAAGTGCATCGTCGGACGATGGCTCGAGATCGCCCCCAAGATCTTCATCATGGACGAGCCGACCAAGGGTATCGACGTCGGGGCGAAGTACGAGATCTATCTCTTGATGAAGCGCATCGCCGACGACGGCGGGGCCATCATCCTCATCTCGTCCGAATTGCCGGAGGTTATCAACATGAGCAATCGGGTGCTCACGATCTTCGAGGGGCGGATCACCGGGGAGTTCGACCCCGCGACGACGTCGGTGGATGCGATCATGGCCTCCGCGCTCGGGATGTCGGGAGTGTCGGCATGAGTTCGGCGGAAAAAGCGGGCGTGCTGAAATCGGGTGCCGACTTCATGCGGAGCTATCTCCTAGTCCTCCTCATCGCGGCGCTGGTGACCTTGACCGCCATCATCGAGCCCAGGTTCCTCTCGGCGCAGAACCTGATCAACCTCATGCGGCAATTCGGCCCCCTGATCATGGTCGCCCTCGGCATGACCTTCGTGATCATGGGCGGCTTCATCGACCTTTCCGTAGCGGGCATAATCAATCTCGTCGCAGTTGTGACGATTTCGCTCATCCAGGTATTCGGCCAGGTGCCCGCCCTCCTCATCGGCATGGCGATCGGCGCGGCCGCCGGCGCCCTCAACAGCGTCGTCATCCTGAGCTCGGGAGCACTCACCCAGGCCGAGGCCCTCTTCATGACCTTCGGCATGAGTACGGTCTTCTCGGCCCTGGCCCTTCTCTACAGCCACGGCTCCACCATGCACTTCTGGGACATCGACAAGAGCAAGTCGCTTTTCGAAGCCATCGGCGCGGGAAAGGTTGGGCCTGTCTCGATCTCCTTCCTGATCTTCCTTGTTCTCCTGGCGCTGCTCTGGCTGTTCCAGGCCAAGACGACCGAGGGCAGGTCCATCCGGCTGACCGGCGGCAACAAGGTGGCCGCCGAGCTCGTTGGCGTGCGCATCCGGCGCTCGATCGTCGTGATCTACACCCTCTGCGGCTTCATGACGGGCGTCGGCGCCATCGTGCTCTTCTCCCGGATCACGACGGCCGCGCCGGTGATCGGCGCGGGATTCGAGACCAACGCGATCCTGGCCGTCGTCGTCGGCGGCACCACGCTGAAGGGAGGCAATGGCTCGGTTCTCCGCACCGTGTTGGGAGTCCTCCTCATCATCCTGATGTCCAACTGCCTGAACCTGCTGGGGGTCTCGCCCTACATGCAGGTCGTCGCCAAGGGCGCGATCCTGGTCTTCGCGATCTGGCTCGACAACCGCAAACAGGTGTAGGAGAAGTACCATGAACCGGACAAGAAGCGCCAACGCCCTCCTCGGCATCCTGACCAAGCAAAAGGCCCTGCCCTTCATACTGATCATGCTGATCGGCATGCTGTTCTCGAAGACCCGTTTCTACACTCCCTATAACCTTCTCGACATGCTCAACTCCTCGTCGATCCTCCTCATCCTCGCCTTCGGCGTAACGCTTACAATCGTCGCGGGCGGCTGCGACCTTTCCATCGGCGGCATCCTCGTCGTGTCGGGCATCCTTTCCATCAAGCTGCAGGGCGTGATGGGCATGTGGCCGGCCATCGGCTGCGCGATCCTTTTCGGGATCCTGGTCGGCTTCGTGAACGGCTTCCTCGTCGTCCACCAGAAGACCGAGCCCTTCATCATCACCCTCGGCGTGGGCCTCCTCCTCACCGGGGTCGCCCAGCAACTCACGGACGCGCATCCCCTGCCCTCACAGATCCCGGACTTCATGATGATCGGCAATGGCACCTTCTACGGCGTACCGAACCTCGTCATCATCACGGTAGTCGCCTTCATTCTTTTCGCCTGGCTCATGCGCTTCACGCAGTTCGGGCGCAACCTCTACGCGATCGGCGGCGATTACGAGGTGGCTCGCTACTCGGGCATCGACGTCGTCCGGACCAAGTGGCTGGCCTTCGTGATCTCGGGCGGCACGGCCGCCCTCGCGGGCTTCCTCCTCTCCTCGAAGCTCAACACGGGCTCGGCGATCTACGGCGACCTCACAGCCCTCGTCGTCAACTGCGGCGTCGTCGTGGGCGGCACCTCCTTTGCCGGCGGCATCGGCGGCATCCCCCAGTCGGCCCTGGGGCTTCTCGCCTTCGGCATGCTCGACAACGTCATGAACATGCTGGACATCACGTCCTACATCCAGATCCTGCTCAAGGGTTCGGTGATCGTCGCCATCATCTGGCTCGATTCCTACGCCCAGAAGCGGAAGCGCGCGCTGGTCTGATTTCTCGCGAAAGCGGTCATGGCGGGGGAGGGACTGGCATCGGCGGGCGGGGCATTGTCGAGGCGCTGATATTCCTATAGCCTTCCCCCATCGCCATGAATATGCCAATAACGCGCAAATATTTCGGACCATCGGCCTTTTATCGAGACGCCCTCAAGATCGTCGTGCCCGTCATGCTCCAGCAACTCATCACGAGCATGATCTCGCTCGTGGACAACTTCATGGTTGCCGGCCTCGGCGACTCGAAGATGGCCGCCGTCAACGTGGCCAACCAGATCAACTTCGTGTGGCTCGTCGTGGTGAACACCGCCTGCATGGCGGGCGGCATCTATCTCTCCCAGCATCGAGGAGCGAAGAATCGCGCCGGCATGCGCCATGCCTTCCGCTTCAAACTCATCCTCTCCCTCGGCATTTCGGCCGTCCATCTCATTCTCTGCCTCGTGTTTCCGGAAGCCCTCATTTCATTGATGCTCGGCGGCAACAGCCAGGGTTCGGACATCGTGAGGGAGGGCGCAGGATTCCTCCGCATCTCGGCGATCGGCTCCCTGCCCTTCGCCGTCTCGGCCTCGATCGCCTCCTCCTTCCGCGACATCGGGAGGACGAGGGTGCCGCTCGTGATCTCCTCCTTCGCCGCCGCCCTGGCAACTCTTCTCAATTGGCTCCTCATCTACGGGCATGCAGGTCTGCCCCGCCTCGAGGTCGAGGGCGCCGCCATCGCCACCGTCATCGCACGCGCCTTCGAATGCGGGATCTTCATTATCTGGCTCGCGCGGCTCAGGCCCGACTTCGCGGTTCGGCCGATCCACGTCCTGTCCATCGACCGCGGACTCTTCGGCGAAATGCTCGGCCGCTCCGCGGCGATGTTCCTTTCGGAGACGGCCTGGGTCGTGTCGGAGACGATCATCACCGCCATCTACAACGGGAGGGGAGGGGCGGAGACCGTCGCCGGCATGGCCGCCGGCTGGACGATAGCCAACATCTTCTTCCTGGTATTTCCGGCCATCCACACGGCCACGGGCGTCCTCGTCGGCTCGACACTCGGTTCGGGGGCCCTCGACGAGGCCAGGGCGAAGGGCCGCTGGATCCTCACGGGATCGGTGTTTTTCGGAGCGGCCGCGGGCCTCGTCGCCTTCCTGTCCACCGCCATCGTCCCCCTCGTCTTCGGCAACCTGAGCATGGAGGCCAAGGCCATCACGATCGGCCTTGTCATCGTAATTAGCTGTTATTTGCCGCTATGGGCCCTGCTCAACGGCCAGTTCGCCCTGTCGAGGGCGGGGGGCGACACCGCGATGGGCGTTTGGGTGGACGTGGGCGTCACCTACCTCGTTTTCATCCCCCTGGCCTTCGCGCTGGCGGGATTTACCGCGATGGGGCCCGTCGTCCTCTTCGCCACGGCCAAGATCTCCGACATCCCCAAGGCCCTGGTGGCGGGCTGGTGGCTCGCCAAGGGGAGATGGATAAGGAATCTGGCCGGAACGGCCTGAGACATCCGGAGCGCTAGGCCATGGCGAGGCATCTCCGGAAAAAAAGCCGCCCGCGGAGGAAGCGTTCCGCGGGCGGCACAGGTCAGACGATTCGGAAGGCGATTACCACTGGGGCGGGTAGAAGTTGGCGACGTCCTTGATGGTGATGATGTGCTGGGCGAGATTCGCGCGGACAGGCATCTTCTTGCCGTCGAACCAGTCGGCCGCGTATTTGGCTGAAAGGGCTCCGTCGCCCTCGGCCGTCTGATAGGTGATGGCGAAGAGCTTCCCTTCCTTGACGAGGTCCATGCCCTGCTTCGAGTTGCCCGCCGCCACGACGACCACGTCGGTGCGGCCGGCCTTCTCGAGGGCCTGGAAGATGCCCAGGGATTGGGCGGAATCGTCGGAGGCGCAGATGCCCTTGAGATCCTTGCCGTACTTGGTCAGCCAGTCGGAGACGAGCTGCATCGTCGTGTTGGCGTCGAAGGTGGCGGGAGTGGGCGAGGCCATCGCAAGGGTCTTGATCTCGGGGGCGTAGGTCGAGAGTTCGGAGATCGGGCCATAGGAACGGGCGAAGTAGGGCGATCCGCCGGGCGCGTGCTGGACGTAGGCTACGCCGATGGACTTGGCGCCGGGATTGCGCTTGCGGAGCTCGTCGGCCCAAGCCCTGGCGAGGAGGCGGAACTGGCCGAAGTCGTCCGGGCCGGTCCAGCCGAGGGCGTAATTGAGGGCAGCGGCGTCGGGCAGCGTGTTGAAGATATGGAGGGGAATGCCCGCCTGGTTGATCTTGCGCGCCTGCTGGACGGCACCCTTGGCATCGAGGGGAATGAGGAGGATCATGTCGGGCTTCTCGTTGATGGCCTGGTCGATCATCTGGTCCTGGACGTCCTTGACCCAGTTCGGCGACATGGCCTTGAACTCCATGTGATAGGCGTCGGCCACCTTCTTGGCCCCGAGGATGCAGGCGGTCGTCCAGGGATGGTCGCCGTGGACGATCATGATGATCTTCTTGCCGATGGCACCGTCGCCGGGCGATTTGGGAATGTTCGTCGGTGTCACGTTCCAGCCGGCCCATTCCATGTCATACCAATGCAGAGGATTGGTTTCGGGCAGCTTGCTCGGATCGGCGGGCTTGGTCGGCACCTTGCGATTGTCCGTCGAGGGCGCGAGGAGGAGCTGGTTGTCCGCCGACGTGAGCTTCATGGCGGTCGCATCGAGCGCGAGCGAAGCCTTGAGGTTGGCCTTCTGCGCCGCGCTGAGGTTCTGTCCGGAGATGGCGATGACCGCTCCGAGCAGAAGTGTCGCGAAGATGAACGCGAATTTCTTCATGGGTGACCCTCCTACGGAAAAATTCCATCCGGTCGTCGCCCGAACGGGCGCTCCGGTGACGGAACAATGATGGATCGAGGCGACATCAGGAGCCTCGCGCGCCCGGGGCGCGCGCCTTGGCCGCCGCCCTCGCCTCGAGTTCCTTGAGGAGCTCCGGACGCTGGCCGAGGGTCCTCTCGTGACGGTAGACGGCATAGGCCTCGTAGAGCACGACTCCGGCGAGGATGAGGCCGGCGAGGAAGATCTTCACCTCGTTGCCCAGGCCGAAGAGGATGACGCCCGTATAAAGCATTTCGAGGGTAAGGATGGCCACGACGCTTCTGAGTACCCCGCCCTTGCCGCCCGACATCGCCGTGCCGCCGATGATGGTGGCCGAGATGACGTACATGAGGGAGGTGTCGCCAAGGTTGAGGGTTGCCGCCGTCGACTCGAGGACCGAGGAGATTCCGGCCACGGAGGCGGTGACGCCGGAGAGCACGAAGGCCGCGATGATGTAGCGGTCGGTGTCGATGCCCGCGAGCCAGGCCGTGTTGCGGTTGCCTCCGACGATATAGAAGTTCCTGCCGGTCCTCGTCCGCCTCAGGAAGGATTCCGCGGCGAGGACGAGAAGGAGGGCGATGACGATGCGCGGGGTCACGAGGGGAATGAAGGTTTTGCCGAGGAAGTCGGAAATCGCGAAAGCCTGGTCGGAGGTGACCGAGATGGAATTGCCGCCCGAGAACTGGTAAATGGCGCCCTGCAGTATGGTCATCGTGCCGAGGGTCACGATGAAGGAGTTGATCTTGGCCTTGGCTACGAGGAGACCGTTGAAGAGACCGACCAAGGCCCCGCCCAAAATCGCCGCCGCGATGGCGAGGGGAAAACCGAGGATGGGCTGGAGTCCCAGCGACAGCACGCCGGCGAAGGTGATGACCGTGCCGATGGAAAGGTCGAGCTGGCCGCAGATCATCACCACGGTGAAACCGATGGACGCGGTCGCGTTCATCGCTATGGCCTTGAGGATGGAGGTCAGGTTCGTGAAGTTGAAGAACCTCGGCGCGAACAGGGACATGAAGACGAAGACGGCCACCAACAAAAGGTAGATTCGATAGCGGTCGATAAGTACCACGAGGTTCGGTTTTCCGTTACGCATCGTCGCGCCCCAGGCTCCGCAGCGATTTGGCGCTTATGCCGACGACGATGATGAATATCGCGCCGCGCACCATGCCCTGCGAGAAGGTCCCGATCGAGAAATTCCCGATCTGGACCAACGTCATGATGTTGTTCAGTATGCTGATGATGAGGGTCCCTCCCAGGACGCCGAGGATGTTGCCGCGACCTCCGGCGAGGGTGACGCCGCCGATGACGATGACGGTCACCGCGCTGAAATCGTAGCCGGCGCCGTTGTACCAGGCTCCGACCCGAGACAGCGAGGTGATGGCGAGGCCGCCGATGGTCGCGGTGAAGGCCGCGAGCACGAAGGCCACCAGCACCATTCGCTCGACTTTGATGCCTGAGAACTTCGCCGCCCGATAGGCCGATCCGGTGATCTTGAGCTTCGCGCCGAAGGAGGTCTTGGTCAGGACGAATTGCCCCACGATCACGAGGATGGCGAGGATGACGAGGGGCAGGCCGACGAGCCCGAAGAAGCGCGTGCGGTAGATGCCGTCGAAGAGGGCGATGGCGATCTTGTCCTGGCTGATCATGTCCGGGTAGATCTGCTTGTTGACCCAGATCAGCCTGATGATGCCCATCGTCACGTAGTTGACCGCGAGGGTCCAGATGATGGGGTTCGCCCGGAACTTGCCGATCACGTAGCCGTTGAGGAGGCCGATGAGGAGGCCGGCGACCAGGGCGCCGAGGAGCGCGGGCAGGAATCCGAATCGCAATAACTCCACGCAGATGTAGCCTGTGAAGGCCATCGTAGTTGGTACTGAAAGATCGGCGAAGTGGCCGGAATAGGTGACGAAGGCCATGCCCATCGCGACGATCCCGATGAGGGCGACGTTGTCTACGATGTTGAGCATGTTCTTGAAGGAGAGGAATCCCGAAATCGCGCCTGTCGCCTGGAGTAGGGCGCCGAGGGCCAGGAAGAGGACCGCGATGCCGTAGACGCCGACGGCATTCACCAACCGGGAGAAGGAGTTCGCGCGAAGGCCGCGACCGTCCTGAGCGCTCGCATCGCCATGGGCCGCGGCGACGGCGGTCGTGGGCTGTTTATCCATCATGCGCCTGCCTTTGCGGCCATTCCGGCATCGGTGCCTAGGCCTGCGGCAGTGCTTCCATCGTCGCCAGCGGCATTGCCACCGTCATTGCCAGCGGCGTTCCTTCCGACATCTCCATTGGCGGCGAGGAGGAGGCTCTCCTCGTCGCACTCGCTCCAGGGCATCTCGCGGATGAAATGTCCCTTGCGCATGACGAGGACCCGGTCGCAGAGGCCGACCAGCTCGGGCAGGTCGGAGGATATGAGGAGCACCGTGCATCCTTCCCTCGCGAGCTTCTCGATGGAGGCGTGGATGGTCATCTTCGCGCCGATGTCGACGCCGCGCGTCGGCTCGTCGAGGATGAGCACCCGCGGCTCGCTCGCGAGCCATTTCGCAAGGAGGACCTTCTGCTGGTTCCCTCCCGAGAGGTTTCCCACTGTCCTCGAGGGATCGGAAGGATAGATGGAAAGCTCGGAGATGAGACCGGATACCGTGGCGCTTCCCTTCGATTTCGAATAAATGGAGGCGGAGGTGAGCCTTTCCACGATGGCGGCGAGGATGTTGTCGTCCATTGCGAGCCTGACGGCTAGGCCCTCGGTCTTCCTATCCTCGGTGAGATAGGCGATGCCCTGTTCGAGGTAGGCCGACATGCTCGAGCCCGTCACCGGCTTGCCGTCGAGCTCGATGGATCCTTCCTCCGCGCGATCGAGGCCCACGAGAACGCGGGCGAGCTCCGATCGGCCGGCCCCCGAGAGACCGCAGATCCCGAGGATTTCGCCCTTCCTCGCCTCGATGTCGACGTCGTGGAAGAATCCGAAGCGCGAAAGTCCCTTGACCCTGAACCGGACTTCCCCGATGGCGCGCTCGCCGCGCTTGTAGAATTCCTTGACGGAGCGTCCCACCATCATCTGAACGATTTCTTCCCGGCTGACCTCTCCGATGGGCTTCGTCGCCACCTTCTTGCCGTCCCGCATCACGGTGACCTTGTCGGCGATGCTGAAGATCTCGGGAAGGTGATGCGAAATGTAGACGATCGCGATGCCGCGGTTCTTCAGGCTATGGATGATGCCGAAGAGTCTGTCGACCTCCTCGCGGGAGAGGGCGCTCGTCGGCTCGTCCATCACGAGGATGCAGGGGTTGTTGCCGAGCACCTTGGCGATCTCGACCAATTGGGCCTCGTGCTGGCTGATGTCCTCGATGGGGAGGCTCGGATCCAGCTCCAGCCCGACATGCTTGAGGAGGCCGGTCGCCATGTCGCTCGCCCGCTTCTTGTCGAGGAAGGGCCCCTTCCGCGGCAATCTGCCGGCGAGGAGGTTCTCGACAATGCTGATCGGCCGCGCCAGGCTCAGTTCCTGGTAGATCATACCAATGCCGAATTTCTTGGCCATGGTCGGGGAATGGAGGGTCACTAACTTCCCGTTGATCGCGATCTCGCCCGTATAGTCGTCGAAGGAACCGGCGAGCATCTTCATGAGGGTGGACTTCCCCGCGCCGTTCTCGCCGACCAGGGCGTGGACCTCGCCCGCGTAGACCTCGAAACTCACGTCGTCGACGGCTATCGTGCCCGGGAAGCGCTTGCTGACATGGCGCATCTCGAGGGCGAGCCCTATTTCGCTATCGCTCACTGCGAACTCTCCCGTTGAATTCGGCCACGGCATCGAACATCGCGACGATGTTGCGCGCGGGCACGTCGGGCATGATGTTGTGCACCGTGTTGAAGACGAAGCCTCCGCCCTTCGAAAAGAGCTCGAGGCGCTCGAGGGTCTGGGCGCGGACCTCGGCTTCGCTTCCATGGGCGAGGACGGTACGATTCTCGATGCCCCCTCCCCAGAAGGTGATGTCGGCCCCGAATTCGCGCTTGAGCCCCTCCGGCCCCATGTCACGGGCGCTGGTCTGCACCGGATTGAGGATGTCGTAGCCGACTTCGATGAGATCGGGGATGAGGGCGTGGATCGAGCCGCAGGAGTGGAGGAAGGTCTTCATAGTGCTGTGCTTTTTCACGAAGTCGACGAGGATCCGGTGCCGGGGCTTGAAGAGGCGGCGGTAAATGTCGGGCGACATGAATGGCCCGCCCTCGTGCCCGAGGTCGTCGCCGAAGCGGAGGACGTCGGCCACGTCGCCCACGGCTTCGCAGACCTTGGCGAGGGTGGCGAGATGGCGTTCCATCAGCGCGTCGAGGAGGCGCTCGACCGAGCTTTCGTCCGCGAGGAGATCGACGAGGAAGTTGTCCATGCGGCGGATGAAGGTGCCCCATTCGAAGAGATTGCCGCCGACGACGATCATCAGCGCGCGGTCAGTCGAGTCGCGCAGCGCGAGGGCGCGTTTGCGGAGATCGGCCCAGAAGCCCGGCTCGGCGGCATGGTCCCAGGGCGAGTGTACGAGGGCGGACCAGAGCACCTTGCCCATGGCCTTGTCGAGACCGCCGAAGTCATCCGGATAGCCGTCTTCCCAGGGGAAGCAGCGTTCGTCGAAAAAGGTGGCGCCATCGGGCCGCCTCGCCAGGAGGGTTCCCTCGGCGTCGTAGGCGAAGAGATCATTGCCTTCCTGCACGGGCTTGAACCAGGCCGGGTAGAGATAGCGGCTGCCGTCGGGCATCACCCTTTCCGCCCAGTCCTCCGGCTTGTCGTTGAAGGCCCTTCCTATGTCGACCACGTCGATCCCGAGTTCGTCCAGGACCCAGTCATCGGGCTGGGCGAGTTCCTGCACGACATCGTAAACGCGGGGACGTGGATCGAAGCCGCTTCGGCCGCGACGTCGTCCTAGCTCCGGCAGAAGGTCGATGTAGGCGAGGGCCGAGATGCCCGAACTCGGGTTGGAACCGAGATCGACGGGCACCTTGTCGGACTCGCGATGTCCTATCGCGGCGAGGACCCGTTCCCTCCCTCCCGATCCGGGCTTCGAACTCACTTCCTTCCCCCAGGGATCGAGGGATCGTCCCATTTGCCGAGATCGAGGGGGTAGGCGGCGTGCTTCCTAAGAAGGTTCAGCACGAACTCGTAGCGCTCGGCGGAGACGTTGCTCGGCACCGAATGGTCGGACTGGGGCAGGTAGCCGCCGCCCTTGGCCGCGTTGAGCTTTCGCATGACCTGGGCCTCAAGATCGGGGAGGGGATCGTTGGCCCAGGCCAGGGCGTCGATGTTGCCGCAAAAGCCCATTTTGTGGCCGTGCTTCTTGCGCAGGTCGACGACGTCGAGGCCCGACTTCGCCTCGAGGGGGTTGTAGGAATCGAGGCCGATCTCGATGAAATCATCGTAGATCTCGCTCGCGTTGCCGCAGCCGTGGTAGATGACGGGGAGGCCGGCGTCGTGACAGACGCGGATGAGTTCGGCGGTGATGGGCTTGAAGTGCAGGCGCCACATTTCCGGCGAAAAGAGCATGCCGTTGCGATAGGCGACATCGCCCCAGACCACCATGCCGGCGAGCATGCCGTCGGCCGCCTTGATCTGGGCCTTCGTCAGTTCGACGACGAAGCTGCCGACACGCTCGACGAAGGCGTGGAGTTCGTCGGGATAGAGGGCCAGCCAGAGGAGGACGTTTTCCGAGCCGATGACGCGCCAGAGGTATTCGTGTCCCTCGCAGATGGAGCCGAAGACGGGGAAGTCCTCGTAGTAGGACTTCACGCGTTCAATGAAGGAGGGAAGGTTCCTGCTGATGACGTCTCCGACGCCGTTGATCTGATCGTCGCCGCCGGAGAAATAGCGGCGATCGTCCCAGGGGTCGTCGAAGCGGAAGGCGGCCATTTTATCGAGGTCGTCGGTGTCGAAGCTCTCGAAATAGGGCATCTGTGTTCCGAGTTTCTTGCGGATCGTGGCTTCGAAACCCGTCTTCAAAATGACGTCCTCTTCGGTCTCCTTGATGACCGTGAAGGGCTTGATGTGGGGATCCATGTTCGGGTTGATGCAGATCCAGTCGAGATCGTAATGACGATAGATGTCGGCATCGGCCGCGAGACCGAGCTCCTTCCGCCAGCGATTCACGAAGGTTGTCCAGTAGAAATCCGAAATGGGGATGCGATCGGCCTCTTCATGGCGAAGGGTCTTGTTCATCCGATCAAGCTTGGCGAGGCAATTCGCCGATCGTGCCAGTTTCACGTCGTTCTCCTTGTCCCGCCCGCAAAGGGCGAGATCGGACTAGTCCTGATGAAAGACCTCTTCCATGTCCGCCCACCATTCGCCCGGGGCCCGAGTGGGTATGGGTTCCTGCATGGGCTTCATGATCGCCCACCATTCCTGGGTCTTCGGGTCGGCGGCCATCTTGGCCATGTCCGCGTCAAAATCCTCGCCCAGGTATTCCATATACGCGTAGAGGACGCCGTCCTTGTGGTAAATGGAATAATTGTGAATGTTGCAGGCCCTGATGGTCGCGGCGACCTCGGGCCAGATCGAGGCGTGGTAGCGTTTGTACGATTCGAGGACACCGGGCTTGAGACGGATGAGCTGGCCGAAACGTTTCATGCTGCGCCTCCTCGGACGTGAGGGAATGGTAGCACCAACCGGCGGGCTGTCAATGAATTTTAGTAATATCTTGCGAAAAATCCAGCTAAGTTTACTGGTTTAGTGTTCATTTATTGTTGTCAATGCGGGATTATTCTGATAAAGTTTATCACATCATGGCCGCCAAGATACGCCTCGAAGAAGTCGCCAAACTCGCCGGCGTCTCGCTGACGACCGCCTCCCTCGTGCTCGCAAGACGGGGGCGCATCGGGCAGGAGACCCGCGAAAGGGTCCTCGAGGCAGCGCAGAGCCTCGGCTATCAGCAGAAGCGGAGAAAGGCGTCGGAGGCTCCCAGCCCCTCCAAGGATATCGCCGTCCTCTTCGACATCGACCCCGAATGGTCGATGGTGCTCTTTCTGGTTAGGCCCATAATCTCGGAATTCATGCAGACCCTGCGCCAGGCCGGCTTCAATACCGTCCTGGTGCCCATTTCGCGGTCGGAATCGATGTCCGTTCTCCTCGAGAAGATCCGCGACTCCGGGGCCATCGGGGTGGCGACGATCCATTACGTTTCGCAGGAACTCATCGTGAGCCTCGAATCGGCCGACATTCCCGTCGTCGTCGTGATGAATTCGAGCTATCAGGACCGGTTCTACACGGTCTGCGTCGACGACTTCCAGGGCGCCTATGAAGGAACCTCCTACCTCGTGCGCTCGGGGCATCGCCGCATCGCCTATGTCGAATGCGTTCGCCCCGACCTCCAGGTTCTGCCGGTCGACCGATTCTTCGGCTTCAAGAAGGCGATCGAGGAGTTCGGCCTCGAGTTCGACGATTCGATGCGGGTGCACCTCGGCCTCGTCGACGACGAGGAGGATCGAAGGCTCCTTGAAAGCCTCGACCTTGCGGGGAAGGGAATCACCGCCCTCTTCGCCCTCGACGACGAGCTCGCCGTCCGTACGATTACCCTTCTCGGCAAGGCCGGCGTCCGCGTACCCGAGGATCTGTCGGTGATAGCTCCGGGCGACATGCTCGACTATTCGCGATGCTATATTCCCCCGATCACGACCATGCGGATCGACACGCAGTACATGGGGAGGATCGCCGCGCAGATGCTTCTCAACCGCCTTACCCACAATCCGCAGGAAGTCCACGTCCTCAAGGTAAAGCAGCATCTCGTGAAACGAGGCTCCGTCAAAGAAGCCTAAGACCAGGCTCCGGTAGATTCCCGATTTTTCCGGGGAAAGCGCCGATTATTACTGCTGCGCGGATTGCGCGGCCCCCCTACACTTCGAGCCATGGAAGGCATGAGTTCGAGGGAGCTCGTTGCGCGAGCCTTCGAGCACGAAGCGATCGATCGCGTCCCCTGCTGGTGCGGCGCCTCGCCTGATTTCCTCGCCAAGGCGGAAGCCACCCTCGGCCTCGACGAGGAGGGGTTCCGGAGACGCATAGGCGACGACTTTCGCAGGGTCACGGCGCCCTGGCGCGATCCGGGTCCGCCCCTCGCGAGCGGATCGACCTGGCGCAGCCCCTTCGGCGTGGAGCGGCACGGCATCGGCTACGGACAGCCTACCTCGCATCCCCTCGCCGCCTTCGTCGCCGAGGGGGTCGACCATACAATGCGCATGAAGGCCTTTCGCGAGTGGAATTGGCCGAGCGTGGAAGATATCGACGTAGGCGGCTTGCGAGCGAGGGCCATGGTTTGGGGAGGCCAATTCGCCCTCCTCGGCGGCGACTGGTCGCCCTTCTGGCACGACGTCATCGATCTCGTGTCGATGGAAGGCCTCTATTATCTTATGTATGACGATCCCGAGGCGACTACCTGGCTCTTCGACCGTGTCACCGATTTCTACCTCGCCTCGAGCGAGCGTATCTTCGAAGAAGCCGGCGACCTCATCGACGTCTTCTTTATCGGCAACGATTTCGGCTCGACAAATGGTCCTCTGTTCGGCCCGGAACTCTACGAGAGATTCATATCTCCATCGATCAGGAAATATGCCGATTTAGGCCACCGCCACGGGCTCAAGGTCATGCTCCATTGTTGCGGCGGCTACCTGCCCCTCATTCCCCTCATGATCCGCGACGGCCTCGACGGCCTCCACGCCCTCCAACCCCTCTGCGCGGGGATGGATCCCGCGGGGCTGAAACGCGACTTCGGGAGCCTCGTCCTCCTCAACGGGGCCATCGATACCCAGACCGTCCTCCTCGAGGGAACGCCGGCCCTGGCCCGCGAGGCGACGCTCCGAACGATAGCCCTCATGTCGCCTGGAGGCGGCTATGTCGCCGGCCCGAGTCACGACTGGCTCCTCGGCGAGACGCCCCTCGAGAACGTCCTCGCCCTCTATGACGCGATCCGGGAATGGAACGAGGGAGGCCGTCGGTAAGGGCCGCGAGGGACATGCCGAAGGGCGCCCGCCATTCTTTTCAATCCAGGAGGGAAAGATGCTTCACGACCCCGGTAGTTACACGCCGCCCGTCATCATCGACGAAATCAGGCTCGACCCGGATGAAAGGGAAGTGCTCCAAAGGCTCGGCGAGGAATACGCCAAGGCCGGCGCCGATCCCGTCAACTCCGAACGCGCAAGGCTCTGGACGAGGCTCAACGACCTCGATCAGGAACGGCCCCTCGTGTGGATCAACGAGATTCCCTGGCACGAGATGAACGTCGACGACGAGCTCAGCCTTCGTACACGGAACCCTTGGGCGAGGGGCTTTGAGCAGGAGCTCAGGCGGACCCTCTATCAGTGGAAGCACCTGCCGGGAGACATGATCGTCAATCCCTGGATCGAGTGCACGATGGCGACGCATTCGACCGACTTCGGCATCGTCGAGGAGGTCGACATCGCCCGCACCGACGCGGCCAACGAGATCGTGTCCCGGCATTTTCACAAACAAATTTACGACTATGACGATCTCGAAAAGATCAAGATGCCGAAGGTCACACACGTGACTCGGACGACCGACGCCGTCTATGCGACGCTCTGCGAGCTCTACAAGGACATAGCTCCGGTGAGGAAGGTGGGACAGACCCACATCTGGTTCACGCCCTGGGACTACCTCATCCGCTGGTGGGGTATCGAGGAGGCGATGCTCGACATGATCGACCGCCCCGACCTCGTGCACGCCGCCTACGAGCGCATGGTGAGGGCTTGGATGGTCGAGCTCGACCAGTTCGAGGAGCAGCGCCTCCTCTCGCTGGACAACCGCAATATCCGCGTCGGTTCGGGCGGCTACGGCTACGCCTCCGCCCTTCCCGGCGGGGACTATGATCCCGACTGGGTCCACCCCCGCAACATGTGGGGCTGTTCCAACGCCCAGATCCTGGCCACCGTCTCGCCGGAAATGCATTGGGAATTCGCCATGGAGCACGACCTGCCCTGGATGAGTCGTTGGGGGCTCAATTATTACGGCTGCTGCGAGGCCTTGGATCGAAAGGTGGGGCTCTTGGAGCGCATACCCAATCTCCGCAAGGTCTCGGTGAGCCCCTGGAACGACTACGACGTCATCTTCCCCGCGATCGGGGACCGCTGGGTCGCGAGCGTAAAGCCGAACCCGGCTATCTTTCTCGACGAGGAATGGGACGAGGGCGAAGCCCGCCGGGTGATACGCACCGCCCTCGACAAGGCGGCCGCGGAGGGCGTCGCTGTTGAACTAATTATGAAGGATATTTCGACCGTAGCCCGCCGCCCCCAGCGCCTCTGGGCCTGGGCGAGGATCGCCGCCGAGGAGGTGGGGCGTTAAGGCCGGGCGGCGCCTCGGTCCTCGCCGCCCTCCGACGGTTCCACCTTCGAGGGATGCTTGCCGGTGAGCTTGCGGAAGACGCTGCAGAAATAGTCGGCATCGGCGTAGCCCACCGCGAGGGCGACCTCCTTGGCCTTCACCTTCCGCGTCCTCAGGATGCGCATCGCGGCGCCGATGCGAACCTCGTTGAGATAGGCCGAAAAAGAGGAGGCGTTGCCCTCGCGGAAGATCTTGCCGAGATAGGCCGCCGACATGCCGAAGCGGCCGGCGAGGAGCTTGAGCGACATGGGTTCGCGGAAATGGGCGTCGATGTGGGCGCGCAGGCGGTCGGCGAGGGGTATGCATTCGTGACGCCGTTCTTGCAGGCCTTCGATTATGCGCCCCGCGAGGCCCTGGAGCCAGCCGAGGGTATCGCGGGGGCTGGGTTGCTGGAAGAGCTGCTTGAAGAGGCTTTCGTAATCGGAATAGAGACTGGGCAGGGGAGGGTCGGTTGCACGGGCTATGGCGGCCAGTCTCGATAGGAGTTCGATCGAGAAGCCCCTGAACCATTCCTCGGGGAGGATTCGCTCGAGGCGGAAACGGGCGAGAAGATCGTCGAAGAAACGGCCCACGCCCCTGGCATCGCAGTCGGCGACGAGGTGGGCGAGGATGTCCAGATCGATGGGCGGGCGCTCCTGGCCCATCAGGAGGAATTCGTCGATGTTGCCCGAATCGATGAGGTAAAGAGGTAGGTAGCGAATCGGCTCCACCGCGAGCCCGTTGAACCAGTCGGCCGCGGTGCGGATCGGAAGGGCCCCGTCGAGTTCCGGCGGCTGCCAGGTGATGGCCGAGAGCTTTCCTTCCTTTATGAAGCGCATGCCCATCGCCGTGGCGCCGTTGGCGACGCGGATGACATCGTCGCGGCCGCCTCCCTCGAGGGCCTGATTGATGCCGAGTTGGGCGAGGGCGTCGTCGGCCGAAATGATGCCGCGCAACTTCCTCCCGAAGCGAGAGAGCCAGCCTTCAACGACGGTCTTGGTCGAGCCCGTGTCGAGACCCGTGTCGGCCTCGTCGAGAAGCTCCATCCGGGGCGCGACCTTGGCGAGCTCGGTCACCACGGCCCAGCGTCGGGCCACGTGGGCCGAGGAGCCCGGCATGTGGTTGACGATGCAGTAACCGCCATCGCTTCCCAGGAGTGCGGCGAAGCGCCTCGCCAGGAGTCTGAACTGCCCCCAGTCGTCGGGGCCGGTCCAGGCGACGAGTCGGCGAAAGGCATCCCTTTCCGGCAGGAGGTTCGAGGCGATGAGGGGTATTCCGGCCTTGTGCACCCTGCGAAAGAGGGCCGCCGATCCGGAGGCCCTCTCCGGGCAGATGATGATGAGGTCGGGGTGTTTGCGAATCGCGCCCGCCACGAGCTCCATTTCGAGCTCCGCGTCCCATTCCGCCCGGAGGATCTCGAGTTCCATCCCGTAGCGCTCGGCCTCGCGGAGGAGCCCTCGATCGTAGCCGGCCATGTAGGGATGGCCGCCGAGGTGATGGATGCTGATGACGCGCTTGCCCGAGGGGCCGTCTCCGGAGGACAGGGGCCGCCCATCCCGGGGAACCTCCCAGCCGGCGAATTCGAGATCGTACCAATGCCGTTCATCGGTCTCGGGGTAGAGCTCGGGGAACTCGGGTCGCGGCGGAATGGGACGCCTCCCCGAGCTCCAGAGGCGGATTTCGTCGTTCGATGGCACGCTGTCATTGTATGGCGGCCTGCGCCCTTGTCAACGCGGCTGCCGGCGACCTTTGTACAAGAAGCGCCAACAAACCACAATTCACTACAATACAGGATGAGGCGAGGCACCCAGTCTTATGCCGGGCGGCGGGCAATAGGGCTTCGCCTCCTTCCATGTCGCGAGGAGGGTGTATGTCGAATCGGGGTTCCTACATTTCCATCGGGGAGAACATCCACTGCACCCGCGTCAGGCTGACGACAGGCAAATTCGTCGAGACCGACGCTTCGGGGCGGCCCTGTCTCGTGTTCAAGGACGGAGGCGCCAAGGCCCTCCTCCCCGTGCCTAAGCTCTTCACCGATTCCGAGGCCTGGGCCTCGGGGAAGCTCCGCCATGTCGCCTGCGCCATTTACCAGGGATTGCGAGGATCGAGCGAGGAGCGCGAGCTGGGAGCGGCCTATCTCCGTGCCATGGCCCGGGAGCAGGAGGAGGCGGGAGCCTGGTTCCTCGACATCAACGTGGACGAATACAGCTTTGAATTGGATGAAAAGCTCGCCGCGATGGAGTGGGTAGCCGGGATCGTGCAATCGGCGGCCTCCATCCCCCTCAGCATCGATTCCTCGGAGCCGCGCATTCTCGAGGCCGGACTCAGGGCCTGCGACAAGGCCAAGGGCAAGCCGATGGTAAATTCGGTGTCCCTCGAGAGACCGACCATGATACCGATAGCGGCGAAGGCCGGCTCCTGCGTCATCGCGGGAGCCACGGGCGCGGAGCGCATGCCCGAAGGGGTGGAGGACAGGGTCCAGAATATCGGAATGCTGATGAAACGCCTTCTCGACGCCGGCTTCGCTCCCTCCGATGTCTATTTCGACCCCCTCGTCATGCCCGTGTCCGTGGATACGGGCCATCCGGGGCGCTTCCTCGAGGCGGTAAGGCGCATTCGCGCCGAAGAGGGGCCGGCAGTCCATTTCGCACCCGGGCTCTCGAACGTTTCCTTCGGTCTGCCGAAGCGCTCCTTGCTCAACCAGGTCTTCGCCAAGCTCTGCCTCGATGTCGGTTGCGACGGAGGCATCGTGGACCCGATGCAGATCAACGATCGCAGCCTCGCCGCCCTCAAGCTCGACGAGGGCCTCTCGGCGATGGCCCGCGACCTCCTCCTCGGGCAGGACGAATACGGCATGAACTGGATCGGCGCGAGCCGAGAGTAGGCCCTCCATGCCCATATCGACCCCCGGCCGCCGCTGGCAGCCAGCCTACAAATCCTTCAAGAAAGAGGGGCTCGGCGAGAAACTCCTCATCGGGTTCGAGCAACTCGTCAAGGGCCCCCTCTTCGGCTGCCGTCAGTGCGGCAACTGCCTCCTCCAGGAGACCGCCTTCATCTGCCCCATGGCCTGCCCCAAGGGCCTGCGCAACGGACCTTGCGGCGGATCGACGCCCGAGCGCTGCTATGTCGACACGAGCCGACCCTGCATCTGGTACAAGATCCACGAGCGAGCCTTCAAAATGGGCCGCCAGGAAAGGCTCCTGGAGGTCCTGCCGCCGGTGGACTGGGAAAAGGTCGGGGGGGAGACCTGGGGCGACGTCGGATCCCAGCTGCGAAAAATAGGTATTAGAAAGGTATTTTCCGGCCTCGTCCTCTCGGGGAAGGAGGCGCGGCATGCCACTATGGAATCCATATTCAAGCCGGTGCGTCAGCCGGAATGGTGGCAGGGGGACGATCGCCACCATCCGCCGAAGAGTCTCGAGCCGGTTTCGGCCCTCGAGCGATCGCTGCGCTCGGGGCGCTTCACCGTGGCCTGCGAAATCCAGCCTCCGCTCAGCATGGCCACGAAAAGGCTCCTCGAGAACATCGCCTTGGTGAAGCCCTACGTGACGGCGATCAATTTTACCGACAACGCCTCTTCGACGCCTCGCATGAGTTCCTGGGCCTGCAGCAGCCTGGCGGTTCAGGCCGGGGCCGAGCCTGTCATGCAGATCGCCGCCCGCGACCGCACGAGGGCCAGCCTCCAGGGAGAGATCGTCGGGGCCACAGCCCTGGGCGTGCGCAATATCCTTTGCGTCACCGGCGATAGCGCCGTCCTCGCTCCCCAGCCCCGGGGCCGGATGGACATCAACGACATGGACTCCGTGCAGATGCTCTGGATACTCAGGCGAATGCGCGACGATGGGCACTATCTCGACGGGCGGGAACTCAAGACGCCGCCCAAGTTCTTTCTCGGGGCTGCGGCTTCGCCCTATGCCTCGGACCCGCGTTTCCAGGCCCTGCGCGAGCAGAAGAAGGTAAACGCCGGAGCTCAGTTCTTCCAGACCAACATCGTCTACGACGTGGACAGGATGGAGGTTTGGCTCGGCGAACTGGCCAAGCGAAACGTGCTCGACAAGGTTTTCATCCTAATTGGTGGCACTCCGCTCAAGAGCGCCAAGATGGCCCACTACATGGTGAAGGTGCCGGGTGTCTTCATTCCGAAGAACGTGCTCGACAGGATGGACTCCGCCGAGGAGCGAGGCGGCGCGGCCGGCGCCCAGGAGGAGGGAGTGGCCATCGTCCTCGAGATCGTCGAGAAGGTCCGGAAGCTCCAGGGAATCCACGGCCTCCACATCATGCCTGTTGGCTGGGAGGAGATCGTGCCGCGCATCGTCACGGAGGCGGGACTGCCGCTGCCGCTCGGCTCGAGCTAGCCGAGGCTCTGTCGGCTCGTTCAGCGGCCTTCCGCGGCGAAGCGCCTCAAGGCGGCGAAATCGGCGCTCAAGGGATAGCGTTCGGAGGCTCGGCGGCCCTTGAGCACAAGCTCGCCTCCGTCGCCGATTTCCGCAGCCGCGACCCCCTCAGCGACGAGGGCGTCTCCCCTCCCTCCCTCGAGAGACAGGAGGGCGTTGCCGTAACAGAGCCTGCGTTCGCCGCCCGAGGGGATTTCCACCAGGGTCGGTTTGCCGAGGAGGGAGGGATTCGCCCTGGCGAAACCGAGGCCGTTGGCGAAGGCTCCCGTCGCGTTCTCGGTGCCGAGGCAAAAGATTCGGTCGACTCCGCCTTCGGTCTCGGCCCAGGGAGTGAAACGGCGGCCTCCGTATTGCATCCAGAGGTCATTGAAGGAGAGGGCGATTTCGCCGTGGGGAAGGCCCGCCGCGCCGGGAAAGAAACAGACATAGGCGAGGTTGAGGGCCGGATTGACGACGCAGCTCCAGCCGAGGGCGAGGCCCGCGGGGATGGCGCCCGTGACGAGGTCGGTGAAACCGATGAGGCCGGGCACGTGGGATATATCGACCGTTCCGCCTGAGCGCAGGGGGGCCTTCTGAAGGGAGGCGAATTCGGCGCCGCCGGCGAGACGGCCCGTGTCGTCGAACTCGGTGCCCGAAGGCGCGGCGAGGAAGCGATCGGCGGGCAGGCTTATGCGGCAACCCTTCGCGAGGAAGGGTGCGCCTAGGGTCGTATGGCGCGCCACGTTGATCGAGACCGGCCCCGCGCCGGAATTGCGGATCGTCAGCATTGAATAGATCGCCGGCTGTCCTTCGATCATCATGTCGAGTTTTTCGTAGGAGAGGGGGAGGGCGGGATCGGGGGAGTCGATGGTGAAGCGGGCCCAGGCAATCGCCTCTTCGACCCCGCAGCCTTCGATTCTCCACTCGCCCTGGGCCGTCCAGCCGTGGGCGGGATGGGCGACCCCGTCGACGAGGCAGTCGGGGCCGAAATTGGGGGAGCAGGGAAAGTCGCCGGCGATATGGTAGAGGAGCTCGCCTTTGTAGAAAGCCCCCAGCCCTTCCTTCGACCAGGGCTCGGCCTGTCGCGGGCGCCAGGCCGGCAGCCAATGGGCGTTGAGGGCTACCTCGGGCAGCTTCAACGAAAATTCTGGTATCATGCCGCCCTTCGCCTCGATGACCGCCCGCACCGACGCGTTTTCGAGCCGCACCGCCTTCCGCCCGCCCTCCACGATCGCCTTAGCCTCGAGCTGCTTCGCCATGTCGCCCTCCTTCCCGCAGTGTAGCGCTTGAGGCTCCCCGATGCTCGGGCTACCGCGCCTCGAAGATATGTTCGTGATCCCAAAGGGGCTCGATGCGCGCCCCGGCCGGGACGACGAGATACTCCTCCGGATCCCAGTCGCCGGCCACGAGTCCTCGAAGGAGCCGCGAGGAGCCTTGGAGAAGGAGGAAGTTCTTATTTTCCGCGTCCGCCCGCTCGCGCAGGATTTCGGCATGGCCGAGTCCGGCCGTTTCCTCGAGCTCGATATAGCGCAGGACACGCTCTTCGGAAGGGGGGTGAAGGGTTTCCCAGACGTAGGCGGCGTTCTCTTCGCCGTATTCCGCGACCAAGGTCGCATAACTCTTACCGATGCCCATGGAGCGGCCCTCGTCGGATTCGCGGAAGCCGGAGGTGCCGCGTTCGAAATAGCCGGTGGAGCTCCAGGGCGCCGAGAGCTTGTCGCCGAAGCGGGCGAGGAATTCGGAACGCGAGCCGAGGAGGATGGTGCAGCAATCGTGGGCCCGGGGCAGGACGAGGGGAACCCCGCGGGCTTCGAGACCGGCGAGGCCGTTGCCGCAGAGGCCGTAGCCGAGGAGGATGGCGTCGTAGGGCCTGCCTGCTGCGCTGCGATGCTCCGAAGTCGCGTCGACACGGCCCTGGAGGGCCTCGCGGAGGATTTCGGGCCTCTCGTGGAGGCTGATTTCGAGAAACTCGGGATCGACGAGGTTTCGCGTCTTCCCCAAAGCGATGGAAAGTTCGCGCTGGAAGACGGCGCAGGAGATGAGGCGAAATCGAGAGGCTTGACCCATGCTGCTCACTCCTTGTCGAAGGGGTCCTTGGGCTGTTTGGGATAGGTTGCTTAAATTTACCTTGGGAATTGCTAATTATACCAGTTGCCGTACCATATCCTATCGGCTACAACTAGTAAATCAGTATGGAAACCACCGCAACAATACTGCTTGTCGTCAGCGAGGCCGGCAGCCGGGGGATTGCCGCGAGGCCCGAGCAGAGCCTACTCGAAGCCCTGCGCGAAGCGAAGGATAGTGGCTCCGCGGACTCCGTCATGTCGGAGCTTGAACTCGGCGCTCCCTGCGGAGGCAAGGGGCTCTGCGGAAAATGCCGGGCCAAGGCTTCCGGCTCTCTCAGCGCCCCCGATGAGCGGGAGAGGCATCTCCTTTCGGCACGGGAGCTCGAAGACGGCCTTAGGCTCCTTTGCCGCGCGCGCGTCGAGGTCGAGCAGGATGGGCGCGGCCCCGCCCGTGTCGAATTCGCCCCGAAGGGCCAGGCGGCCATTCTCACCGAAGGGCCGCGGATTGATTTCGCCATCGACCCGCCGATTAGGCGCTTCGCTCTCAAACTCGAAGCCCCGAGCCTCGAGGAGCAGCTTTCCGACGAAGGGCGGTTAGTTCGCGCCCTCACCGCCGCCGGCTACCCGGGAATCGCGAAACCATCTCTCGCAATCCTGCGCCAGCTCGCCATCCAGGCCCGGGATTCCGGCCTTTCCCTCGTCCTATCCGGAAACGAAATCGTCGGAATAGGTGCCGAGGAAGAGGCTCTGCGTCCGGCCTATGGCCTCGGCGTCGACATCGGCACAACGACCCTCGCATGCTATCTCGTCGATCTCGGCACGGGGGGCATCGTGGCCACGGCCTCGGGGCTCAACGAACAAAGAGCCTTCGGAGCGGACGTCATTTCACGTATAGCCGCTGCTTCGACCGGAGCCGAGGGCCTCGAAGGCCTTCGAGCCCGGATCGCGAGGCAGATCACGGACTTGGGTCGCGGCCTTCTCGAAGGGGTCGGCTCGAGGCCTGAGGATCTCCTGTCGATCGCCATAGCGGGGAACACGACGATGCTTCACCTCGCGGCGGGCATCCTCCCCACGGCCATCGCGGCGGCCCCCTTTCCCCCCGTGTTCACCGAGGCGCACAGAGCCTCGGCTAATGAACTCGGCCTGGGCTTTCCCGAGGCCTGCGGCGTCTGGCTTCTCCCCGGCGTTTCAGGCTATGTCGGCGCCGACATCGTGTCGGGCATCGCCGCCCTCGGCATCTCGTCGCGCCCCGGCCGTGAGCTCCTCCTCGACATCGGCACGAACGGAGAGATTGCCCTCGGCGGCGCCGAGGGGATTTGGTGCTGCGCCACCGCAGCTGGGCCGGCCTTCGAGGGCGCCGGCATCGGCATGGGCATGGGTGGAGTGACCGGCGCGATCGATGGGGTCTGGCTCGACGGGGATTCGATCGGCTTTTCGGTCATCGGCGGCGGCCCGCCGAAGGGACTCTGCGGTTCGGGAGTCCTCGATGCCCTCGCCGTATTTCTCGAAGTAGGACTCGTCGACCAGACCGGAAGGATTCCCGACGGGGAGGAACTCGCATCGCTTCCCCCGGCTTTGGCCGCGCTGCGTTCGGAAAATGAAGGTATGGCGCGCCTTTCGATCGGCGGAGGGGTCTGGCTCTCCCAGGCAGACCTGCGCAATCTCCAACTCGCCATATCGGCGATAGGCGCCGGAATCGAAGTCCTTCTCGCGCGCTCGGGCACGAGACCCGAGGAGGTCGAGCGGGTCTGGCTCGCGGGCGGCTTCGGGAGCTACCTCGACCTCGGAAGCGCGCTTCGCGTCGGCCTCGTGCCTGCCTCCTTGGGCGATCGGATCCTGGTCGCAGGCAATAGCTCGGGCTCGGGGGCCGCTGCCGCCTGCGCATCGCGGGCCTTTCTCGCGGAGACGGAAAAGGCTCGCGGACTCTGTCGCTATATAGAGCTTTCCTCGAGCCCAGACTTCACCGAGGCATACATGGAGCACATGCTCTTTCCGGAGGCCTGATGGGCGACCAGAGCCTCCTCCGCGTCGAACCCGACCCGCGGACAGCCATAGGCAAATTCGCCCACTTCTGCCGTTCGACCGGCATCGGCGGCTACGTGATGGACGATGAGGGCCTCGTGCTTGCGGTCATGGACGGGGAGGGCAACGCCGCCGAGACGTTCGTCGCTGCAGATGCGGCCTGCCCCGTGTGCAGGATACTCGGGCCCGAGGAAACTGAGAACGAGCTTCGCTCCCAGCTCTACGGCGCCTGGCAGGCCGAAAGAATCGGAGGCAAGTACATCCATCTCTGCGCCCACTCCCTCCTCTACATCGTCGCGCCTGTCTTCGAGGGGGGAGCCCTCTGGGTGGCCTTCGTCTGCGGCCCGGTGATGATCGTGGATCCCGCCGAGATACTCGTCGATCTCCGATCAGGTGGCATCTTTCCACAGGGTCGCGAAGCCGAACTCACGGCAGCCTTCGAGGCCATGCCGCGCGTCAGCCCGCGCAGGGCTACGAGCATCGCGGAACTCCTCGCCGACCTGGCCGCGGCGACGGGCGGGGCCCTGTCAGAACCCGTCGAGGCCGCGAGGGAGAGGGAAGAACTCGAGTCGCGGATCTCGGAGCGGATCCACGACCTCAAGGACGACAGCGAAGCCTCGCCGCCCTACCCGATAGAGCGCGAACACGAACTCCTCAACGCCATCTCGCGCGGCGACAAGGCGGATTCCCAGCGATTGCTCAACGACATACTCGGGCACATCTTCTTCGCCAGCGGGAGGAACCCGGCCATCATCCGCGCCCGAGTCCTCGAACTCGTCGTGCTCATCTCCCGCGCCGCCCTCGACGGCGGGGCCGACGTCGAACGCATCTTCGATCTCGGCTTCACCTACCTCAACCAGATTCAGAAGATGCGGAGCGTCGACGACATCGCGCTCTGGCTTTCGCGGGTGATGAACCGCTTCAGCGATCTCGTCTTCAACCTCACCGACGTCAAGCACGCGGATGTGATGATGAAGGCGATGCGCTACATCAACGCACGCTTCGACAAGCCCATCACCCTCGACGAGGTGGCCGAAGCAGTCTCGCTCAGCCCCACCTACTTCTCGAAGATCTGGAACGAGGAGATGAAGTGCCGCTTCACCGCCTATCTCAACAAGCTCCGGATCGAGAGGGCGAGGGTCCTCCTCCTCACGACGGATACCCCCCTCGTCGAGATCGCCGGTCTTATGGGTTACGAAGATCAGAGTTATTTCAACAAGGTGTTCAAGAAGATGGTCGGCCAGTCTCCCGGGCGCTTTCGGGAATCGGCCGGCAGATCGCCGCGCATAGAAGAAATACACGAATGAGCACGTTATGTCTGCGTTACAATTTTCCAAAAGGGCGCAATACAATCCTAGACGCATTAATCGTATGGCCCGAATATAGACTCGGTAGCATGCAGTAGAATCCAGGAGGGATCAGATGTCCACGCTCGAAGACATTTCCGCGCTGCTTCAGAAGGGCAAGGCCAATGAGACCAAGGCCAACGTCGAAAAGGCCATAGCCGAGGGCCTCGACGCCAAGACGATACTCGAGGAAGGCCTGATGGCGGGGATGAACATCATCGGCGGCAAGTTCAAGAGGAACGAGGTCTACGTCCCCGAAGTCCTCATCGCGGCTCGCGCGATGAACGCCGGTCTCCTTCCGCTCAGGCCCCTCCTCGTGTCCGCCGGCGTGAAGGCGAAGGGCATCGTCGTCCTCGGCACCGTCAAGGGCGATCTCCACGACATCGGCAAGAACCTCGTCAAGATGATGATGGAAGGCAAGGGCCTCGAGGTGCACGACATCGGCGTGGACGCCGCGAGCGACAAGTTCGTGCAGGCCGCCAAGGAACACAAGGCCGACATTGTCGCCTGCTCCGCCCTCCTCACAACTACGATGAACGAGATGAAGGGCGTCGTCGAGGCCCTCAAAGCGGCGGGTCTGCGCGAGAAGCTCACCGTGATGGTCGGCGGCGCCCCCGTCACCGATTCCTTCTGCAAGTCCATCGGCGCCGACCTGTACAGCCCCGACGCGGCCAGCGCGGCCGAAGCGGCGGTGGCGGCCTGCCAGAAGTCGGCGTAGGCGAAGCGTCGCGGCGGGGGAGCCCGGACGGCCCGTCCACGGCGCGCTTGGTCTCCCGTTCCATTCGCGCGGGAATCCTTCTCGCCGCCCTGGTTACCCTCGCCTCCTCCTGCTCATCGCTGGACGGCGTCGGAGACCGGGGTGGCGGGGGTCCCGTCCTGGTCGTCGTCCCTCCGACGCTGAAACTGACGCGCGAAGACGGCATTCCCGCTCGACATGAATCGGCGATCGAACTCGACGCCGCGAGAGGCGAGGGTGAATCGGCCCAATTGCTCCTTTTCGCTCCGGGAAAGCCGATCCTCGATGCTCGCTGCGAGGCGGGTGAACTCGTCGGGCCGGACGGTTTTACAATCGATCCGGAAGTGGGGCTGCTCGGCTACGTTCCCGTGACGAAGCCGAGCCTCGTCGGCTTCCATCGATTCGCCTCCTTTCCCGACCCCGTCTTGCCCAATGCCTCCTTTTCGGTGCAGGCCGGGAGGAATCAGGCCCTCCTGTACACCGTGCACGTTCCGCGAGACGCGCCGGCCGGTCGCTACGAGGGGCGGGTTATAATCGCGATCGACGGGGTGCGACGGGCCCTCACTGCCAGCCTCACCGTCCACGATGTCACCCTTCCGGTGACGAGCTTCCTCGCGACGTCCATCAACTTTCGCGAGGAGAGCGAGCGCGACGAGCGTTATTACGGCAAGGCCTGGACCGATTCCATGTCCGAGGATCTGCCCCGGCTCGGCCTGCGCTTCCGCTTCTCCTCACGGGTGCATCTGCCCCTCGCGGCCGTCTTCGGCAGTACGGCCGACGGTAAGGTAGGGCCCGATTGGAAGGCCTTCGACGCTGAAGTGGAGCGCTGGCTCTCGGCGGGCATCACCCGCTTCGAACTCGATCCGGGTTTCGGCATGGAGCTTGAGCCCGCCGAGATCGATAGGCGCTTCGGTTCACTACTCGATGCGATCGAGGCCCACCTGCGGGAAAAGAATTGGCAGCATTATTTCTATTTCTACCTTTTCGATGAACCGTCGCGGCGAGACATGCCCGGTTTTCGGGCTCGCCTCGCGGTTGTCCGTGCCCATGCCCCCTCGATTCCCGTCGTCCTCACCTATGGCACGACCATGGCGGGTCAAAAGGAGCTCGCGGGAGAAATCGGCATTTGGGTGCCCAACATCCATCAATTCGATCCGAACTTCACGGCCACGCGGAAGGCCCTCGGAGAGGAAGTCTGGGTCTACACCTGCGTCGCCAACGCCTTCAGGCCCTATCCGGACAATTTCAGGATCGACTGGTACGGAACGGCTCACGTCGCCCTCGGCTGGTGGCTCTTCACCCACGGGGTCCAGGGCTTCCTCTACTGGGGGACCGATGTCTGGCGCTCTGACCCCTGGAAGGACGCCGCCACCTTCCCCTGGACGAACGGCGACGGCATGCTCTTCTATCCCGCTCCCGACAGGAAGTCCATGCCCCTGGCCTCGCTCAGGGCTCATCTCATGCGCGACTCCTTCGAGGACTACGACCTTCTCACCATGCTTCGCATAAAGACCGCGACCGAGGGATCTGTTTCGCCGGAGGAGGTGGCCCTGCTGAAGGGCGCCGGTCTGGTCGGAGCCGGTTCGCGATTTTCCACCGACGACTGGGCCTACGTGGAGGCGCACCGGCGCATTCTCGCCCTCCTCGCCGGCGAAATCTGAAGAAAGTCATAATTCGTGCCAAACAGGCGAAACGGACCATGCCCGCCGAGGCGTCGCCGATTTGCGGCGTACCATACGACGGACGATACTTGAGTCATCCCCACTCAAGGAGGCAGTACATGGGCACGGAAATGAGTACAGGCTTGAAGGCGACCTTCCTCGTCCATTTCGTCGTCGCGGCTGTCTTCGGTCTCGTGTTTCTTCTCATCCCCCATTTCTTCGGCTCGATGGTGAACTGGCCGATCAAGGACGAAGCGGCCTATCGGCTCATCGGGGCGGCCATGCTCGGCTACGGCGCGAGCTCCTGGTTCGCCTACAGACAGACGGAATGGGAGAGCGTCAAGATCGTGGTTGTGGCGGAGATCGTCTGGACGACCCTCGGGGCCCTCGTGATGCTCTGGGGCCTTCTGTACGCGAACCTTCCGTCCTTCGGCTGGGTCAACGCGATCCTGTTGGCGGCCTTCGCCGTCGTCTTCACGATCTTCTATCGCAGGGGCTGAACGGAGGGCTCCTCTGGCTGCGGTCTCGCGAGAGCCGCCGACGCAAGGCATCGGCGGCGGGCGCTCCGCGTCGCCCGTGCCGTCGATGTTGCTAATTGCTATTTCTTTCCGTAGAGAGGTCCGAGGGCGGCGCAGGCGCGGTAGTCGGCGCCCTCGGCGTCCATGCCCATCGCGCTCCAGTAGCTGGGCCTGAAGATCGAGCCCTCGTCGACGTTATGCATGCTCACCGGGATGCGGAGCATCGCGGCCAGGGCGATGAGGTCGGCGCCGATGTGGCCGTAAGAGATTGCGCCGTGGTTGGCGCCCCAGGCGGCCATCACCGAATACACATCCTTGAAGGGGCCCTTGCCCGTGACGCGCGGCACGAACCAGGTGGTCGGCCAGGTTTCGTTGGTGCGCTTGTCGAGGATGTCATGCACATGCTGCGGGATGGCTGCCGTCACGCCCTCGGCGATCTGGAGAACGGGGCCTACGCCGGCGACGAGATTAACGCGGCACATCGTGACGGGCATGTCGCCCTCGCTGAGAAAGTCGGAGGACCAACCGCCTCCGCGGAAATAGCCGAGGTCGGCGTAGCGCCAGCTCGTCGCGTCGAGGCAGGCGCCCGCCTCCTCGCTCGTGATTTCCCAGTAGGGCTTCATCGCGGGCTTTCCGTTCTTGCGCTGCTTTCCCGTTCCGTCCATCGTGGTCGCGCCGGAGTTGATGAGGTGGATGAAACCGCCCGCCGCGGCTCCCTCGGGTTTCCAGCCGGTGACGCGCTGCACTGCCTCGGGGCTCCAGTAGGTGCGCACGTCGGAGAATATCTGCGATGTGCCGGTGAGTAGATTGCCGAAGAGCATGGCGACGCCGTTGAGGGAGTCGTTTTCCGTGGCCACGACATAAGGCTGCCTGATGCCGGTCCAGTCGAAGCTCGAGTTGAGGATAGTCTCGAGGAAGTCGCCGTTGGGGGAATGGTCCGTCCAATGGCGCTGGCCCTGGAAGCCCGCGAGAATGGCGTTGTGGCCCAAGGCTTCTTCGTTGAGTCCCCTCCGGCGGAGGTCGGGATTGCCGACCATGAGGTCGCGCACGATCATCGTCATCTTGACGACGGTTTCCCAGACCTTGTCCTTGCGCGCCCTCGTGTGCTGCTTGTCGGCCTCATTGGCGTCCGGGCCCTCCTTGCAGTTTTCCTTCGTCCAGTCGAGGGCGCGGCGGTACTCGGCTTCGGAATAGATCTTCTCTTCGATGCGACGCGTGATCTCGCTCATGTCGACGTACTCGTTGCGCATGCCGAGCCAGAGCTGGAAGAAGTCGGGATCGACGATGGAGCCGCCGATGCCCATCGACACCGAGCCGACGGAGAGGTAGGACTTGCCCCGCATCCAGGCCGCGGCCACCCCGGCGCGCGCGAAGCGGAGGATTTTCTCGGCGACGTCGGCGGGTATCTTGTCGGTATCGCTCAGGTCCTGGACATCGTGGCCATAGATGCCGAAGGCGGGCAGGCCCTTCTGGTTGTGGGCCGCGAGGACTGCGGCGAGATAGACCGCACCGGGTCTGTCCGAGCCGTTGAAGCCCCAGACGGCCTTGATCGTGAGGGGATCCATGTCCATCGTCTCGGAGCCGTAGCACCAGCAGGGGGTGACGGTGAGGGTGACCTGGACGCCTTCGCGCGCGAATTTCTCCGCGCAGGCCGCGGCCTCGGCCACGCCGCCGATCGTCGTGTCGGCGATCACGCACTCGACGGGCTTGCCGTTGGGGTGCCTGAGAGTCGCCGAGATGAGCTTGGCGGCCGCCTTGGCCATACCCATCGTCACCTCCTCGAGGGACTCCCTCACGCCGCCGAGCCTGCCGTCGATCGTCGGCCTGATGCCGATCTTGGGCACGATCCCCCTGAGCCTGTCTTCGGTGGCCCTGACCTTCATGTTGGTTACGTTCGCCATGGTACGCTCCTTTGCCGGAATGAATGAACCATTACTGAAAGAATCAATGCATAATGAGTTTCGTCGGAAGCCGGACGATCAGGGGCTTGGGCTCTGCCCGGCCAGCGACCCGATCGAGGACGAGCCTCGCCGCCTCCCTCCCCATGTCCGCGATCGGCTGTTCCACCGAGACGCGGCAGAAGCGGAGGAGGGGAGAGTAGGGCATCTCGTCGAAGGCGGCGAAGGCGACACGGTCGGCGAGACGCCCTCCATGGGTGAGGAGCCAGCTCGTGGCCCCGACATGGGTGTCGGCGTTGACTACGAACCAAGCCGAGGGCGGCTTCGGTTTCGAGGCCATCGCCTCCATCAACTTGAAACCCGATTCGATATGCATGGGGCCGAAGCCCTCGAACTCCGGCTCCGAGGGGATGCCGAGTTCAGCCAGGGCGCGCCTGAAGCCCGCGTGTCTTTCGCGGGCGGTCGAAAGCCGGGGATCGCCGCCGATGAGGCCGATGCGCTTGTGCCCGAGGCCGGCGAGGGCCATCGTCGCCGCATAGGCTCCCCCCTCGTTGTCGACGAGAACGGCGTCGGCCCCGGCGCCGCGCGGCGAGCGGTCGACCAGCACGAGGGGGGTGCCGGCTGCCACCGCCTCGCGGAAATGTTCGCTCGAAGCTGTGGCGGGAATCGCTATCACCCCGTCGACGAGGCGCTCGGCGAAGAGGCCGAGGAGACGTCGCTCTTCCTCGAGGTCCTCGCGCGAGGAGGAAATGAGCATGCCGTAGCCCTTCGACGCGAGCTCATACTCGAGGCGTTCCATCAGGATCATGAAGAAGTCCGTGGCCAGGTCCGGGGCGATGACGCCGATGGTCATGGTCGCCCTCGTCTTGAGGCTTCGAGCCGCCCTGTTGACCGCGTAGCCGAGACGCTTGGCCGCCTCACGCACGCGGGCCGAGGTTTCCGCGGAAATGCGCGCGTCGCCGTTCAGCGCCCTCGAGACCGTGGCGGTCGAGACTGCGGCCTCGCGCGCCACCTCGCGGATCGTGGTAGCTTCTTTCTTGCGCCCTGACGTTTCCTTCATGCCGCCACCGAGGGTATGCTCTGGGCGAAAGGGAGGGCCGATACATGGACGAGGCAGTTGCGAGCTATTGGAGGAAATTCGAAGCCGAGACGGGCGAGAGGCCCGGGGTCCGCTGCGTCGGGCAGTGGCTCGAGGGAGGAGCCCGCGAAGGCCTCTGGGGCATTCTCGTGGTCACCGATCGCAGCCTGCGATTCCGGCACTTGCCTAGTGACAACTGGCTGGCCCGCCTGTTCAAACCGCGCGAGGCGGAGGACAGGGCCGCCGAACCCGTCGAGATCGTAATCCCCTTCGAATCCGTGACCAATCTTCAGAGCCCCGAGAAGAGCTGGCTGGGCCGCGTCTTCGGCCCGCAGAGGTCGCAATTCGTGATCTCCTGGACGGGCATCGAGGGGCAGCGCTCCGAGACCTTCGGCGCCGATTCGAAACAGTTCGTCGAGGCCCTGCGCGCGTCCCTCGCCGCGAACAATAACTGAGTCCTTCACGCTCCCACCGGAATCACGCCTTTCTTGATGATGATATTGCCGTACTTGACGGTTTCACCCGTGACGACGATGGCGAAGGCCTTCTTCGATCGCTCGTAGAAGGCGAAGCGCTCGACGCGGCCGATGGGCGGCGAGCCCGGCCATCGCCTGTCGATGACGGCGCGAAAGCGCACCTCGACCGTCGGATCGAGGAGGTCTCCGGGCGCCGGCTGCATCATCACGAAGGGGGCCGGATCGTAGGAGTCCGGATTGATAAGTGCGAGAATTCCGTCGAGGAGCTCGACCACTCCGATGCCGTCGGCGCGAAGCGCGCGTTGCCCATAGGTCTCGCCGGGATAGAAGGCGTCGGCGAGGAGGAGCTCGTCGCCGTGGCCCATTCGGTGTAGGACGGAAAGCAGTTCGGGCGAAATGCAGGGAGCTATTCCGATCAGCATGCGAACCTCCTTGGGACGCGGATATTCATCTCGTCTCCAATACTGAGTAGTGCAATCGTTTACCCTTTTCCGACTGATGTCAAGTTCCAAGTGTAAACGTTTGCACTGGGGCAAGTTCATTTCGGATATTTGACGGCCGACCTCGAATCGGCCGCGTTGGCGAACGACTCTTTCTCCACGATGCATGGGTTCCTCCTGCGAAGGCCGCCGATGCGAAGAACGGGGGCAGACCCTTGGGACATCACGGCCGGATGGCTCGAGCAGGCGCACGGCTTCTATGCCGGATTCTCCTCCGCTCAGCGCTTCGCTCAGGCGCTCGGGCGTTTCGGCTATGACGATACCAAGCTGGCCGCGGAGGCCGCCCTCATCGCAGAGGTGCGGAAAAAGAGCCAAGCCCAGGTTCAGAGCAACGGGGCTTCCCGGTCGGCGGAGGCCGCCCGCGACCTGGAGTTTCGCGAGCTTGACGTCTGGGTGAGCGACTTCCGCACGATCTGCACGCGCAGCCTTCTACGAGAATCCCCTGGAGCTCGAGAAGCTCGGGGTGATAGTGCTGAACGGACCGAGGAGGGCGGCGGCAAAGGCGCCATCGGCAGACGCGAAAAACTTGGCGGCTCAGACCCGATAATGAGGCTTATCGGGAACTCAGCATGCGCGTTCTCCGACAATTCCGGGGGTGGCTCCCGCCGGCAAACAGTGTCGCCCTCCGAAGGAGGCGTTCCACTTGCGCTCTGACCTCCGAAGCGTCATACTTGTGTGACAGGGAGGCAGCCTGATGCTTTCACTTCGGCTCCCCGACGAGCTCGAGGCCCGGCTCGATAAGCTGGCGACCTCGACGCACCGCACTAAGTCCTTCTATGCCCGCCAGGCGATCGAGCTCTATATCGAGGATCTCGAGGACCTCTATCTCGCCGAGAAGGCCTACGCCGAGTACAAGTCCGGCAAGGTCACCGCCCGGCCCATCGAAGACGTAGCCCGCGAGCATGGGCTATAGGGTCACGATCCTCGCCTCGGCGGAAAAGGCGCTCGCGAAGCTCGACAAGCCACTCCGCGAGCGAGCGCTCCATTTTCTCAAGGACGAGCTCCCCGGCTTGGCGGATCCCCGAAGCATCGGGGCCGCTCTCTCGGGGAACCTTGGGGAATTCTGGAAATACCGGCGCGGGGCATTGCGGTTCATTTGCCGCATCGAGGACGATGAACTCGTAATCCTGGTCGTGAAGGTTGGCAATCGCAAGGATGTCTATAAATCGAAGTAAAGACCAATGCGGCGAGGTTTCTAGACCCATGTACGAAGTCGGGCGTATTCCTGCGTGAGATCACTAGCCGCCTCAACAGAGGAAGGCTTTTCTAAGGCTATAGCCTATGTGCGTCCACGAAAGCCAAAATTCAAACGCATTATTGTCTGGGTATCCGCCCATGTACCGTTTAATTGATCGGCGGACCCTGTCCAGAGCCATCCAAGGCCGAGGCGAGGGACTATGCCGCTTACCATGAACCTTGGAAACGAAAGGAAAAGATCGATGGTTCCGTCGAGGTTCCATGCGGCCTGCGTTCCGACGCCTCCCCCGATCTGTAGATATTCATAGCGAAATAAGTTGCCTTCGAGCGAGCCCGTGAGATCCAACGAAATCAAGTCGTGATTGAGCCCGGCGTTGACCAAGACGCCAAAGGAATTGAACGATGATCCTTGCCAGGCATGTTTTGTCGTAGGCGTATCGAAGGCGGTGCCATCGGCCGCAGTGAAGAGGGATTGGTCCAAGGCGAGCCAAACCCAAGGGGAGTAGCAAAGTTTCATCGAGAGAAGACCAACATCGCCCCGAGTAGCCCAACCCAAGGATAATCCAGGCTTGAGCGCATAGATGCCCCGAAGATTGTTGAAAAAGAGCCTGATGATGGGATCGGCAATTCCGCCATATTAGCGAAAATCGATGAAGCCGGTTTCGCGGATGTTCAAATAGTCGCCCTTGATGGACAGGCCTATAGCGAAAGCGGCAGCTCTATATGCCAGCGGCACAAGGTAAGCGATGCCATGACACCGTAGCGGTCGATTAGAGTACTTTGGCTTACGAAGAGATGGTTCAGTAGGCTTTGGGGTCGAGTCGATACGGCAGAAGATCGGCCAAAGCTTCGTCGCCCTGGATGTGGGGTAGGGTGTCGAAGAGATAGCGGAGATAGCGGTACGGCTCGTGCTCGTTGGCCTTCGCCGTCTCGATGAGTGAATAGAGCGCCGCGCTGGCAGCCGCTCCCTCGGGGGTATCGGCGAACATCCAGTTCCTGCGTCCAATGACGAAGGGACGGATAGCCCGTTCGGTCGATTATCCAAACATTAGGATAATCGACCTTATGCTCAGGAATCCGTAATCCTCAGGATTCCGGCAAGTTATGGCGAAGCAACGAAATGGACCGCAAGGTCGCCTGAATCAGGAGGATAATGTCAGGGGACTTTCCGGTGGTGATACTGAGGGAACCACAGGAGGTTCCCAATGTACCAACAGTACGACTCGGTGCCGCCTCGCACGCTGATCTGACAATTCCTCGCGCCTATTCCTGACTCTCAGAATCCGCCGAAAATGCGATAAGGATCGCGAGATAGCTTTCGTACCTCATGATGCGATGCCCATATCTAGCGAGGTATGCCGCAGTTCTCGCGAAGTATGAAGAGTATCTCGCGAGATACGAATAGCCAACAAGAAGGAACTAAGCTCATCTTCAAGAATGGCCGATAGAAATGAGACCGAAATCGCTTTCGGACTTGCCTGGAGGTGGCCATGCCCATCTTTATCAGCGCCCGCGCGAACAACCTGACTGGAGCGAGGCGACCCTGGCGCTTCCATACCCGCCACGACGGCATCGTCGAGTTCGAGCAGCTTGTCGAGCTCATGGCCCGCGCGAGGACGACCCTCAGCAAACCGGATATCCTCGCCGTCGTCACGCTGTATTCGGAAATCGTGACGTCGCTCGTGGCCGACGGCAAGTTCGTGAAGACGCCGCTCGGTGATTACTATCTCACGGCGGTGGGCGGGGTCCTCGACGCCACGGGGAAACGAGACAAGGGGACCGAGTCCTCGGGGCCCGATCTGCGGCTTCGATTCCGGCCGGCCCGCCATACGGAGCTCCTCATCTCGAAGACGGCGAGCGTCCAGCGCGAAGCCGAAGGTCCTCGGATGTCGCCACTGCCCTTGGCTGTCGCTCCCCCGGACAGCGCCTCCGGCTTCGCGGCGGGCGGCACTGCCCGGCTCATCGGTAAGCGGCTTGCCTTCGATGCGAGCGATCAAGCCCAGGGGGTCTTCCTCATCGCGAGCGACCGGACGGCTACGCGATGCTCGAGCTACCTGCATCTCAAGCCGAGCGTCGTTATTTTCCGGCTGCCCGAGAACCTCGCGAGCGGCCACTACGCGCTGGAAGTTCGCGGTGCCACGAGGGCCGGAACGCCGAGATCGGGGCGACTCGCCGGGGAGATCGAACTGGGATAGGGCTAGCGGATGCTTTACCTCGATAGGCCCCTTACATATCATGCCTCCATGCCTGAGCAAGTTGCCCCTCCCCGCCCCATCCTCTGCGTCTGCCTCAATCCCGTCGTGCAAAAGACCCTGGTCTTCGATCGCCTCATCAAGGGCGAGGTGAACCGCGCCCGCGAGCACCGTGTCGACGCCTCTGGAAAAGGGGTCAATGTCGCGCGGGTCTTGGTCGAGTCGGGACGTTCGGCGATCCACCTCACGCAGGCAGGCGGGCCGACGCGCGAGTGGTTCCTCTCCCTCGCCGCGGCAGACGGTCTCGATATCCGCTGGGTCGAGTCCGAATCCGAGATCCGCTTCTGCCACACGGTGGTGGATCTCGCCGAAGGAAGCGCGACGGAGCTGGTCGAGGAGGCGCGGCCCGTGGGGCCGGGCACGGGCGATCGCCTGCTTGCGGCATTTCGCGATCTCCTTCCCTCCTGCAGAGCCCTCGCCATCTCGGGGACGAAGGCAGCCGGTTTCGACGCGGGTACCTTCCCGACGATGACGCGTTATGCGAAAGAAGCCGGCCTCTTCGTCATTCTCGACATCAAGGGAAAGGATCTGTCGGATTCCCTGGAGCATCGCCCCGATGTCGTCAAACCCAATCTCCAGGAACTTCTCTCAACCTGGCCCCTCGGGAAAGACGAAGCGCCTTCCGGCTCAGGCACAGCGGCGTCCGCCGAGGCCTCTATCCGCGCCCATGTAGCGCGCATCGCGGCCGAAATTCAAGAACGCTATGGTTCGCGCCTCGTCGTCACGCGCGGCTCGCGCCCGACCTGGTATTGGGAGGGCGGGGAACTTCGGGAGGGGCCTGTTCATCCCATAAAGCCCCTCAATCCGACGGGTTCGGGGGATGCCTTCACCGCGGGCCTGACGGCAGTTCTCGCGAGCGGAGGGAGCATGGCCGAGGCCATTGCCGAGGGCTCGCGGCTCGGCGCCCTCAACGCACTCTGTCTCAAGCCCGGGTCGATCCGGGGCGCGACTCTGTCCTAGCGATAATCTAAATCAAGGGTCCCCCGCGGAAGTTTGCGAATCGACCCCGGCCGCAGGGCCTTCCTTTCAATGAGGTTTACGCGGGGCCGCGATGAAGGCTTCGAGTTCGTCATAGCTGGGAGGTTCGGCGCCGGCCTTGGTACAGTCGAGGGCAGCGGCGGCTCCGGCCCACTCGAGGGCTTTCCTCAAGTCCGCCGCACCGAGCGCTCGGAGGTCTTTCCGCGTGCGGACCCCGGCCTCTTCGAGTGCCACGAGGAAGGCGGCGTGAAAGGTGTCGCCGGCGCCTATGGTGTCGACCACCTCGACCTTCCGGCTCTCGACCTCGACCGTCCCGCCCTTCCAAAAGGCGGCGGAACCTCTCGCGCCTCGCGTGAGGACGACGAGTTCGGGACCTCGGCCGAGGATCGACGAGATGGCCTCAGCCTCGGCCATGCCTGGAAGCATCCAGGCGAGGTCCTCGTCCGAGAACCTGACGAGGGCTGCATGGGGGATCAATCGCAGGAGCCGGGACCTCCATGAGTCGTCATCGCCGAAAAGGCCCGGCCTCGCGTTGGGATCGAGGGAAACGAGAAGTTCTCGCGAGACTCTTGCGGCGAAGGCCTCGATCGTCGATCCCGAGGGTTCCTGCGCGACCGAAATCGAACCAAGTAATAGAAAATGCACATCTTTCCCGAGGCTCTCCGGAAGGTCGGCAGCCTCGAGCGACCTGTCGGCGGCGCCTTGCGAGTAGAATGCGTATCGGGCGTTTCCATCGGGCAGGCGCTTCACGAAGGCCAGGGTGGCAGGCTGGTCGCTCCGTTTTACGAGAGAGGTGTCGACGCCGTTCTCGACGAGACGGTCGCAAAGGAGGTCGCCGAGGAAGTCGCTGCCGATGCGACCGAGGAATCGCACCGAAGCGCCGAGGCGAGCGGCCGCGACCGCCGAGTTATAGGGGCATCCGCCGGGACGAGCGAGGAAGCTGAGCCCGTCGCCGCCCTCGGGCACCATGTCGACGAGGGCCTCTCCTATGCATACGATCATCGCAACCGCCTCCCTTGGCGCTCTCCTGGCGCCTGAAATAAGCATAATTAGTTATATTAAAGGAAGGCCCGCCGGGAGGGCGGGCCTTCGCGAGAATTCGGCTGAGCTTGACCTTCGCTCCCGGGTTCGAACCAAGGGGCGAAGGTCGCGCTATTTCAGTCGTAGAGCAGGGGGCCGAACTCGGGCTGGTCCATGTTGGAGGCGTCGTAGAACTTGGCGCCCGTGTCGACGTTCTCGACCTTCTGGCCCTTGTAGGCCTTGTAGGCGAGGTCGACGGCGAGGAAGCCGATCTGGACGGGATCCTGGGTGATGGAGCCGAGGAAGTATCCGGCCTTGACGGCGGCCTTCTGGGCCTTGCCGGCGTCGAAGCCGATCACCACGAGACCCTTGTACTGGGCGGGAAGGGCGCTGCCGTCATTGGTGGCGGAGAGGACGGCGCGGGCCACGCCCTCGTTCGAGCAGAAGATGCCGAGGATGTGGTCGGACTTGAAGCGATTCAGAATGGCCTGGGCGGAGGCGGTGGCGTCGGTGTCCTTGGGCGAAGCCGGGACGACGACGTCGATGATGATGGCCTTGCCGGCGACCGGGCTGTCGGGCGCGATGTAGGCGGGATTGCCCGTCACCTTGATGTCGGTCGCGGGGCGATTGGCGTCGGTGGTGATGAGCTTGATCATCTCGTCGCGGAAACCCTTGCCGCGGTCGGTGACCGACTGGCTCGTGGCATCCTGGTTGAAGTCGATGATCGTGACCGGCTTCGCGTTGGTGGCGGCGACGATCTTGTCCTTGATCACGGCGTACATCTTGTCGGCTGCGAGGCCGGCGGCGTTGTAGCTGTTGGTGGCGGCGGTCGCGTAGATGGCGCCGGCGGGGGCGTTGGGCACGCCGGAGTCGAAGCCGATGATCGGGATCTTGCGCTTGATCGCCTGGTTGAGCTGGTCCATGACCGAATTGGTGTCGAGGGCCGCGAGACAGATTGCCTGGGGATTCTTGGCCATCGCGTTGACGAGCATCTGCACCTGGGGCTGGATGTCGGCCTCGGTGGCCGGGCCCTCGAAGGTGATCTCGACGCCGTCTTGCTTGGCCGCCGCCTCGGCGCCTTGCTTGACCGCCTGCCAGAACTGGTGCTGGAAACCCTTGGAAATGACGGGGATGTAGATCTTCTTTGGTGCGCATCCCGTGACCGCGACGAGAAGCGCCGCGCCCATGGCGAGTACGGCGATTCGTTTTGCAATTCTCATAAACGCCTCCTGATAAACTCTCAGCCCGAAGCGTACGCTTCCGGCAAACGACCTGATTGAGGGAGTCCGACGGCCGCTCTGGACTAGGGCCGTCGCTCCTTGCCCGCCGCTTGGGCGGTTTCCTTGCGCTTGAGCATCTCCGAGAATTCGTGATCGGCCGCCCTTTCCTCCGCTCGGATACGGGCTTGCTGGGCCTTTTCTTCGCGCTTCTTGCGCGCGAAGGTTTCTTTCATCTCGGCCTTCGCCTGGGCGATCTCCTTTTCGATTTCGACCTGTCCTCGCTTGCCGTCCGTCGAGACCAGAGAGATTTCGGCCTTGAGGGCGGCTATCTTCCTCAGCATCTCGGCCCGGTAGACGTCGGCGGCTGTTTCGATGCGCACCTCGGAGGCCTTGCGATTTCTGTACATGTCGAGGAGCACCGCACCAATTACTATGACGCCCGTGAAGAAGGTCTGCCAGTGGGCCTCGAGGTTCATGGCGGGCAGACCGGTGCTCAGCACCGACATGATGAATACGCCGATTATCGTGCCCCATATGGTGCCGACGCCGCCCGACAGCGAGGTGCCGCCGATTACGGCCGCCGCGATCGCATAGAGTTCGAAGCCCTGCCCTTGAGCGGGAAGGACCGTCGTGTAGATCGCCGCGTAGGATATGCCGCCGATGCCCGCAGTTCCGCCGGCGATGACGTAGACGAGCATCTGCCATTTCTTGACGTCGACGCCGGAGAGCCGGGCGGCTTCCATGTTGCTTCCTATCGCGTAGGTGTAGCGGCCCAGCTTGGTGTTGGAGAGCATGATGTGGCAGATCACGGCGACGAGGGCGAGGAGGAGGGCTCCAGTCGGGAAGGCCGTTCCGTCGGGGGTGAGATAAAGGAAGAGATCCTTGAACCAGCCGCCCGGCGTGCCGCGGATGGGGAAGGTGGCGCTCGAGACGTTGGAGACGATGGAGCCGACGCCCATCGAGATCATCATGGTGCCGAGGGTCACGATGAAGGGCGGCATCTTGAGCCGCGAGACGAGGAGTCCGTTGACGAGGCCGAAGAGAAGGCCCATGGCCACTATGAGGAGGAGGGCCGGAACCATCGGGAGGCCGTGCTTGAGAGCCGTCCCCCCTATGATCGTGGAGGCCATCATCACGGTGCCGATGGAAAGGTCGATGCCTCCCGAGATGATGACGAAGGTGACGCCCATCGAGATGAAGCCGATGTAGAAGGCCGCGTCGATGATGTTCACCAGGGTGGGGTAGGAGAAATAGCTCCGGCCGAAGATGCCGAAGAACACGTAGAGGATTATCAAGGCCGCCGGGGCCAGCGCGTTCTTGAGGCCGCGCTCCTTGAAGCGCTGGAATCCGCCCACGCTTCCGTTCGCGTTGTTCGCCATGCTTATCAGCTCCTCTTGAGGGCGGTCTGGCGCCCCATGGTTCCGTATTCCATGATGGCCTCCTGGCTCGCCTTTTCGATGGGTATTTCGCCGGTAAGCCGGCCCTCGCACATCACGATGATGCGGTCGCTCATGCGGAGTATCTCGGGGAGTTCGGAGGAGATCATGATGATCGACTTGCCCTCGCGGGTGAGCTCGTTCATAAGGGTGTAGATCTCGCTCTTCGCCCCGACGTCGATGCCTCGCGTCGGCTCGTCGAAGATAAGAATGTCGCAATTGCGAATGAGCCACTTGGCGATGACGACCTTTTGCTGGTTGCCTCCGGAGAGGTTGCGGAGAAGCTGCTCGAGGGAAGGGGTTTTGATGTTCAGGCGACCGACGTATTCCTCGCCGACTTCGCGCACCTTTTTCGCGTAGACGAAGGGCCCGCGCTGAAAGTCATCGTAGGTGGCCATCGCCATGTTGTCCTTGACGCTCAGGTTGACGGCGAGACCGTAGCGCTTGCGGTCCTCCGATAGATAGCCGATGCCGTTGGCCACCGCGTCCTCGGGGCTGTGGATGGAAACCCTGCGGCCGCGGACTTCTATCGTCCCGCTCTGGACCTCGTCCGCGCCGAAGATCGCCCTGGCCGTCTCCGTCCTGCCCGAGCCCATGAGGCCGGCCATGCCGAGGATTTCGCCTTCCTTGAGCTCGAAGCTGATGTCTCGCACGAGGGCGCCCGCGTTCAGTTTGTTCACCTTGAGCACCACGGGGGCTTCCGTGGCGACGTTGCTCCGGGTCTTCGGCTGCTCGTAGATGACGCGCCCCACCATCATGTTGATTATCTGTTGTTTCGAGACTTCGGAGATCGCCTTGGTGTCGACGCGCTCGCCGTCGCGCATCACGGTGACGCGGTCGGCGATCTGATGAATCTCGTCGAGTCGATGGGAGATGTGGATCATGCCGACGCCCTTGGAGGCGAGATCGCGCATAATTATGAAAAGATCTTCGATCTCCGCGTCGGTGAGCGCGGCGGTCGGTTCGTCGAGGATGAGTATGCGGAGCTGGTGCGAGACGGCCTTGGCGATCTCCACCATCTGCTGTTTGCCCACCGTGAGTCGTCCCAGCTGCTCCGTCGGGTCCACGTTCATCCCCAGCCTGTCGAGGAGCTCGGCTGCCCTTCGGATCTGGGCGTGTTTGTCGAGGAGCAGGCCGCCGAAACCGCGCGACTCGCGCCCTATGAAGATGTTCTCCGCGACGCTGAGATGATCCATCATGTTCAATTCCTGATGGATGATTCCGATGCCCATGTCGAGGGCGTGCTTGGGATCGCGGGGATTGAAGAGGTGGCCGAGATAGTGGATCTCGCCCGTGTCTTTCTGGTTGATGCCGACGATGACCTTCATGAGGGTGGATTTGCCGGCGCCGTTTTCGCCGACGAGGGCGTGAATCTCGCCTTCGTTCAAGTCGAAGTCGACCTTGCGGAGGGCCTGCACTCCCGTGAAGCGTTTGTCGATCCCCTTCATCGAAAGGATTTGGCGATTCGCGGCGGGCGCGTTCCGGGTCTCAGGCATTGGGGCCTCCATGTCGTGGGGTACCGCAGGATTCGCGCACGATCAATCGCGCCGGGATGATGTATTCGGAAGCCTCGGGCGCGTCGAGATTCGAGGCGCCCGTTCCGGTCGTCGCCCTGCCCTCTACCTTCGCGAGGAGGACATCGAAGGCGGTTGCGCCGATGCGTTCGGTGGGTTGCCTGATCGCCGTGATCGGGCTTCGCATGAATCGGAAGCACTCTGGATCGTCGAAGGAGACCACGGCCATCTTTCCGGGGACCTCCACGCCCGATTCCTCGAGGACGGACAGGGTGAGGTAGCAAAGGTTGGCGTTGCCGCAGATGATGCCGTCGAGGTCGGGAGACTTGGCGAGCCAGCGTTTGACCTTCGCCTTGTTGTCGCCGGCCCTCGAGCGGAGCGTGAGCACGCGGGCCTCGTCGGCGAGGCCCAGCTCTTCCATCGCCGCGACGAAACCCTCGGCCCTTTCGCCCATGGTCGCGATGGCCATTTCATGGCCGATGAAGCCGAGTTTCTTTCGGCCTAGGCCGACGAGATGCCTTGTCGCCTCGCGGGCGCTTCTGCCGTTTTCGATCCCCACGAAATCGAGACCGCTCTCCTCGCTCCGCCGATCGACCAGGACCACAGGCAAGTTGCCCCCCCTCGGAACGCGGACGGTCACGTTCCTGTCGACCGGGGCGAGAATGATTCCGTCGACGCCTCGGTCGGCGAGGATTTCGATGTAGCGGGCTTCCTTCTCCGGATCTTCCTCCGAATCGCAGAGGGTGACGAGGTAGCCGCGCTCGTTGGCCGCGGATTCGACGGCCTTCGTGAGACCGGCGAAGAATTCTTCGCGAATGTCGGAGATGATGAGGCCTATCGTCTTGGATCCAGCACCGCGGAGGCCCCGGGCGAGCTGATTCGGCCTGTAGCCGAGTTCCTTGACCGCGGCGACGACCCGATCGTGCCGCGTCTTTTCCACATGGCGGGTTTTGTTGAGGACATGGGAGACGGTCGAGATGGAGACCTTTGCCTTGTTGGCCACATCTTGGATCGTGGTCGCTTTCTGCTTCGACACCCGCGCCTCTCCTTGCTGCTATCGAAACGTTTGCGCAAACGTTTCGATGAATAATTGTCCTTCGCACTTTGGCTTGTCAAGAGATGATTTTATGCAAACGATTGCACACCATCGCGGGAAATACTTGTCCGGGATTCGAAGCTTGTCAAGAAAAAGATGCAAAAAATGAATCAAGAATCTGACGATCGCCTGCTATAGGAGACAGATAGCTCAATTCATGCCAGTCATTCTTTCAGTCTTACCGCTTGCAGCGCAAAATGAAATGTGGTATATCGAAGCTGTTTCGAAAGCTATTAGAAGGGAAAATGAAAGGCGGATAGCGGATGACCGATGTCCTGTCGGAACGAGAGCGCTCGATTCTCGACCTTCTCGCGGAGGAGGGCACTCTGTCCGTAAGCCGCCTCGTGCAGTCTCTCGGCGTCTCCGCCGTCACCATTCGCGCCGACCTCCAGAACCTGGAGGAACGCGGCTTTCTGGAAAGAACGCGGGGCGGGGCGGCGCCGAGCTTCCATAGCAGCATCCTCGAAAGGCTCCGCGACCGCACGGCAGAAAAGACCCGCATAGCCAAGGCCGCCGCGGGCCTGGTCCGCGACGGCGACCGCATCATGCTCGAGGCGGGAACGACGGCCGCCCTCGTGGTGCGCCATCTCGCGGGCAAACGCGACATCCACATCGTCACCAACTCCGCCCTGGTTCTCGCCTGGGCCCGCGGTAATCCGGCCCTTTCCGTCACGATCACCGGCGGCGAGTACCGCCGACTGACCGAATCGATGGTCGGTCCCCTGGCCCTCGACGCGATCGCCAGGCACAACGTGCGCCTTGCCTTCGTGGGCACGGACGGTTTCAGCCTCGAGCGAGGAATGACGGCGCGCCTCGTCGAGGGAGCCGAGATCGTCAAGGCGATGGTGGCGAAGGCCGAGACCTCCGTGCTCCTCGCCGATTCGACTAAATATGGAAAGGCGGGCTTCGTGTCCGTCCTTCCGCTCTCGGGTGTGAGCCGCGTCATCATGGACGACGGCCTGCCCCAGGCGGCGCTCGAGGAACTCCGCGCCGCTTCCATAGACATCACGCTGGTGTAAGGGAGGCTGAGGTGGCCAATGTCGTGACGATGCCCCGCCAGGGCAACACGGTCGAATCCTGCGTCCTCGTCGGGTGGCGCGTGGCCGAGGGGGCGCGGGTCGCCGCCTCGGATATCATCTGCGAAGTCGAGACCGACAAGGCCGTCTTCGAGGTGCCCGCCGGCTTCGACGGGGTCCTCCTCAAGCATCTCGCCGGCGAAGGCGACGATGTGCCCGTGCTCGCTCCGATCGCCGTGATCGGCGAAAAGGGCGAAGATTGGAGCGCGGCTGTGGTCGGGGCTGGCGGAGGAGAAGCGTCGCTGGAGAGCGAGGCCGGCAAGGTTACGCAGCAGTCCAAGCCTTCGTCGGCTGGTGGAAGCGCGGTTTCGGCGACCTCGTCACCGGCGGCCGTCGCCGGGACTTCTGCTGGGGCTGCTGCCGCAGCGGGCGTCTCGCCTCGGGCGAGGGCCCTCGCCTCCGCCGAAGCTGTGGAGGCTTCGACCCTCGCCGGTTCCGGGCCGGGAGGTCGCGTGATCGAACGCGATGTACGCGCGGCCCTAGACGCTCGCGCGCCCCTGGGAGCCGCCGCGCGCGCGGCGATCGCTGCGGGAGGCGCCTCCGGGGCCCTCGTCCCGACCGAGGGATCGGGCATCGGCGGAAGGGTGCGTCTGGCCGACATGGGCGCAGGCTCCGCGATCGAGGCTTCGGCCCCGACCGGGAGTCTCGTCCAGGCTGGATCGCGCGCGGCTTCGGCGCCCGGCGCCTTCGCGCCCTCGACATTCGATTTTCCCGGACCTCTTTCGGAGCTGCCGATCAAGGGCATCCGCAAGGTCATCGCCGAGCGGATGCACGATTCGCTCTCGACTACGGCCCAGTACACCCTGCACGCGACGGCTTCCGCGACGAGGCTCCAGGCCCTGCGAGCGCGCCTCAAGGCCTCGCCCGAAGCGCTGGGGCTTTCGAAGGTGACCGTCGGCGACCTCGTGCTCTTCGCCGTGTCCCGGGTGCTCAGGGATCATCCGATGTGCAACGCTCACAAGTTAGGCGACAGGGTCCGCGTCTTCGAAAGGGTCCATCTCGGCCTGGCCGTCGACACGCCCAGGGGACTCATGGTGCCCGTCCTCAGGAACGCCGATCTCCTGAGCCTCGCCGAGATATCGCGCGAGGCCAAGCGCCTCGCCTCGGCATGCATCGAGGGACGCATCTCCCCCGACGAACTTTCAGGGTCCACCTTCACCGTTTCGAACCTCGGCGGCTTCGGCGTCGATTACTTCACCCCTGTCATCAACGCCCCAGAGGTTTGCGTGCTCGGCGTGGGGGCGATCCTGCCCCGACCGACGGAGGGGGCCGACGGCGTCGTCGGCTTCGTCCCGGGCATCGCCCTATCGCTGACCTCGGACCACCAGGTCGTCGACGGAGCGCCGGGGGCGCGCTTTCTCAAGGATATCGGAGCCGCGATCGCCGACATCGATCTGACGATCGCGAGATAAGGAGAACTACGATGTACGATGTCATCATCATCGGCGGGGGTCCCGCGGGGTACCGAGCCGCCGAACGCTTCGCCGAGCTCAAACGCCAGGTTCTCCTCGTCGAGAAGGCGGAGATAGGCGGCACCTGCCTCAATGTCGGCTGCATCCCGACGAAAACCCTTATCAATTCCGCCAAACTTTACGTGCACGCCCGCGAGGGCGAGCGCTTCGGCGTGAACGTCCAGGGCCTCTCCTTCGATCTCGCGAAGATGATGGCGTGGAAGGCCGAGGTGGTCGACAAGCTCCGCGCGGGCATCGTCGGCGGGCTCAAGCACGGCAAGGTGGAGATCGTCGCCGGGGCGGCGGAGATCCTCGGCCGCGGGAAGGTCCGCGTGACGCCGTCGGGGGGCGAGGCCAAGGTCGAGGAGTGCAAGGCCATCCTGGTCGCGACCGGTTCGACTCCCATAGTGCCGCCCATCCCGGGGGTAGCTGGCAATCCCCTCGTGATCGATTCGACGGGGGCCCTCGATATGGCGACGCTGCCGAAAAAGTTTTGCGTCATCGGCGGCGGCGTCATCGGCGTCGAGTTCGCGAGCCTCTATTCGAGCCTCGGCGCTGAGGTGACCGTGGTGGAGATGATGGAGGAGATCGTGCCCTTCATGGACGCGGACCTCGCCCCCGTCCTCCGCCGCGCGATGAAGGACGTGAAATGGAAACTCGGCTGCAAGGTCGAGTCGATCGACGCCGACGGGGCAGGCGGCGCGAAGGTTCGCTACGTGACGAAGGACGGGACGAAGGAAGCTGTCGACGCCGACCTGGTCCTCATGGCCATCGGTCGCAAGCCCGTGCTTCAGGGCTGGGGAGCCGAGGCGGCCGGCCTCGATCTCACGCCGCGGGGAATCGTCACCGACGAAAGGATGCGCACGAGCGTACCGGGCATCTGGGCGGCGGGCGACGTCACGGGGCGAAGCCAACTCGCCCACTCGGCCTATCGGATGGCGGAAGTCGCGAGCCTCGATATCGAAGCCCTGCTCACGGGAGAGGCCGGCGGTGCGATGCGCTGGCGCGGCGAGGCCGTGCCCTGGGCCGTCTACTCCCTGCCCGAAGCCGCCGGAGTCGGAATGACCGAGCAGGAGGCCAAGGCCAAGGGGCTCGAGGTGAAGAGCCTTCGCGTTCCCCTCAGGGCCTCCGGCCGCTTCGCCGCCGAAAACGGCTTCCAGGCCCATGGCGCGGTGAAGCTCGTCGCCGAGGCCGGCACGGGAAGGATTCTCGGAGTCCACGGAGTCGGAAGCTACGCCTCCGAGACCATCTGGGGCGGGGCCGTCCTCATCGAGCAGGAGACGAGGGTCGCGGAGCTGCGCGAGATCATCATGCCGCACCCGACGGTATGGGAGCTTCTCCGTGACGCCGCCTGGCAGCTTGATATCTAGCAGTCACGCAAGAAGGCGGGGACAGGACGTCCCCGCGCAGCAACGGACGAAGGCATGGCCTTCGTCGATGCCGCGAGCGAGCGCAGGGACGCGCGGGCCGCGGCTCAGGCGGGGACAGGACGTCCCCGCGCAGCAACGGACGAAGGCATGGCCTTCGTCGATGCCGCGAGCGAGCGCAGGGACGCGCGAGCCGCGGCCAAGGAGATAGTTATGCCCAAATCCATACTGGTCGATCCCAAATCCGTCCGCGAGCCCCAAGTGCTCAAGATCAAGGACATTCCGGTCAACGCCTACAAGGCCGATTTCGCCAAGGAAAAGGCAAGATGGGGACAGGAGCGCCTCGTCCGCGCCTGGTACGACATGGCGACGATCCGCGAATTCGAGACAATGCTGAACAGTTTCAAGACGCAGGGCTCGTGGAACGGCATCGAGTACAATCACAAGGGCCCGGCCCATCTCTCGATCGGCCAAGAGTCCTCGGCGGTCGGCCAGTCGATGGCCCTCGAGGTCGACGACCACATCTTCGGATCGCATCGCAGCCACGGCGAAATTCTCGCCAAGTGCTATGCGGCTGTCGCACGTCTCGACGAGAAGCGTCTCGAGGGGATCATGAAATCCTTCCTCGGCGGCGAGACCCTCGCCCTCGCGGAGAAGATTCCCTACACGACGATCCGCGACCTCGGGGAGAATTTCGTGCTCTACGGCACCCTGGCGGAGATCTTCGCGCGCAAGGCCGGCATCAACCGCGGTCTCGGCGGTTCGATGCACGCCTTCTTCACGCCCTTCGGCTCGATGCCGAACAACGCGATCGTCGGTGGTTCGGCCGACATCGCCGTGGGCGCCGCCCTCTTCAAACGCATCAACCGCAAGCAGGGCATCGTCATCGCGAACATCGGCGACGCATCGATGGGCTGCGGCCCGGTCTGGGAGGCGATGAGCCTCGCCTCGATGGACCAGTACCGCGAACTCTGGGCCAAGGAAATCGGCGGAGCCCCGCCCGTCCTCTTCAATTTCTTCAACAATTTCTATGGCATGGGCGGACAGACGAGTGGCGAAACCATGGGCTACAAGGTCCTCGCCCGCGTCGGCGCCGGCGTCAATCCGGACAACATGCACGCCGAGCGCGTCGACGGCTACAATCCCCTCGCGGTCGCGGACGCCACGGCGCGGAAGAAGGAAATCCTCGTCGCCGGCAAGGGCCCCGTCCTCCTCGACGTGATCACCTATCGCGTCTCCGGGCATTCGCCTTCGGACGCCTCGAGCTATCGCACGCCCGAGGAGATCAAGCTCTGGCAGGAAGCGGACGCCATCGAAAGCTACGCCGATTACCTGGTCAAGAACGGCGTGACGACGAAGGAGGCCCTCGCAGCCACGCGGGCGGGCATCGTCGAGAAGCTTGCGGCCGTCGTGAGACTCGCCACGAACGACGTCGAGAGCCCGCGGGTCGGTGGAGCCTTCATCGAGTCGGTGATGTTCTCGAACGGCAAGGTCGAGGCCTTCGACGTCGAGGGCACAGCGAAGGAAGCGCGCAAAGCCGAACTCTCGCAACCCCTCGCCGAGAACGCCCACGTCAAGGCCCTTGCGGGGAAGGCGCGCTATGCTTTCGACGCCGAGGGCAAGGCTGTTTCGAAGAACAAGCTCTATCAGTACCGCGACGCCCTTTTCGAGGCCATGGCCCATCGCTTCGCCATCGATCCCTCGATGGCCGCCTGGGGTGAGGAAAATCGCGACTGGGGCGGTGCCTTCGCCGTCTATCGCGGCCTCACGGAACTTCTGCCCTATCACAGGCTCTTCAATTCCTCCATCTCCGAGGGAGCTATCGTCGGCTCCGGCGTCGGTTATGCTCTGTCGGGCGGTCGCGCCGTGGTAGAACTTATGTATTGCGACTTCATGGGCCGGGCGGGCGACGAGATCTTCAACCAGATGTCGAAGTGGCAGGCCATGTCCGCCGGCCTCCTCAAGATGCCCCTCGTCCTCCGCGTCTCGGTGGGGAACAAATACGGGGCCCAGCACTCGCAGGATTGGGCTGCCCTCGTGGCCCACGTGCCGGGGCTCAAGGCCTATTTCCCCGCGACGCCCTACGATGCCAAGGGAATGCTCAATCTCGCCTTGCGCGGCACGGACCCCGTCGTGTTCTTCGAGAGCCAACTCCTCTACGACGTGGGCGAACAGTTCGAGAAGGGCGGAGTGCCTGAGGGCTATTACGAAGTGCCCGAGGGGAAGCCGGCCATTCGGCGCCAGGGCAAGGATCTCACCATCGCCACCCTCGGCGCGACCCTGTATCGGGCTCTCGAGGCGGCCAAGATCCTCGAAGGAGAGTACGGCGTCTCGACCGAGGTCATCGACCTCCGTTTCATCGCCCCACTCGATTATTCAGTATTGGTTGAATCGGTGTCGAAGACCGGGCGCCTGCTTCTGGCGAGCGACGCCGCCGAGCGAGGTTCCTTCCTCCATACGGTGGCATCGACCCTGCAGACCCTGGCCTTCGACAGGCTCGACGCCCCCGTCGCGGTGGTGGGGAGCCGCAATTGGATCACGCCGGCGGCCGAGATGGAGGAGCTCTACTTCCCCCAGAAGGACTGGATCGTCGACGCGGTCCACGAGCGCATCCTCCCCCTCAAGGGGAGGACGCCGCCCACCAACCAGTCGACGCTCGAACTCGCGCGCCGCGCCCGCCTCGGAGTCTGAGCGAAGATGGAGCCGAGCGCCGCCCTCGTCGGGTTGCCCGAAAAGGATTCCTTCGCTCGCGATTGTCTCGTCGCGGCGGCATCTCCCGTCGCGACCGGAAGGGAAAGGATCGCCGCGCTCGGATCCCTCCTCGGGGAACGCCCGGCCGAGAGACCGGGAGGCGTCGCGGTGCCTCCCGCGACGCGGGAAGTGAACAATCACGTCCATACGATCTATTCATTCAGCCCCTACAGCCCTTCGATGGCGGCCTACCGGGCCCGCGCCTCGGGCCTCGGGGCGGCCGGATCGGTGGACCATGATTCCATCGGCGCCGCCGAGGAGATGCTCGAGGCTTCGGCCCTCCTCGGGATCGGGGCGACGGTCGGTTTCGAAATCCGCGTCTCCTTTCGCGACACGCCCTTCGCCGAGCGCAAGATAAACAATCCCGACTCGATCGGTATCGTTTACATGACGGTCCAGGGTCTGCCGAGGTCTTCCTTCGAGGCGGCCCGCGATTTCCTCAAACCGATAGCGAAGTCTCGGGGAGAGCGCAATCGCAGGATGACGCTGGCGGCGACCTCCCTCTTGGAATCGGCGGGCTACCGCGGCATCGGATACGACCTCGATGTGCTGCCTCTTTCGAGGGCAGCCGAAGGCGGCAGCGTCACCGAGCGCCATATCCTGGCCGCCGCCGCGGCCTCGATGATCGAGCGTCATGGGAAGGGCCCAGCCTTGGTTTCGGGCATCGCCCGCGATCTCGACCTCGCCTGTCCTCCACGAATAGCCTCCTGGCTTTCCGATCCTGACAATCCCCATTATCTTTTCGATCTCCTCGGCCTCCTCAAGACGGGCTTTCTCGAGGCCGTATTCGAGCAGCCGGGCGAGGAGGAATGCATCCCTGTCGAAAGGGTCATCGCCTTCGCCCGGAAGGCGGGGGCGATTCCCGCCTATGCCTACCTCGGCGATATAGCCGATTCTCCGACAGGCGACAAGAAGGCCGAGAAATTCGAGGACGAATTCCTCGACGAATTGGTTCCTTTTCTCTCGGACATAGGCTTTCGCGCGGTGGCGTACATGCCGCCGCGGAACAGCCCGGGGCAATTGGCGAGGATCCGCGAGCTCTGTTCGCGAGCGGGCCTGATGGAAATCTCCGGCGTCGACATCAATTCTTCCCGACAATCCTTCAACTGCCCCGAGGTTCTCGCTCCCGCCATGGCCCATCTCGTCGACGCGACCTGGGCGCTCATCGCCCACGAGCGCCTGTCCGGCATCGATGCGCGCTACGGTCTTTTCGCCGGCGACAATCCACTGGCTTCAAAGCCCATCACGGATCGGATCGCAGCCTACGGCGATATAGGCCGCGCCCTCGACAGGAGCCGACCCGACGAACCGACGATGCTTTCCCGCCTTGCGCGGGACCTGGAGAAGCGACATGGAAATGTATGAATTAGCGGCTCTCCTTCGCGGGATCGCCCTCGAAGCGGCGGAAGCAGAGGGCGCGGTCGTGGCGTCACGGGAGCTCAAGGGCAGGGAATTCCCGCCCTCGCCGGGCACTGACGCCGTGGCGGGAAAGCCCCTCATCCTCGAACTCGAGCGCGGGATGGGCGAGTCAGCCGCAATCGCCGCACTTCGCGATGGCCTGAGAAGGGGCATCGGGCCTGGAGATAAGAGCGTCGGAACCGGGCTGGCCATCGGGACCACAAGCGGAGAAGAAGGAAGACTCTTCGCCGTCGGCCCCGATATCGACTCGGCTCGGGCGCTACTCGAAAACGGATCGATCGCCGAACGGCCCGGGGCCTCGACTCCGGAAATCGGTTCTGCCGGATTGGCCGGATCAGAGGGTTCGGCCCTGGGCAGGGACAAGGTCGTTTCGGAGCGCATCGCGCTCGTGACGGGAGGAGCCCAGGGTTTCGGCGAGGAGATCACGAGGGGCCTCGCGGCCTCGGGAGCCCTGGTCTGGATCGCCGACATCAATTTCGAGGGCGCCGAACGCCTCGCAGCGGAGCTCAACAAGGCGGCCGGAAGGACCGTGGCGCTTCCCCTCGCGATGGATGTCACGAACGAAGCCTCGGTCACGAGGGCCTTCGCCGAAATAGCCTTCGGGACGGGGGGGCTCGACCTCGTGGTGAGCAACGCTGGCGTACTCAAGGCGGCATCGATCTTCGAGCAGGAGCTGGCAGCCTTCGATTTCGTGACGAAGGTCAACTATACGGGATTCTTCCTCGTCGCCAAAGCGGCGGCGAAAATGATGCGCCTCCAGCGTCTCGGAGCCCCGAGCCGCAAGACGGACATAATTCAGATCAACTCGAAGTCGGGCCTCGAGGGCTCAAATAAGAACGCCTCCTACGCCGGCTCCAAGTTCGGCAGCCTCGGTCTCGTGCAGAGCTTCGCCCTCGAGCTCGTGGAATACGGCATCAAGGTCAACGCGATCTGCCCCGGCAATTTTTTCGACGGCCCCCTTTGGTCCGATCCCGAGAAGGGGCTCTTCGTACAGTATCTGCGCACCGGCAAGGTGAAGGGCGCGAAGAGCGTGGCGGACGTGAAGGCCTTCTACGAGGCCAAGGTGCCGATGGGACGGGGCTGCGAGGGACAAGACGTGATGCGGGCCATCTATTATCTCGTCGAGCAGGAATACGAGACGGGCCAGGCCCTGCCCGTCACGGGCGGCCAGGTAATGTTGAACTGACGCGAGGGCGGCGCGAGAGCGCCTTTCGCCGTCGAGGGGGAGGATCAGGATGTCCAAGGCCATCGCGGTAATCGACATCGGGATGACGAACAAGAAGGTCTCCGTCTACGATTCGTCGTTTCGCATCCTCGAGACTCTGTCCCGGAGCTTCGCGCCCCTGATGGTCGCCGGACTCGAAACCCATGATCTCGAGGGCATGGAGTCCTGGTTTTTGGAGCGCCTGGCCGATTTCGGCAAGCGTCACGACATCGGCGCGATCTCCGTGACGACCCACGGGGCGACCCTCGTCTGCGTCGGCGAGGACGGGCAGCCCTGCGCCCCCTGCGTCCTCTATACCTACGAGCCTGGACCCGAATTCCAGAAGCGCTTTTACGACAAGGTGGGAGATCCCGTCGCCCTGCAGGCGGAGACCGGGACACCCTACCTTTCGGCCCTGATCAACGCCTCGAAGGGGCTTTTCTTCCTCGAGGAACGATTTCCCCTCGAATATGCGAGGACGAGGCACGTGTTCACCTATCCTCAGTATTGGACCTATCGCTTGACGGGGAGGGCCGGGGCCGAGGGGACCTATATCGCAAACCATAGCTACCTTTGGGATTGGAAGAAAGAAGGCTATTCCGTGGTGGCGGAAAGGCTCGGCGTCGCCGACAAGATGCCCTCGCCCATCAGGAAGTCCTGGGACGTCCTCGGACCGATCAAGCCCGAGGTCGTGGCGAGGACGGGGCTTGCCGCCGACACCCTCGTGACCATGGGCATCCACGATTCGAACGCTTCCCTCCTCCCCCACCTGGCCAAGAAGGGGCGCAGGGGCTTCGTCCTCAATTCGACCGGCACCTGGTGCGTCCTCATGCATCCGCAGGAAAAATATGGTTTCGAGCCGGGCGAGCTCGGCAAGGTGGTCTTCTTCAACCGCTCGGCCTACCTCGATCCCGTGAAGACCGCGATATTCCTCGGCGGCATGGAATACGAGGCTTGGACGGGTCTGATAGCCAAGACGGCGGGAAAGACGCTGCAAGGAACGAGCTCCCTCTATCCTTCGTTGTTCAAGGACGCCGATTGTTTCATCCTCCCCGAGGTGGTGCCAGGGTCGGGCCAGTTCCCCGGATCGAAGGCCCGGGCGATCGAAAATGGAAAGACCTATTTGTTAAATGATTTGCGATCCGGCGGCGCCCTTCCCGATTTTCTCAGAGTCCCCGAAAAGGCCATGGCGGTCCTCGACGCCTCCCTGGCGATCCAGACCCTTGTCGCCCTCGCTCGCGCCGGTCTCGGGCCGGGCATGCAGGTCTTCACGGAAGGCGGTTTCAGGAAGAACGCGGACTACAACGCCCTCTTGGCGGCTGCGCTGCCGGAGGGCTCCGTATATCTCACCGACCTCGCCGAGGCCACCTCCTTCGGGGCGGCCATGTGCGGGGCCGCGGCCCTCGAAGGCAGCGAGCCGGAGGCCTTCAACTCCCGTTTCGACATCGAATACCGGCGGGTGGAGGCGATGCCCGCGGCTCAGGGCTTCGCCGCCTACCGAGAGAAATGGCTTGCCCTCGTCGGCATCGGCGCGGGTTCGGGCAAGGAGTGAACGAAATGAAAATCAAGGCGGTCAGGATACACGGCGTCGACGACCTCAGGCTCGAGGAACTCGAGCTGCCGCGCATCAAGGACGACGAAATCCTCGCGGAGATCGTGTCCGACTCGATATGCATGTCGAGCCACAAACTGGCGATGCAGGGCAACGCCCACAAGCGCGTCCGCGAGGATCTGGCGATGCGGCCCGTGATAATCGGCCACGAATTCTGCGGCGTCCTCCTCGAGGTCGGCAAGAAGTGGGCGCACAAGTTCAAGGCGGGCGATCGATTCGCGATACAGCCCGCGCTCAATTATAAGGGAACCCTCTGGGCCCCGGGCTATTCCTACGAGCACATCGGCGGCGACGCGACCCATGTCGTCATACCCAACGAGGTCATGGAGCTCGATTGTCTCCTCCCCTACAAGGCCGAGGCATTTTTCATGGGCTCGCTCTCGGAACCGGTCTCGTGCATCGTGGGCGCCTATCACGCACAGTACCACACGAAGGGCGGCTCCTATGTCCACGAGATGGGCATCCGCGAGGGAGGCTCCCTCGCCCTCCTCGCCTCGGTGGGGCCGATGGGGATGGGCGCAATCGATTACGCGATGCACTGCGATCGCAGACCGGCGCGCATCGTCGTGACCGACATCGATCGGGAGCGGCTCGCGCGGGCGGCATCGATCTTTACCGTGGATGAGGCGCGCAGGAACGGAGTCGAATTGGTTTATGTCAACACTAAGGATATGGCAGATCCCGTGGCGGAGCTCAAGCGGCTGAACGGGGGAAATCTCTTCGACGACGTCTTCGTGTTCGCTCCCGTCCGTCCCGTCGTCGAACTCGGCGACCGCCTCCTCGGTCCCGACGGCTGCCTCAATTTCTTCGCCGGTCCGACGGACACTGCCTTTTCGGCTTCGCTCAACTTCTACGAGGTGCATTATGGTTCCCATCACCTCGTCGGTACTTCGGGCGGGAACACCGACGACATCCGCGAGTCCCTCGAGATGATGGCCGATGGTCGCCTCAATCCGGTGGCGATGATCACCCACGTGGGAGGTCTCGACGCGGTGGCGGACACGACCATACATCTCGACAAGATTCCCGGCGGCAAGAAACTCATCTACACCCATAAGAAGCTGCCCCTCGTGGCTATTCCCGACTTCGCCGAAAGGGGCAAGACCGATCCCTATTACGCCGGTCTCGCGGAAATTTGCGTCAGACACGAGGGCCTCTGGTCGGCCGAGGCTGAGAAGTGGGTCCTCGAGAAGGCACCGGCGATATGACGAAGGGCGTGCTTTTCGACGTCGACGGCGTTCTCGTCGATTCGGAGCGATTCATCGCGGAGGCCGCGGTCCGGATGTTCGCCGAGATGTACGGCGTGGTCGTGGATGCGGGGGAATTCGCTCCCTTCATCGGGACGGGGGAGGCGCGCTACCTCGGCGGCGTCGCGGAGCTTCACCGCGTGAAGATCGACATCGCCCGGGCCAAGGAAAGAACCTACGATCTCTATTTCGAAGTGATCAGGGACCGCCTCCGCCCCGTCGCCGGAGCGCTGGAACTCGTCGGCGAACTTCGGGCAGCCGGAATCAGGACAGCGGTCGCGACGAGCGCCGACCGACGCAAGTTCGAAGCCAACCTCCTCGAGGTCGGTCTCGAGGAGTCCTCCTTCGACGCGGTCGTGACGGGGCTGGACGTCGAGCGGAAAAAGCCCTTTCCCGACATCTACATCGAGGCGGCGCGCCGGATTGGCCTGCCTGCCTCCGAGTGCATCGTGGTCGAGGATGCGCCCGAGGGGCTTCGCGCGGGGAAGGCGGCCGGCGCCCGTTGTGTCGGCCTTACGACGACCTTTCCCTCCGAGCGCCTGAAGGAGGCGGGCGCGGACAGCATCCTCGCCGACCTCAGGGGCGGGATGAGGTCTCTGCGTTTGATGTGATTACATCCTTGGATCGACGAGGGCGAGTTTGATCCATCCGGCGGCGTGAATACTCCATTCACGATTCGCCAAAGCGACCCGAGAATGTCATCCAGCAGGAGGCAGCATGGGTCAAGGCGCCAGGATAGGCCTGTTCGGAATCGGTCTCGATACCTATTGGCCCCAATTCCCCGGCCTGCGCGAGCGACTTGAGGGCTACCAAGCCTTTATCGCCGCCAGACTGCGCGAATCCGGCGTCGAGCTCCTCGACCTCGGCCTCGTCGATACTCCGGAAAAGAGCCGCGAGTCGGCCCGCGCCTTCGACGAGGGCGGCGTCGACGCGATCTTCCTGTATGTCGCCACCTATGCCCTTTCCCACACCGTGCTCCCGATCGCCCAGCGTGCCGGGGTTCCGGTTTTCATCCTCAATTTGCAGCCGGTCTCTTCGATAGACTACAAGGCTTTCAATGCCCTTGGCGACAGGGGAAAGATGACCGGCGAATGGCTGGCGAATTGCCAGGCCTGCTCGGTGCCGGAAATCGCCAGCGTCTTCAACCTCGCGGGCCTCGAGTACCGCATCGTCACCGGGTGGTTGCGCGAGGAGAGGGCCTGGAGGGAGATTCTCGGCTGGGCAAAGGCCGTCGCCCTTCGCGCGGCCCTTCGGGACAGCCGTTTTGGCATCCTCGGTCACTACTACAACGGCATGCTCGATGTCTATTCCGACGTGGCGCGACTCGCCTCGGTCTTCGGCTCGCATTTCGAGCTCTTGGAGATGGACGAACTCTCGGTCCTGCGCGCCGAGGTCGGCGCCGAGTCGGTCGAGGCGAAGCTCGTCCAATTCTCAAGGGAATTCGCCGTTGCGTCGGAGTGCGAAAGTGCCGAGCTCGAACGCGCCGCTCGGACGGCCTGCGCCCTCGATGCCCTCGTCGCGAAGCGTTCCCTCGGCGGCCTGGCCTACTACTACGAAGGCTCCCCGGGAAGCGCCCACGAGGACATAGTCACCTCCGTCATCGCGGGGAACACCCTCCTCACCGGCCACGGAGTGCCGGTGGCCGGCGAGTGCGAAGTCAAGAATGTCGTAGCTATGAAGATAATGGACCTCCTCGGCGCCGGCGGATCATTCTCAGAATTCTACCTCATGGATTTCGACGCCGACGTGGTGCTGCTCGGCCATGACGGGCCCGCCCATCCGAGGATCGCCGAAGGGCCGGTGGGCCTCGTGCCCTTGCCGATCTACCACGGGAAGCCGGGCAAGGGCCTGTCCATCCAGATGGCCGTGCGGAACGGGCCCGTGACCCTCCTCTCGGTCGTGCAGGGGCCCGGAGGATCGACCTTCCTCCTCGTCGCCGAGGGCGAGGCCGTGCCGGGGCCGACCCTCGCCATAGGAAATACCAACAGCAGGTATCGTTTTCCGATCGGCGCCCGCGCCTTCATGGACGCCTGGTCGACGGCGGGACCGGCCCACCATTGCGCGATCGGAATCGGCTATATCGCCGCGGATATCCGGAAATTAGCCTTCCTCCTCGGTATCGAATGCAGGGTAGTCTGCGAAGCGGAGGTCGCGGCATGAGCGACACGATCCTCGAGCTGCGCGATCTGACCAAGACCTTTCCCGGCGTGCGCGCCCTCGATGGGGTTCGCTTCGACCTGCAGAAGGGCGAGATACACGCCCTCATGGGAGAGAACGGGGCCGGCAAATCGACCCTCATCAAGGTGATCACCGGCGTCCATCGTCCCGACTCCGGCGAGATACTCCTCGACGGCAAAAAGGTCGAGTTCAGGAGCCCCCTCGATTCGCAGCGGGCGGGGATCGCGGCCATCTACCAGCACGTCACCTGCTATCCCGACCTTTCCGTCACGGAAAATATCTTCATAGGACATGAGACCTTCAATCCTCTCACTCGCGCCATAGATTGGAGCGACCTCCATGGCAGGGCAGAGGAGCTCCTCCGCAGTCTCGACGCCGACTTCGATCCCCGCATCCAGATGGGCAGTCTCTCGGTGGCCCGCCAGCAGATGGTGGAGATCGCCAAGGCCCTCTCGGCCAACGCCCGCGTCATCATCATGGACGAGCCCACGGCGCCCCTTACCGACCGCGAGTGCGAGGACCTCTATCGAATCGCCGACGGTCTCAGGGACATGGGCGTCTCCATCATCTTCATCTCGCATCGCCTCGAGGACATGTATCGCCTCGCCAGCCGCGTCACGGTCTTTCGCGATTCGCGCTATGTCGGAACGTGGAAGGTCGACGAAATCACCCACGACGAGCTCATAACGGCGATGGTGGGCCGCTCGATCACCCAACTCTATCCAAAGGTAGAGGTGCCCATCGGCGAGGAGATCCTTCGCGTCGAGGGTCTCTCGCGGACCGGCTTCTTCAAGGACGTGGGCTTTGATCTTCGCAAGGGCGAGATCCTTGCCCTTACGGGCCTCGTCGGCGCAGGACGGACGGAGGTCTGCGAAACGATCTACGGCATCGCCCAGGCGGACTCCGGCTCCATCTATCTCGGGGGGAAGAAGATCGCGCCCTCGAATCCCGCGGAGGCCCTCGATCTCGGCATCGGTTGCCTCCCCGAAGATCGACTCAAGCAGGGCCTCGTCCTCGATTGGGATCTCGCGCGCAACGTGAGCCTGCCGGCCCTCGAGAAGTTCCGCAACGGCCTCATCCTCGACGCGAAGAAGGAAAGTACGGTGGCCGCCGGACTCCTCGAGAAGCTCGAAGTGAAGGCCGCAAGCGTCTTCGTTCGCGCGGCGACCCTCTCCGGCGGCAACCAGCAAAAGGTCATCGTCGCCAAGCTTCTCACCTCGGAGTTGAAAGTGATCATCCTCGACGAGCCGACGAAAGGCGTCGACGTCGGCGCCAAGACGGCGATTTTCCGCATCATGACCGACCTGGCGCGCCAAGGCTACGGCATCATCATGGTCTCTTCCGAGATGCCCGAGGTCCTCGGCATGAGCGACCGCATCGTCGTGATGCGCGAAGGGCGGGTGACGGCCCGTCTCGAGACGAAGAAGGCGACGCAGGAGATCATCCTCGCGGCGGCCATGACTGAATCTCCCGTCCCGACCGCGGAGGCGAGGGCATGAGCGGGCCCGCCGCGGCGACCCGCCGCCAGCCGAGGGTTTCGGAGCGCTTCCGCGAACTCGGTCTCCTCGTCTTCATCGTCATCCTCTGCGCGGCCTTCCAGATCGGCAACAAGAGCTTCCTTTCCCTCGAGAATATCAACGACCTTCTCACGAACACCGCCATCCTCGGCATCCTCGCGGTGGGGATGATGATGGTCATCCTCACGAGGGGCATCGATCTTTCGATCGGCGCCACGATCGCCATTTCCGGGATGGTGAGCGCCCTTACTGTCCAGTACCTCCCGAACATCCCACCCCTCGTCTCGGTCATCGAGGGAATCGCCGTAGGCCTCCTCGTCGGGAGCCTCGTCGGGGTCCTCGTGGCTCGTTTCGACGTGCTTCCCATAATCGCCACCCTCGGCATGATGAACATCGTGCGGGGCGTGACCTACGTAATCAGCAAGGGCGCCTGGGTGAGTTCCTACCAGATGTCCGACGGCTTTCTCAGCATAGCGACCGGCAAACTCTTCGGCGTCAACAACCTCATAGTTATTGCGGTCGTCGTGTTCGTGCTCGCGGGCTACTTCCTCACGAGAACGCGGATGGGCAGGCGAATCTACGCGGTCGGCTCGAACCCCGAGGCGGCCGACGTTTCGGGCATCCCGCGGCGATGGATCACCTGGTTCGTGTACGCGGTCATGGGGGCCCTATCCGGTCTCGCCGGAGTGCTCTGGGTCAGCAAATTCGCCTCGGCCCAGGGGGACTCGGCGACCGGCTACGAACTCAACGTGATAGCGGCGGCGGTCCTGGGCGGCGTGAGCATCTCGGGCGGCAGCGGAAAGGTGACGGGGTTGATTCTCGGCACCATCCTCCTCGGCATCCTCAACAACGCACTGCCCCTCATCGACGTCTCGCCCTTCTGGCAGCAGGCCATCCAGGGCCTCGTCATTCTCGCCGCCATTCTCACCAACGTTTCGGTCAAGCGCTCGGGACTAAGGCAGGCATTGAGGAGGCGCGCGATATGAACGGCAATCCCGAGTCATTCGGACGGACGATTTCGACGCAGAGGGAGGTCGGAGCGCGCCGGTTCTTCCTGCGCTGGGAATGGCTCCTCGTCCTCATCTTCCTCGCGGTGAACATCATGAATTCGGCGCTATCGCCCTATTACTTCAACCTCGATACCTTCCTCGGCACGCCGGCGAGTTTCCTCGACATGGCCTTCCTCGTCCTACCGATGACCTTCGTCATAATACTGGGGAATATCGATATTTCGGTCGCCTCGATCGTAGCCCTCTCCGCCGTCGTGATGGCGGTGGCCTACAACGCGGGATTGCCGATGCCTGCCTCGATGGCGCTCTGCCTCGTCGTGTCGACCTGCTGCGGGCTCTTCAACGGCTTCCTCATGACGCGCTTCAAGGAACTTTCCTCGGTCATCGTCACCCTCTCGACGATGATCATCTACAGGGGCATAGCCTACGTCATCCTCCAAGACCAGGCCGCGGGCAATTTCCCCTCCTGGTATTCCTTCCTCGGCTGGGGAGGCTTCGGTCCCGTCCCCTTCATCCTCGTCGCCTTCGCCGTCTGCGCCGTCCTCTTCGCCATACTCCTCCACGGCACGGCCTTCGGCCGCCGCGTCTTCGGCATGGGCAGCAATCTCACCGCTGCCCGCTATTCGGGCGTCCGCACCGATTCGGTTATCATGACGGTGAGCGCCCTCACCGGCCTCATGGCCGGCTTCACCGCCCTCTTCCTCTCGTCGCGGATGGGCAGCACCCGCCCCAACGTGGCGTCGGGCTACGAGCTTTCCGTCATCGCCATGGTCGTCCTCGGCGGCGTCAGCACGGCGGGTGGCAAGGGCACGATCTACGGCCCCCTCCTCGCGATCTTCATCGTCGGATTCCTCAACTACGGTCTCGGTCTCGTCAACACGCAGGCCCAGGTCCTTCTTATTATCATTGGCTTGCTGCTCATACTCTCGGTCCTGGCGCTCAACGTCAGGATCACGCCCAGGCACAAACGTCCCGCCGCAGAGCGGGACGAAAAACGATAGGAGGAGAAGATGAGAAAGTTCATCGCGCTCAGTGTCGTGATCCTCGTGGCCATGTCGCTCGCGGTGTCGTGCGCGGCCCCGAAGTCGAACAAGTACGCCATCGTGTTCAAGAACACGGGCAATCCCTACGGGGACAAGCAGATGAGCGGCTTCAAGGCCGGCATCGAGGAGCAGAAATTCGAAGCCATCCTTCGCGCTCCCGATCAGCCGACGGCCGAGGCCCAGATCCAGATCATCGAGCAATTGATCGCCCAGAAGGTCGCCTCGATCTGCATCGTCGGAAACGATTTCAAGGCCCTCACGCCCGTCCTCGACAAGGCCACCAAGGCAGGCATCAAGGTCTTCTCGCTCGACTCGTCAGTGGAGCCGGCGGCTCGCCTCACCCACGTCAACCAGGCGGACTCCGTCAAGATCGGTCAGACCCTCGTGCAGGCGGCATACGACATGGCCGGCGGCAAGGGCGAGTTCGCCATCCTCTCCGCGACGAGCCAGGCCTCCAACCAGAACCTGTGGATCAAGTACATGCAGGACGAGCTCAAGAACGACAAGTACAAGGATCTCAAGCTGGTGAAGATCGCCTACGGCGACGACATCCGCGACAAGTCGGTTTCCGAGGCTGAGGGTCTTCTCAAGTCATTCCCGAACCTCAAGGTGATCGTCGCCCCGACGACGGTCGGCATCGCGGCCGCCGGCAAGGTCGTCACCGACAAGGGTCTCATCGGCAAGGTCTTCGTGACCGGTCTCGGTCTTCCCTCCGAGATGGCGAGCTACATCGAGAGCGGAGCCTGCCCCTACATGTTCCTCTGGAACCCGATCGACGTCGGCTATCTGGGCGCCTATACCGCCACCGCCCTCGTGAGCGGCAAGATCACCGGCAAGGTCGGCGACAAGTTCTCCGCCGGCCGTCTCGGCGATTACACGATCACCCAGGCCCCCGACGGCGGCACCGAAGTCCTCCTCGGACCCCCCTTCAAATTCGACAAGTCGAACATCGAGGACTGGAAGACGGTCTACTAAAAATCAGGAAAAAACCCTCCGGCGTCCGTGTCGACCGCGAGAGCGGTCGGCTCGGTCCCGAGGGAGTCCCATTCATACCAAATAGGATCGTATATGCCGGCCGGTCTCGCGCGTGGCGCTCAGGCGTGATCCCATGGCTTCCAGTGCGAGGGCGAAATTCCCGTCTTGTTCTTGAAGAGCCGGGAGAAGTAGTACTCGTCCTGGAAGCCGAGATCCCAGGCCACCTGCTTGACGGGAAGGCCGCGTTCGAGGAGTTCCTTGGCCCTGCCGAGCTTGACGCTGATGAAGTACTGATAGGGCGTCATCGACGTGTAGGACTTGAAGGCCTCGTTGAGGTGGGAGGTGCTCACGCCGAGTTCGTTCGAAATCGCGTTGAGGTCTATCTCTCCGTCCACGCGCTCCTGCATGAGGAATTTCGCGCGGGCGACGAGCTCTTCGGCATGGCCCGGCTGCACCGATTTGCGTTCGCAGGAAAGAAGCTCGGCCACGAGACCGAGGATGAGGGCCGCGGCCTTGGGTTGGTAGAGGGGCTCCTGCCCCGCGACAAGATCGAAGATCTGCTTGTAGTGAGCGAGGATTCCGTCGCGGAGCCCCGGCGAAAAAAAAGGCCGAGAGGGCGAGAGAAAGCCTTCGCGATAGAGGGAATCGATTTGATCGCCCTTGAATCCGACCCAATATTCGGTCCAACCCACGTCGATGTCCGGTCGGTAAAAATGCTTGACACCGGGAAAGATCATGATGGCCGAACCGGGCCGGACGTCGTAGCGTCTCCCCTCGGTCTCGAAGATGCCGGAGCCGTGTGTGACGTAAATAAGTTGGTATTCATTGAGGGTCCGGCCCACGGCCACCGACACGAAGGGACCGGGGTGTTCCTCTTTATTGGGCGGATAGACCACGCCGGGGGCGATCTCCGAGCAGCCGGCGTCGGTGCAAACGAGTCGCCAGCGTTCATCCTCCTCGCTCCACGCGAGGTAGCGGATGAATCCCATGTCCCTCGCCGATCCCGTATTAAGCATTCCTTCGAATATAGGTCCGCCATGCTTAGCCTGCAAGTTGGCGCTGCCTGCGTCCCGCGGACGACGGGGCGGAAGGTTGGCGAGAATGGGGCCGATTTAGGCGTTTTTTCCATCATGGGGGGAGAATAATCCATTCACGGAAAGATGATGCGGACGCAGTATGCAAGGGCGAGCCAAAGATGGCATACGACCGCAATTCGAGGGGGAGGAGGGATCATGTCCCAGACTGTGCAGAGGGCTTCCTGGAACGAGGCCGTCGAGCGATACGCGGCCCTCGGTGTCGATGTCGATAAGGCGATCGCGGCCGCGGGCGCCGTGCCCGTGTCCATTCATTGTTGGCAGGGCGATGATGTCGGGGGCTTCGAACGCGAGGGCGCCGGGCTTTCCGACGGCGGCATTCACGTGACTGGCAGCCAGCCCGGCAAGGCGCGAAATCCCGCCGAACTCCGGATGGACATCGAAAAGGTGGCTTCCCTCTGCCCCGGCGAGCGACGACTCTCTCTTCATGCCATTTATGGCGATTTCGGCGGAAAGCTCGTCGACCGCGATGCGATCGAGATCGGGCATTTCTCCGGGTGGATGGATTGGTCGAGGGCTCGCGGCATCCCCCTCGACTTCAATTCGACGCTCTTTTCCCATCCCCTGGCGGCAGGGGGACAGACCCTCTCGCACAGGGATCAGCGGGTGAGGGCCTTCTGGATCGAACACGTCGAGCGAACGCGCCGCATCGCGGCGGCCATGGGCAAGGCCCAGGGTTCGGCTTCCATGCTCAATCTCTGGATTCCCGACGGGACCAAGGATTCGCCGGTCGACCGCAAAGGCTACCGCGAACGCCTCGTCGAGTCGCTCGATGCCATCTATGCCGAGCGCTTCCCCGCCGACGCCATCGAGGACTCGGTCGAAGGGAAGCTTTTCGGCATCGGCAGCGAGGCCTTCGTCGTCGGTTCCCATGATTTCTACCTCGGCTACGCGGCCACCCGGCACCTCTTCCTCACCCTCGACATGGGGCACTTCCATCCCACCGAAAGCGTCGCCGACAAGATAAGCGCAATACTGCCCTTCGTTCCCGGCATACTCCTTCACGTGAGCCGCGGCGTGCGCTGGGATTCCGACCACGTCGTCACGCTGAGCGACGAGCTGGGCGAACTCGCGCGCGAGCTCGCGCGGTCGGGAAGCCTCGATCGCATCCGGTTCGGGCTCGATTATTTCGACGCCTCCATCGATCGCATCGGAGCCTGGGCCCTCGGATTTCGCTCGGCCCGCAAGGCCCTGCTCGCGGCCTTCCTGGAGCCTCGAAGCGCCCTCCTTTCGGCCGACGAGGCCGGCGACGGCTTCGCCCGCCTCGCCCTCCTCGAGGAGGCCAAGACCATGCCCTGGAACGCCGTCTGGGACGAGTATTGCCGACGATCGGGAGTGCCCGAGGATCGCTTTTTCATCGCAGAGGTCGAAGCCTATAGGCGCGGCGTGACCTCGAAACGGGGCGGAGCATGAGCGATTCGGCTCCGGCCGAGAGCCTCGTCGCCCTCGCCGCCCTGTCTAGGCGCTATGGGCTCGATCCAGCCTGGGTCCTGGCCGGAGGCGGCAACACTTCATACAAGAACCCCTCGACCCTCTGGATCAAGGCCTCGGGCTCGACCCTGGCGACCATCGAACCCGACGGGTTCTGTGCCATCGACCGAGGCAGGCTCGACGCGATTTGGGACAGGAAATATCCTGATAGTACCGATGAACGCGAGGCCGCCGCCCTGACCGACCTCATGGGAGCGCGGGCCCAGGGCGAGACGAAGCGCCCCTCGGTCGAGACTCTGCTCCACGGCTTCTTCCCGCAGGCCTTTGTGGTCCACACCCATCCTTCGCTGGTCAATGGTCTCACCTGCGGCCGCAGGGGCGAGGAGATTTTTCGCGAACTCTTCGGCAATGAGGCGATTTGGGTGCCCCTCGTCGATCCTGGTTACATCCTGGCGAAGACGGTGCGGCGGATCTTCGAAGTTTTCCGCGCGAAGCATGGGCGGGTCCCCGCCCTCATGTTCATGCAGAACCACGGCCTCCTCGTTGCGGGGGATTCTCCGGAGGAGATAGACGCCATCTCCTCATCGGTGATCCAAAGACTCTCCGTCAAGGTTGCGCGCCGTCCCGATCGCCGGCCCGTGGCCGTCGATTCGTCAGCCCTGATCGAAGCCATAAAGGCGATCGCGAGTCTTTCGGGGTCCGGCTCCTTCGTAGCGCACCGAGCCGACGCCGACATCCTCGGTTTCGCGGAAGGAGGCGAAAGCTTCGAGCCCCTCGCTTCGGCCTTCACGCCCGACCACATCGTCTACGCCGGCCACGAGTTCGCCCTCGCGAGCGGGCCTCCGGACATCGCCCGCGCCTGGAGCGCCTTTTTCTCGCGGAACGGAGCGGCTCCGCGCATCGTCCTAGTGCGGGGCGTCGGCGCCTTTTCCGCTGCCGGAACCGCGTCGGCCGCCTCCTCGGCGATGGCTCTCTTCCTGGACGCCTGCGCCGTCGCCGTCTACGCGGAGAGTTTCGGCGGCGCCCTCCACATGCCGAGGGAAAAGGTGGAGTTCATACGAAATTGGGAAGTAGAACGCTATCGCGCGAAGGCCGGCGTCGGCCCGAAGGGGGTGTGAAATGCGGAGAGTAGCCTTCAAGATGAAGCTCAAGCCGGGCTTCGAATCCGAGTACAAAAGGCGGCACGACGCGATCTGGCCCGAGCTTTCGCAGAAGCTCGAGGCGGCCGGCATCTCGGATTATTCCATCTTCCTCGACCCCGAAACCCTGATCCTCTTCGCCGTTCAGAAGGTGTCGGAAGGGGATGGCACTGCGTCCTTGGCGAGCGACCCTGTCGTGCGGCGCTGGTGGGAGTACATGAAGGACATCATGGACACGAATCCCGACGCCTCGCCCGTGCAGAAGGATCTGATCGAGGTCTTCCACCTCGACTGAACCCCTCCGAGTCAGGAGTGGCGGCTAAAGCTCCGTCCTCGCGCCGAGTTCGATGATCCTGTCGGCGGGCAGCCTGAAGAAGTCCGTCGCGTTGAGGGCGTTCATGAACATCAGCCTGAAGAGCCCCATTCGCAGGAAGGCCAACCCCTTGGGGGACTTGCCGCGGACGATGGACTCGCGGCCGACGAAATAGGTCGTGTCCATCGCGTCCGGGGAGAAGCCAGGGATCTCGATGGTACGAAGGCTGCGCTGGACGTCGGGAGTCTCCGAAAAACCATAATTGATAACGATTTTCCAGATCCCGGCCTCGAGCTCCGTGACCTCGCAGCGTTCCTCCTCGTCGACCCTCGGGAGATCGAGGGTGAGCACAGAGAGGAGGATCGTCCTGTCGTGGAGGACGCGATTGTGCCGGAGATTGTGGAGGAGTGCCTTGGGCACGCCGCCGGGGTCGCCCGTGAGGAAGACCGCGGTCCCGTGGACCCGGTGCGGCGGGTTGAGTTTGATGCTCTCCGCGAAGATCTCCGGAGCGATGCGGAACTTGCGCATCTTCTCGCTGAAGGAACGACGGCCGTCGACCCAGGTCTTCATGAGGAAGAAGATCGTGACGGCGAGCACCACGACGATCCAGCCCCCCGAAGCGACCTTGCTGAGGTTCGAGACGAGGAAGGTTCCCTCGATGGCGAGGAAAAGCGCGAGGAAGGGAATCCTGTACCACGATCCCTTCTTCCAGATGCGGAGGCTCACATAGACCATCAAGGCCGAGGTGATGACCATGTCGGCGGAGACCGCTATGCCGTAGGCGTTGGCGAGCTTATCCGAGCTGCGGAATCCGAGGACGAGGGCGACGGTTCCGAAGAGGAGGAACCATTTGATGAAGGGCACGTAGACCTGTCCCACGGTCTCGTCGGAGGTATGCCTGACTTGTATGCGCGGCCAGAATCCGAGCTGGACGCTCTGCCGGGCCAGGGAAAAGGCTCCGGAGATCACGGCCTGCGAGGCGATGATGGAGGCGGCCGTCGCGATGAGGATGAGTAAGGGCAGACCCCAGGTGGGCACGAGCCGGAAGAAGAGGTTATCGACAGCGCCGGGATGGTGGAGGAGGAAGGCGCCCTGTCCCATGTAATTGAGCATGAGTGCGGGATAGACGAGGCCGAACCAGGCGCGACGGATCGGCGGCCTCCCGAAATGCCCGAGATCCGCATAGAGAACCTCGGCGCCGGTCACGCCGAGGAATATGGAGCCGAGGGAGCGAAAGGCGACCGATCCTCCCTGGAACACGAAGAGGATCGCGTTGACGGGATTGAGGGCGGCGAATATCGCCGGGTTGCCGGCAGCCGCGACGATCCCCAACACCCCTATTGTGAGGAACCAAAGGCTGATGATCGGTCCGAACAGTCCGCCTACCCGCTCGGTGCCGCGAGCCTGGACCGAGTAGAGGAGGATCAGAATGACGAGGGCGAGGGGCACGACGAAGGTGCCGAGCGACGGCGCGAGTGTCTCGAGACCCTCGACCGCGGAGAGAACGCTGATGGAGGGCGTGATGATACCGTCGCTGTAGAGAAGGGCCGCGCCGATGATTCCGAGGATGGTGATGACTCCCACCCTTCGCCTCGAGGTCGAGGGAAGGCTCCTCGCGACGAGGCTGATGAGGGAGAGTATTCCGCCGTCGCCCTTGTTGTCCGCCCTGAGGACGAACACGATGTACTTGACGCTGACGATGAGCGTTATCACCCAGATGAGGAGGGAGACGACCCCGATGACATTGGCTTCGGTCACGGCGAGTCCGTGCACGGGCGCGAAGCATTCGCGGAGGGCATAGAGCGGCGAGGTCCCGATGTCGCCGAAAACCACGCCGATCGCCGCGACGGTGAGCGCGAGCCTTTTCCTGTCGTCGGTCATGATCCTCGTCGATTCGCCTTTATTATCATAATTGGGTTCTTCCGCCGAGCTCTATTATCTTGTTCGTGGGCAGTCGGAAGAAGTCCGTGGCGTTCAAGGCGTTCGAGAACAGGAACCCGAACACGCGTTTCCGAAGCCAGGACATTCCCCCGGTCGATTTCGCGAAGAAGAGGCTTTCCTTGCCTACGAAATAGGTGAGATCGGGGGCGTCGGGCGAGAAGGCCGGGATCGGGAGGCCGCGCAGGGCCCGGGGGATGTCGGGTGATTCGGAGAATCCGAAGCGCAAGAAGACCTGCCAGATCCCCGCCTCATACTCGCGAACCTCGGCCCGTTCTTCCGCCTCGACTCGAGGGATGTCGAAGGTCTCGACGGAAAGGATTATGGTGCGCGAGTGGAGGACCCGGTAATGCTTGAGGCTGTGGAGGAGGGCCTTTGGGACACCCTCGGGATTGGCGGTGAGAAAGACGGCCGTGCCGGGTATCCGCTCGGGCGGATTGAGGGCGATGCTCGAGGCGAATAGCGCGGGGGAGAGGTGGAATTTCCGCATCTGCTCGCCGAAGAGTCTCCGTCCGTCGAGCCAGGTCTTCATGAGTCCGAACATGACGATCGCGAGGACGACGACGATCCAACCACCCGAGGCGACCTTGCCCATGTTCGAAACGAAGAAGACAAGTTCGATGCAAAAGAGTAGGGCCTCGAGCGGAACGAGATACCAGAGACCCTTCTTCCAGATCCTCGTCGTGACGTAGATCAGGAGCGAGGTCGTGATGAGCATCGTGAGGGACACGGCTATGCCGTAGGCGTTCGCGAGATTGCCCGATTTCCTGAAACCGATAACGAGCCCTACGGTCCCGAAAAGAAGAAACCAATTAATAAGAGGAACGTAGACCTGTCCCACCGTCTCGTCGGAGGTATGGCGCACCTGGATGCGGGGCCAGTAGCCGAGCTGGACGCTTTGGCGGGCCAGGGAGAAGGCTCCCGAAATCACGGCCTGCGAGGCGATGATGGTGGCCGCCGTGGCGAGGACGACCATCGGAAGACCCATCCAATCCGGCACGATTTCGAAGAAGAGATTCGGGGCCTCGCCGGGATGGCCGAGGAGCCAGGCGCCCTGACCGAGGTAATTGAGCATGAGGGCCGGGTAGACGAGGGTGAACCAAGCCTTGCGGATGGGACTGCGGCCGAAGTGCCCGAGATCGGCATAGAGGACTTCGGCGCCCGTGACCGCGAGGAATATCGAGCCGAGGACAGCCAGGGTCGTGGCCCTATTCTCGAGGGCGAAGGAAAGTGCCATGCGAGGATCGAAGGCCGCGAGGATGAGGGGATCGCCCACGATCGCGACGAGACCGAGGACGGCGAGCGCGAAGAACCAAAGGATCAATATGGGCCCGAAGATCCTTCCGACCTTGGCGGTTCCGCCCGATTGAAAAGGAAAGAGGAGGACGAGAACCACGAGGGAGATGGGCACGACGAAGGCGCTGAGGGAGGGCGCGAAATCGTGGAGTCCTTCGACCGCCGAAAGGACGGAAATGGCCGGGGTGATCATGCCGTCGCTAAGGAGAAGGGCCGCACCGACGATGCCGAGGGTCGCGATGAGACCGGCGCGCTTCCTGGATTCCTTCGGCAGGTTGCGGCCAACAAGGCTGACGAGGGCCAGGATGCCGCCTTCGCCCTTGTTGTCCGCCCGCATGACGATGCCGACATATTTGACGCAGACGATGAGGGTGAGGGTCCACACGAGGAGGGACACGATGCCGAGGACGCTGGCCTGGTTTACTTGCACGCCGCGCTCGGGAGCGAAGCATTCGCGGAGGGCATAGAGCGGGGAGGTGCCGATGTCGCCGAAGACGACGCCGAGGGCCGCGACCGAAAGGGCCGTCTCATGCTTGCGCTGGTGGTTTTCCATCTGGTATTCCGCGGCCGATCCTACCCCCTTTGCTCGAGCCTGCGCAATGAGCCTCCTTGTCCCACATGCGTCGCGGCGTTACGATGGGCCTCCGGAGGAAATGATGCACGATTACGCCGCGCGTTGCGCGAAGGTCGCCGCCAAGCTTCGAGAAGAAGGCTTGGCGGCTTGCATGTTCAGGGACACCGAGGGCGCGCTCGACACCTCCGTCCGCTATCTGACCGGTCAACCGGGGGACGGGATCCTCGTCGTCTCGGCCGAGGGCCGTGCCGTCCTGGCAGCCTGGGACTTCAACATGGCGAAGTCCTTGGCCACTGCCGACGAAATTCTTCCCTATACCGATTTCAAGAGAATGCCCACCCTGGCCTTGGCGGGCATACTGTCGCGCCTCGGGGTGCCAAAGGGGAGCCGGGTAGAACTACCCGCCGCAACGAGCTATCCCCACTACGCCGATTACGTCGAGACCCTCGTCGATTACGATCTCGTCTGTCGCCATGGGGGCATGGCCGAATTCGTCTCAAACATGAGGGCTGTCAAGGACGCGACCGAACTCGGGATTTATCGCCGCGCGGCGAAGATCACCGACGATCTCGTGGACGCCATCGAGTCGGCAGTGCGCTCGGGGGCCATTGCCACGGAACTCGACGCGGGCCTCTTCATCGAAAGGGAGTGCAGGCTTCGCGGTTGCGAGGGGACGGGTTTCGAGACCTTGGCTGCGGGGCCCTCGCGGAGCTTCGGCATTCACGCCTTCCCCCCCTTCGGCGCGGGACCCTTCGCTACGAAGGGATTGAGCATCCTCGATTTCGGCCTACGATTCGAAGGCTATACGACGGATGTCACGATGGGCTTCGCGCGGGGACCCCTCGACGCGAAGGCGGAACGGATGGTCGAACTGGTGATCCGCGCCCATGCGGAATGCATTTCGATGGTCGCTCCCGGCGTCGCATCGCGCGATATCGCTCTCAGGGCCGATGCCATCTTCGCCGAGGCGGGGATGGTCATGCCCCACGGTCTCGGCCATGGCGTCGGTCTCGAGGCGCACGAGGCGCCGGCTGTTAGGAACCGTGAGGACAATCGGGATATCCTCGAGCCCGGCCACATCATCACCATCGAACCCGGCCTCTACGATCCGGAACTCGGCGGCATTCGGCTCGAAGATGACGTACTCGTCACCGCTTCGGGACATGAAGTGCTGACTCGGTCGAGGATCGTGAGGCTCTAGCCGAGGGCGAGGCGAATCCGGGGAGTACGAAGGGCCGCCCATTCCGGACGGCCCTTCCCGACGGCGATCGATTGGATAGTCGCTCCGGCTTCAGCTTTTCTCCGCGTTCTCCTCGACGAACTTCCTGAATTCTTCTTCATTCATCCTATCCGCGTAGAGTGGATACAGGGCATCGATAAGTTCCTCGATGCTGGGGAATTTGGCTCCGTCGAGCTTGTATGCCATGGTTCCGGATCCTTGGGGCCGCTCAGGCTGGTATCCTTGGATGATACCCCGGAATGCGGGAGGGGGCAAGTTTGGATCGGAGCGAGGCCTCTGCCTTTGTTGACGCGGAGCTCGCGCTTTTCGCATACTGGCGCCATGCACAAGTACGTGATCGAAGGCGGCTTTCCGATAAAAGGAAGGATCAAGGCGAGCGGCAACAAGAACGCCGCCCTTCCTTGCATAGCGGCGACCATCCTCGCGGGCGAGCCCGTGACGCTCCGCAACATCCCCGAGATCGAGGATGTCCTCGTGATGTTCGAGGTGCTGCGCGGCATCGGGGCCGTCGTGGAACGCCTCGGTCCCAACGACTGGCGGGTCGATCCCCGGCCTATCGAGCGCTGGGAGGTCCCGGCCGAGCTCGCGCGCAAGGTGCGCGCCTCGATCCTCTTCGCGGGTCCCCTTCTCGCTCGCTTCGGGAAGGTGACCCTGGCGCCTCCCGGGGGGGACGTCATCGGCCGGCGGCGCGTCGACACCCATCTTCTCGCGCTCGAGGAGCTGGGCGCCCGCATCGAGATCGACCGCGTCTTCCGCTTTACCGCCAACAAGTTGGTAGGCGCCGACATCTTCCTCGACGAGGCCTCGGTGACGGGCACGGAAAACGCGGTGATGGCCGCCTCTCGCGCCGAGGGGCCGAGCGTCATCCGCAACGCCGCGAGCGAGCCCCATGTGCAGGACCTCTGCCGGCTCCTCGTGGCAATGGGAGCCAAAATCGAAGGAATTGGGTCTAACGTCCTCCGCATCGAGGGGCGCGGCCCGGGGGCGGGGGGCGAATTCGGCGGCGCCGATTTCGCGATCGGTCCCGACTACATGGAAATCGGTTCCTTCGTGGGGCTCACCGCCGTCACGCGGGGCGAGCTCGTCATCGAGGGCGTCGAACCCGAGGACCTGCGCCCCCTCAAGGTGGGCTTCGGCCGGCTCGGCATCCAGTGGGAGCTCTCCGGCCGCGAGTTGAAGATCTCCTCCGGCCAAGCCATGAAGGTGGTGTCCGACCTCGGCGGCCAGATTCCCAAGATCGACGACGCTCCCTGGCCGGGATTTCCCCCCGATCTCACCTCGATCATGGCCGTCGTAGCCACGCAGACCGAGGGTATCGTCCTCATCCACGAGAAGATGTTCGAATCGCGGATGTTCTGGGTCGACAAGCTCATCGGCATGGGAGCCCGCATCGTCCTCTGCGATCCGCACCGAGCCGTGATCTCGGGCCCGATACGCCTCACCGCATCGGACCTGAGCTCTCCCGACGTGCGCGCCGGCATGGCCATGGTCATCGCGGCCCTCTGCGCCGAGGGCACGAGCACGATCAGCAACGTCTATCAGATCGAGCGAGGTTACGAGCGAATCATCGACCGCCTGCGATCCCTCGGGGCCCATGTGACGAGCGTGGAATAGCAAGGCGTCTCCCCTCAAGGCCTGGGCGCGGCGGGGCGATTTGCCTCGCCGCCAACAAGGGTCTCGTAGGCTTCCCGAGCCTCGCGGAAGAGGCGGGCCGACTCCTCGTCGCGGGCGCCCGTGTCGGGATGGCATTGCTTGGAGACGCGGCGCCAGGCTCGGCGGATTTCCGCCGGCCCCGCCTCTGGCCCGATGCCGAGAACGGCACGGGGATCACGGGTTGCGGGCTCGGTGGGCGATTCGGCTGCTCGCGTCCAATCGTCCGGAGACTCGGAAGCCTCCGGCGTTTCGGGTATGAGGGCGGCGCGGACCCTATCGACCATGAAGCCCAGTAAGGCCCCGACCAGTGCGCCGAATAGTCCGCCGAAGGCGCCGAGAAATCCACCGACGAGGATGCCTGCGTTTGCTTCGGCCCGCGGTAGGTAATTTATGATAAGTAGGTCGAATTTGCGGATCATTCGTCTTCGGACGGGGAACCCTCGTCGATCGCGGAACCCTCCGGCCTCGTCGCCCCGGCAACGAGGATGACGCCGGCGAGGATGAAAAGCAGTCGCATTCCCGAGGAAAGCCAAAGAGCGTCCGGGGCGGGAACGGCGCGCGAAGCCCAGAGCGAGGAAACGACATCGAGCCTATCGATGAGGCGCCAGGCTCCGATGACAAGAGCCGCTATGATCGGCACGGAGACCAACGAGAATCCGCGCTTGATCTCGGGCGATGCCGGCCTGAAGCGCAGGCCGAGGAGAAGCCCGACGATCGCCGTGCCGAAGGAAGCGAAGGGGATGCCGAGACGGTCGAGGACGTCGGCGATCAGGGGCTCGGGGGCGAGGCCCCATCCCGAGGTTTTCGAGAGGGTCTTCAACGAGTCCGAAAAAGAAAGCGAGGAGGGATCGCCCTTGGCCTCGGCGATCAAGGCTAGGTCGGCCGCGCTAATTCCGAGCTCGAGGGATGCGGGGGCCTCGACGGCTCTCCCCGAGGCTTCGCCCGAGGCTGGCGCGATCGCGAGGGCCGTCGCCCGCAAGGCCACGCCGGGGAAGGATCGCAAGGCAGCCACGAGGTAAAGCCTGCCTCCCGTGACCTTGGCCCACGGGGCCCTGATGATGAGGGCCGAACCGTCGGGCTTGGATTCGAGATACTCGAGATCCTTGAAAAATGCGACGCCCTCGGAGAAGCCCGAATCGAGGGCCGCGATGACTCGCTCGGCTCCCGACGCGTCGCGATAGCGGAGGAAGAATCGCGGAACGCTGGTCCTCGCGAATGCCGCGTCCGCCTCGTCCCGGTAGAAAGCCGTTCGATCGATGCCCGCGAGACTCTCGCGGAGGTAGCGTCTGACCTCGGGATCGGAACCGTGGTCCTTGGAAAGTGCGGCGAAGACGCGCCAGGCGCCGATATAGTCTTCCGAGCGGAGGAGGCCATAGCCGCGGAATTTTTCGCTGAAGAAGGTCGCCTCGGCCTCGTCCTTCGGCGTCGAGCCGGTGACGCGGGCTATTTCCTCCCAGGCGAGGGCTGCGAGGCGTTTGGCCTCGACAAGACCGGGATCAAGTCTGAGCGCCAGGGTCGATTGCCAATGGGCATTGTACCAATCGCCCTTGGCGTAGTATTCGCGGGCCCTTCTCAGGGCCGCCGCGGCGCTGGCCGGTTGCGGCAATGGTTCCTTTGCCGCGGCCGCGATCCGCACTGCCTTGGTTTCGAGGCCGGTGAGACGGCGCTCCAATTCGGCGATGCGGGGATCCTCCGCGGAAATCGATTCAAGGACCTCGAGATCGGTCCGTGACTCGGCCAGGCGGGCGGCGTCGAGGTCGAGTCGGGCCTTCTCGATGTAGGCGGAGAATCTCCCGCTCGAAGCGAGGGTGGAATCGAGGGTGGATTCGCAGAGGGGCCCGAAGACCAAGGCGGCGGCTGCGACAAGGGCCGATACGACGACTGCGGGAGCCGCGACCTTCACGACGATGGCCTCGGTCTCGCCGGCGAGAGAGGACACGGCGAGGATGGCCGCGAAAAGATGGGCCGCAGGGAACCAGCGGATCGTCTCGACCCCGGCTCTGGCGAGCTCCCACTGCAGGGCGAGGGCGCTGATGACGATATCGCCCGAATGCCCGAGGAGGGCGATTAGGAAGAAAAACGCGTAGACCGCGAGATCAGCGCCCAAGAGGGCGAGGGCGACTCTGCGCGTCGGATTCATCGCCTGACTCCGCGGGCGAGGAAGAATCCGATCGTGGCAGCGACGAGTCCCAAGATGGTCTCTGAGCCGGGGATCATCCAGCCGGCGATGAGTTCGAAGCCTGAGCTCGTCTGAAGCGAGGCGGCGAGGAGGGGAAGGCGGGTCGCGAAGAGAGTTGCGTCCAGGAGGGCCGCCGCCAGAGCCGCGAGGACGGCGACGATGAGGGCGCTAATCGGAAGGCGGAAGCGGAGCGACAGGGAGCCGAAGCCGATACAGAGGATGACGAATCCGAAGGCCCTGGCGAGATTTTTCGCAAGTCCTTCATCCTCGACTTGCGCCAGGGGCGGTCGCAGGCCGTCGAGCCAGGGCAGGCCCGTCGAGATCGGCGACTCTTCCTTCTCCCAAACGGGGACGAGGCTCCATCGAGCGGAACCTGCCATGGCGCTGGAACTTGCGGCATCGAAGGGGGCCGTGGCTCGCCAGGAGAGTCTGGGCATGGCCTTCGCCCAGTCGACGGTCACGAGCCCCCGAACTTTCGCAGCTTCGATGGCCGATACCGAGGCGAGCCTGTCTCCGGACTCGACGGCCTGTCCCGCCACAGGAAAAGCGGAGGGAACGGGCTCGGGTTGCCAGTCGAGGCTTCGCGCGGCAGTGCCCGCCGCGGCGATGACGAGTCCGGCGAGGGCCACCGACAGGAGGCTCCGCAACGTGGCGGAGCGCGCTCCGGCGAAAGAAATGATGCCCGTCGTCAGGGCGAGGGAAAGCGCGACCGGCCAATCGAGAAGGGACCTTGCGATGATCGCCCGGCCGAAGGCTCCGAAGCTCGGCGCGTCGAGGGTGGAGGCGAAGGCCCCGGCCGCCGAAAGGAGGATGAGGAGCATGAGGAATTCGAGGAGGAGTTTCCCGAGGGCGGACAACCACGCTTTCATCATGCTTCCATTATCGGACGACTTCCCGAAGCGGGGCAATCTCAGGGCAGGGAGAAGATTTTACGCAGGACTTCGAGATTGCGCGGATTTTCCGTCCGCGAACCCTCCGGGCCGCAGGCATAGTCGATGCGATCACGGTAGACCTCGACGATGCGATGGCGGACGATCTTCATCGTCGAATTCACGGTCCCGTCCCTGTCGCTCCAGATCTCCGGCATGATGTGGAAGCCCGCGGGAATCCAGGCCGGCGGTATCTTCCTGCCCTTCGGGTCGGTCTTGAATCGGAAGAATTCGTCTTTGAGAACCGAGAGAAGGGCCTCCGCGGTAGCTATGCCTCGGTCCGCGATCGTTCTTTTCACGCGCGCCTCGTCCAGCGTGAGGAAGACGCTCACGTATTTCTGCTCGTCGCACCAGGCCATGATCTGGTCGATCAGGTCGGTGGAGAAGGTGACTGCTTCCTCGATTTCCTCGGGGCTGTACTTCTCGCCGTCTGCGCCGACGAGGAGGGCCTTTTCGCGGCCGACGACGGTGAGGAATCCGTCCGCGTCCATCCGGCCTCGGTCGCCCGTATGGAGCCAACCGTCGACGAGGGCCGCCCGCGTGGCCTCCGGATTGCCGAAATAGCCCTTCATGACGCTGTCGCCCCGCACGACGATCTCGCCGACTTCGCCGACGGGAAGGGGCTTTCCGCCGGCGTCGCGGATGTCGCATTCGACCGAGGGAAAGACAAAGCCCGAACTGCCGAATTTATGTCGATCAGGTGAATTGGTACAAATGACGGGAGCGGCCTCCGTGAGTCCGTAGCCCTGGTAAATGGGCATGCCGAGGGCCGCGAAGAATTCCTGCTGCTTGACGTCGAGGAGGGCCCCGCCACCCACGCAGTAGCGAATAGAGTCGCCGAAAACTTTCTTCTTCACCGTCGCGAAGACCAGAGTCTTCGCGAGCCACCAGGGGAGGAGGTTGGCGAGCCGGACGCCGAGGGGGGGCTTGCGGAATCCGTCGCCGTTCCTCGCGATGCCCGCCTCGATGCCGCGTTTGAAGATCTTCTCGACGAAGCCGCCCTTCTCCTCGATGCCCTGGATGATCTTCTTCATGAAGTTGCCGCTGAGCGCGGGGACCGTGAGGAGGATGTGGGGCCGCGCCTCGAGGAGATTGATGGGGATGTTCCTGAGCGTTGCGATGCCGCCCCCCCGCGAATCGACGAACCAGAGCTGCCAACTGATGAGGAGTGAGGCGTAGAGGCCGCAGGTGTGGGCGAAACTGTGGTCGATCGGCAACACGAGAAGGGTGCGCCAACCTCGCGGGATCTTGAACACCTCGATGGCATCGTGACAATTGGTCCAATAGTTGAGATGCGTGAGCTGGATGCCCTTCGGATTGCCCGTCGTGCCCGAGGTGTAGCTCAGAGTCACGGTGTCGTCCTCCTCGGCGGACTCCTCGCGGGCCTTCACCTGCGCCGCGATGCCGCTCGAGCCGTCCGCCAGGAGGGCGGCACCCTCGGCGAGGAGGGTCGCGAAGGAGAAGACTCGAGAGGCCTCGAATCCGACCTTCGCCGCGATCGCGAGGGTCGAGTCGGGGTCCTCGTCCAGGCAGATCGCGAGGATGTCGCGGCGCTCGATCCTGCCCAGGGCTCCGAACACCTTTTCCAGCTGGTTCTTCGTGGTGAGAATCGCCCTCGAGCCCGAATGCTCCACACGGAAGGGGATCTCCTCCTCGAGGAGCTTGATCGAAAGGGGCACCGAGACGCAGCCGGCCGCGACAAGGCCGAGTTCGCCGATGATCCATTCGGGGCAGCCCTCGGCGAGGATGGCGGCCCGGTCGCCCTTCGCGAAACCTCGCGCTACGAACCAAGCGGCGGCCTGTCTCGCCTTTTCGGCGACTTGGCGATAACTGTTCGCCGCGTATCCAGCATCCGTTTTTCGGAGGGCATAGGGATCGTCAGGAAAAGTCGCGACGGCGTCGGAGAGCATGCGGAGAACCGTGCGTTTCATTGTTCCTCCGGGATTGCGTTCGGTTGCGTCGAGGGGAGCGGGCAGAGCCCGTCACCAAGAGCGCAAGATTAGCACGGGCCCATGTCGGGGTAAAGCGAGAGCGTTCTTTAAGGTTATCGAAACATGACGATGTTTCGCCGACGCCGATCAGACGCGTCATCATCCGGTTGACGCGATGCTCTTTGGAATGTAGTTTGAAGACCCGGCTCGCGGCAGCTTCTCCCCGCTGATCCGGTCCACGGCAGGTAGAGCTTTCTCCAAGAGGCAGCCATGAATTACTCCGAACCAACGTCGCTCGGAATCCTCGCATGCCCAGGCGGCGAGCATTTCGCCGACCAGGTGATCCGCCGCCTCGGCTCGATCTACAAGCGACGTTTCGACCGCAAGGCCCAGCTCCTCGCCCAACGCTACCACATCACCGACGAGCTCGTGATCAGGAAGATGAATTTCAATCACGACATCGAATCGAGCCTTCCCTACGTCCCGGGCAACGTGAACGGCTATAGGGCGCCCAAGTTCAAGGTCCACGCGAGGCATACCTACTTCGCCAACGGCGAGGTGAAGACGGAGATCCTCGATTCGCTTCGCGGCAAGGACCTCTACATCTTCCAGGATGTCGAGAACCGCCAGCCCATCTCCTTCAACGACGGGGCCACGCAACGCGTGCTTTCGGTCAACGACCACCTCTTCTCCCTGTTTGTCACCATCGACGCGGCGGCCCATGCGGGAGCCCGGCGCATCAACCTCGTCCTACCTTCATTTCCGTACTCCCGCCAACACAAGAAAAAGGGCCGCGAGGGCCTGACCGCGGCCAGGGTAAGCGGCATGTTCGAGAACCTCGGCGTGGAGAGGGTGATCACCCTCGACGTCCACTCGAGGGAGATCGAAAACGGCTTCGGGAAAATGTGCATGGAAAACCTCCACCCCTCGCTGCAGATCATCGAAAAGCTCATCGACATCATCGATATCGGCAGCGACGATCTCGTGGTCCTCTCCCCGGACACAGGCGCGGTCGATCGCAACAAGTTCTACGCCAATACCCTGCACCGCCCCCTCGCCTTGCTTTATAAGGAAAGAGACTATTCCAGGGTCAGCAAGAACGCGGCCGACTCCAACATCACCGACATGCGCCTGATCGGCGACGTGAAGGGCAAGACCGTCTTCATGGCGGACGACATGATCGGTACCGGCGGCACCCTCCTCAAGGGCATGAAGACCATAAAAGACATGGGTGCGAAAGAGATCTTCTGCGCCGCTTCCCTGCCCCTATTTTCCGGCGCGGCTGTCGAGGATTTCGAGGCGGCCTACCAGAGCGGCTTATTCAGCAAGGTCATCGGCACGAACGCCGTCTATCACAAGGATTTGCTGCACAAGGAATGGTACGTCCAGGCGGACATCACGCCGCTTTTCGCCCAGATCATCAGCCTCGTGCACCATAATCGCTCGCTTTCGCAGATGCTCGACCCCCGCGATCTCGTCGCCAAGCGCATCAAGCGCCAGCAAGAAAGACTTTCCCATGGCCATGTCGCCCAGCGTTCGCTTTTCCCGGAAGATGCCAATGACCCCGCCGCGCCGAATCCCCCCGGGGAGGAGCCCTTGCCCTATCCCTCGGCAGAAGGCTGAGCTGCGGCAGGAGTCTAAGGCGCCATTACGGATTCAAGCCGTCGGCGGGGCGAAAGACGTGAAATCATGCGAAATTGGAATATCCCTTCCCGGCCCGAAGCCCTGATTTTCGACCTCGATTCCACCCTCTACGACAATTCTACCTACGCCCGATTCCAAACCGACATCCTCATCGAGCGTCTCGCTAGGGAGCGTGGCGAGACCGTCGCGAGCTGCAAGGCCCTTATTGAGCGGATACGCCAGGAGCGCAGGCGTCTCGAAGGGTCGGACACCTCCCTCGGCAATCTTTTTCTCGCCCTCGGTATTCCGATGGAGACGAGCATCGCCTGGCGCGAGGAGCTCATCCGTCCCGCGGAATGGCTTGCGCCCGATGCCAGGCTCGACGCGACTCTTGCGGCCTTGGCGCGGACCTTCCCCCTTTGCCTCGTCACCAACAATCCGCGGTCCGTCGGCCTGGCGAGCCTCGAAGCCCTCGGCGTTTCTCGGCACTTTCCCATCGTGATCGGCCTTGACGATACTAATCGCTCCAAGCCTGATCCTGCCCCCTTCCAGCTCGCGGCCAAGAGGCTTGGATTCAAAGCCCAGGCCCTCGTCTCGATCGGCGACCGCGAAGACGTCGACATTCGGCCTGCCTTGGGCCTTGGCATGGGCGGGATACTCATTACGTCAGTCGAGGAAGTCTATTCGCTTCCGAGCATCCTCCTTTCTCGGTTTTCAGGCTTTTAGCACACAGGTTATCCACAACCATCCATCTGTTGGGTAGTTTTGTTGCGCCTTGTCCTGACAGGAGTTCCATGACTCCAAGGGCTCTTGGCCATTGGGAAACGCGGCATGGCGATAATATAATTCATTCTGTATTAAAGAAATAACAACCGCCATTATCAAAAAATATAGGGAATATGCGCTCGTGTGCCGACCGAAGGTACAGACTCCCCTCTTGACAGCTAGGGGAGCCTCCCTTTTCCCCTGTTTTCTCACAGGTTATCCACAGGCTAGGACTTCAACGCATAACCTATGCCACGCAAGGCCCTAATTTCGATGGCTTTGCCGCGCTCCGACGATTGAAGTTTCTTCCTCAGGACCGAAACAAGGACATCGAGCCTGCGCGAGGAAGGCAACTCCTTGCCCCAGAGAGCCCAGGTCAAGGCGCTGCGCGAAAGCCCCTGAGGCCCGGCTTGGAAGAGGAGGGCCAAGAATCGATCTTCCCGCGCATCAAGGCATAATTCGGCCGCAAGGTCTTTCGGAAGGCTTGAAGCGAGGGCCGCGCTCCGACCCCGCAGCCTTGCGAGGAGTTCCATGGGATCGACGGGGACAGCGAGACCGTCGAGGGCGCCGCGGGCGAGGCATTCCGCGACCAAGTCAAGCCTGCCCCACACGAGGGCGGGGAAGGGGCGGCGCTCCGGGTCGCGCTCCAGATAGTCGACGGCAGAAAGCACATAGAAGTCGGCTGAGGGGAAGGCATCGGATAAACTGACCTTTGCCGCAAAAAAGGAAAGGGAGTCGCGCGACTCCCCTTCGGTTTTTCGTAGTGCGGCGAGAAGGGAAGGGCCTTCGGCCTCCGATCTCTCCGCGATGCAGACGAGGGTCAGGGCTTGGGGCTGCCGCCGGCGCCGCCGGTCCCGGCGTTGTCGGTGAGCATCTTCGCCTTGAGCTCGGCGAGGAGGAGGTCGGCGCCGGCGCCGCCCGATTCGAGCTCGGCAAATTGTTTATCGAGACTCGCGCCTGACGTGGCTTCTTCGAGTTCCTTGTGCGCGTCGGCCCTGGCCTCGATTTCGTCGACCTTCTTCGACATCCGCTCGAAGGTGTCGAAGGCGCTCTTGTTGCCCGAGAGGCTCGACATGGTCTGGTTGATCTTTTCCTGGGCTTCGGCGCGCTTGGCGCGGGCGATGAGAATGTTCTTCTTGCGGCTGGCCTCGTCGATCTTGGTTTGAAGCTGGCGGAGGGAATCCTTGAGCTTCTCCACCGACTCCTTCTGCGCCTGCCATTGGGTCGAGAGCTGGGTGACGTAGCCTTCGTATTCCTGCTTGCGTACGAGGGCTTCCTTGGCCAGGTCGTCGCGGTTGGCCTTCACCGCGATGACGGCCTTCCTCTCCCAGTCCGCTACCAGAGCCTTGTTTTCCCCTACCTCGCGTTCGAGTTTTTTCTCGTCGGCGATGGCCATGGCGACGGCCTTCTTGGACTCGATCATCTGCTGGTTCATGTCCATGAGGACTTGATTGAGCATCTTTTCGGGGTTTTCGGCCTTGTTGATAAGGTCGTTGATGTTCGAGGAAATGACGGTCCTGAATCGGTCGAATATGCCCATCGAAGGGTCCTCCTGCTAGCTTACGGCGAATTGGGACAGTCGAGGCCAATGCTCCCCGAGGGCGATGCTGATAGCGTCGAGGGAAGCCTCGAATTCCGACCTGTCCAAATCCCCGTATTCGAGGGTATCGATGAGGACGATGTCATCGCCCTCGATCGCGTAAGCGCCGTGGGCGAGCCCGGACCCGTTGAGGGATAGGAGCTCGCGAAAGAGGGTCGCGTTTCCGTCCGCAGCCTTGGGTATCTTCATTACGGTGGCGCGAATGACGACGACGGGCTCGGCGAGGGAAACGATGATGGGCGGATTGCCGTTGGCCGAATCATCGATGAGCCACGTGTTCGCTCCCACCTCCTCGTAGGGGAGGCCGAGATCCATCAGATAGGTTTCGAGCTTGTCGAGTCCCGCCATTCCAGCCCCCTCGATCGAGAATTACTTTCAGCCCAGGAAAACCTGTCCCGAATTATCTATCGCGAGAATCGTGCGACATTCCGCGCAGCGAAAGCGGCCCGGTCGAGCGGCCCTGAGCCTGCGATTGCATATGGGACAGGAGAAGACCTTGGGAAAGACCGAGGCGCTCGAACTCTTTTCGCCTTGCCGAAAGAACCCGACGGCCTCGTCGGTATTGTCCTTGATATTGAAGAACTGCGAGAAGCCGAGGAGTTGAAATACCTCGTAGACCTTGGGCTGGATTTCGAGGAGGACGATGTCTCCGCCTCGGGGCCTGACCTGCTTGAGGAAGGCCGTAAAGGAGCCTATGCCGGTGGAGGATACGTAGTTGAGTCCGCCGCAGTTGAAGATCAAGCGCGTAAATCCGCTTTCGATCGCCTTGCCGACGCGCTTTTGAAAGGAATTCGAATTGTAGGTATCGATGTAGCCGGTCAGGGAAAGAATGACGCAATTTTCGACATCATCAATTTTGGTGAGACGGATCTTAAGACTGTCGTCCTTCTCGTCGTCGAATCCGGTGACTATGCTGTTGTTGTCATTGGCCGGCATTAACTTCTCCTCTTCGCCCGAAGTAAGGATCGGCAATTGTAGGACATTGTAAGAGTCCCAAAGGGCCGCGTCAATCGGATGCGTTGACGCGTGTCATTTAAGTTAGCGCCAAAGTCTTGCTCGTGCAAGAAAAGTGGCGCTTCTTCCGTGCCAAAGTCATGCCCACGTCATGGACCGCGCGCCAAGGCGAGTCCCCCGTCCATCGATATGACAGAGGCCGAGACGAGACAGGGATCGCGGGCAAGGAGCTCGGCGACCGTCTCGCCGATGGCGTCGGCGCCGACGAGGCGCCCTTGCGGGGATTTTGCCGCATACAGGGCCCTCCCCCGATCGTCGAGGTATTCGGTATCGACGAGGCCGGGACAGACGACGAATGCCGCAATGCCGTCATCGGCGTGTTGGAGGGCGATCGATTTCGCGAGGACGCCGAGACCGGTCTTGGCCGCGGCGTAGGCCGCATTCGTCTTGAAGCCCCGAATCATATCGGTGCCTGTCCCCCCGAAAAAAACCAGCCTTCCCCATTTCCGTCGCACCATGCCGGGAAGGAGGGCCGAGGCTAGGGCCCCGGGGAGGAGGAGGTTGAGGCGCAGCATCTTTTCCCAGTCGTCGGCGGTGGTCTCGATCAGGCTTTTCTGCAAAAAAGGTCCGAAGGCTATGGCGAGGATATCGAAGGGAAGTTCCTCGGGGAGCAATTCGGCTATTTCGATCTCGCCTTCAAGATCGAGAAGACGGCCTTCGGCGTCGACGCCCATCGAACGGAGTTCCGCGAGCACGGTCTCCATGCGATCGGCCTTGCGGCCACCTAGGAGGAAGAGCTCGGCTCCCCGCGCGGCGAGGGCCCGGGCGAGGGCCCTGCCTATGCCACCCGAACCGCCGACGACGAGGGCCCGCCGCCCCGCGAGGGGGCGTCGCCGACCAGTGTCGGCCCGGTCTGCCGCGCCCTGGTTTTCCGCCCGTTCTTGTCCATTTCCCATGCCGCACGTACTATACCCCCAATGTCGACCGGGAATACACGTGAACCTGATCTTTCGCGATTCGTCATTATCCTCTGTCGCGCGGATGAGGCCGGCAATGTCGGGTCGGCCTGCCGGGCGATGAAGACCATGGGCTTCTCGCGTCTCGCGATTGCCGGCGGCCCCGAATACGACAGGGATCGGGTGGCAACCATGGCCGTCCATGCCTTCGACGTCTATGAAAGGGCCGAGCGCTTTCCCGATCTTGCCTCCGCTTTGGAAGGGCGCAGCCTCGCCGCCGGCCTTACCCGCCGCAGGGGAGGGCAGCGCAAGACCTTTTCGTTGCCGATCGACGAGTTTGCTGGCCAGGCTGCCTCGCGCGATGCAGAGGGTGATGTTGCCCTCATCTTCGGCAATGAAAGGAGCGGGCTTTCGACCGAGGAAATCGCCTTATGCAGCCTTGCCGTCCACATCCCAAGCTCCGATGCCTTCCCTTCGCTCAATCTCGCCCAAGCGGTGCAACTCGCCTGCTGGGAAATCAGGCGGCAGAGCGCGGGACCGAGGGGGGGAGGCTACGAAGCCGCCAAACGCGAAGCCGTCGCCTCAGCCATCGCACGAGCTTCTGTGCGTCTCGGAGAGCTGGGCTTCTTCCGCCTCAACCAAGGCGACGAACTCAAGGAATTCCTCCGCGATCTTGCCGAACGAGCGGCCCTTTCGACCTCCGAATTGCGATACTTCGAGGCTTTTATCCACAAGATGGCGGGATTGGCGGGCAAGGGGCGGGGGGACAGGCCGCCGGACTAGCCTTCTTGACCGGCGGCTTTCCTCCGCGATCCGCTAGCTAGGCCGGCTTCCGGTCACAGCAGCCCGCTTCCTCCAGGCCATCCCTCAATGCACGACGATGTCTTCGGCCTTGATTAAGTCCCGCGTTCCCGAAAGGACGACGGCGCGTTGGACGGCGTTTCGGAGTTGGCGGATGTTGCCCGGCCAGTCGTAGTCAAGCAATTTGTCCAGGGCATCCTGCCCGAAGTCCTTGCAGCCCCTCCCTGCCTCGCGGAGAAAGAATCGCGCGAGATCCGGAAGGTCTTCGCGGCGCTCGCGAAGCGAGGGAAGATGGAGGCGTAGCGTCTCGATCCTGTAAAAGAGGTCGGGCCTGAAAGATCCTCTAGCCATCGCCTCCTCGAGGTTTCTGCTTGTCGCCGAGACGAAGCGAACATCGACGGCCTGCGGCTGTCGAGCACCAAGCTTCCATACATAGCCCGATTCGAGGGCGCGGAGTAGCTTGACCTGGGTTTCTTGCGAGGCGTCCCCTATTTCATCGAGGAAGAGGGTTCCGCCGTCGGCCAACTCGAAGGCTCCCGGTCTGTCCGCGGCTCCCGTGAAGGCGCCCTTCGTCGAACCGAAGAGCTCGCTTTCGATGAGTTCCGTCGGAAGGGCCGCGCAATTCCTGGCGACATGGCGATGAGTCTTGCGGGTCGAGAGATTGTGAAGAGCCTGCGCGGCGAGCTCCTTTCCCGTTCCGCTTTCCCCTGTGATGAGAATGGGGTAGTCATGCTTCGCGAAGGCGAGTATGTCCCTGCGCAGCCCCTCCGCGATCGCCGAGGTCCCGGCGGGAAAGGCGGAGTTGCCGTCATTTGGCGTTATGCAGCGAATAAGAGCGTCTCGGACCTCCGTCGCCCGGGGTGGTTTGAGAAGCACATCGGTCGCTCCCGATCGCACGGCTCGCACAATCGTGCGAGGGTCTCCCCGGCTCGTCAGCGCGAGCACCGGCGGGGCTCCAGCTATTCGGCCCAACTTTTCGAGAAAGACGAAAGGGTCTTCCTCTCCGCACTCGAGATCGAGGAGGAGGAGCTGGGCCTCACGGAGGCGCGAGGGTTCGAGGACGGATTCGCATTTCGGGCTGTGGACGATGCGGTAGTCGAGCTCGAGGGAAGATAAAAGGGATTTCACGCCTTCGAGGTCTTTTTGAAGATATAAAACGGTAAACATGTGAAGAGCCTGTAACTTCCCCCGATTTCCCGCAAGAAAAATCTCGTAGATATTCGTCTACAAAGATACATTGCTGCATGAGACTACTTATCAGATGGATAGGGGATTCGGGGTGCTATCCCCTTTCCTTGCCGATGGAGAGTGGGCGCCTGCCGATAGAGAGCGCCGTTCAGCGTTGGGAAAGACGCTCGATCAGAACGAGAATTTTGAAGAATGCGAAGATCGGCAGTCGCCAAATCGTCCAGGGGCGCCGGAGGAAATTGGGGATCCATTCGAGGCCGCGCTCCACGAAGGCTCGGTGCGGTCGGGATTTGGCATGGGCGAAAACCCAGAATATGTCCGAGCACCAGAGATAGATGCCCGAGGGGAAGGCGGGAAGATTGCGCGGAATCCAGCGTTCGCCACCGGGAATGCCCTTGCCGACGAGAAGGAGGGAAGGGGAGGCCTTGCGGACTGCCTCGACGATGGCGGCTTCGCGCTGTCGGGGGTAGCCGCCGGCGTACCTCCCGACGAGACGGAGGCCGGGGAAGGTCGTTCGCAGATTGCTCTCGGCCTTGATGACGATCTGGGGACTTCCGCCCAAAAGATAGGCGGATTTGCCCCTTCGCTCGAGGATGCCGAGAAGTCGAATGACGAAATCGAAGGGCTGATACCGTCGAGGTTCGGTTCGCCTGAGGAAATGCGCGGCCTTGACGATCGATGGGGATATCGGAATGACGAGACTCGCGCCAGACACCATCGTCTTGAACTCGACACGGCTCCGCGCCCGCATGAGATCCCATACCGAAAGGAGGATGATTTGATGATTGATGCCGTCCTCGAAGGAGGCGACGAGATCGTCAAGGCTTTCGTCGGGGACGATGTCGACGGGCACGCCGAGAATGTTGATGCGTCTCAGGTTTGGGCGCGAATCCATGAATCATGCTCCGCAGCGACGATTTCGATGGCGGCGATCGCATAGAGCGCCGCCGTCTCGGCCCTGAGCACTGCTCCGGGCAGGTGAAGGGGGAGGAAGCCGGCATCGAGGAGGAAGGTGACTTCTTCCGGGGCGAATCCGCCTTCGGGTCCGACGCAGACGACGATTTCGTCCGGTCGCTGGCCAAGATACTCGTGGAGACTGGCCTCCGCAAGGGGAGTCTCGTGAAGCAAGAGGGGGAGGCGCGTGCCGACCTGCCGGCCGAGGCGGGCGGGCAGGTCGCGGAGCTCGGCGCTTTCCTCAAAGCTCGTGGGAATGGGCGAACCCGATTGCTGGAGGGCTTCGCGGATTATCCTGTGCTGCCTTTCGAGGCGAGCCTTGCTTGAGGGGAGGCCGAGGCTGCGAGCCGTCGCCAGGGGGATGATCCGGGAGACCCCCGCCTCGGTCGCCTGCCTGAGGACGAGATCAAATTTCTCCCCCTTGAGGAGGGCGGCGGCGAGGATTATACGAGGGAATCGACGTATCCGATTTCCAATCCCGTGCCCTTCGTCTACGCCCACGCCTGCGGCCTTCGCCCCATCGCTCTTCACTTTCCCGCCTCGGAGGTCGGGGAGCTCAGCCTCAGGCCGAGCCTCGGGAGCCCTCGGAAATACCGCGACTCGAACCATGCCCGCCTCGATGGATTGGATCTCGCAGGTGTAGGGGCGGCCGCCAGCGTCGATGGCGGGGAATCTGTCGCCGACGACGAGCCTGAGAACCCGGATGAGATGCCGCGATTCGCGGCCTCCGAGTCTCAGGTCGGGCGAGCCGTCCCAGTCCGAGGGAAGGACGAACTGCCGCATGCGAAATCGCTCTAATTCGTCGAGCTTGCGGCAGGAGCGGTCGCGGCCGTCTTGTCGCCGGCCTTGGCGGCCGCGGCCTCCTCGTCGGCGTGTTGCTTGACCGTCTGCGCCTTGGCGAGCAGCTCGGCGTAGTCGGGGCGATCGATCGTGGAGATGGCCACCTGCAGGGCGGTGTCGAATTCGAGATCGAAGGGTGTCGTCACGTCGTCGCGCATGAGTTCGTTCTTTATGAGGAGCTCGAGGGTGCGCAGGGGAAGCTTGACGCCGCTTTTCACGATCTCGGCCGCGAAGGCGTTGCGCTGCGCGACCGTCGCCTTGGGATTGGCGTCGGCGAAATTGGCGATCTTGCCCGAGTTAATGAGCTTCTGCGCCTCTGCCGTTTCGGCGTCCGAGAGCTCGGGATCCTTGGCGCTTATGTCCGGCGTGATCCCCGTCTTGTTGATGCTGCCGCCGCTCGGCGTGTAGTACCGCGACACCGTGAGCTTGAAGCCGGTGCTGTCGTCGATGGGATAGACGCGCTGGACGACGCCCTTGCCGTAGGAGCGGTCGCCGATGATCAGGGCGCGCTTCTGGTCCTTGAGGGCGCCGGACAGGATTTCCGAGGCCGAGGCCGACCCGTGGTCTATCAGTACCACCATGGGCTTATCCGGGGCGACGATGGCCGAGTTGTTGGCCTTTTCGACCGAGTCTTCCTGGGGAATCCTGCCGATGGTCGACACGATGGTGCCGCTCGGGATGAAGAAGTCGGCGATCTGCACGGCGGACTGCAGGAGTCCGCCCGGATTCGACCTGACATCGAGGATGAGGGCCCGGTAGCCCGTCTTGTCGAAGCTGTCGATGGCGTCCTTCACGCGGGTCACCGCCTGCGGCGTGAAATCGATGATTCTAATATAGCCGATGTCGCCCTTCGGGGTCGGGATGATGCCCTTGCGCACCGCCGGCACCTCGATAATAGCGCGAGCCACGGAGATGTCGAGTTCGGCGCTCTTTCCGCGGAGGATGTGAAGAGTCACCTTCGTGCCGGGCTTGCCGCGAATCTTGGCCATCGCGTCGTCTGCGGACATAGGCACCGTGCTCTCGCCGTCGATCTTCATGATGAGGTCGCCGGGCTTGAAGCCCGCCTTCCAGCCCGGGGTGTCCTCGATGGGGGAGACGATTTCGATATAGCGAGGAGTGTCGGCGGGAAGCCGCGGATCGGGAGCCTGCTTGGAGATGTAGAGTCCGACGCCTCCGAAGGAGCCTTCGAGGGTGTCGTTGAGCCCTCCCATCAGCTTGTCGTCGAGGAAGACGGAATAAGGGTCGCCGAGGGCGTCGAACATACCCTTCATCGCTCCCTGGTAGAGGATCTTGGGGTCGACCTTGTCGACGTAATTGCGCTGGATGAACTGCCACACCCCCTCGAGGGTCTGGAAATACTGGACGCTGGATTGAGTCTGGTCGTTGGTCGTCTGGGCCGCGGCTCGCGGCACGGCGATGGAAATCGTCATGATGAGCAGCAATCCCGCCGCCATCGCGCTCCACGCGAAACTTCCCTTCGACCGGATGCCTTGGTGCTGTTTCATTCGCCTACTATCGATAGGAGCCCTCGAAGTGGTCAAGTAGCGAAGCGCGTATCGCTCCTCCCTCACCTTGACTGCCCTCGGACAGGCTTACTACACTCGTCTTACATGAAACGCGGGCCCCTCTTCCTGGCCGCGGCCCTCGTCGAGGTCCTGCGGTTTTTTATTCTAATGACCTTCGCGGCAGCCCTCGGGCTCCTCGCCCAGCGTCCATTGATCCCTTCCTTCATCCGCTACGCGGCCATCGGGCAGCTCCTCTTCGTCGTCGCGTATTTCTTCCTGTGGCTGGACCTCGACCGATATGCTGCCTATCGTCCGCTCGCCCTGATCGGCAAAATCCTTTCTCTCGCCGCCTTCGTGCCCGTCGGTCTCGGACTCATCGGAGCCATGGGCAGTGAAGGTTTCATCCCAGCGGGGGGAGGCGCGGCGAATGCGGCTATCTCCCTCCCTCTCGTTGATCTCCTGGGCATTCTGATCCTCGCGGTCTACCGACGACCGGCTCCGAGCGCCTCGTCGACCGCCGAACCGGTCTCCGCAGGCGGACCTGCCGCCTCAACGTCGGCCGCGCAGCGCGGGCCCGAGGACATAGAGAAGGTCGAGGACCTTCCCTGACATGCACATAGTTCCGATCGCGAGCGGCAAGGGGGGGGTCGGCAAGTCCCTCGTCGCGGCCAATCTCTCAATCGCGCTCGGACAGGCGGGAAAGCGGGTCGTGCTCGCCGACCTCGACCTCGGCGCCTCCAATCTCCATGTCATCCTGGGCCTGCCCCCGCCGAAAACCGGTATTGGTACCTTCCTGTCAGGATCCTCGGGCGCCTTCGACTCGGTCATCGTCGAGACGGACTATCCTAACCTTCGATTCGTCCCGGGAGACGCCGAGATCCCCGGCCTCGCGAACATCAGGCCCTCGCAGAAGAACATGCTCGTTAAGCGACTCCTCTCGATAGACGCCGACTACCTCGTGCTCGATCTCGGCGCGGGGACGGGCTCGAGCATTCTCGACTTCTTCCTCATGAGCTCCCAGGGCCTCGTCGTCACGACGCCGGCCCTCACCGCCACCCTCAACGCCTACCTCTTCCTCAAGAACGCCGTGTTCCGCCTCCTCTATGGAGCCTTCGGCCAGAAATCGAAGGCCTACGACTATCTTGAGTCGCTGCGCCGCGACGGGGCCTCCCTGCAGAAAGCCTATGTCCCCGCGATCCTCGATCGCGTTGCCTCCATCGACCCCGACAGGCATAAGGTCGCCGTCGAGCGCCTCGCCCGCTTCAGGCCCCGCCTGCTTCTCAATATGCTCGAGGAACCCAAGGACGCGGAGAAGGCGCAGAAGATCAGGCGTTCCTGCCAGGAATACCTCACCCTCAAGCTCGAACACCTCGGCATCCTGTATCGCGACGATCTCCAGGACATCGCCCTTTCGAGCCGCATTCCCATCATCAGATACAAGCCGCAGTCGATACTCTCGCAGGCCATATACCGCACGGCGGACAAGCTCGTATCCACCGAGGACGAGGCCGACGCCCCCCTCTCCCTCGCCGAGCTCGAAGGCAGTTTCCAGACCGCCGAACTCGAGGCCGAGAGCGATTTCGGCGCCAAGCTGAGCTACGTCGAGGACCTCCTCAATTCGGGGGCCCTCACCACGGGCGATCTCGTCGAGACCGTTAAGAGCCAGCAGTTCGAAATCGACAAGCTCAGGCGGGAGAACCAGTTTCTGAAATACAAGCTGGCGCGGGCCATAGGCCAGGGATTCACCGGGTAGGCGGCCATGGCACTGCCTGTCGCGAAGGGCAACGCGAGCCTCACGGTGGACGACCGCGCGCTCGAGGCGCGCCTCGTTTTCACGCCCGCGGCGGACGGCGCCGACTGGAGTCCCGACAAGATTGTCAAGCTCGCCCTCGACGCGAGGCTTTCGGGCATGAGCCCGAAGCGCGCGGAGGATCTCGTCGGCAAGTTTTCCCGGGCGAAGGCGCCGGTGACGGAAATCCTCGCCAAGGGCACCGAGCCCGAGGACGCCAGGCCGGAAGAGGCCGAGTGGGCCGAGCTTCCCATCCCCGACGTGGTCCGCGGCTTGATCGACCGCATACTGGCGGCTGCCGATCCTCCCGAATTGTGGAAAATCGTAACTAAGACGATCAAGGCCGAAAAAAAGGTGGTCCACAAGGCCGCCCTTCCCTTTCTTCCCCCCAAGACCGAGATCGTGACGACCCAGGAAAAGGTCGAGTCGCGCGAACGCGTCTGGCCCGATCCGGAGCTCGTCAAGATCGGACTCGCGCGAAAGGGCGAGCGGGTGGGGCTTCTCTCGTCCGCGAAGCCCGGCAAGCCAGGCAAGGATATTTTCGGCAAGCCCATTCCCTCGGGCGGCGAGGCGTCGACCTTCGTCCTCGGGCGTGGTTTGTCGCGCAGCAAGAACGAGCTACTCGCCGAAGACGACGGAATTCTCCGAGCGGGGCGACTCTGGGCCGAGTTGCTGCCCTTCGCTGCCCATCGTTTCGAGGTCAGGCGGGCTCCGGACGGCACGAGCTTCGTCCTCGATTATTGGCCGGGCCATGGCGAACTAGCGGCCCCCGATCCGGCGGCCATCCTCGCGAAGGCGGTGGAGCTCGGCGGCGATCCCGAGGAGCTTGTGGGTTCCGACGTCGTCGTTGCGGCCATGCGGGAAGCGATGAACGGCGGGATCAGGCTCGAGTCCTTTCCCCTCTCGACCGATCGGGACGCCGTCGCGCGCGTCGATATCTCCCCCGACGAAAGCCTCGCGACGCTGACACTGAAAAAGGGCAGGGGGAGGGGCAAGCCTTTCGAACTGGCCTCAGTGACGGCGGCCCTCAAGGTCTCCGGCCTTCGCGGCTTAAAGATGGACGAGGTCAAGAAGGCCGTCATCGAGTTCTATAAAGGCGAAGCGGCAGATCTCTCAAATTTTGTCCTCCTCGAAGGGACGGCCCCCGGCAGGGGCAAGGACCGGAACCTGAGCCTCACCGTCGCGGCATTCCCCAAGGACAAGACCGAAGCCCTTCTCGCAAGAATCGCCGAGCATACGGAATTCGGCGCCCTTGCGATCGACCCTGCCTTCCCGCTCGCCGACGCGAAGATCGTCGCAATTGTGAAGGCGGGCCAGAAGGTCGGGGAACTCTCTCCCGCCTCGTCGGGACCGCCGGGTTTGGATATCAGAGGGAATCCAGTGCCCGGGCTCCCGGGCAACGATCCGGTGATTCATTGCCGCGAGGGAGTTGCCTTCGCCAAAGGCGCGGTCACGGCCGTTTCCGACGGTCTCCTGCTGGCCGGGGAAAAGGACGGGGTTTGGTCGCTGCGGGTTCTCCCCCACGCGGATGCCGTGGTCCATGTCGAGGTATCTCCGGACGGGATGGAGGGTTTTGTATCCCTGGTCGCCGAGCGAGGCATCGGCGCCCCCCTCGAGGTGGAGTCGGTCATCAAGGCCGTCGCCGATAGAGGCGTCGTTTTCGGCGTCGATCCGCGCAAGATCGCGGAGGCGGTAGCCGACGCTCGATCGGGCAAAAAGGCGGAGCGCAGGTCCATCGCCCATGGCCGCGCCGCGAAAGTCGCGGGGGGGCGGCGGCTCGACTGGAAAACAACCGATCCGCGGGGCCTGGCCGAGGGTGTCTCCGGGCCGCGGGTCTCCGCCGGGACGGAGATCGTCGGTATTGCTATTGGCCCCGTCGAAGGGGAGGAGGGGCGCGACGTTCTCGGCAAGGAGCGATTGGCCACTGAACGCACCGCGAGGGAAGAAATCAGCCTGCCCGAACACGACGAGAACATCGAGGAGCGCACTTTTGCCGACGGGTCGCGCTGCCTCGTCGCACGCGTCGCAGGCGAACTCGTCACTGCCGGCGGACGTTTGTCCGTTCGCGATCGCCTCGTCGTCGATGGGGACCTCACGGTCAAGGACGGAGAGCGGCGCTTTGGCGGATCGGTCGAGATCGCGGGGGCCGTGCGATCCGGGGCGCGCGTTTTCAGCGCCGGCGACATAAAGGTCCTCGGAAACGTGGAGGATGCCCTGCTTTCGAGCGAGGGCCGCCTCAGCGTCAAGGGCGGCGTCAAAGGGGCTCGAAAGGCCACGCTTCGCACGGGCAGGAGCATGAAGCTCAACTACGTCGAGCAGGCCCTCCTGCTCGCCGTGGAGGACATTCATGTCGACGAATCCTGCGTGCTCTGTAACGTGAAGACGAACGGAAAGCTTTCTCTGGCGGGCGTCAAGGGCTCGCTCCTGGGCGGTCTCGTCAAGGCTCGCCGTGGCATCGAGGTGGAGAGCCTCGGCTCCGAGCGAGGCACCAAGACCGAAATCGCCTTCGGACAGGACTACCTGGTAGGCGACATGATCGAAACCGAGGAACGCGAGATCGAAAAGGTGAAGAGCGCCATCATCCAATCGGACCGGATGATGCGCGAGCTCGAAAGGACGGGTGCGGGGCTCGACCGCATCAGGCAGGACAAGGTAAAACTCATCAAGCTTCTCGAAAAGCGATCGGCCCGGCTCTTCGATTTCCGCGAGAAATTCGAGCAGCATTTCCCCTCCGAGGTGCGCATTCGGGGGACCGTTTGGCCTGGCGTCATCCTCGAGAGCCATGGCCGATTCTTCGAGGTGAGCAGCCGCAAGACCTCGGTAGTCTTCAGTTTCGATCCGACCAACGGACGCATAGTCGAGCGTCCTCTTCGCTAGTTCCAAGGAGATTCGATGCCAGCCGCAATCCAGTTCCCCTCATGGCTTTCGCCCGAAATCATCCCCGGCCTGCCTTTTCGCTGGTACGGCCTCATGTACGTGGTCGCCTTCGGCATCAGCTGGCTTCTTTTCAATTACGAGGCCAAGCGGAGGCAGGCGCCCTGGTCCGAGGACGAGGCGGCGAGCTTCTTTTTCTGGGCCATTCTCGGCCTCCTTCTGGGAGGCAGGATCTTCGGAACCTTTCTCTACGATCCGACGGGCTATTATCTCGCGAAGCCCTGGATGGCCTTTTGGCCCTTCGACGATTCCGGGCATTTTTCGGGATTCCAGGGCATGTCCTACCATGGCGGCCTCCTCGGAGTCGTTGTCGCCACCCTTCTTTACACGAGGGCGAAGCGCCTCTCCTGGTTGGCCTTCGCCGACGTCCTCGCCGTTTCGGCGCCCCTCGGTTACACCTTCGGGCGCCTCGGCAATTTCATCAACGGCGAGCTCTGGGGCAAGGTGACGGCATCGCCGATAGGCATGATCTTTCCCAATGCCGAACGATTTTCCGCCAAGGAGACCTGGGTCCAGGACATAGCGGCAAAGGTCGGAATTCCCATCTCTTCCATGAATGACATGGTCAATCTGCCTCGCTATCCCTCCCAGCTCTTCGAGGCGACCTTCGAGGGTCTGGTTCTCTGGTTCCTTCTCTGGGTCTTCATCCGAAAGCGCAAGGCTTTCACCGGCTTTGCCTCGGCCGCCTATGTCACGGGATACGGCGTCGCCCGCTTTGTCATCGAATACTTCCGCGAGCCGGACAAGGGCGTGGACTGGGTAATCGCCCTCGGCAACCCGAAGGCGCCCACCTGGACCTTTACGACACCCTTCAATTTCTCGATGGGCCAGGTGCTTTCTTCCTTTATGATCGTCGCGGGCATCCTGTGGATGATTTACGGCGGAAGGCTCGCCGCCGCCCTTGAGGCTAGGTCGAAAACGCGGGAGGACTCCCAGGCTGCTTCGCAGATCCAGGAAAAAACGGCGGCCAAGAACGCCGCCCGCAAGCGGAGGAAGAAGTTGGGTTGATGGTGAAGCGGGGCCGTTGCGCCCCGCCTTTGCCTAGAATATCCCGAAGAGGCCGGACTTGCCGTTGAAGGGGAGCCAGCGCCCCGACTTCGCCTCCTTGCCTTCTTCGAGAAGGGCGATGGCGAAGGCGGCGAGGGCTTCCGGTTTGCCGCTTCGATCGGCGATGCCCCAGGCCTTCCATCGCGCCCCCTGAGCCCGATCGAAAAGACCTTCGCCGAAGCCGCGGAAGGCCGAACTCACGTAGGCCGCCCAGGCCCTTTCCCCCGGCACCCCTTGGCTCTCATCAGGCGATTCGACCGAGACCGCAAGAACTCTCCCCGATTTGCCCGCCTCGAAGCGATGAATCATTTCGCGCGCGAGCCAGATCGGGCCGAGCGTCGCCTCTTCGAGGCCGGCCGCAAGCGAGCCCGGAGCTCCGTCGAAGAGGGCGGGGCCACCTTTTTCGGGCTCGGAAACGAGGACGAGGACGTCGACGGGCTCCAGCGAAAAGGCCTTGATAGCCAGGGCTCCGGCCGACACGTAGGAGGCGGGATTCCAATCGAGGATGGAATCCTTCCCGCGTGAGGAAGCTTGCGTCGCTGCGGGGCCGGCCTTGGGGTTGGCGGACCGTTCCGCCAGTCCCGAGCTGCGGGCGAGGGTGACCCGCCAGCCTGAACTGCGAGCCGATTCAGCGATTGCGAGGGCCGATGCCCCTTCGCCTGGTGCGATGATCATGTGTTTTGCCACGTCGACGAGTGTACTATCTCCGGGAAGTCCTTTGAAGCCGCCTTTCAAAGAAGGCGCGCTCGCCCCCTCGTCTGGAACAAGCTCCTCCCCTCCTGCTATTCTTGGTGAGAGGCGCCGAGAAGGCTCCTGGGAAGGAACGATGAAGATAGCGCTCGTGCAGATCAATTCCGTCATCGGGGATTTCGAGGGCAACGCCTCGAAGATCGTCGCGAAAGTCCGCGACATTACCGAACAAGGGGTCTCCTCGGCCAATGGTCAGGTTGACCTCGTCGTCTTTCCCGAGCTTTCCCTCTGCGGCTATCCCCCCATGGACCTGCTCGACCAGGATGCCTTCGTGGCCGGCAGCCTCGAGGCGCTGCGCCGACTGCAGCGAGACCTGACGCGAGGACCCGCCGTGGCTGTGGGCTATGTCGACCGCAACCGCTCCGGGGCGGGGCGTCCCCTCCGCAACGTCGTGGGTCTCATCCGAGATGGAGCCCTCGTTTTCACGCAGGCGAAAACCCTCCTCCCCACCTACGACGTCTTCGACGAGGCGCGCTATTTCGAACCGGCATCCGAGCGCGAGCCCTACGATTTCGACGGGACGCGCCTCGGTTTCGCCATCTGCGAGGATATCTGGTGGGAGGCTCCCCCCCTGCCTGGCCTTCATTACCTCATCGATCCCGTCAAGGAACTCCTCGATGGGGGAGTCCAGGTTCTCATTGTTCCTTCTGCCTCGCCCTTCGGCGCCGGAAAGCTCGCCATCAGGCAGAGCCTCGCCTCCAAGGCCTCCCTCGAAGGCGGGATGCCCACCCTCTACTGCAACGCCATCGGCGCCAATGATTCCCTGGTCTTCGACGGTCGCTCATTCGCGGTCGATGCAGGAGGGCAGGTCGTCGCTTCTCTCGGCTGGGACGAATCCGCGCTCGTCGTCGACACGGACGAGCTTGCGGGAGCGGCCTCGCAGGTCGCGACGAGGGGCCCTCGAAGCCCGACTCCCGTCGAGGATCCCATGGCCGAGATAGAACAGGCCCTCGTGGTCGGCATCAGGGACTACATGGCCAAGTGCGGCTTTCGCAAGGCCTGTCTCGGCCTCTCGGGCGGCATCGATTCGGCCTTGGTAGCCCTGCTCGCGGCGGAGGCTATCGGCAGCGAGAACCTCACCTGCGTCTCGATGCCTTCACGCTTTTCGAGCGAGGGCTCGGTCACCGACTCCGTCGCCCTTTGCGACGCGATCGGATCCAGGCTCGTAAGTCTCCCGATAGAATCACCCTTCGGCGCCTACCTCGGCGTCCTCGAGCCGCATTTCGCAGGTCTTCCCTTCGGTCTCGCCGAGGAAAATCTTCAGGCGCGAATCCGAGGCGCCCTCCTCATGAGCTGGTCGAACAAATTCGACGCCCTTCTCCTCACGACAGGCAACAAGAGCGAGCTGGCGACTGGCTACTGCACCCTCTACGGCGACATGTGCGGAGCCCTCGCCCCGATCGGCGACCTCCTTAAAACTGAGGTCTACGCTCTCTCGCGCTTCATCAATGCTCGCTACGCGAAGGAGGGTAGGGTGGCGCCCATCCCCGAGGCGACCCTCAGTAAGCCGCCGAGCGCGGAATTGCGCCCCGATCAAACCGACCAGGACAGTCTCCCGCCATACGAGATTCTCGACGGAATACTTAGGCTCTATATAGTGGAGAATCTCGCCCACGACGAGATCGTGTCGCGCGGCCACGATCCGGCGCTCGTGGCTCGAATCATCAGGATGGTTGCCAAAGCGGAATACAAAAGGCGCCAGTCGGCGCCGGTAATCAAGGTGTCGGCACGGGCCTTCGGAACGGGGCGACGAATGCCCATAGCTCGAGCGATCCATGAGGCGGGTTCCTGAACGACTATCCGCGTCCGTAACGAATGCCTTGCGCATTGAGACTTGGCGAATTTCGAGATATATTCTTGATCCAAAGCCATGCGCCGCCGCCTTGCCTGTTTGGCCCCCTTCGCACTTGCCCTCGTACTTGCGGGCTGCGACGTTCCTGCCAATCTGCTGAGCAGTGAGGAACGTAATTCCATATATTCAATTGAAATGACTCAATCAGGCAGAAGCCTCGCGGCGGGGGATAGTCTGTCTGCCGGAAGCGAAGTGGACCTCACGATAGCTACCTTGTCCGGCATGAAAAAGCCGGATAGCCTTTCGCTCGATCTGGTCGATTCCAGCGGCACGAAGATCGCCTCGCTTGTTTTCACCTCTCCTTCGAGTTCTCGGGCCTTGGACCCGAATGCGTCTGTCGTTCCCATCACGAGCGTCGTCGGCTCCCTTCCGGGCTTTCGCCTGCCGAATCAGCTCGCACCAGGCTATTACGCCCTCAAGTCGTCGATTTATGTCGGCAATTCCGCTCCCCAGCAAAGCGAGTTCGATTTCTTCGTCCCTTCCTCGAGCTATGAATTCGGGGGAGTGACCTTCAGCCCCTCTGTCCCCCGGGCCGGATCGGGCGTCCTTTTGACGGCGATGCTCGTCGCCGTCAATCCCCAAACTTCCGCTACGCCGACGATAGTAGCTGCTTCTGCGACTCCCTCCATATCCACCAGCGCGGCTTCAACCACGGGGACAGCTTCGGCTGCGACTACGAGTACCCTAAGCCAACCTTCAGCTGCTCCAGGCGTCGCAGCGACCTCGGGCGCTGACTATCAGTCGGGGACGAGTCCCGTCCTACCATCGACAAGCTCGGCCGATCAGACCTCGACAGCAACCGCGATCCCCAATGCCGCTACTGTGGTCACCCCCTCCGCATCAACGGAACCGTCCGCCTCCTCAACCCAGTCCTCTTCGACGGATGAGGTCGCTGGTACGATTTCTTCAGGGAGGGATATCGGTGGCGTCACTACCGGCTCCTCTGCGACTATTCCAGCAACAACGAGCTCGACAGCGGCCACAACCACTACAACCACAGCCACTACCGCGATCTCTGCCTCCACGACCACAACGACGAGCGCGACTGATACCATCGTTTCCGCCGGGCAGGCATCGACTGGCGTCTCGGTGAGCATGAACACGACCGGGGCGACGCAGGCCCCGAATGTCGATACTTCCTCAATTGCGAGTGCAAGCCGCGATCAAGCCTCAGCCACGGCAAATGCCTGGGACCGTCTCTGGTTCCGCTGGACTCAAGGCTCGCAGGTGCTAGCCGAGGGCTCAGCCTCAGCCGGCTTCGACAAGATCGTCTGGAAGGTGCCCGATCGGGAGGGAGCATATTCCGTACGCGTCGATTTTTATCCTGGTCCCCCTCCCAACGGATCCTACTCGATCCCATCACCCTGGCATCAGTCGATATCTTTCATTGCCAAGCCAAGCCCTCCCGAGAAATTTAAGGATCCCTTCTCGATTCCCTCCCGCTTCCATTCTCTTTTCACCTTTGACGGGGCAATTGCGGATTCGGCGACAGGGGCATCGGAAAAGGCTCCGGTATTGACCGGAAATCCTTCTCTAGTCGCGACGGCGCAAGGCTATGGGGAGCGCTTCGATACGATAGATGGATTCATCGCAAAGGGGCTCGGCTTCGATCCGACCGGCCATGCCGGCAAGTTCTCCATACTCATGAGACTTTCGATAGAAAGCTTTTCCGGCACCCTCTTATCGCTTGAGGTGGAGGGGGGAGGCAGTCTGGCTGTCGGTTTGGATCAAGGCTCGCTCTGGCTCGAATATCAAGGCGGGGGGCTTCCGCAGAGATTCTACCCCGGAATATCCCCTGGCCGAGATCTTCACGATCTCATGCTCAGTTTCAGCCCGGACAAGGACGGGGTCTCGGTTGTCTGGTCCATTGACGCCAGTTCGAGAAAGCAGACTCTCATTCCGAATTGCGAACTTCGATACGATCGACTGATCGTCGGAGGAGCCTCCTCGGCTACTGCGGTCTGGGATGCTCTCGGGCTTTGCTACGACGATGTCGGTGGGCCCCCTTCCTTCCTGGCGGCCAGCCTCTTTCGTACGGATGGCGAGAGGCTGCTTGCGGCGAACGGCTTCGAATCGAGTAGCGGCGATGGCCTCGTTACCAGCGGAAAGGTCAAGTTCCGCCCCTTCTCGGCGACGCTTGCCTCTGGCGCCAGCCTCGGCATTCGGGATGAACTTCCAACCGGTTCGGGCCTTGTGATGTCTTTCGGTCTGCGCTCCGGAGCCTTCAATCTCGTCCTCGCCCGTTCGGATGGCAGTCTTTTCCTGACGATTGGCAGCGACGGCTCCATTCGCGATGGCACCGGGCTCCTCCGTGCTTCCCTCCGGGAAGAGCCGCGACGATTCTCCCTGTCCCTCTCGAAAGTCGATAAGGGAATCGAAATTTCGGGCGTCGACGGACCGGCCGAAGTCATCGATCTGCAACTTCCGGCTCGCATAACTGCGTCTATCGTCGGCAGCGCGGCGGCGAATCTGGAATCCTTCTGGATCGCTTCGAATTCGGATACCTGAGCGTAGGTTCGGAGGTTTTGTTTTTCGTCATCCGTCGCACTAGACTATGATAAAGAAAAACGAGGAGCCCGCCGTGAGTCCCCTGTTTCGATTGAATTCCCTTTCTCCTGTCGCGATCCTGGCGCTTGTATTCGCCTCGGCCGCGCTTGTCGGCTGTGCCACGACGCCGCCCGCCGAGGCTTCCTCCTCGCCTGCGAAGGAAAGGGCAGCCGCCCTCGTGCAGGGAGGTTTTGACGCCGGTCAGGGCGGGCCCGCTTCCGCCCCGGCGGGAGCTGCCGCCCAGGCGGCCACAGCGGGACCCGCGACTGAAGGCGCGCCCGCCCCGGCCTCGGCCGCGGAGCCCCAATCTCCCGAGGCCCTCGCGCCGCAGCCCGGCCAACTTTCCGCTGCGGAGAGCGCCTATCTCCAGAATTATCTCAATCGTCTCAATTACATGGTTTTTTACAATGACAAGGCGCAGATCGATCCCAAATACGCGAAAATCGCCGTTTCCCAGGCCAATCGATGGCTCATAGAAAAGATGGGACTTTCGGTGATCGACTACGATCAGATCGTCAAAAACAAAGAGGACCAATCCGCCGCATGGCAGGCGGAGACGGGTGGTTCGATCGACCTGATCCAGTACCTGGCGCAGAAGTTCAACGCCGATGTCTATGTGGAAATAGATTTTTCGATCTCCCAAGGCGGGAAAGACGGCGCCTTCACCGCCTCGGCCCAGGGATCAATTAAGATATACGAGACTTCTACCGCGACCCTCCTCGGTTCGATAGCCTTTTCCGGGCAGCCTTCCTACAGCCCGAGTTCGGCCGACGCGGCGGCGACCAACGCTATCGCCGCCGCGGTCTGGGTCTTGATGCCGAAGGTCACGGAGCAGGCGAAGGCCCTGATCGCGAACTCACTGCAACGCGGTATCCGGTACGAACTCATCATTCAAAAGACGCCGGATTCGCGCGTCGTTTCAAATTTCCGAAGAGCCCTCGCCCGCACTGTTCGCGAGGTCGAACAGGTCTCGTATTCACCCGGAGAAACCAGGCTCAACGTGTATGCCTTTTTTCCTGGCGACAAGATCGAGGACGCGGTATATGCGGCCGCGACCCAAGCCGGGCTTCGCGACCTCAACCTGGTCTATCAGCGAGGCAGGTCCTACACCTTTGATAGCGGTTCATGAGGTCGGCCCTTGGGGCGACCCTGCATCCCGCGACGGGCACTTCCCGTCGGCCGAACCGTCCGCGAAGGACGGGAACGCAATATTCTAGGAGGTTTTTCATGAAGAAGATCCTTGTCATTGCGGCGACCCTCGCCACCCTCTTGTTCGCCGCGTCCTGCGCCTCGGCTCCGCCGCCGAAGGAGCCGGAAATCGTCACCAACACGCCTCCCTACGACATTCTGCAGCATGCGGGGACCACGCTCGGCGTCACCCAGTTGCCGCCTTGGGTGACCGTCGCCCTCCAAGGCGCGAAGGCCGTGGAGAAGCTTCCTGAATACAAGAACGACTATGTCGTAGTCGTCGACGTGACCGGCAAGGATCTCGAGGCCACCAAAATGGCCGCCAGTCTCCTCAATGCCCAGACGGAAATTTCCCGTTACCTTTCGCTTCGCGTAAAGGAGACCTTTTCCGGCGCCCAGGTGGGGGATAAGGACAAGATCGAGACCTACATGGAGCGGGTGGTGAAGAGCGTGTCCGAAGTCCAGTTCTCCGGATTCGAAAAGGCCGCCGACTGGTGGGTCCAGTACCGCTGGTACAAGGATGCGAACAAGAAGAAGGTCGATCGCGAGGAGTTCAGGGTTTTCCAGCTCTATACCATCAATCGCGATCTGCTGCAGCAGCAGCTCGAACGCGTGCTGGCCGATGCAGCCAAGACCGAGGCTCAGATGACGCCCGACAAGCAGAAGGCCATGGATCTCGTCACCCAGTCGATGAAGAGCGACTTCTGATCATGATGCGAAGGGATCGGCGGATACCGACGGCTTCGCTGTCAGGCGCCGCGCTGATTCTCCTCGTCGGCCTCGCCTCCTGCGCGAGCGCCCCCGGCAAGGCCGTGCCCTCATGGGTGCTCTCCGTGCCGGAGGCCGACGCCTCGACGACCTGGTTCACCGGTTCGGCATCGATCGCCGGACGGGACGTTGCCAAGGCCGACGAAGCGGCGACCGCCGATCTCGTCGCATCCATCATGCGCTATATCGGCGCGAAGGTGACGGTGGAGAGCACGGCGACCGCGAAGGCCACCGTCGACTCCTACCAGACCGACATCACCCAGTCGGTGAAGACTTCGGCCGACAATCGCGTCGCGGGTTTCAGCATCAAGGATCGCTACATCGCCTGGGATCCCAAACTGGGTCGCAGCACGGTATACATTCTCGCGGCCTATCGCACTGCCGACCTGGAAGGTGAAAAGAAGCGCATCGCCGCCGCCTTCGCGGAGAAGGCGGACGCCGTGGCGATCCCCGAAGCCCAGGGTGACGCCTTCACGAACCAAGGCCGCGACTGGGATGCCTTCGGAAGCTATGTCTCGGCTGCCGTCGCAGCCTCGGGTTCGAGCATCACCAACGCCGACATCAAGCTTAGGCGCAATCTCGACAAGGCCCTTTCCGCGATCGCGACCATTCGTGTCGACGTCATTCCCCCATCGGGCAAGGCCTATGTGGGTTCGCCCTGGCCAGGGGCCTTCGTGATCCGCGTCGAAAACGGAAGCTCCGGTCTCGGTGTTCCGGGCGCAGCCCTCCTCGTGAGCTATCCGCGCAAACAGGGCCCCCGGGTCGGCCAGCGCACCGTGACGGCCGTCACGGATGCCTCCGGTTCGGCGAGCTTCCTCCCTCCACCCCCCGATTTCGTCGGCCAGGGCAAACTGACCGTCAGCGTGGATTTCTCCGCCTGGGCGAACCAGCTCGATAGTCTGCCTGCACAATGGAACGCCTCGACGGACGCCCTGCGCCAAGCCTTGTCCGCCGCTCGAACCGAACTCGGCGTGACGGTGAGCTCTCGCGCCGCCACCGTTCCCATCGCCGTCGCCATCGTCGATGAAGGGCAGGATGGCAGCCCCCTCGCCGACGCAAACGCCTCTTCGGCCCTGATCGACACGCTTTCCCGCTCGGGCTTCGCGGTGAGCTCCATCGCCCTCGACCCGGGGCTCCTGGCGGGGGGGAACGAGGCGGCGATCAGGGAGGCCGCATCCTCCCTCATCCCGACGGCTTCGCGACTTGCCTTCGGCGAGGCTCGCGTTCTTTCAAGTAGGCAGGACGGGACGACCTGGATCGTGACGGCAAGGATCAGCGCGAAGGTCGTCGATCTGGCCAGCGGGAGCCTTCTCTGGTCGGGAGAGCGCCAGGCCACGGGGCTCGGCAATGACGAGAGCTCCGCGATTCGGGCCGCGCTCCGCACGGCCGGCGGAACCACCCTCGGAGGCGAGCTTCTCTCGGCCCTCCCTTAGGATTGGCTCCGCGATCGTCATGGCCTTGAAGCGCCCTCGCCGCGGAGGCTATCGTTCCGTCGATGTCACGCAGCTATCTTGATCCGCCCGTTCCCATCGCCGCCCTCGCGACGCCGCCCGGGAAGTCGGCCCTCGCCGTCATCAGGGCGTCGGGCCCGGCCTGCATCGAGCTTTTCGCCCCCTGTTTTTCGCGCCGGGAAAACCTTCTTGCCGCGCCAGGCCATAGCCTCGTGCATGGGAGACTCGTCGACCCGCGATCGAACGAGGGCATCGATGACATCCTGGTAGCCGTCTTTCGCGCTCCCGCGAGCCCTACCGGCGAGGATCAAATAGAGCTTTCCTGCCACGGCTCGCCGCTGATCGTGCGCAAGGCCCTGGCCGCCCTCGAAGCGGCCGGCTTCGCCCATGCCCTGCCAGGGGAGTTCACCTTTCGAGCCTTCGCCAACGGAAAACAGGACCTGGTCGGCGCGGAGGCCATAGACGAACTCATCGCCGCCCCCGGCGAGGCGGCTCGGGCCGAAGCCCTCAAGCGCCTCGGCGGAGGCCTGTCCAGGCGCCTCGAAAAAGCCCGTTCCACGATGTTGGCGCTCCTCGCCGAGGCTGAGGTCCGGCTCGATTACGCGGAAGAGGACGGCTCGCCCTCCGATCTATTTCCTTACGAATTGTTAGGGTCTTTCAGGGACGACCTCGCCTCCCTCGCCGCGACCTGGTCGGTCGGCCGGCTTCACAGGAATGGCGCCAGCGTCGTGATCGCCGGTTCGACCAACGCCGGCAAATCGAGCCTCTTCAATCTTCTCGTGCGCGAGGAACGGGCCATCGTAAGCCCCGAGCCGGGGACGACCCGCGATTGGATCGAAAGCGATTTCGAGCTGGCTGGCCTTCCGCTCAGGCTCATCGACACCGCCGGATTGCGCGAGGAGCCGGGTACGATCGAGGCTCTCGGCATGGAGCGGAGCAGGTCCCTGGCCGAGAGCGCGGACATTCTTCTCTGCCTGGCCGACGCTTCGAAGGGTCTCGGCCCGGGGGACGAGGAACTGTTGTCGCTGCGGCCCGACGCCCTTCGTCTTTGGAACAAGGTGGATCTCGCCGGCGCCGCCCCCGCGCCGGAGGGCTGGATCGCTCTTTCGGCGGTGGAGGGCCGCGGCCTCCAAAACCTTCTTCGCGCGCTCGAAATGAAGTTGCGCGAACTCGAAAAGAAGGCCCTGGGCTGGGCCGAGGCCGCCTCTCCTCCTCGGGCGGGGGCCGAAGCGAAAGCGGCTCTCGCAGACTTCGTCGTCGCGAGCGCCAGGCAGAAGGGACTGCTCGACAGGGCCGTCGCCTCCCTCGACGAGGCTCTCGCGATCCTGGCGCCGATCGACTCCAGCATGGCGCTGAAAGCCGAGCCGAGCCTGCCGCTCGACGCCGTCGCCCTCGAACTCAGGGATGCAGCCGACGCCCTCGGCGAACTCACCGGCGAGATCGCGACCCCCGAGGTCCTCGAGGCGGTCTTCTCGGGCTTCTGTCTCGGAAAATAGGAACCAATAGGTATGGATTACGAAGCGATCGTCGTCGGCGGAGGACATGCCGGCATCGAGGCGGCCCTGTCGCTCGCGAGACTCGGGCATCGGACCCTCCTGATTACCCAGAATCCCGACACCATCGGACGGATGTCCTGCAATCCCGCCGTCGGCGGCCTCGGCAAAGGCAATCTCGTCAGGGAGATCGACGCCCTCGGCGGCGAAATGGGACGGCTCATCGACGCCTCGATGATCCAGTTCCGGATGCTCAACAGCTCCCGGGGCGGAGCCGTACAGGCCCCGAGGGCCCAGGCCGACAAGGCCCTCTATTCGAGCCTCGCCCGGAAGGCGGTCGAGGGGCAGCCGGGACTTTTCGTCCTCATGGACACCGTCGTCGACCTCCTTGTCGGGGAAGACGGCCGCGTCACCGGCGTCGAAACCGATCGCGCTTCCCGAATAACGGCTTCGGTGGTGGTCCTCACCACGGGGACTTTCATGGAGGGACGCGTCTTCATCGGTTCCTGGACCGCAAGCTCGGGAAGGCTGGGCGAGCCCGCCGCCGTAGGCCTCGGCGACGCCCTCAGGCGAAAGGGCTTCAAGGTTGGGCGACTCAAGACGGGTACGCCGGCCCGCATCAAGTCATCGAGCGTGGATTTCGATCTCGTCGATCTCGACGAGGGCGACAGCCCGGCCCGACCCTTTTCCTTTCTTGCCGACTTCGTCGACCGACCGTCGTTCCCATGCTGGGTCTCCTACACCACCGAGGCCACCCATGCATGCATCCGCCGCAACCTCGGTAGCTCCCCGCTCTTCGCCGGCAAGATCGTCGGCCGGGGGCCGCGCTACTGCCCCTCAATCGAGGACAAGGTCGTCCGATTTCCGGACCGCGACCGACATCAGATATTCATCGAACCCGAGGGCCCCTATACCGACGAACTCTATCTCAACGGACTTTCGACCTCCCTCCCCGAGGAGGTCCAGCGCGAATTCATCCGCACCCTCCGAGGTCTCGAAAAGGCAGAATTGGTACGGCCTGGCTACGCCGTGGAATACGACTACCTCGACCCCCGCGAACTCGCGGCCTCGCTCGAATCGAGGCGAATGCCGGGGCTCTTCATCGCCGGCCAGACGAACGGCACCTCCGGCTACGAGGAGGCCGCGGCCCAGGGCCTCCTCGCGGGCATCAACGCGGCTTTGCGCCTCGAAGGCCGCGCCCCCCTCGTCCTAGGGCGTGGCGAAGCCTATATCGGCGTCCTCCTCGACGACATAACCACCCTCGGCGCGGAGGAGCCCTATCGCATGTTCACGAGCCGCGCCGAGCGACGCATCGCGCTCAGGCACGACACGGCGGATCGGAGGCTCACGCCCAAGGGCCGGGAAATCGGCCTCGTCGACGACGCCCGCTGGGAGCGCTTTCTCGAGAGAAGTTCGGGCATCGAAACGGTGGTCTCCCTCCTCAAGGCCAGAAAGATCTCGGGGGCGGATGCGCGGCAGGAGCCCGCCCTTCTTCCCCATGTCGGGGAGAGTCTCGCCCTCGCCCTGCGCGATCCCCGAATTTCCCTCAAAATGGAAGTCGCCGTCGCGGGGCTCCCGAAAAGCCTCCGCCCCGATTGGATAGAGACGGCGGAACTCGATATCCGCTATGAAGGCTACGAAGAGAAAGAGGAAAGGCTCGCCGCGCGACTGGCGGGCTCGGACAGGCTCCGCATTCCCGAGGGCTTCGATTATACGATTGTGCCAGGCCTTTCCACGGAATCGCGCGAAAAGCTCACCGCGACCCGCCCCCTCACCCTGGGCCAGCTCTCGCGTCTTCCCGGCGTGAGGGCGGCGGATGCAGCCCTGGTTCTCATATGGCTTTCCCGAGGGACGGGGCCGAAGGAAGACTCGGCAGAGTAGGGCCAGGCCAGAGCCGCAGGGTCCTATTTAGGCGAGCCCCAATATCCCCGCGAGATCCTCTCGCGCCTTGTCCAGCGCCGCCTGATATTGCTCGCGCACGGCACCGACATTCTGCTTATAGAAGGCCGCGAATTCCTGGTCCATCATCGGATCGAGGCGGACATCCTGACCCATTCGGGCGGCCATGGCCCTTTCCTTTTCCCTGAGCTTCGGCGCCCACTGCTGTCGGATGACCTGATCGACGTTCCGCATGTCGTCGAGATATTTGCGGAGGAAGGCGTCGAGCTGCTGGAAAAGCGATTGCACGCGCTTCTCGGCCACCACTCCACCGATCATGCCGCCGTCCCCGGCGATCGCGGCATAGGCCGCGGCTATCACGGCGAGCTTCGCGAGTCCGCCGTCGTTGGTCGGCAGCTGGATTTGCGCGGATAGGCTTTCGTGGATTCCGGCCCTCACGAAGCCTCGCTTGTCCTTCGGGTAGGAATCGAGCTTCTTCCTGAGATCGATCGACGAAGGTTCTTCGAGATAGCGCCCCGCGCTCCTCTTGCCTTCCTGCTTCAATTCGTTCGCCTCGAGGGAGGCTTGATCCACCTTGAGATCCTTGGTGCGTTCGAGCGCCAATTCGAGGGCGCTTTTGATCTGGGCCATATCTAGTCTCCTTCGCGAACGCGAGGCGCTCGCACGCCGATTTCCCGAGTCATCCGCGAGATCACGGGGAACGGCGATATCTGTTCTTCAGGGTTCCCTATCAGACAGGTCCTGGACGAAGGCGAGCACCTTGTCGGCGACGCTGACGACGATGACGGCTGCGACGAGGATCTCGAGGGTGCTCACGGCCTTGGCGATGCCGAAGGGGAAGAAGAGGAGTTCGAGGAGAAGCCCCGAATAGAGCACCATGATAGAAGCGATGGCCGCTTTTCCGAGGAAGGTCGTCCTGGGCTTAACCCTTCCGCGTACCAAGAATATGATCGCCATGAAGACGGCTTGTTCGGAGAGTCTTCCCACGACAAGCCAGAAGAACCAATCTTGGATGAACCTGAAATAGAAAAATACTACCGTCAGTACGACGAGGACCAGATAGTCGCTCGCCGAGTCCATCATTTTCCCCACTCTCGTCACCTGCCCCCTTGTCCTGGAAACCCAGCCGTCGAGAAAGTCGCTGGCGAAGACGAGGGCCATGAAGGCGAGGAGGGGGAGGCGGATCGCGTAATCCCTCGAAGCGATGACGAGGAAGAGAAGGGTTGGCAGGCTGCTGACGCGAAATAGGGTGATCTTGTTGGCCAGATTCACGCGTGGCAGGGCTACGCCGGTATCGGCGATGGCGAAATCGCCCTTGAAAAGCTTGAGAAGAAGGAAAAGAAAAAGATGGAAGCTTATCGAGGTCGCTCCGAAGGCCTGGGAGTAGCGCCAGAAGAAGCCGCTTGCCAGCGAAAACGCGGCGAAGACCGCGAGCTGCAGCGCAAGATAGGCGACAATGACACGGAGGATGCTCCTGTCGAGGCTGTCATGCATAGCTGTCCCCCGCATCGCTGCTTGTCATGGCTCCCGTCAACCGGTCGGCAGTCGTCCGAGCCTTTTGTATCGGGCAAAAAGTGTACAACTTGACACCATCGATGTCAAATCCCATACTGGCGCAATGAGCTACGCCGACCGGCTGACCGCGAGCCGGCTATTTCTCGCGCCCTTCTTTTTTCTCCTCTTTATGTGGGGCGAGGCAGTCGGCATTCCCTCCGCGATCGTCGCGATCGCCCTAGTCATTCTTTTCGCGGTCATCGAGCTGAGCGATCTCTTCGACGGTATGGTCGCGAGGAACTCGGGCACGGTGAGTTCTTTCGGCAAGGTTTTCGACCCCTTTGCCGACGTCTTCGCGCGCATCACCTATTTCGTCTGTTTCGCCTGGGCCGCCATCATGCCGCTCTGGGTGCTCCTTATAGTCTTGTATCGGGAGTTCGGCATCCTTTTCCTGAGGATGATGCTCGCGCAAAGAGGCATCGCCATGGGAGCCCGGCCGGGCGGAAAGGCCAAGGCCGTTGTCTATATGACGGCCGGAGCCCTTTCACTTCTCTATTGGAGCTTACCTAAGATCGGTCTTAATCCCGGTTCAATCGACCCGATTTTGCGAGGCATCATTTTCGCCTTCTATCTAGCGGCTGCCATTCTCTCCGTGGCGTCCTTCATTGATTACTGGATCCAGTTCCGCAAACTCCTGCCCGCTTCTTCTCGCTGAAAAACGCGGAATTCTTCGCTCGCCGCCTTGACCAGCCACGGCCGAGTTGACTAGAGTGCGGCCCCTGCGCTTCGCGGTCGCTTCGGTGTTCGCACCAAGATGACTGTGGAGGATGTAAAAGAAAAAGCGCGCCACCGTATTGACGAGAGCAAAAGGGTGGTGCTAGATTAGGCGGGTTCGCCTGTTGGGCCTTGTGCCTGGCGAGTGGACAGTTTCGCAGATGCCGAGAGGCGTCAAGCGAAAAAACAAAAAGTTTCCGAGAGTGATTGACAAGTTCGGCACGAAAGTGCTACAAAATCTGCGGTGGTTGGCACGAAAGTTGCTGACTACGAGCAAGGGTCTTCCACAGTGAATTAGGGATGGGATAGAGCGAGGAAGGTTGATTACTATTTTAGGATAGTTTTCGCCTGATCTTCTGGTTGGGAAAGCGAAGGCGTAAGCCTTCGCTACGCCAAACCGAAGGTTTGGCGATGGATCGAATGCCGGTCTTCATGAGCGGACTTGTCCGCGAGTGGGGACGAGACATTCTCTATGAATCCCGCGGGCTTCGGCCCGTTGGAATATATCATGGAGAGTTTGATCCTGGCTCAGAACGAACG